>Ga0308158_10000139_pt1 | contig 159265 bp, 144 predicted proteins | sample PhyBR2_FD_201038 | JGI IMG/M metagenome (GOLD analysis project Ga0308158, IMG submission 201038) | Phyllosphere microbial communities from UC Gill Tract Community Farm, Albany, California, United States - DLSLB.R2 | ecosystem: Host-associated > Plants > Phyllosphere > Unclassified | place... | reverse complement strand
ATCGCCCGGACGCTGCTGGCCGCCAACCCGGACACCCGGTTCGACCTGATCTACGCCAACAAGGCCGCCATGGACGTGATGTTCCTGGAGGAGCTGGCGGACCTGAAGGACAAGTACCCGCAGCGGCTGGCCATCCACCACGTGCTGAGCCGTGAGCAGCGGATCGCGCCGCTGCTCTCCGGCCGGATCGATTCGGAGAAGCTGCAGCAACTGCTGGGCACCGCCCTGCACGCGGACGATGTGGACGAGTGGTTCCTGTGCGGGCCGTTCGAGCTGGTCCAGCTGTGCCGGGACACCCTGGCCGAGCGCGGTGTGAAGCCGGAGAACGTCCGGTTCGAGCTGTTCACCTCCGGCAAGCCGGACCGCCCGGAGGGCCACGCCGGCCGTCCCGTGGTGGTGGACGAGTCCAAGGAGACGTACAAGATCACGTTCAAGCTGGACGGCTTGCAGGGCGAGGTGGCCAGCCCCACGCACGCCCGCGAATCGATCCTGAACGCGGCGCTGCGGGTGCGCCCGGACGTGCCGTTCGCGTGCGCCGGGGGAGTGTGCGGCACCTGCCGGGCCAAGGTGGTCACCGGCAGCGTGACCATGGACGAGAACTACGCGCTGGAGCAGGATGAGCTGGACAAGGGCTACGTCCTGACCTGCCAGAGCCACCCCACCAGCAAGGAAGTCACGGTCGACTTCGACGTCTAAGACCATTTTCACCAGAAGGAGCCCCATGATTTCCCTTTCCATCAGCAACGGCATCGCCGAGGTAGTGCTGGACGCCCCCCACAAGCTGAACTCCCTGGATGAGCAGGCGCTGCGGGATTTAGCACAGGCGTACGACGACGCTGCTGCCGCCGCCTCACGCGGTGAGGTGCGGGCGCTGCTGCTGAGGGGAGAGGGGCGGGCCTTCTGCGCGGGCCGGGACATCGCGGGGGTCACCCCGGAGAATGACGACGCCGCCGCGTACCTGGGCGGGCTGGTGGAGCCGCTGCTGCAGAAGATGGCCGCGTTCCCGGCGCCCACCTTTGCTGCGGCGCAGGGGGCGTGCCTGGGGGTGGGCCTGGGGCTGCTGCTGGCCACGGACGTGGTGTACGTGGCGGAGAACGCGAAGTTCGGCTCGCCGTTCGCCAAGCTGGGGGCCACGCTGGATTCGGGCGGGCACTGGTACTTCACCGAGCGGCTGGGCATGCACCGGACGCTGGACCTGATTTACACGGCGGACCTGATCTCCGGCGCGGAGGCGGTGGCGCAGGGGATGTTCAGCCGGGCGATGCCTGCTGACTCCTTGCTGGAGTCGACGCGGGAGATCGTTTCGCGGGTTGCTGCCGGCGCTACGGGCGCCTTTGTTGCCTCCAAGGAACTGGTGGCGCACATCCGCGACCAGCGGCTGGGCCTGTGGCAGGCCATGCAGGAGGAAAACGAGGAGCAGGCACGCCTCTGCAAGACCGAGGACTATGCAGAGGGTTTCCAGGCGTTCCAGGAGAAGCGCGAGCCGAAATTTTCGGGTTCCTCCCGATAGGCGGCTTGTTCAAGATTCCTTGAAGGATTCTTGATAAAAAATTGCAACGCGTTTGCAGAAATCTTTATTTGTGTTCGCGAGAGTAGGCGAAGCCGGGCAACACCGGCCGATGCGTCCTGCCGGTCTCATCTGGGCAGACGCATCCGGAAACTTACTCTGGGGGCACAATTGTCTGAGGTTTTGAACGAGGAAATCGGTCAGGAAGAAAAGGGCGGAATAAGCCGGCGTCGGGTTGCCGCTGGTGTTGCGTGGTCGCTTCCGGTTATCGCAACCGCTATCGCTGCTCCAGCTGCTGCGGCGTCGCCCGGGACAACGACACCGGCTTCAGCCAATTTGGGGCCCGCGATGTCAATTGCTTTGGCTGGCGCAACGTCGGCTTCGGGGCCCACCAGTTTTACCATCCAAACGGGTAGTTCTTTCCTCGGCCCCACGGTGTCGTATAGCGTCACATTCACGGCTCGTGACAAGAACCAGAAAGCACTGATTTCTGTCGGCGCTGTGTCACCTGGTAGCGGCACGAACTCCGTTTCCCAGAATAAGCAAAGCTCCTCTTTCTCGGGCAGCGTTTCCGCCTCCGCCGGAGCCCATGTGCTGACATTTGCGTTGTCTTCCTTTGGATATACCGACAAGGCAACTAAGGGAACCTACATTTACGACGTGGCCCTACAAGTCACTCTGAATAGCGGAACGACTCTGACGGCGGTTCCTTCAACGTTGACCGTGACTTACCCCTGATGGTCTGGAAACGTGGGGGCCTGGTCGCCGAAGTCTGCACCAAACCCCGGGCGCGGGTGGCACTACTGCATCTCGATGCAACCCAGCCGGTGGTTTTGGAAGGACCGGCTGCGGTCATTTGGGACCTCATTGATGGCCAGCGGAGCGAGCGGGACATCTTCGCCGAACTGGAGGCAACCTTCGAGGATCAGTCAGGACAGATGCAGGCGCAGGTGGAAGGCTTCCTGGCAAGCCTTGAGGCGCAGCGCCTGATCGAGGCTGCCTCCGGCGCTTCTCGCTAACGGCATGACGTCCGCGGGAATCACGGGGAGGGCACAGTGGGCGTGGCAGCAGCGCCTGTTCGATGAATTGGCGCGGGGCGGTGATCTGCTGTGTTTGAAGGTCATGGGGCAGCGGTTTGTGGTCCGCTGGGGCCACGCGGTCACGTGGCAGCAGCGGGCGTCCATGAGCATCGCCTGGGCACGGTGTATCAGCGGTAGCCTTGAGCCGCTGCTGCCGCCGGAGCCGATGGAGCCCACTGCTGGCGGCCAGTTCACGGCCTCAGTCACCTGCGCCGCCATGCGGTACGGGGACGGCACCTTCCATATCGGGGCCGGGTCCTTTGAGGAGCTTGCTGAGAACCTCACGTCCCGGCTCACGGTGTCCGCGATTCTGGCCAATGCCGGTGATCTGACCATGCTCCACGCCTGCGGGGTGGCTGACCCGGGTACCGGGGCTGTGGTGGCTTTGGTGGCTAAGTCTGGAACAGGAAAGACGACCGCAGCTTCCGTGCTCGCCAGAACCTATGGTTACGTCACTGACGAAACGGTAGCCATCGCCTGGGACGGCTCTGTGGTTCCCTATCCCAAGCCCTTATCGGTCAAGCAGGGAGCCGGTGCACCCAAACGCCAGGCGGGACCGGATGAGTTCAGACTTCAGCCGGCCCCGGCCATGCCCTTCATCCAGTCCATCGTGCTTTTGAACCGGGTCCAGGGGGAGCGTCCGGTGGCCCCGGTGCTGGAACGGGTGCCGCTGGCCGACGCTCTGCTGGCCCTGATCCCGGAATCGTCCTCGCAGGCAGAATTCGTTGACCCCCTGCAGTCGCTATGCCGCCTCATCGAGAGCGTCGGGGGAGTGTGGCAGGTGACCTATTCGGAGGCAGCGGACCTGCCGGCCGCCCTGGAACCGCTGTTCCAGCTGCAGCCTACGTCGGAGTCGGAGTGGGAACCAGTCGCAGAAGAAACTCCCCAACGGGCGCCTCTCCCGGCCGGCAGCATCCGGCGCAGGGCTCCGAAGGACGCAGTGAAGGTCGGCGGCGACCTGCTGGTCATGCTGGACAAAGAGATAGTGCGCCTGAGCGGGATCGGACCCGCCATCTGGGAGGCCTGCGCCGGCCCTGTGGGGTTGGACCAGCTGACTGAACACGTAGCGAAGGTGCACGGCGAACCCGAAGGCTATTGGGCCGCCATCGCCCAAGCCGTAGAGCAACTCATCGCCACGTCGATCCTGGAACGCGGCTAAAACTAAACCGCCTGCGCGGGCACATCAGAATCTGAGCTTAAGGAACGACTATGAGCACAACCACCACGCCCCCGGAGGCATCCCCGGGCCTGGACTTGGCGGACTACCTGACCATCCTGCGGGTGTACTGGAAGGCCATCGTCGCCTTCACTCTGCTGGCCACGTTGGCGGCAGCGGGGTGGACCGTCCTGCAGCCGAAGATCTACTCCTCTGATTCCAGCGGCATTGTCGTGACGCCGGGTTCGGACAACGTGAGCCTTGCACTTGCAGGCGATAGCCTGGCCAAGGCCAAGGTCAAGAACTATGAGTCCGTGGCGAAATCCCGGCTTGTCGCGGACCGGGTCATTCGGGCCCTGGATCTGAAGACCACTGCCGATGCTCTCCTCGGCAGCATCAGCGTCAAGGTTCCGCTGGACACGGCAGAAATTAGGGTCACTGCGCAGTCCACGGATCCGGCAACTGCGCAGCGGGTGGCCGACGCTTGGGTCAACGGCCTCGCCGCCCAGGTGGAGGCCATTGAGACGGCGCCTCCCACCGACGCTGCCGGACAGGCCAGTAGTGGTGCAACGCCCGACGCCGGGCCGCAGGCGAGTGCAGCGACGGCCGTCCGGGTACTGCCGCTGGGCAAAGCCGTCCTGCCTACCAGCCCCACGTCGCCCAACGCCAAGCTCAACCTTGCGCTTGGCGCCCTGGTCGGGCTGGCCCTGGGCGTGGCCTATGCGCTGATCCGCCGGCACTTGGACCGGCGTATCCGGAAGGCTGCTGACATCGAGCGGTTGTTTGGCGTCCCCGTGATTGGCACCCTCCCGGTGGACCACCGCCTGGATGGGAAGAGCACCATCGTCGATGCTGGCACCGCCGCGCAGCTTCATGATGCCGGTGGGGCCATGGCCGAGGCTCTCCGCGAGCTGCGCACGAACTTGAGCTTCCTTGACGTGGATCAGCCACCACGGATCATCGTGGTGACCAGCTCGATGCAAGCAGAGGGCAAGTCCACGGTGACGGCCAATCTTGCGGTCACCATGGCCGCAGCGGGTGAAAACGTCGTGGTGGTCGACGGCGACCTCCGCCGGCCCACGCTGGTGGACGTCTTCAACCTTGTTCCGGGAGTTGGGGTCACCGATGTGCTAACGGGCACGGCAGATCTCGCCGACGTCCTCCAGCCCTGGGGCGCGCTGCCCAACCTCTCAGTTCTGGGATCGGGCCGCATCCCGCCGAATCCCAGCGAGCTGCTGGGTTCCCGCGCCATGAAGAACATGCTCACCACCCTGGCTAAGCATGCTGTGGTCCTGATCGACGCACCCCCGCTTCTTCCTGTGACCGACGCTTCTGTTCTCTCCCGGGCCGCCGACGGCGCCATCCTGGTGATCCGGACCGGCAGGACCACACAGGAGCAGCTGGACCAGTCCCTGGGGAACCTTGAGAAGGTCAAGGGGCGAGTCTTGGGAGCAGTTCTCAACTACGTCCCCACCAAGGGAAGGGACGCCTACTCCTACTACGGAACATATTCCTCGGCTCCCGCGCCGGCATCTGTCGAACCGGAGCCCACCCAAGATTGGCAGGACGCGGATGCCCGCGAAGTTGGAGATGCCATCCCCGTCGGTCGCAGGGTCAGGATCTAGGCGTCCCATGACAAACGCTGGCGACGAAACCCAGCTCAGGATCCAGGAAGGTGTGCTCCTCGGCCACGCCCTCGTGGCGCGCCTGGCGGACAGTCTGGGCATCAGGGTCTTCTTCATCAAGGGACCAGCAAGCGTCATCCAGGGGCTGCGTGAAGCCAAAATATCGGCAGACGTGGACGTTTTCGTGGACCCCTCTCGTCTCAAGGAACTGCTCCAGAGCCTTTACGAACGGGGCTGGCGGCAGCGCCCGTCGGATCCAGACAACATCACCTTCCCCAAGCACTCGATGACCCTTGATCACCCGGAGTGGCCTTGTTGCGTTGACGTCCACTTCCGTTTCCCAGGAATGGAAAAACCGCACACGGACTGCTTCGAGTATCTGTGGCAACATACCGTCAACATGGAACTCGCAGGACAGCAATTAAGGATCCCTTCGAAGGAGCTTGGAACCCTGTTTCTGGCGCTACATGCCTTGCGGTCGCCCGAGCTGCCCGCCTGTCGCCAGGAGCTTCAGTACCTCGCGGGCGTCGTTCGGCGGGAATCCCAGTCGGAACCGCTCTTGGAGCTCGCTACGGCCACAGGTGCCCTGGCCGCTGTTCGGCCCTTCCTTGAAAGTCTTCTCCCCGAATCAGTGTCCCCTGCTTGGCCGGCGCCCTCCCAGGAGTGGCGCAACCGCGTAGCGGCGCAGGCGCCCGGAAGCGCGCGGCTCTTGGCTATCCTGCAGGCGCCCTGGAATGAGAAACCAAGGATGCTGTGGGGGGCGCTCTTCCCAACACGGGAGGTCTTCCTCAGTGGAAACATCTACGCGGATTTGTCCATGTCTGGACGACTCCGACAACATCGCAACCGGTGGTGGCGCTTCGTCCGTGCCCTCCCGCGCATCATGCGAAGCCTCCGCAAGCTCTCGGCCAGCGGTGATTAAGCAGTCCTGATCCGTATCCAATTGCCGGTTAACCCACCAAATTTGTTAAGGTTCAGCTATGACTACGGGGAAAGCTATCACCAAAGCCGTCATTCCTGCTGCCGGATTGGGAACACGCTTCCTGCCCGCCACCAAGGCAATGCCGAAGGAAATGTTGCCGGTGGTTGACCGCCCGGCCATCCAGTATGTGGTGGAGGAAGCGGTGGATGCAGGCCTCACGGACCTGCTGATGATCACGGGCCGCAACAAGCGCGCCTTGGAGGACCACTTCGACCGTGAGCCCGGCCTGGAGGCCGCTCTTGAAGCCAAGGGGGACAAGGACAAGCTGGGCATGGTGGAGTACGCCTCCAACCTGGGCCCCATCCACTATGTCCGCCAGGGCGAGGCCAAGGGCCTGGGTCACGCTGTGCTCTGCGCCCAGCAGCACGTGGGGGACGAGCCGTTCGCCGTGCTCCTGGGTGACGACCTCATTGACGAGGCAGAGACCCTGCTGTCCACCATGATGGAGGTGCAGCAGAAGACCGGTGGTTCGGTGATCGCTCTGATCGAGGTTGATCCATCGCAGATCAGCGCTTACGGTTGCGCAGACATCACCGCCGTGGACGGCGAGGATTACGTGCGCGTCAACAGCCTGGTGGAGAAGCCGGCCGCGGGGGAGGCGCCGTCCAACCTGGCCGTGATCGGCCGCTACGTGCTGCACCACAGCGTGTTCGACGTCCTGGAGAAGACTGAGCCGGGCCGCGGCAACGAGATCCAGCTGACTGACGCCCTCCAGACCCTGGCTGCCGGCGAGGGCGATGGCTCCGGCGTCTACGGAGTGGTCTTCAAGGGCCGCCGTTACGACACCGGCGACAAGCTGAGCTACCTGAAGGCCGTCATCACCCTCGCGTCCGAGCGCGTGGAGTTCGGTGAGGACCTGAAGACCTGGATGAAGAGCTTCGTCGGATAAGTTCTCGCTTTAGCGCTTCTGGGAGGCCTGCTGCCGAAAGGCGGCGGGCCTCCCTTTTTTCGTGGCCAGTGTGGCCAGCAGGGCGCCAATGACAGCGCCTGACGTGTTGGTCACGATATCCGACGGGCTTGCAAAGCGGTCGTGAAGAAATAGCAGCTGCCCCAGCTCAATGCAACCGGAAATCAACAGTCCAAACGCCCCAATTTGCCACCATTGTTTCGCCGGAAATGCAAGGGCAGCTACAAACCCAACCGGCATGAAAAGGGCAACGTTGGCCGACGCTTCGACGAATTTGTAATTGAACCAGCTAGGCACGCCATGCCGGTGGAGAAACTGCAGGACGGCTGAGAGCTCTCCAGCAACGGGCTGATCCACGGGGGTCGGCCAGAAAGCGATCAGCGCCAGGGGCAACACCGTGGCCGCGAGGATCAATTGCCACAGCCGGTGGTTGTGAAGGTGTTTCAAAAAGGGCCTCAGGGCGTCCGCAGAAGGGCCAGTGCGGCTGTGGCCAGGGCGCAGGCCGCGAGGAGAACCAGGAGGGCGTAGGCCATCACCTGTGGCCTGGGGAGTGGCACGGAAAAGTCGTACTCTCTCGGTGCTTTGCGCCAATGTCTCCCCATAGCCCTAATAGTTACCACAAAAGCATTGGTGACTGAGTTTGTTGAACTCAAGGTTGCGGGAACCCGCACCGTCCCCAAAGCAAAAGGTGGGTGCATCTCCGTTTCCGGAGATGCACCCACCTTCGTTGGGGCTAAGAAGCCTTATGTCTAGGCGGAAACCTCAGCCTTGGCGCGGCGGCGAACCACCACAACGGAGGTTGCACCGGCGGCCAGTGCGCCTGCGCCCACCAAGGTCCACAGGATCAGGCCGGAGTCGGCGCCGGTGTTGGCCAGGCCGCTGCCGGTGTTCGCCAGTGCCGAGTTGCCGTTGGCAACCAAAGCTGCAGGCGTAACCTTTACGACGACGGGACCCACCGTAACGCCAGAAGTCTCCCCGGTTGCCGTGATGGAGTAGGTGCCCGGTTCGTTGATTGCGATAGGCAGCGCCACGGCGCCCTGGGCGTCAGCCTGGGCGGTGAGGGTCTGAGCCTCGGCTACAACATTGATACGGGCCGCAACTGCACGGCTGCCGGCGATGTTGGCGCCGTTGGAGGCGGGAGCCTGGCCGGGTGTGACGCGGATGATGAGGCGTTCGCCGGCGAGGAAGCCCTGGCCGCGGAAGACGAAGGTTTCACCCGGTCCAACGGTGCCGTCGGAAACAGCTGCCTGCGGCGGAAGTGCCGGGTAGGTTGCGGCCATGGCAGGCGCGGAACCGATGAGTGCGATGGAGCCCGCAAGTGCGAGTGCGGCGAGTGTTTTCTTCATGTGTGTCCCCCCGGAGACGTTTAAGTTTTGATACCCGATTTTGGGGAGATGCCCCCTCCGCACGAGACCAAGTACGGAACTACGGATAGATATCCCAGAAAGACGTTACCACCAGCATCGTGCTGTGACCAAGCTCAATCCAATCGGTTTACATAGTGTTAACGCGAGCCTCATGGTCTCTACTGGCAGGACGCATCTTCCGTTGGCTGGATAACGTCTTTTACAGGCTGGACAGTGGGCGTGACAACCAAGTTAGGTTCCGTGTGCTGGACAATTTTGCCAAACGTAAACTCCACTGTTTTGCTCTCCCCTGGAGCGAGTTGCTGGGCAACGATGCCGACTGGCCTATTCGCGTGCAGGTAAGGTGCGAAAGGAGTCCTAGCGCCGTCGATGGTTGCTGATTCTATTTCCGCCTGTGCGGGGCCGTAAGCGACGATGTTGGTCTGAACCGTTCCCGGTGCAACTCCGAAAACGCCTCCCCCCGTAACGTAAGCGGGCAGCGAGGTTGCCGCATCCGCAGGAGCTGTGTTGCTGCTGGTAACGCGGACCATCGTTTGCTCGTATCCGTCTGCAGGGCACTGCTTGAGCAGTTGAACAGTGCGTTTGACGTAGTAGTCCATCTTCGCGCCCGTCCCGTCGTTGAAGTAAACCCCGAATTGGGCCGGGAAAATGCTTGGCCCGGAAACCGATCCACTCAAGGAGTACTTTGAAATTTTTGCCTGCTCAGATTCATTTGCGGACCATATGAGGACGCGCCCTTCTTTGGTGCCCCTGGTGATGCCCGTGACGAGGCCTTTTGTTTCTCCCTTGCCGCTGGAAAGGGCAGCAAACACTTCTTTAGCCACACCCGCAAAGTAGGCGTCTTGCAGCTTCGGATTTGGGATTTTCGCATAGACGTCGGACAGGAGGGTCGGAACTACGTTGCTGCCTGTCAGTTCGGATGGCAACCCTGCCGCCTTAACCGCAGCCAGCTCCGGACCCGTGACGGTTACTGGTCCCGTTGCCTGCAGAATGTAACTCAACACCACGGGATCGATGGAAACGACTCCGTCCACTCTCTGGCCGGTCTTCTTTGCCCACATCGTCTGGGCCGTTGCAGCCGCGGTAGGGAAGTCGGGTGTGAGGTTGACGTCCTGCATGTACTTCCCAAGTCGACTTGAATAAATCTGCTGCTGTTGGGGATCGACCGCCAGGTTTGGGGACATGATTCCCACATCGCCTGCGCTGCTCTGGGCGCCAAGTGCAAGCTTCCCGTGGTCCAGTGTCATAACTGCCAGAGCCCCGGGTATACCGCCCGAGGCACGTGCTTCCGCATTGTTCTGGATCATGAGCAGATAATTCTTCTGGCCATCCGCGCCCAACATTTCAGGCGCAAGGCTGGCCGCATCCGCTGCTGCGTCGAGTGCACCCGTCGCCTGTTTCAGTTCTTCGGTTGCATCCTGAAGAGGGTGGGCCACCTGCGGCAGCAGTTGAGAGGTATCAATTGCCTGTAGCCGTTCCGAGGAAGCTCGAACTGTATAGGCCGCGGATGCAACAGATGGGGCCGCGGTTTTTAGCGGCTCGAGGTTGCTGCCCGAAGCGCTCGGCATTAGTGCGTCCCAGTTAAGAGATTCGTAGACATTGATCAGAGGACTAAGACCAAGAGTTGCCACGTCGTCAGCTGATCTTGCTGCCTCGGAAACTGCACTGATGTTGGGCCCGACCCAAGGCGCGCTGGAGGCAAGGGTCCATAGGGGGTCCTCCGACGCCTGGCGGGCTGCCCCAGTGTGTTGACGTATTACCGAGACCGTGTCTGCCGCCGATTCTGCATCTGAAGCCAGTATTTCTCGCTTTAGCTGAGAGACCAGACCGGCGGCAGTCTCCAGCTCATGCTTGATTGAAGATGCCTTTAGCCCTAACCAAATCGACCCACCGCTGAGGAGTACAAGCAGAACAAAGATCGCCAGGACGATTTTTGTCACCCTGCGTGGCCGCCTTCTTCGTTCCGTCACTTCACGACGGGGACCGGGGGCCTGAATCTCCTCTGGAGTAGTTGCATTCATGCTAAGGACGACCTAGCCCGCGGTAGGTCCACCCGGCGGCACGCCATTTGCTGGCATCCAGGATGTTTCTACCATCCAAAATTTTGGGAGAGGAAACGAACGTCGAGGCTTCGTAGGGATCCAAGTCTCGATACTCCTGCCATTCCGTCAATAGCAGAAGTGCATCGGCTCGCTGGAGGGCCGTTTCCGTTGATTCCTCGTAGTGGAGTTCGGGGAAACGGTGCGCGGCGTTGTGAAGTGCTTTCGGGTCCGTTACCGTTACCACCGCACCCTGAAGCTGAAGTTGCGCTGCGATACTTAGCGCTGGGGAATCACGAACATCATCGCTTTCTGGTTTGAAGGCAGCCCCCAGTACTGTGATCCGCTGCCCTAAAAGTGAACCCCCGCAAAGTTCTCGGGCTAGTTCTACCACCCTGGTCCTACGCCTCATATTGATGGCATCTACTTCACGGAGAAAAGTCAATGCTTGGTCCGCACCCAATTCACCTGCGCGTGCCATGAAGGCACGGATATCTTTCGGAAGACAGCCGCCACCGAACCCAATGCCGGCGTTTAGGAATTTCCGTCCAATCCTGTCATCTAGGCCGATTGCATCTGCCAGCATGGTCACGTCTGCGCCCGCAGCATCGCATAGCTCGGCCATGGCATTGATGAAGGAGATCTTCGTAGCCAAGAATGAATTGGCGGCCGTCTTGACCAACTCGGCCGTCGGCAGATCTGTAACTAGCCGGGGGGTTCCCAACTCGAGAGGGGTTGCGTAGACCTGGTCGAGGACTTGAACGGCATAATGTTCTTCCGAACCTCCAGATATGCCGTAAACCAGCCTGTCGGGATGAAGTGTGTCTGAGACAGCGTGCCCTTCCCGAAGGAACTCTGGATTCCACATCATATGTGCGGCTGGCTGAGCTTGTTCGATGAGGCCTGCGAGCCTCGCAGCAGTCCCAACCGGGACCGTTGACTTGCCTACAACGAGGTCGCCAGGAGAGAGGTAGGGCATCAGACCTGTAGTAGCAGCATCAACGTATGTCAAGTCGGCTGCGTTTTCTCCCTTCTTTTGTGGAGTTCCAACACAGATGAAGTGCACCGCGCTTCCCTGTGCGGAGGCCATTTCAGTGGAAAAGGAAAGCGTTCCCATCTCTTGGACTTCCTTGAGTAGGGCGTCCAAACCGGGCTCAAAAAACGGCGCGCTGGCAGCGGACAAGGCGGAAATCTTTCGTTCATCCACGTCAATGCCCACGACCTCATGACCAAGTTTTGCCATGCAAGCAGCGTGGACGGCACCTAAGTATCCACAACCGATAACTGTTATTCGCATAGATTTGTCCTTCCCCGGGGGCTAGTCTGCCGCCAGAAATCAGTAGGCTCCGGAACTTTGGAAAACTGCGCGTAAGGTCTTTATAAGGATGAGGAGGTCCCCAGCCAATGACCAATTCTCAACGTAGTACAGGTCAAGGCGCACGGAGTCTTGCCAGGAAAGATTAGAGCGGCCGCTCACCTGCCATAAACCCGTAAGCCCCGGCTTGACCAGCAATCTTCGCCGGACGTCTTGCTCGTATGCTTCGACCTCAGAAGGCAGGGGTGGGCGAGGGCCAACAAGGCTCATCGATCCCATAACGACGTTAAAGAGTTGGGGAAGCTCGTCAAGGCTGAACTTACGGAGGAGCCGACCGATCGACGTGACACGCGGGTCCTCCTTCATCTTAAAGAGGAGCCCGTTCCCGTCATTGCTCTCCTTGAGAGACTCAAGTCGTGATTCCGCATCTAGCACCATCGACCTGAATTTGAACATCTGGAACCGGGCACCCTGTATGCCCACCCGATCCTGTTTGAATAGGACGGGGCTCCCGTCATCTAGCTTGATTAGGGCCGCTACGATTGCCATAACAGGCAGGCTGACTACAATCAGGAGAGCAGATACCACCACGTCGAAGAGCCGCTTCGCTACTCTTTGACCTCCCTCAAGAGTAGGCGTAGTGACGTGGATCAACGGAAGTCCGGCAACCTGCTGAGTGTGGATTCGTGGCCCCGCTATATCTGTAAGTGCGGGAGCCATAATCAGTCCGATATTTCGGGAAGCAAGTTCCCATCCCAGATGTCTGAGTGTTTGCGGGTGTAGCTGCACTCCAGCGGAAACAGCCACCGCGTCGGCGTGACAAACCTCGATTGCCGCCACAATCGACTTTGCGTCCGGAGAGTTTCCTACTACGGGAAGGCCGGATTCAGGTTCGACGGATGAGAGCTCCGAAGTATTTGGTGTGTAAACCGCAACGGGTAGATATCCAGCGTGTTTGGCGCTCCTCAAGGAACGCGCCAAGTGTGCAACTGCGCTTGGGCCTCCGAGTAACAGCAAACGGGACATACTTTGTCCCATTTGCCGGTTCACATTTAGGTGCTGCCTGATGAGCCAGCGCGCAAGTAGGAGTCCGGATAAGCCCGCGGGCAAAGCCACCCCCACATAGCCACGGGCAGTATCCAGCCGTAGCACATACGACACGATAGCGACCAGCCCAAACAGCCACAATGACGCCGCGGCCACACGCTTGTATTCGTCTGGTCCTGCACCCAAAATGCGACTTTGGCGGCTATTCCAAGCCCCAAGCATGATCCACCAGGCCGCGACTAGTGCAATCGAGAGCCATACGTAGATGCTTTCCTCGCCTGCAACGATGAGGTCCGCTGCCCAGCCAAAGCGGATGACATAGGCGCCGGCAACAGCCCACGTAACCACGAAAGCGTCAACAATTCGCAACTGTCGGCTGCATTTTGACCGCCAGTCACGCTCCTCTTTCACGAAAAGTCCCCCAGTGATTGAGCTTCCGACACCAACCTGACCCGCAGAGCTAGCCGCGAATGCTCTCGATATTTGCCCGATACCATTCCACGGTGGAGCTAATTCCCTCTTCGAGGCTTATCGAGGACTTCCATCCAGCCTCAGCCAGCCGGGAGACATCCAGGAGCTTGCGTGCCGTCCCGTCGGGCTTGGATGTGTCCCACCTAATGTCCCCTGTGTAGTCGACTGCTGCGGCGACAATGGCGGCCAGTTCCTTGATCGTGACGTCCGAGCCCGTTCCGACATTGACCTGGGATGGGCCGTCATAGTGCTCTAGTAAATGGAGGCAGGCATCCGCCATGTCGTCAACGTGCAGGAACTCCCGCATAGGAGAACCTGTACCCCAGTTGGTAACTGACGCTTGACCGGCTTTCGCGGCCTCATCGTAACGCCGGATAAGCGCGGGCAACACATGAGAGCCCTGCGGCGAGAAATTATCACCTGGACCGTAAAGGTTGGTCGGCATAGCGGAGATCCATGGCAAGCCATACTGTCGGCGTACAGCCTGCACCTGCATGATGCCTGCGATCTTGGCAATCGCGTAGGCGTCGTTTGTCGGCTCTAAATGACCAGTGAGAAGCGAATCTTCCCTGATGGGCTGGTCAGCAAACTTCGGGTAAATGCATGACGAGCCCAGGAAGAGGAGGCGTTCCACACCGTACTGCCGTGCGGCGTCAAGAACGTTCACCTGAATGCGGAGATTATCGCTCAGGAAATCTACCGGATAGGTGTTGTTGGCCAGGATGCCGCCCACCTTTGCCGCCGCAAGGATCACGTAGCGCGGCTTCGACTGCTCGAAAAACTCGAACACTGACTCGCGCTCCTTGAGGTCCAACTCTGAAGACGTACGACCAATCAGGTTTGTGAAACCTTCATCATCCAACTTCCGCCAAATGGCAGAACCGACAAGTCCTCGGTGTCCCGCAACGTAGAATGGGGCAAATCGATCGAGCTTTGAAGGCGCGAAGTTGACGTCATCAGACACTAGTTCTTCCAACTTTCCAGACTTACGGTGTCGATCCAGTGGTTGCCAGCATGCTTTAGAGCTTCAATGTCGGCATCCACCATGATGCGAGCTAGTTCCGGTGTATGGACCGATGCCTTCCACCCGAGCTTGTCTTGGGCCTTCGATGCATCGCCTACAAGGGCGTCTACCTCTGTCGGACGTAGATAACGTTCGTCGAAACGGACGTGGTCCTCCCAATTAAGCCCAGCATGCTCGAACGAGATCTTAAGAAAGTCGCGGACCGTGTAGTTACCGCCTGTAGCCAGTACAAAGTCGTCCGGTTCGTCCGCTTGGAGCATTCGCCACATGCCTTCGACGTATTCTGCTGCATAGCCCCAATCTCGAACGGCGTCGAGGTTACCCATGTAGAGAAGATCCTGCTTCCCTGCCTTGATGGCGGCCACGGCACGCGTAATCTTGCGCGTGACAAACGTCTCGCCTCTTCGCGGCGACTCATGATTGAAGAGGATGCCATTCACAGCGAACATTCCGTAGGCTTCGCGGTAGTTCTTGGTAATCCAGTAGCTGTAGACCTTGGCGGCGCCGTAGGGGGAGCGCGGATAAAACGGTGTCTCCTCGTTCTGTGGTGGAGGAGTCGCTCCGAACATCTCTGATGAGGAGGCCTGGTAAAACTTAGTTTCAATTCCGGACATTCGTACTGCTTCGAGCAATCGGATAGTTCCGACGCCCGTTGTGTCACCGGTGTGCTCGGGTTCGTCGAAAGAAACACGGACATGCGACTGGGCGGCAAGGTTGTACACCTCGTCGGGTTTTATCTCGGCGAGCAGTGTGACAAGGCGCGCGCCGTCAGACAAGTCTCCGTAGTGTAGAAACAGCTTGGCTTTAGGGTCGTGGGGATCCACGTAGAGGTGATCGACACGCCCTGTATTAAAAGTTGAGGCGCGGCGAATAAGCCCGTGTACCTCGTATCCCTTGTTCAGCAATAACTCCGCGAGGTATGAGCCGTCTTGGCCCGTGATACCGGTAATTAACGCGCGTTTGGTCATGATGCCCCCAGATGCAAGTGATACTGCGCCAACGGCGCTTAGTGAATCGGCTGAATACCGACATCATCATAGTGGGCAGAAGTGCAAGTAGCTAAATGGGAGTAGCTGCCGAGCCAACGTCCTGAGGAGGGCATCTGCTAAGTCGGCATACGTTCATTTTCGGCATCCCGAAACCCAGCGTCGTCACCGGCGAGGCGACACGAACGGTGCCAGACCTACACGCGGTGGCGCTGCATTTGGAGGTAGAGAGGCCGAGCCGCCTTCTCCTTGCAACCGCGAACGCTCCTAACTTCCCGAACACTTCTCGTTCCTCCGCCGGGTGGTACCCGGATACCGGCCCGGGGACTTGCGGCGCCTGCGAGAACAGCAGAGGAGGCTTCAGTCTGAACTGGGCGGCTACAATTAGGCAGAAGCACCAACCTTGCCGGTCTTAAGCATGTCGGGGCAACGTCAGAAACTTACAGGGGGACCCCAGTCTTGGATTTACGCGAATACCTGCGCATTTTGCGCCGGAACTGGATATTGATTGTTGCGGCCACGCTGGCCGGACTCCTCATCGGAGGGATATTTTCAATCCTAGTCAAACCGATGTACAAGGCCGACACCCAGCTTTTCGTAGCGACTCAGAGTTCAGGTTCTGTCCAAGAACTCCAGCAAGGTAACACCTTCTCGCAGGCAAGAGTCTTATCATATGTGAAGACTGTGGGGTCTCCCATGGTACTGCAACCGGTCATAGACTCCCTGGGGCTTCGAACGACCCCAGCCCAGCTCTCAAATGTTGTCACTGCTAGTAGTGACCTGAATACCGTGCTGATCAACATCACCGTGGAAGACGGATCGCCAGTTCAGGCTGCTGCAACAGCGGAGGCAGTTGCTAATAGTCTTATTCGCGCGGTTGATTCCCTGGAAAAGCCAAAGACTGGGGGAACTTCCCCCGTAAGCCTTTCAATCATCAAGCCGGCCGTTGCGCCAAGTGCGCCTTCCAGCCCAAACACTCGCTTTAACTTACTCCTCGGCTTGGTAGTTGGCATCGCGTTCGGTATCGGTCTTGCAGCACTAAGGACCATCATGGACACCCGAATTCGGGGCGAAGAAGATGTACGCAATGCAACAGATGCTCCGATGCTTGGTGGTATCTCCTTCGACGCTGAGGCGATTAAGAAGCCTCTAATAACCCAGGTTGCGCCTCAGAGCCCAAGAGCAGAATCATTTCGTCAACTACGCACGAACCTTCAATTTGCCAATGTATCGGGGCATGCGAAGACCGTTCTGGTCACATCGTCCTTGCCAGGTGAGGGAAAAAGCACTACTGCTACGAATTTGGCAATCGCCCTTAGCCAAGCGGGCGAGTCCGTCTGTCTAATCGACGCAGATCTTCGTCGGCCGATGGTGGGCGACTACTTGGGGATTGACTCGAGCGCTGGTCTGACCACGGCACTCGTGGGTATAGCTGACGTGAATGATCTACTTCAGCAGTGGGGCGAAGACAACCTGTTTGTCTTGACGTCGGGTCAGATTCCGCCGAACCCAAGCGAACTTCTAGGCTCAACCGAGATGAAGCAACTAATCATGCGGCTGGAAGAGGCATTCGATACCGTAATCATTGACGCGCCGCCGCTGTTGCCGGTCACGGATGCGGCTGTGCTTTCGCAACACGTCGGCGGTGTGGTTCTTGTGGTAGGAACCCAGAAGCTCAAGCACCAAGATCTAGTTAAATCGATCGGGGCTTTGCAACTTGTAGAAAGTAATCTTCTTGGTGTTGTTCTCAATAGACTTCCTACCAAAGGGCCTGACGCATATTCCTACTCTTATGGGGGCTATGAGGGGTCGCTCGGTGTGGCTCGGGTCGCTGGCAGTGGAAGTTCCCGCAGGCAGGCTGTTGGCTATGAGAGCGGCGGGCGTATGCACATCGAGGCACCGGATGACTCCTTGGGCATGCAAGAGTTTGGGCAGCGACCGGCAGCCAACTATCCGGCTGGGAGATTACCTCGATGATGGATCAACGAAGAGTTTCGGAATCCCGAGAAGCTTGTCTGGACCAAGGGCTGAACAGATCCAACTACTTATCCAGCAGGCACTCCCTCGGGGCCGTGGACATAGTTGCAACAAGTCCTGGTGACGCCGCGTCAGCATTGTGTGCTTTTGCAATTCGGGGAACCCCGATGCACGTTCATCTGGTCAATGCTTACACAATTGCACTAGCGAGCGAATCTGACGACTACCGAGAGTGTCTGCAGGAGCCGGCGGTCAATTTACCGGACGGGAAACCGCTAGCTTGGGCTTCTAAATTATTTGGGCAGAATCCAGTTGCGCGGCAGGTGCGTGGCCCACAGCTGTTTTTGGACACATTTGACGTAGGTCAGTCGGCTGGGGTTAAACATTTTCTCTTAGGTTCTACTCAGGATGTGCTGTTGAAGTTGCAGCAAAACTTGCTGAAGCGGTTCCCGGATGCCCAAATCGCTGGAATGGAAAGTCCTCCATTTCGCTCGCTAACGCCGGAAGAATATGCTGCTCAAGATGCCAGAATCGTCAATTCCGGCGCTCAAATAGTATGGGTCGGACTAGGTACACCCAAACAGGATTTTGAGGCTCGTCGTCTGGTGGATGCAACAGGTCTGCTTGCAGTGGCTGTCGGGGCCGCGTTTGACTTCGCCGCCGGCACGACTCGCGAGGCCCCCTCTTGGGTACAACGTGTCGGCTTTGAATGGATGTTTCGTCTACTAAGTGAGCCACGAAGACTGTGGCGCCGTTATCTGGTTGGAAACTTTGTGTTCGTTAGATCGGTTGTTACTGAAAAGTACATACGACGCTGACATTGTGAGCTTTATCCGCGTCTTGAGCGCAGTATCCTGGCAGCCTTCTTGCCGGCGCGATCAAAACCCTGACACGACATCATTCGTCAGACAGTCTGCGGACGAATGAGCTCAGCAGAGCATTCCCGTAGTGTCTTTGGTACGTTGCAGCTATAGTTTAGGTCTCGATTTGAATTTCAACATTATAATGGCGTGTCATAATCGGCGCGAATTGACACTTCAATGCATGCAGCGCGCATATGATTCAGCTAAAGAAGCTGGCCTCGAGGTGTGTATTACTCTTTACGATGACGGCAGTCATGACTCAACGGCAGACTTTGTTTCTGCTCGTTTTCCGCTTACCAAGATAATAAGCGGAACCGGCTCGGACTACTGGGCGAAAAGCATGTCGATTGCTGAGGCTTCTGTACTACAAACCGTCTGTGCGAATAAGCCTAGCTCGTACATTGTCTGGTTAAACGACGATGTCGTTTTGGACTTGGACGCCTTCCAGCGGTTGCGCGACCTAGCAGTTGAACGCCCGGATAGCATACTCGTCGGTGCTATGCGGGATCCGCGCTCCTTCGAAGTGACCTACTCGGCACTGCAACGACATGGATTTCATCCTTTAAGCTTTGAGTTGTGGCCAGTCACCTCTGCCCCCGAGCCAGTGGAGATATTCAACGGAAACTTAGTTATAGTCCCGGTCTCAGCAGCTGAATTGATCGGCGGCATCGACGGAAGGTACTCGCATGCTTTGGCCGACATTGATTATGGTTTTAGGGCCAAGTCGCATTCTATAGATGTGACGCTAGCGCCGGGCACCTTCGGAACGTGTGCACGCAACCCTAGTCCCCCTCCGCGTTCGATTCGGAGCGATTGGAAACATTTTGTAGGCCCTAAAGGAGCTGGTAATCCGAAGTCCATGATGAAGATCCTCCGTCTGGCCGCGCCAAGAACCTGGATGGCCTTCTACCTTGCGAGTTATTTCCTTTGGTGGGCGCGACGTATAAGCGCAAGCGTGCTCAAACTCTCAATACTCCGCCGCTCCGGGTGGCAGCAGAAATGAAAATTGCGGTACTCGGCCCCTGTAGGCCGGCGGAGTTCGTCTCAGACCTAGAACTTGATCAGGCTCTAACGCCTGAAGGACTCGGCGGTACGCCTATTAATGATCTTGTGCGCGGACTTTTGGATTCGGGACACGATGTTGATCTGATCAGTTCGTCAATGGACCTTACGTCTGTTTGGAGGGCAAAAGGGCCTAGGCTTTCCATGTCCATCGTTCCTCATCGGGCTCGCGCTAGGGACCGCGCCATCGATTTGTTTCAAAGCGAGCGGGCTTTTATGGCAGCTGAGCTAGCACGTAGTGATGCAGATGTTGTGAGCGCACATTGGTCCTACGAATTTGGTTGGGTAGGTGTCACTTCCGGTAAGCCTTGCGTTCTTAGCGTTCACGACGCACCTTTGACGATCCTCCGAAACCTTCCCGATCCCTATCGCGTTCTTAGAACACTCATGGCTTACAGAGTCCGATTGTCTGCATCCACGGTCACTGCCGTATCGCCTTATCTCGCCAAAAAATGGCGAAAGCAAATGTTGTTCCCCGGTAACATTTCAGTTATACCCAACATGACCCCTTCCTTGCCCGTCACGGACCCTCAAACTACACGCAGTCCAGTAATCCTTGATATTGCGGATGGTAGCTCATTAAAAAATGTTCGTCGACTTATTGAGGCTTTTGGCATTTTCAAACGCGGTGTTGCCGGGTACGAGCTACGACTGGTGGGTCCAGGGTTGGGGGAAGGTGATGGTATAGCACGCTGGGCCGCAGCTAGAAACCTTTCTGAAAGCGTGCGGTTTTGCGGCAAGCAAACGCGCTTAGAAATAGCTCGGCATTTAGCGGAAGCCTCAATTTTTTGTCATTCGTCCCTCGAAGAAAGCCAGCCGATGTGCCTTCTTGAAGCAATGGCGGCCGGGGTTCCTATTATAGGCGGATATCGCTCGGGGGGAGTGCCGTGGACGCTGGACGGAGGAAATGCAGGACTTCTTGTTGACGTCGCCCGTCCAGATGCGATTGCTTCTGCGCTTCGGTATCTTCACCTGAATCAAGCTGTCTCAAGGGGGCTAGTCAATCGTGGCCGCTCTCTAGTCAAAGACAGGCACAGTAAAGAGAGCGTGACCGGCTCATACATCATGGAGCTTCGACGGACTGCTTCACTGACTTGATGTTCGCCTGCAGCGACAAACGGCTCGAGCCTGGGGCGAAAGTCAGGTATGGGACCGCTATATTCAGTGTGAATATAGTAGAAATAACTGCTCGCTGGAGAAATGTTGCAATGAAACTAGCATTCGGAGTGACGGGATGAGTGGCTTTCGAGGTGTTTCGCGTGGCTTACCGTGGTCTTTGGTTGCTCAGATAATAATGAGTGGCGGTCAACTGGTTTACGCGGCAATGACGGCAAGGCTTTTCACGCCCGGTGAGTACGGGGGATTTGCAGCGGCTGTGAGTCTTATGGGCATTCTTTCACTACTTACGACGACTGGTTTGCCATCATTTGTATTGAGGGAGGCTGAGCTCGGGAAGAGAGCGGTTCTAAAAATCCGACTGTGTGGTCTTGTTGGTGGAATTCTTTCTTCCATTGCCTTTCTGCTCTTGGTTCCATTTTGGCTCATGGTACTGCGCGCTCCCGAAGGCCACCTGTACGTTGGTTTGCTTGCTATTGGCCAGGCAATAGCCCCTGCTGCATCTATTGAATCGGCAATACTTCGTCGAGAATTGCATGCAAGAAATGACGCTCTTGCGCTACTCGTTAGCTTTGTTTTAGCGTGCGGATTCGCGCTTTCCCTTGCATTGATTACCAGGCAGAGTTGGACCTTGGCTGTACTGGTTGTTGTTCAGTCAGTTCTACTGGCGCTACTTTCGAGGTTGTTCCAAAGCGAAAAGCGTGCGCAAGGAGAGCCTGTTGTTTATAAGAAGATTGTGGAGTTCACCCGAAACATTACGGCGCAAAATACAGGATTCTTCCTTCTGCAAAGATTGCCAGAGTGGATCATGAGTGCTTCTTTGGGTTCGAGTGCCTTGGGTCAATACGCCAGAGGTGCCTCGTTGGCGCAGATGCCGGCTACTGCGCTTAATGCGGCCTTGAATCGTGCTATGCAACCGTACTGGCGTCTTGTTAGCAAGACAGATGTTGCGGACAAGGCAATGAATGACGCGGCCATTCTTTCGGCCGGAGTTTCCTTCCCTGCTTTCGGCATTGTGGCCGTTAACGCTGGCGCGCTTGTTGATCTCTGGTTGGGAAAAGGGTGGGAGCAAGCGGGTGCGCTTGCTACGCTATTAGCGATAGGTGCCGGTCTCGCTGTACCGTTCGGCGGATTGGCCAGCAGCCAAGAGATGCGAGGGAATTTCAAGCACGTTCGAAGAGCACAGTGGTCTATGGCCATTTCTTTGGTTATTCCGCTTCTCTTTTTGTTTTTAACTCATGTGGTCTGGTGGGCTGCAGCGGCTGTCACCATTTCATCCCTTGTTGGGTTGTATGTTATGGCAATATCTTCAACGTCCTCTGGCAATGGCCTCAGAGTAAGAATGCGGAGCCAACTCGCGTGGCGGCTAGGTTCCCTTGTGCTGTGGTCTGCAGGAGTGTCTCTTATCGGATGGTTCGCGGGACTGGCGGCTGCAAAGATGGTTTCATCTTCAGGTCAATTAGCGGTGGCTGCTACACAGGTAGGTGTTGCGGGCACCGTGTCGTTGTCAGCTTGGCTACTCACATTCCGTTGGCATGAGACGAATCGAGTTCTTCGTCGCCGAGGCGTTCGGCTACCAAATTTTATTGCTGGTCGCTCTGCCTGACACTCCTGCGGCTCAAAGCGCGGATCACTTGGGAAGTTATAGCGGACTTTGATTGAAATACCGTTTGGTGCGGCGCAGTAGAGACTTCTCTTGGATGGCAGGGCTGACTGAGTACGGCAGCTGGGCACCTGGTGGTCGCTGGGACGGTTCGTTCATATTGTTGAAAACAAGGATGCCTATGCCCTGTTGGGGTGGGTGCGCGAAGCGTTTGGTCTTGTACAGGACTGCGAGCCTTGGACGAGCCTATCGGTGTCGCAACCGAGGCTGCCTATCTTGCTTCGGCCCGGCGCCCACCACGCTGTTCAACTTGAGCCGTGGAGAGGCATCCAGACATGTACTGTTCAGGGCAACCAGAACATAGATCCTTACGCCACTGAGAACCATTCGGTGTCTGCGCGATTCCTCTTGGCTTATCTGTGGATGACGGTTGAAGAGTGAGCCATTTTGACGGTTGATAACTGAACCACGCGCCTCGAACGATTGGGTGAGTAATCACAGTGGAGGATTAGGCGTTCATTCGCCGGTTGCACCTTGGTGAGGGTGCGTCGACGGGGTCGATAGCGGCGCGATTGGGGATCTTGAGGAACACGGTTGCCAAGACAGTCAGCGCTGGCGGTCCGCCACCTTACGTGCGGGCGCCGCAGAACTCCGGGATCAGGGCTGTGGAGCCGGCTATTCGTGCGCTGCTACAGGAGAATCCGCGGGCGCCAGCGGCGGTCCTGGTCTAACGGGTGGGTTAGTCGGGGTTGGCGGCCTAGTGGCGGAAGAACGTTGCCAGGGTCCGGCCGGAGTTGCTTCGGCTGATCCTGCTGACCAGATCTCTTACGACCACGGCGATCAAGCTCATTGCGATCTGTGGCTCCCGGAGGTCCGGATGCCCGCCGGGCCCGGCAACGCGCGGGTGTTGCCCGTGCTGGTTATGGTCTCTTCGCATTCACGGTTCATTAGGACCGGCGCCTGTCCATTGGACCCTGGCTGCGGACAAAGCCGCGAACCCTGGCGCTGCCACCGGTTCCTTCGGTCACCGGCTTCACTGCCAGGGCTCGCCACGGGCTTATTATCTCCGGATGGCGTCCAACAACTATGTGGTACACCCGCAGACGACCGGCCGGTCCGTTGACCTCACCGCTGACCTCGAAGCTGTACGGTCAGCTTGGACGGCAGACTCGTATACCAGCGACATGTAAGCATTGGTGAGGAATAAATATGTTCCATTCCCAATTCTTCGCTTTCCTAAACAGGTCCGGCCTGTCGGGCAACTAGATGTGGATCACTAGGGTTGTGACGCAAGCGCCCTTTGGATTCCCTCGAAGAATCTAGTGGCCATGCCGTCTATTGAGTATTCCAACCTTGAATTACGACAAGCTTCTTTCATCTCTGTCAACCGTCTTGCATCCTGCAGCAAGGCCACCAGCGCGTCGGCGTAGGCTTCTTCGTTGTCGGCCGTGATGAGGCAGGTGCTTCCGTCGACCAGATACTCAAACTCCGGTCCATGCCAAGGCCACGCCGTCGTCACTATAGGTCGCGCGGCAGCGAAGCTGTCGACAGCAACCAAGCCGACCCGACCGGGCATGGCCATGACCGCTGAGGAAGCAATAGCAAGCGCCTTTTCTTCGCCGAATCGTGGGCCCAAGTACCTCAACCAAGGTTCCTCATTGGCTAGACGCTCGACATAGTCCTTTTGAGGTCCGCTTCCGATTACGATCAAGCGAAAGTTTGCATCCTTTGCATAGGCGCGTCGTCCTGCCTCGAACAGAAAAGGTAAGCGCTTCGACTCGTCTAGCCCTCCTATGAAGACGGCTGTCGAGTTGGTCAAGTTATATTCCGTGCGAAACTCCGCGATCTCTTCTTCCGAGATTCGGAGCAGCTGTTCTTGGAGTTTGCGTGTGTCGGTGGAGTTCCTTACGACAGTCGTTTGCGCAGCTGGGAAGCCAGCCCGAACTACAGCGTCACGAGAACTTTCCGTATATGCAAAGAACCAGTCCGAAGCGTTAGTGAGCCGTGTCAAGAGCGCGCGCTCAAACCGGGAAGGGCTAAGAACGAAGTCTTTCCCGTGTCCCCAAAGACAGATTTTTCTGCCGCGCTTAGGCGCTAAGAGGAGCCGGTAGGCATCCAGGTTTCGCCTTGCCTGCTCCATGATGATCAAATCTGCAGAATCGACGACGGGACGAGTTTTCCGAATAACAATCCTATGTTTACCGAGACGATATTCGCGCTGACAAATTGGTGAGACAAAACTCGCGGCGACGCTGTCTTGGCGTTCTTTTTGCTTATTGTTTGGCTGCCCCGCCGCAACCGTAATCTGCACCGAGTTTGCTGCACCTAGAGCAATCAGACGTTCAAAAAATGGAATTCTATACTGGGGGACATATTCTTGGAGGATTACGACGGTTTGCATTTTCGAAGCCTTTTTGGTCGATCGTGGGCGTTGATTGAATTCCAGGTTATAGTCAGATCATCGATAACTGGATAGGTTAGTCCGTGCAAGGGGTATAGTCCTTTTGATCAACTTGGTCATCAACCTGGTCGCATAATTAGGCGGATCTGTCGCCGAACGCCGTGCATTGTGGATTCTTGTTCCCTTCGGTCCCGTTGCTTAGGGATTCTATCGTGATTGATGTTGGCCTAGATGCGAAGGTCGCCATTCTCAATCCAATCCCGCTGTTGAACGGCAGCAAGCTGGCTACCACTCGGCGCCATGCTGTTCAACTGCGCTGACTGATCAAAGTTCGAGGCTCCAGCTTCGGCGCAGACAGCTAGCCCTGGGCTCGCAGCCGCTGGTGGCCTTTCAGCACTAGGTCTCGTGCGCTTTCGCCAGGTGCCGTGTCGTAGCTTCTGCCACTGCACAGAACCGGAGCGCGGACCATTCTTGCCGCCAGGAGGGCGCCCAAAGCAGCATCCGTTCGGGATCTGCCGGATAAGAGTTTCCACTCTTCCGTACCCCTACCGCACCCTTTTCGCGTGCTTGAGTGCCCGTACAATTAGGCGCGGACTTGCATGCGAATATTTGGGGGGACCTTCCTACATGACTGTTGTTGCGATGAACTCTGCGCGGCGGTACGCGCACGTTGACGCGTTGCGGGCGGTTGCCGTTCTCACAGTAGTAGTTGGTCACGCAGGGGTTCCGAAAGTACCAGTAGACGCAGGCGTGACGATCTTCTTTGTCATCAGTGGCTTCATCATCACGCACCTACTATTGAGGGAACGTGAAAGCTCTCGAGGCTTTAACGTTCGCAGATTCTATCTCCGACGAGCACTGAAACTGGCGCCACCCTTTGTCGTGCTCATCGTCGTTCCGACGCTCTTCTATGCAATCTGGAACGGTATTAGCTGGTCTGCGTTCACAAGCCAGATCCTGTTCACATACAACTGGGCACAGATTTTGGTGCCGGATGATGCTTGGCGCGTCCTGCCGGGATCGAACGTTACTTGGAGTCTTGCTGTCGAAGAGCAGTTCTACATCCTGTTCGCGCTGATATGGATGTTTTTTGTCAAAAGAGAATGGTGGCGGCCTGCTCTTGTCGGCCTTGCTTCTGCCGCCATCCTCGTGGCCAACCTGATCAGAGTTGATGTCTACTCAGCGGCTGACGCCTCTGTCCGCATCATGCGTGGAACTGATACCCGTATGGACTCTATTGCCTGGGGAATTCTGGCGGCGCTTGTTTACAAGCTGTGGAGGGACCAACAACATCATCGGCTGATGGGTTGGATTGGTCAGCCTTGGACGGTTTTAGCTGCGACCTTGTTATTCCTTGCGACTTTCGCTATCCCGGGTAACCACTTCACAATGACTTGGAGGTACACGGTACAGTCCGTGATCGTCGCCGTTGTTATCCTCTATGGACTCACGGCGTCTCCCGGACTCGTCTCGCGTTTCCTAGGGCGAGTCAGCGCTTCTAGAGTTGTCACCCTCCTCGGGTTGTCCAGCTACAGCATTTATCTTATACATTATGTGTTGATCTTGGCCTTCAAAGAGGAGGTCGGGACGTTGCCTGCCGCCGCCCGCAGCGTCGTCTTGATTATTTCTGGCGTTGCCGTCGGTGTCGTTTCTTATTACCTCATTGAACGGCCGATACTGGCTTTCCGATCGAAGAGGACGGGGCCCAAACAAGTGTCGCCCGAATTGCCTGCGACCGCTGCCTGAAGGCCAACTTAGTTTTATTCGCTCGGCCGTACCAATAAAATGAGGCGTGGTATGGTCAAATTACGTCCTAAACCCGCTTCACCTTGGAGTCGGATCAGCGCGCCAGTGTGTCAGTGCCCTCCGATAGCCGCTCTAGACTTGGGACATGGACTCATCCCGTAGCTATGACATCGTGTTTCTGGCGCTGGCCCGTGACTGTGCGAAGACTATTCCCTCCGCCCTCCGGGCTTTGGAATACTTGGAAGCTTCCGGTTTATCGGTGCACGCGATAATTGGGGAAAACGGGTCGAAGGACTCAACACGCGCGCTTCTGAACCACCATCTTGTTACGGCCGTGGACACGTCCATGATGGGACGGGCCGACAATCGGCTTGAGCGGATGGCGATTGGTCGCCAAATTGTGGCGGACCATTCTGAGTCAGTGAACGCTCGGGCGTTCGGTGTGGTTGACCTAGACGAGCCGTTTTTGACGGCTCTCACTGTGAATCAGTTGCGGGCCGCATTTGACCGGCTACATGAAGTGTTCGCGGTCGCGGCCAGCAGTGCCCCGACTTACTATGATCTTCTCGCGTTTGAAGACCTCAATGGGGATGGTTTCATTGGTCTTGATGATCGAATCCTCAAGTCGACGCGGAATCCCCTTTCTTACTACACCCTTTTCCGGGACACAATATATCCGGCTCAAGGTAAACTGACCTCCGACGGAGACTTGTGGTGCACGTCGGCGTTCAACGGTCTGTGCATCTACGACGCTGACGCCTACCGAGCCGGTTCGTACCTACCTGTGGACACCGGGAAATGGATTTGCGAGCACATCACGTTTAATCGTTCCGTGACTACTGCCACAGGGAAAAGTATGGTCGTCGACGGTTCACTGGTTCTGCCGATGCCTGCCGAGCATGGCACCAGGTCCTTGCCTGGCTTTGTGTGGCAGCGCGCGAAGAAACTCCCGGGCAGAGTCTTGGCAAACTGGCAGAATAGGGTGTAATTCAGTGGCAGCTCCGCGTGCAAGGTGCTGAGAAGCAGTTCTGTGAGTCCAACATCGCACGACAAATTGGTTCGTACTTTAAACCAATCGCACGCAACTGGGTTGGTGTGCTGCGTCGGAGCCCCTTGACGGTGAAGAATGACCAGCGCGTTGTGCCTCTGACGCAGGCGTTTTTCCTGGAGGAGAGGACCCGTTAGTCGTTGCCGCACCGCACTGTGGAAACTACCGGGGTCCCTGAGGCCGACTTAGCTTGGAGATTCTCTCTGCTGTTTTCACTTGGCACGTCGGGGGCGTTAACCACTGGAGTGGGGTGTCTTCGGTGAGGCAACCGAGCAGCTAACGACGCGTCCCCGTTAGTGGTGATCTGACGATCTTATGAAGCCGGGACGGCGGTTCGGTAAGCGGCGACAAGCTCGCTTACGCCTCGACGTGCAGACAGATCAAGCGGAGCCGGTGCCATTGTTAATTTGGAGCGGAACTCCGGCGAGCTGAAAATTTGCAGAGCCCGATTCCATTCGACCTGATTGGCCCTGATCTTCATGACGTTCGGAAATTGGCTTGACCACCTCATTCCGGGGGCGTTATTCACGATGGCTGGTACTCCGGCCACTAGCGCCTCGGACAGAGCAATGGGCATCCCCTCGTGGCGGCTAGGCATCAGGAAGACTGACGCCTTCAGTAGGCTCTCCCCTGGATCGCTTACCCCTCGGTGGCGAAGTCGGCCAGCGGCCTGCAGTTCGTCGAGAATGGCCTTCTCCTCTGCAGTGGCTCCCGTTTCGTCGCCGTGGAAATATAAGTCAAGGTTGCTGGCCTTGACGGCTCTCAGAGCTAAGGCATGGTTCTTGATGTGCGATGAATTGCCGACGATTACAGCCGCGGGGAAGTCGCTCTTGGGGAGATCCGCCCGGATGTCGCGGAGAGTGAAGAACTTATCCTCCACCCAGTTCAGAATGAGCGAGGGGTCACGTTTGAAGGCTCTCTCATTTTCTTGGACATCCGGCGAGACCGCGATGAACTGCTTGACGAACCTGTCGGCGACGAATGCCTGGGCCCTACGGCTTAGCAACGCTTTACCTTGGGGCCGGAAGTAGCTGTGGATGGTCCGGATGATAGGCGTCTTAGGAAGCGCAACCTTGGCGGCCACGGTGGAGAGCCCAAATGCGCCCTCAGTGTGAATGTGTATGAGGTCTGGTTGCTCGGACTTCAGCAGGGTAGCCCATGTTTTTGCGCCCGCAGCAGTTCTGAGGGACGGGACTGTGCCGACTCGATAGCCGGCGGTTTCAAGTTCGTGGGCGAACGGATGCTCCGACCCTTGGCCGACAATTATGGTGTCCAGGCCCGCGTACTTGAAATGCTCAGCAGCCGAAACGAACATCCGTTCCATACCGCTCGGCTTCAATGCGCCCATGAGGTGAACTATCTTCATTGCCTGAACCTTCCCCCTGCGAGTTTGGGCGAACTGCCCTTAGGAACTTTACAGGGTGCCGATGTCCGACCTTGTCCTGTGCAGACCCAAGGAAACATTCTCGCGGGACTCCTGATTACATCCAAGCTCGAGACACCGGGCTGCACCAGCGCTCTGGCAGCCAAGTACATGGCGAGCCGTGCTTGCCTTGCGGCTCCACGGCATTAGTTGTCCTGGATTGCAAAATCGCTTTGAATTTTGTCCCAGCGTCCTAGAGGATTTGTTTAATCGCCATAATCTGTCTTAAGACCTAGCCTAAGGCGTCTTCCCACCTGCGAGTGGACACGAAAAGGCTTCGCTGCTCGGAAATGAACTTTCGAGCGTTCTGGCCTCGGAATACTGCTAGGCCGGGCGTGGAGACGTACATTTTGAGTTCGTTGGCGATAGCTTGGACATCGGCGGTCCCGACTGTCGTTCCCGCACCTGCTGCGGCGATATCGATTGCCGCCTGGCATTCCGTCGAGCCGAGAAACAGGCAGGCCTTGCCAGCCGCCATAGCTGAATAGGCCTTGGAAGGGACACATGTCCCAGTCACTCGCTCGTCAAGGATGGCTAAATGGAGGTCTGCAGTGGCTAGCAGGGCAGCGACTTCATGGTCTTCTACGGGGTCCAAGAATCGTATATTGGTGGACCCAGACAGCCTGGCTATCTCCCGGGCTTTCTGGACCTCCGACCCCCGGCCGGCGATTAGGAGGACAAGGTCATCATTCTCAAACGAATTAACCGCTTCCAGCAGTGCGGACATGGGGTGGTTAGGGCCGGCGGTGCCAGAGTACATCAGGACGAATTGGTCCCCGCGCAGTCCGAAGCGGTCACGTAGGTTCACTCCGGAAGCGGAAGGCTCTTTCCAGATCGGAATGACGGCCGATGTTTTGCCAGATTCCCGCCGGACAGACTCAGCCATGCATTGACCCAACGCCACAATTCGGGTTGATGCACGCAGTCCCAGGTTGTCACAGAATTGGCGGACGCGGTTGCGAGGTAACAGCCCCGCCTGGAGGCGCGACACCTGTAGTGAGTACATGTCGAGTACCCACGAGATGTTTACTATCCGATTCCCGGAGAGCAGTCGTGGCAGAAAACCTACGAGGCGGACTCCGGTTGGCACGTCAACCGAGATGATCGCGTCAGTCTCTCGCAGGTGGGTTAGTGCATACAGCAGAGCTTTGAGCAGATAAGAAGCATGGTCGAGGGCCTGATGCCGGCGCTTTCGGAGCATCCTGTCGGTGCTAGCGGCGAGTATCGTGACGCGGTTGTTTTCTTCCAGCATTGCCGCAAGTTCTCGCACCATAGCCGAAACTGCGTCTCGTTCCTCATGGACATGGGGATAGAGGATCAGGACGTTCTTTTTTTGTAGGTTGGGCACGGGCCTAACCTAACAGCACCGCCATTCCTGATATGGAGGCGCAAGGACTTTTACTGGGTAGCCTCCGTAACAAGCTTCCACCTAGAAGAATTGCGTCGGTCTGATCTGACGCTCGGGATCACGGCGACCGCTTCACGGGACGGTACTAACTGAGGCTTGGGTCCGCATGCGGGACAACCCGAAGCCGGGTGGACGTCGGAATTGCAAGGCGCTCTTGAGCAAGCAATGCCCTGCCCTTAGAACTCCAGTGCCTAGCTGATGAGTTGTTGCGTTCGCCGTTGACCCTTCCACCGTTGGCAGTTACGCCACGAACATGGATAGGAATCGTAGAGGCGCCCCTGACATCAATCACCTCTTTGATTTCCCGGTAGACTCGACGGGCAACGCTGAATCCGTATGGGGGAACTATGACTACATTGCTGTTGCTTGGCTTGATTGCTGCAGTAGGACTCGCCTGGGGACTCCTCGCCGTCCGTGCATGGCCAGTGACCGATGCGCGGCACAGCGGGCGCCCGCTTCGTCTTTTGCTCTGGGCAATAGCGCTTACGGCAGTCGCCTGCAGCGTTCTTATGTCTCAAGGTATGAAGGTTGCAGCGCAAACCCTTACAGAGGTGGCAGGTTTTGCGTTTCCGGCAGTGCTGCTGGCGGCAATAGTTGGTACTTGGGGGATTCAGGGCCGAGCAGTCTACAAATTCATCCCTATCGCCCTCCTCGCGTTCTCAGCGGTCATCGCCACGTCAGCACTCCTGAACAGTCAAATCGGCGAGGTTACATGGGCAATTGCCGTTGGTCTGCTGTATCTGCCCGGGCTAACCGCTGCCATTTGGAGAACTAGCCTAAGCCGCCAAAACCTGCGCCAAACTGTTTGTCGTATTGGCCTCAGCATCGTCTGGATGAGCCTCGCATACACTGTTGTTGACCTTCACCACGCCTTGGGTGACCTTCCCCGGCGACTGATGCTGCCGGGCATAGAGTTTCGGCTTGCTGGTGTCACGCCACATCCAAACGGGCTTGCCTTCATCGCGGCGCTAGCGCTTTTCCTTACTATGCGCGAGCGGAGGAGGTTTTGGCTGCTCCATACCGTGGCATGCATCGTCATCCTTTTCCTTGCGGAGGCTCGTACTCTAACCGTTGGCCTTATGGTGGCTTTGGCTGCCTATTGGATCGTAAGCGCACGGAAGTCCCGCATGGTTCGAGCAGTCAACGCGGCTGCCTTCTGCGCCCCCATTGCAGTTTTCCTGTGGCCCAGCATCGTTTCCTCCTTCGAGGAAACTTCGTTAGGGTCGGATGTGACGACGCTCAATTCCCGAACCACCGTGTGGCAGCTGGTTGCGGATAACTGGACTCAACACCCAGTTCTTGGGTGGGGAGCCTTCACTTTCGACAACAATACCGGGTCGCCGCTGTCAGCGCTTTTCTTCAACAACTCCCACAATCAGTTCCTTGAAGCACTCATCGAGGGGGGGCTGGTCGGGCTCTTACTCATTGTCGGGGTTGCCATCGTCTTAGCATGGTCCGTGCTGACGACGAGAGACGCGTCATACGTGGCGGTGACGATCATGACTCTGTTCTTCATGATGACCGAAGTCCCGCTCACCTTGCATAACTACGGTTTCGGTTTCTCGGTCGTTTTAGGGTCGCTTCTGCTCGCGATCCTTATTCCAGGGCCTGTCAACTATTCGTCCCCATATAGAGCTAAACATGCCTTCAGTGGGGATGCCCCTCGCGTGAGACTGGAAAATGTTACAGCACCTCACAGAACCACCGGGACCAGCCATGGCCCACCGCGTTCCGTAGCTTCCGTAGCTTCCCTTAAGTAGTATCGGTGCCGGCATTTTGCCGTGCGTACTCCAGGTGGCAGCGCGGCCGCAGATGAAACCAGATTCCCGGCCGATTCGCTTGGGACGTTCGACACCAATCATGGGGACCCCTGTTGGGGAATCTGCGCTCCAACGCCTGGAACGGGCTTATCCCGGGACTAAACTGACGCATTCGCCGTGGAGTTGGTTCGCACTTTTGTACGGTGACGGAGTTTGTCCTTGGTGAATCGATCTGCTCGCCGCTGTGATTGTCAGATCGTTGGTCCTCAGGCCAGCTAGCTCCCGATGTTGGATTCGGGAACCACGCGTTCTCCCTACCGGGCTTGTCCTTAACCTCGCGGTATCCACTTTCGGAACGCCATAAACGCCTATGGCTACAGTTCCACTGCAATAAGTGTTGGTAACGGTGGTCGGGCAATAGCTGGATTCAGCATAATTCCAGCGCCACGATAGCTTGTGATAGCTAAACCTGAGCGGCGCCATACAGCGGGGCGCCTATAAATCGGCTGACAGTTAGACTAGCGGCATGAAGGTATTGGTGACCGGGGGCGCCGGCTATATTGGATCACACACTGTGCTTTGCTTGCTCCAGGGCGGACATGAGGTTGTGGTTCTGGACAACCTAATGAACTCTAGTGCGGAGTCCATGCGAAGAGTAGAGGAGCTCACTGGCCGGAGGCTCGACTTCTATAAGTGCGACCTGCTGGATCGCGGAGCTGTCGATGATGTCTTCCGCAACAATGAATTCGACGCGGTGATCCATTTTGCGGGGTTGAAGGCCGTGGGAGAATCCGTGGAGCAGCCTCTTTGGTACTACAGAAACAACGTCGTGGGTACTCTGAACCTACTTGAAAGCATGGAGAGCGCTAATGTTCGGAGACTGGTGTTCAGCTCCTCCGCCACGGTCTACGGCGCTTCTGAACAGGTTCCCCTCATCGAAAAGTCCCCTTTGGATGCTACGAACCCCTACGGTCGGACCAAAGAACAAATCGAAGACATTCTCTCGGATGTCTGTGCGGCAGATAGTCGCTGGAGTGTAGCCCTACTCCGCTATTTTAACCCGGTGGGTGCCCACGAGTCTGGACGGATTGGGGAAGACCCACAGGGAAAGCCCAACAATCTGCTGCCGTTCGTTGCGCAGGTGGCGGTCGGACGTCGGGAGAAGGTCAATGTATTTGGCAACGACTATGACACCCCGGACGGGACCGGAGTCCGAGATTATGTACATGTCATGGACCTCGCCGAGGGCCACATCGCGGCCCTGAGCTATCTGACTAGCAGGGCTGGTATCTTCCGCTGGAATCTCGGAACCGGCAAGGGAACATCCGTCTTGGAGGTCATAGCGGCCTTCAGCGTCGCTGCTGGGCAGCCCATCGCATACGAATTTGTGCCGCGGAGGCCCGGTGACGCAGCAGTTAGTTTCGCCGATGCATCCGCCGCGCTTGCCGACCTTGGGTGGTCGGCGCGTCGAGATCTAGCGCAAATGTGCGAGGACCATTGGCGCTGGCAGCGGTGCAACCGCAACGGATACGGGCCGACTGACAATCCACAGGAGCCCTAACTTTGCCGGAAATTTCTGTCCCCCTCGGCCACGGCTAACTGCTCGCACTTTGTAAGGCGTTGAAGCGGTGACACCAAACAGCTCAGCTTTGACTGACCCTCCGACTATGTTGAGCGGTGGGGTTGGTTGGGGCTACACGATGCCGTGTCTTTGGCTCGGAAGATCGGCGGAGCCCGCGCGCGGGAGTTTTGTTCCCGGGCACCGCAAGAGACCTGGAAGTACGTCCGAGTTCGGCATCCGCAGCTTATGAACGTCTTCGAGACCTAAAGGTTTCTTCGCCATAGTCGAGGCGTTGAAGCAAGTAAATTCCGTCGCAGATGCCGCGGTAGGGACTCGTAAAGCCAGGGCCTTGTGCCCTGCGTCCGTTCCGTGGCCGGCCAGCGGGTGGGAACGGGTGCGGTACCGTCGCCACCGTATGTCGGGGGAAAGTGGTCGGAGTCTGTAAATCCAAGCATCTTCGCGGGATGGGCCTGATGGCGGTGTGCTTGTCGGACCGGCCCGACGTGATGGACAACGGCGTCGATGTGCCAGCCATGCTGTCCGGGCACAGGTCCGATGTTCTTGGCCGACTTTATCGCAGCCAGAATCGGTGGCGGCTGGCCATCCCCGGCTCGGTATTCTTGGGCGTGGCCGGCGGTCATCATTGCCATCCAGGTTGCGCGGCAGCGCGAACCGAGCGTGGGTATGGAGGCTCCTGGTATAGAGCTAAGCCGGTTCATGGTGCCCTGCGCAGGTCGAGTCGTCTGTTCCGGCGGACCGGAGGAATCCCGTCGAGATCGGTGCGCACCTGGGCCATGATGACCCGCGGCGTGGGGTGCTTTGTTCCCCTACAGAAAACGCGGTTCGTGCAGTCCGCGGGAAGTGACCTTCAGAAGATCTGAATCTCCACAAGCAGTGTATGCTCTGGCCGTTCCAGGATCTCCCACAAACCGCGGGTACAATCGAGCCGAGACAGAAGGAAGTTTGTTTGGCGGAAGTACGGAGAAACAATGTCGGAATGGCTCGAAGTCGGCACGGATAACTATGTACTAGTCACCGAAGGATCCCTACTGAACACTGGCCTTATCGTCGGATACGAGCGGGCAATGGTAATCGATACCGGGTGTGGTCCTCGTCAGGGACGGCAAATCCTGGACAGTGTCCGCGAGAAGACAGACCTGCCGCTTGTGGTCGTCAACACCCACGCCCACTACGACCACTTCTTTGGTAACCCCGTTTTCGCCGCAGACGGCGTAACCGAGTTCTGGGCTCATCATAACTGCGCCACGGGCATTGACCAGCGGGGGGACCTGCAGCGGCGGCAAGTGGCAGATCTGGAGCCGGAGATGTCGACCCGGGACGGGCAAAACGTTGACATCGTGGTCCCCAACGCCATCGTCAGGGACCAGCCAGTCCTGGTAGATCTCGGCGGCCTAACCGCAACCCTCTTCTATTTAGGCCGCGGTCATACCGATGGTGACCTCCTGGTCGGTACTTCTACAACCCTGTACGTGGGCGACCTGGTAGAGCAGGGTGCGCACCCGTCCTTCGAGGACTCCTACCCGGAGGAGTGGGCGGATGTGCTCCGGCACATTTCGGCGCTCCGGCACCGATACGAGTTCCTGATCCCAGGTCATGGGACGCCGTGCAGCGACCAGTTTGTCAAAACCATGGCAAATACCATGAGCACGGCAGTCAGGCAGGCCCGACAGTCCATCCGCGACACGCCCAATGACGCCACGAAGGCCATCCCGGTCCTGCCCTACGGCCCCGAGCAGTCCCGCTGGTTCATCAAGCGTCTCCAAGAGAACTGGCGTAGCAACCTGAGCACGTCGTGACAAACACCTCGCTTTGCGGAAGCGTTGAGGTTATTCTTCCCAGCCTCCACCCGATGGCAATCCCGGGCTGGAGCAACGCTTCCGAGCCTTTTGGGAAGGCTTGCCTAGCGCGGACGCCTAGTCTGAGCGAACCGTCAAACGACTTCTTGCATTCGACCGAACAGCCACTTCCAAAACTTTAGGATTCAAGCTTCTTGACCTGACTTGTCAATTCCTCAGTCACATGTTTAGGTCAGTAGCAGTAAGGATGCTTATAATCGATGGAGTTGCTGTGGCCTTAACTGACTACGTCCTAGCTCTTAGCGCCTTTCTGGGCAGTCTTCTGATTCCCTTCGCCGTTCTGTACCAGATGCTGCGGCTTAGGCGCCGCGCAATCCGGGTCCCCGGACATGCTGCACCCTCCGCCCGCGCCCATTCACAGAGGTAACCGACGCTGACCATGCCGTATGTCGATATCAACCCCCACAAAGCCCGGCCAAAATGGGTGGGCTACGCCATTCTTGCCGTTCTTTTAGTGCTCACCGCAGCCGTGGTCTCGGCCGCGGTGATCCGCCACTGACCAGCGGATACTGGGCAGGACCTACTGCCGGACCCCCTAGACTTACTGATTGAACCAGTGCCGCAGAACCGTTTGCCGAAACGTCCGGGGGACAGACATGCCAGATCCGGCGGATCAAAATGCAGGCGCCCAAGCAAAGGATGCAGGGCAGCCGCAGCTGCGCCGACGCCGCGACCTTCGTCGTGCCGACGGTGTAGTTCAGGATGCCTGGACAGGAACCATGCCAGCCATAACCCCCAACACGCCCAGCTCAAACGATGCCGGAGGCCCGGTCAGGCGCCGCACGTCCTGGGCAGAAGCCGCCGCCGTAGCTGACGCCACCAAACCGTCCCGCGCCCCCGCTGCTACACCGGCTGCCCCTGTTTCGCCGCCCGCGTCGCCTCCAGCCTCACCTGCTGCTGATCCTGCACCTATTGGTCCGGTGCCTCCTGCTGCACAGGCCAGTTCATTGGGCAAGGCGGCTTTGGGAGCTGCCACCCCGCCGTCTAACGCTCCTTCTCAGACGCCCTCCTTCCGCCGCAGCCGGCCCACAGTGGCGGACGCGATCGCGGAAAGCCCCATGCCGGACTTCATCAGCTCGCCGGGATTGTTCGTCAAGGAGCAGAAGCCCCGTCCCAGGGGTGGCATCCGCGGCGCGCTGTACAACCTGACCGGAGGCGCCTGGAACCTTGGCCCTGGCACAAAGCAGCGGCAGGAGGACGAGCTGGCCCGCCGGATCTCGCGGCAGCTCCAGGGCAGCTACAACACGGCGATCCTGAGCCTCAAGGGCGGAATCGGCAAGACCTCCACGACAGTGGGCGTTGGCCTGACCCTTGCTGAATACCGTGGGGACGCGCCGTGTGCCATCGACGCCAACCCGGACTCCGGAGACCTGGTGGAACGCGCTCTGGGCGAGGGCATCTACCAGCAGGCCAGCCCGAGGACCATCACTGACCTGCTGGAAAACATTGAGTCCATCGACTCCCTGACGGCGCTGGCCCGGTACATGCACCACGCCGGCCGGCTGCACCTGATCGCGGGGGAGCAGGACCCGGAGGTCTCCGACTCGCTGACCGCCGAGGAGTACCTGCGGATCCGCAAACTCATCTCCAGCTACTACTCGGTGGCGCTCACCGACTGCGGCACCGGCGTGACCCACAACGCGATGAGCGGGATCCTGCAGTCGGCTGACAACCTGGTGATCGCCGCTGGCTATGCCGTGTCCGGCGCTAAGCGGGCCCGCAGTACCCTGCACTGGCTGGCCAGCCACGGCTACGAGGATCTGGCGCGGAACGCGATCGTGGTGATCACGGACAAGGACGAGGTGTCCTCCCGGGTGGACAAGGACGCCATCGAGGAGCACCTGGCCGGGATCTGCCGTGAGCTCATCGCCGTGCCGCACGACCGCGGCGTTGCCGACGGCGACCTGGTGACCCTCGACGTGTTGAAGCCCGAGACTCGGCGGGCGTATAAGGAAATTGCTGCTGCGATCGTGGATGGGTACCGATAGGCTTCCGGTCCGTCCCCGGCGCCGCGCATGGGTTTGTTGTGCACCTTCGCGAAGGTCGCAGTTGGACAGCGGAGGCTGGATGGACGCGACAAGGAAGCGATACGTCGCAAACGAGTTGATGTCTCCGCTGGGAGGGCAGCGGCTGTACTCAATGGAGTTTGTCCTCAATGACTACGCGTAATTGGGGCTCGACGGAGAGGCGGGCGCCGGCCAAGTCACGTTCAACAGCTACGTGTGGCCAGTGGTTTTTCAAGATGGCCGCGTCGGGCGCGAGCAGGATCTTGGTTATGCCGATGCCTTACGCCGGCTGGCTCCGGCACGGTGGTATCGACGAGCGAAGATATGGGCTCAGGCACGGGTATCGAGCTCGATACCGGCATGATTGTGGGCCACCCTGCAAAAGAAGAGAACTTTGTTGAGGTCGCGGAGCTTAGCAGCCTACCGGATGGGCGGTAGATGGCCTGGCGTCCCGGGTGACATCATCGAAGACTCGGCGTGACAGCACCGCTGCGTACGGAATCTGCAGTGTCGTCAGGAAGAACTTGGTGGCGGAGTTCAGCACACGGAACCGCCACTAACAGCGGCAAGAGCGCACGTCGCAGATCCTGCTCACTCGGGCAAGTATTGGTGGCGGCAAATACGGGTACTCGTTACTGGTCAAACTCGCGGTGGGTAGCGCATAGCCTCCAAGAATGTCGCGGACGCTGATTCGAATGATAGGGCTTGGGCCCAGGTGCCGGTTTTGCAGAATAAGGCTCCGGCGTAACCCCCCACCCGTTTTTTGCTCAAGGGCATGTTTGGAAAGCTGGCAATATAGGCAATTACATTTTCCTGACGGGTTCAAGATTCCGAGCTACCGGGGGCTCTTTCGAATGGGTGCCACTTCCGGAAGGGACCTGAGGTAACGCTGCGGCTCGGTTCCCCGCACCTCACCCCACGGCCGCGTACCAGATCAGCAGCATGGGCACGAAGAACCCGGGGACGTAGTTTCAGTCACAGGAACCGCTCCCACCCGCAGTGGGGTTGATCCTTGTCTGCGTCGGACGCGGACGGCAGGATGATTACCACGGAGGGGAGCACCAGGAGGGAGGCCAGCGGCCCGACAACGCTACATCCGGCGGTACATATCCGGATTTATGTGCCGGGTAGAATCGGGACACATACTTCTGGGGGAACTCGTGAATACAACCATGCCGAAACGCCGGCTGAAATTCGTGGACGGGCTGCGCGGTGTCGCGGCTCTCGTCGTGGCTGCCGGCCATATTCTCGGCATGGTCGGTCCTGACCGGCCCGTGATCCCTATTTGGAAAGCTGACGCGCTAGGACTGATCCTGTGGCCATGGACGTTCGGCGGCCCCGCCGTCTGGCTGTTCATCATGCTTTCCGGCTTCACCCTGTACTGGACGGAAGAGTCTCGACGGCTTGGCGGTCGAGGCGCCACCCCGTTCCGCGTCTACTGGCAACGGCGGTTCTGGCGCATCCTTCCGACTTATTACGCGGCACTAGCGTTCGGGGCGTTGGTGGTGTTGGGTCTGGGCTGGTTGTTGGTCGCCCCGTCTCCCAGCCTGCACACGTACTCGCCGGTTACGTTCGGGGGCGTGCTGTCGCACCTCTTCATGGTCCATAACCTGGACCCTGCGTGGAGGATGCAGATCGTACCGCCTCTTTGGTCCATTGCTGTGGAGATGCAGCTCTACCTGTTGTTCCCGCTGCTGTTTCTTCTGCGCCGTAGGCTCACGGTATACGGGGTTGCCGCTGGGATGGTGCTCGTGTCGTTCGCACTGAATCAGGTTGCGTCGTTCCCGGTGTTTGAGTTGGTGGAGTGGTTCGTTGTTGGCGCTGTCCTCGCCCATATCCTGCGGCGCCAGCAGGTTCCCCCAAAGGTTGCGATGATAGCCGCCCTTACTGCCCTTGCCATCGGGCTCGCCCGCATCCCGACCCTCTCCGGCCGTCTGGAGCAGGGCGTTTGGCTGGTTGCGTTCGCTGCCCTTATCGCATGGATGTTCGCCCGTGAAAGCCGGCGGAACGTGTTGGAAACCAGGCCGCTCCTGTGGCTTGGGGAACGCTCATACAGCCTCTACGCAATTCATTTTCCGGTGGCACTGCTCTGCTGGGCGCTTGTTGGCAGGATGGACCTGTCCCGCGTCGAACAGGTGATAGGCATTGCCCTGCTGGGGGTGGCAGCCAGCCTTCTCGTGGCTAGCGCAAGCTACCGCTGGATCGAAGTTCCATCGTTGGAGAAGTCCCGTCTTGCCGGTGGTGGCGGCAAGGTCTCCCCGGCCCCCACCAGCACCGCTAGCACGTAGCCCTCACTCGGGTGCGTCTCCGGCAAACGAAGTGGCCGCCTCTTTGGTGAGAGGCGGCTACTGGTTGGTGCCGTTATAAACGAGCAGGCTCTCGGGTACGGCTGACGTGCTGCGCCCTGCGAAGATGCTGCTGTCCAGGTCCGCAACGGAGGGCTTGCCCACGAAGCCCATGGCGCCCTTGAACTCCTCCTGGAGGATGCCGAACACCCGGTCCACCGCCGGTTCCCCCCCAGTGGCAAGGGCGTAGGCGAAGGGACGCCCGGCAAGCGCAGCCTTGGCGCCCAGCGCCACTGCCTTGACGATATCGTGCCCGCGCCGGATGCCGCCGTCGAGATAGATCTCCGCTCGGCCCCCCACCGCCTCAACGATGGACGGCAGGACGTCGATGGTGGCGGGCTGGGAGTCGAACTGCCGGCCGCCGTGGTTGGAGACAAAGATGCCGTCTGCGCCCTCGTTCACCGCCCGGGCTGCGTCCTCGGCGTCCATGATGCCCTTGATCACCAGGTTTCCCTTCCACTCGGAACGGAGCCTGGCGAAGTCCTCCCAGTTGGCGCCCGGGTTCTTGTTGGACGCCATCCAGTTGTTCATCTCATCCATACGCAGCGGGCGGCCGTTGATCTGGTAGTTCCCGTACGTCATCTTCCGGCCGGTGAGCCAGCGCCACAGCCAGGCAGGGCGGGTGGCGGCGTTGAAGTAGTCCGCCACCGGCGGGCGCGGCGGCATGGACAGCCCGTGGTGCAGGTCCCGTTCGCGCTTGCTGGAGGACCCAACGTCGCCCGCCACCACCAAGGTCTCAACGCCCACGGCCCGTGCCCGGTTGATGTAGCTGGCGGTTTCCTCCGGATCCTTCCAGAAGGCGACCTGCGCCCAGAGGTTGTTGGGCGCCACCTTGGCCACCTCTTCCAGCGAGCAGCCGGCCCAGGCGCTGTGGATGAAGATCGACCCCGCCCGGACCGCAGCCCGGGCCACGGCCGGGTCCGATCCCGGGTGGAAGATGGTGAGCATGCCCATGGGCGCCACCATCAGCGGCATCGCCAGGGAGTGCCCCAGCACGGTGGTGGAGGTGGTCAGGCCGCGGAGGTCCACCATGGACCGCTGGCGGAGCATCAGGGCATCAAACCGGTCCTCGTTGGCGCGCATGGTGGTTTCATCCAGCGCCCCACCTTCCAGATAATCCGAGATCATCCGGGGCAGCTGCTTCCGGGAAGCCCTGCGGTAGTCATCAATGCTGACAATCCATTTGTTTCTCAAGGGTCCTGCTCCAATGTGAAGGTCTAAATTACTTTCGCCAGAAATTGTTTGGTGCGTTCGTGCCGGGGTTCGCGCAGCACGGTCCGGGGATCGCCCTGCTCCACGATGCCGCCGCCGTCCATGAAGATCAGGTGGTCGCCCACTTCGCGGGCGAAGCCGATCTCATGGGTGACCACGATCATGGTCATGCCGCCGTCCGCTAGCTTGCGCATCACATCCAGCACCTCGCCCACCAGCTCCGGGTCCAGCGCGGACGTGGGCTCGTCAAAGAGCATCAGCCGCGGCTCCATGGCCAGCGCCCTGGCAATGGCAACGCGCTGCTGCTGCCCGCCGGACAGGGACGCCGGGTAGGCGTGGACCTTCTCGGACAGCCCCACCCGTTCCAGCAGGACCCGGGCCCGGTCCTGCACCGCCTTCCGGCTTTCCTTCTTCACCCGGACCGGTGCCTCGCAGATGTTCTCCAGCACCGTCATGTGCGGGAACAGGTTGAAGCCCTGGAACACCATGCCGATGTTCTCGCGCATCCTGGCCGCCTCGGCGTTGTTCTGCGCGTGCAGCCGGCCCTTCCTGATCTTCACGCCAACCGGCTGTCCCTCCACCAGGATGTACCCGCCGTCGAGCGTTTCCAGCTGGTTGATGCAGCGGAGGAACGTGGACTTGCCGGAACCGGACGGCCCGATGATGCACGTGACGCTGCCCTTGGGAATGGTGAGGTCGATGCCTTTGAGGACCTCGAGGTCGCCGAAGCTCTTGGTGACCCCCTGTGCCTCGATCATCACGTCCGTCATGGCCGGGCCTCCTGGGGTGTGGTGGGGGAGCTGGGCGCCTTGGCCTTGCGGCGCCGGTTGCTGCGCCCGGCGGTGATGCCGCCCCGGTTGAAGTGTCGCTCAATGAAGTACTGCCCCAGGCTCAGGATGCTGGTGACCAGCAGGTACCACATGCTCGCGGCGATGAGCAGCGGGATGGTCTTGAAGTTGGCGCTGTAGACCAGCTGCGCGGAGTACAGCAGCTCCGGGAAGGCCAGGACGCTGACCAGGGAGGTGGTCTTCAGCATGGAGATGGTCTGGTTGCCGGTGGGCGGGATGATGATCTTCATGGCCTGCGGCAGCACAATGCGGGACAGGATGGCGAAGCGCCGCATGCCCAGGGCCGTGGCCGCTTCCGCTTGCCCGCGGTGGACGCTCAGGAGCCCGGCGCGGACGATCTCCGACATGTACGCACCCTCATTGAGGCCCAGCCCCAGGATGGCCGCCATGAACGGGGTGATCAGCACGTTGGCATCCACGGAGAAGAACTCCGGCCCGAACGGCACCCCCACGGCAATCCGCGGGTAGATGGCCGCGATGAAGCCCCAGAACAAGAGCTGGACGAACACCGGAACCCCGCGGAAGAGCCAGACCAGGAAGGCTGCTGTCCCCGCCACAATGGCGTTGGGCGCCAGCCTGGCCAGCGCAAGGAGGACGCCGACGACGATTCCCACGGCCATGGAGATCGCCGTCAGTCCCAGCGTCCGCAGCAGGCCCGTGAACAGCCGCTCCGAGGTGAACCAGCCGAACACCACGTTCCACTCGAACCGTGGATTGGTGACCAGCGAGTAGCCCACCAGGAAGATCGCGAACAGGACGATCGCCGCCGTCAGCCACAACCCTCCGTGGCGCTGGTGGGGCCGGCCCATGAGCAGTTGCCGGTCAAGTCCGTCCCCGGCGGGTGCCTTGGCGTTTGGTTCCGTGGCTGTGTTGGCCATGCTGCTACTGCGCTTTGTTGAAGGCGAAGTCAGAGATTGCACCGCTGCCTACACCCCACTTGTCCAGGATCTCCTTGTACTTGCCGCTCTTGGCAAGGGACTCCATGCCCAGCTGGATGGCTTTCTCCATACCCGCGCCCTTCTTGAAACCGATGCTGACGGGAGAGACGTCCTTCTCGCCGAGCACCTCGATCTGGCCGCCCTGCTTGATGGCGTAGCCCAAGGTGGGACCGTCGATGTAGACGGCGTCGATGCGGCCTGCGGTCAATGCGAGGTTGGGGGCCTGCATGTCCGGGTAGGTCATGGCTTCAATGGCCGGGTTGCCGGCGTCCGTGCAGGCCTTGGACAGGGCGGGGAGTCGCTTGAGGTCCTGGAAGGAACCCTTCAGCACGCCCACCTTCTTGCCGCAGAGCGTGTCGATGGTGAGCTTCTCCGGGTTGCCCGGAGCCACGCCGATGCCGCTGCCGGACTGGTAGTAGTCCACGAAGTCGAGCACCTTCATGCGCTCGGTGGAGGGGGACATCTGGGAGATGGCCATGTCGAACTTCCCGGCGGAAATGCCGGGGATGATGCCGTCAAACGGCCCGCTCTTGACCTCCGTCTTCAGGCCAAGCGTCTGGCCCAGGGCCATGGCGATCTCGGGGTCAATGCCCTGGATGGTGGTGCCGTCCGCGGCCATGAAGTGCAGGGGCGGGGAGCTCTGGCTCATGGTCACGGTCAGGGTTCCCTTGTCCTTTGCATCCTTGGGGAGCGCTGCCGCGGCGGCTTCGTCGACTTTGACGGCCTCCGCGGAGCTTGAGGATTTGGGTGCCTCGGACTGGGCAGAAGAAGTCATCTCGGGATTCGAGCATCCGGAGAGAAGTGCGCCTGCCATGGACACTGCGGCGACGGTCACCAACATCGATCGAAACTGAATCATCTATACGCCTTCGAAAGTGGGGGGTGGTGGGAACTTCCAACCTGGGTGGGCAGCTTCAGTTGTGGTACAGATCACTTGGCTGTCCGGTATCATGTACCGTACATCCTGCACGATTTTCTGCAAACACCCTTTCGGTGCCTGTTCGGTTTATGACGGGCCGCTGATGAGGCTGGTGCTGATGCCGCATCCGACTGACCAAAAATTCACATAGGATTCCGAAATGAACGCCGCTTCGCCTGAAGAAGAAGTCCTGATCCCCGGCCGGCCGATGCTGGTGGACCAGGTGTTCGAGGCCATCCTGTCCCTGCTGCTGGATGACAAGATCTCCACGGGGTCACCGCTGAGCATCGACGGACTGGCCAAACGCTTTAAGGTTTCCTCCACTCCTGTCAGGGAAGCCTTGGCGCGCCTGGAGACCACGGGGATGGTAAGGCGTGAAGCGCTGCGGGGATACAAGGTGGCGCCGGAGCCTACCGCGAGCGACGTCGCGGCATTGCTGACCTCCCGGCAGATCCTCGAGCCGGCGTGCACCAGCATCGCCTGTACCAATTCGACGGAGGAATTAGTGGCGGACCTGGAACGGTTCCACCGGGACCTTGAGGCGTCACGCCGCGGCGGCGATACCTTTGCCGGGTACCGGGCCTACTGGCAGGCGGACGAGAACTTCCACCGGCGCATCGTTGAGGCCACCGACAACGAGTTCCTGCTCCGGGCCTACGGCTCCATCGAAGGGCACATCCAGCGGTTCCGGTTGATGGTGCATAACGACATGAGCGGCGACCACACAGTGCAGGAGCATCAGGCCATCATCGACGCGTTCAAGGCTGGGGACTGCGCGGGGGCTACGGCCGCGATGAACCGCCACATCGAGGGGATCAGGTCCCGCTCGCTGGGTCTAAAGAAGTTTGGTCAGCAGAGCTGAGGGCCGGGCGCTGTGAGTGGGCAGGGAACCGAGGAGATCTACCTCGAAGCGAAGGGCACCCAAAGTGCTGGGCGTTCAGTCATCCTGACCCGCAAAGAGGTGGAGCATGCCCGCCGGCACCCCGGGCAGTGCCGGATCGGCGTGTGGTCCGGCATGCGCCTGATAGACGGCGTGGTGGATTCAGAGGCAGGAACATTCAGGGTGATTGACCTTGAACCTGACGACCGGGATCTCCGTCCGTGCGACTACGACTGGACGGTTCCCGCTGCCCCGCAGTGATGCGACGACTTGTGGTGGTCCCCGGCCTCAGCCGGGGACCCGCCGTCGTACTTTCCTTGCGCCGCCTCCCTACGTGTTGGGCGTCGCAGCCTTCTTCTGCAGTGCTTCTGCCATCTTCTGCACCTTGGCACCGTAGCCGCCGTTCAGCGCGGTGTCCTTGATCTTGTTCGCCTGGGAATCCAGGTCGGCCGGGGCGGCATTCTTAAGTGCGGTCAGGTCAGCCTGAAGATTCGCGGGGAGCTTGGCGAACAGCTTCGGGTGGTTGATGAGCTGGTCGGCCACCTTCTGCAGCCCGGCACCGGGGTTGTCCGAGCTGAACGCGGTCCGCAGCTCCTGGCGCAGGCCAGCCAGGCCGGTGGCAGTCTTCTCGAGCGACTCGGCACGCTTCTGGATCTCGGCGCCGTACCCGCCGGAGAGGGCGGTGGTCTTGATCTTGTAGGCGTCCTTCACCCGGTCCGCCGGGGCGGCGTCCTTGAGCGCAGTCACGTCCGCCTGCAGGGCGGCGGGCAGCTTGGCGAACAGCTGCGGGTGGTTGACCAGGGCTGCGGCTGCCTTCGCCGCGCGGTCCCCGGCTGCCTGCGGGCTGTCCGCGTTCAGGCTAAGGAACGCCTGAAGTCCTCCGGCGCCCCTTTCCGCCTTTGCCCCGCTGGTAGCAGCAGGGGAGGGGGAAGCGGTTGAGACCGGCGTTGTTGTGCTGGGTGATGCGGACGCGGCACCCACTCCCGCCGCGGCCATGGCGCCGGCGGCCAGGAGAGCTGCCGCTCCGACTCCGATGCGGGTCTTCATTGACGGGATTGATGGCTTCACCACGGTGTGTCCTTCCACAAATTGCGCGTGCGCCTAGGCCCGACTGCATGGACCGGCACGGGTTCACTGTAAGAGCGCAGGCTGGGGAAAAGCTGAATGCAGGCCCTGACTTTCACCCGGCCCTTACCCGCCCGTCTGAAGGGCCGATTATGCTCGAACCATGGCAATGCACGATTCTCCCGCGAAGCCGGCTGCCGCCGGGAACCAAGGGCTGTGGCGGCGGCGGATGTGGATGTGGATTGTTGCTGCCGGATTGGACGTGTACATCCTCGGTTTCGTCATCGGACTCCAGCCATCGGGCCCCCTCTGCGGCAGCCCGCTGCTGCGGGAGAGCCATGCGGCGGAACTGATCGGCCTGCAGAAGGCCGGCATCGGGGCTGCGGCCGTCTGCTACAAGAACATCGACGCCGATTCCGTCCCGGTCTGGACCCTCATGGCCCTGGGAGTCTTCATGGTTATCGCGGGAGTTGCCGTCCGGATCATCATCATCCGGCGCTCCGCACGCGTTTAGTCAGCCCACAGGGCAAACGCGGCAGCGCGCCCGCGCGGGATCACCCGAGCCGGCATTGCTATGCGTCCTTGGGCGCGGATGATGCAAAGTGCCAGACGCGAAACCGCCGCGTAAAAAATTCGTCAAGGTTTAGCCCGTAACGGCCGGATCCCGGGTGACCAGGCCTGTCCCGGGAGTACCTTGGATGCAGTGCCGCCGCCTCATAACCCCCCAAGTTGAGGCGGCGGCACCTCTAATTTCTGCGGGGAAGCGGACAGAACGCGCCTGCCCCGGTGCCTGCCCGCCGTCGTACGTCCTGACGCGCCGGGGCCGCAGTGCCTGCTGCCGTTCTCCCCAGGTGGATGAATAATACGGAGTGCTGGGAACAGCGGATCTGCAACGGCAGGCGCAAGCCTGCCACGACGGCGGGCGAAGGAAGCAGACATGGCCAGGTCACACCGGAGCGCACGGCATGAGCCCGAGGCGAGCGTTGAGCTGAACCCCCTTTTCAGCCGGCCGGGGGAGTCCACCATCTTCCCCCGCTTCACCATTCCGGACGGGGAGTCCCTGCCGGGCACCGCGTACCAGGTGGTCCACGACGAGGTGATGCTGGACGGCAACTCCCGCCTGAACCTGGCCACGTTCGTGGGCACCTGGATGGAGCGGGAAGCCTCCCAGCTCTATGCCGAAATGTTCGATAAAAACATGATCGACAAGGACGAATACCCGCAGACGGCGCTGATCGAAACCCGGTGCTGGCGGATGCTCGCGGACCTGTGGAACGCCCCGGACCCGGCCGCCGCCGTCGGCACCTCAACGGTGGGATCCTCCGAGGCGTGCATGCTCGGTGGCCTGGCGCTCAAGCGCCGGTGGCAACACCGCCGTCGTGCCGCCAAGCAGTCCACGGACTCACCCAACATCGTCCTCAGCTCCGCCGTGCAGGTGTGCTGGGAAAAGTTCTGCAACTACTTTGAGGTGGAAGCGCGCTACGTGCCCGTGTCCGCCGACCACCCCACGCTGGACGGCCACGACCTGGAACGCTACGTGGATGAAAACACCATCGGCGTGGTGGCCATCATGGGCGTCACCTACACCGGCGCCTACGAACCCGTGGAACGGATCTCCGCCGCGCTGGACGCCATCCAGGCGGCCACCGGCCTGGACATCCCCATTCATGTGGACGGCGCGTCCGGGGCCATGGTGGCGCCGTTCCTGCAGCCGGAACTGGTGTGGGACTTCCGGCTCCCCAGGGTTGCCTCCATCAACACCTCCGGCCACAAGTACGGGCTGGTGTACCCCGGCCTGGGCTGGATCGTGTGGCGGGACGCTGACGCACTGCCCGGGGACCTGGTGTTCCACGTCAGCTACCTGGGCGGGGACATGCCCACCTTCGCCTTGAACTTCTCCCGGCCCGGCGCCCAGGTGCTGCTGCAGTACTACCTGTTCCTCCGGCTGGGCTTTGCCGGTTACCGGTCCGTGCAGGCCAGCTGCCGCGACGTGGCCCGGTACCTGTCCCACGAGATCGGCGCCATGGACGCCTTCACCCTCTGGAGTGACGGGTCCGACATCCCGGTCTTCGCCTGGCAGCTCACCGACGGCCACACCAAGAACTGGAACCTGCACCACCTCTCCGAGCGGCTGCGCATGAACGGCTGGCTGGTCCCGGCCTACCCGCTGCCGGACGGGCTCGATGGCATCACAGTGCAGCGGATCGTGGTCCGCAACGGCTTCACCCGCGACCTCGCCGCCAGCTTCCTGGCCGACCTCCAGAAGGAAGTGGCCTACCTGGATGCGCTGACCGCGCCCATGCCCACGGAGCAGCAGAAGGAAGCATTCCACCACTAGCTTGGTCCAAGGAGTGTCCATGTGCCGTTTGTTCGGACTCCACGCCGGGTCCCGGCCCGTCCGCGCCACCTTCTGGCTGCTGGACGCCCCGGACAGTCTGTCCGAGCAGAGCAGGAGGGAGCCCGACGGCGCGGGGATCGGCACGTTTGAGGCTGACGGCGGCGCGCGGGTCAGCAAGCGGCCGCTCGCCGCATGGGAGGACCACGCCTTTGCCCGGGAGGCCCGGCAGCTGGTGAGCACCACCTTCCTGGCCCACGTCCGGTACGCCAGCACGGGCGCGCACACCCTGGTGAACACGCACCCGTTCGAGCAGGACGGGCGGCTGTTCGCCCACAACGGCGCCTTCCACGGGCTGGACCGGCTCGACGCGCGGCTGGCTGAGTTGGGGGTGGCGGGGCTGGTGCAGGGCCAGACCGACAGCGAACGGCTCTTCGCCCTGATCACGGGGGAGAGCCGCCGGGCCGGCGGGGACTTGGCGGAAGGCATTGCGCGCGCTGTGGGGTGGATCGCCGCGGAGCTTCCCGTCCTGGCCCTGAACCTGATCGTCACCACGGCCACCGATCTCTGGGCGCTCCGCTACCCGGCAACCCACCCGCTGTTCATCCTGGAACGCGACCCGTCGGCGGAGCCGGCCCCGGCGGCACCGCTGGATGCCCGGAGCCACCGGATCCACTCGCGAAGCACCGAACTGTCCGGTTCACCTTCAGTGCTCTTTGCCACGGAACCCATGGACCACAACCCCGGCTGGCGTCCCCTGGCGCCGGGGGAGCTGGTCCACGTTGGCCCGGACCTGGCGGTGACCTGCACCTTCCCGTTCCCGGACCAACCTGCCCAGCCACTCACGCTCGCCGACCTGGATCCGTCCGCGGCGGCGTCGCAAGCGTCCTGACGGGGCGCGCCTGTGGCGGTCAGGACATGGTGGCCACGGCGAACAGTCCGGCGACTCCCACGAGGTACAGGACCAGGACCACCAGTGAGTCCATGCCCATGCCCAGGTGCTTCTTCTTCGGGCGGAAGAGCAGGCCCAGCAGGTAGGTCAGGGTCAGCAGGATCGCCAGGGCGGTGAGGTAGATGTCCGTCGCCTGGGCCTGGGGCAGGACCGGTTTGCCGGTGATCAGGACCGCCACCAGGAACAGGACCGGAAGGAACGCGTTGCCGCCGAAAATGTCGCTGAAGGCCAGCTTGAAGTCGCCCTGCTTCACGGACGCCAGGCCGGTGGAGATCTCGGGCAGGGAGGTGGCCAGCGCCAGGAAAGTGGCGCCGAACAGGACGCCGGACAGGCCGATATGCCCGGCGATTGCGTCACCGCTGCGCTCCAGGACGACGCCGGCGCCCAGGGTTGCCAGGGCCGCCACGGTGAAGATCAGGGCTGACTTAGCCGTGCTGACGTGCCGGTTCTTATCTGCAGACTTCTTCTTGGAGTGGCCCTTGGGCTGGTCCTGACCGCCCGGGGCGTCGCCCTGCTGGTGCCAGGGCAGCCCCTTTTGGGAGCGCTGGACCAGGACCAGCCCCAGGACCCAGATCACGGCGATCAGCACCGCGGCAGGGGTCAGGTGCAACGCCACCAGCGAGCCCGGCATTTGGCTGCCGGCGATCACCACTCCCAGCACCGCGATGACCGTGACGGCTTCGATCACCAGGGTCAGGGATGCTGCCTTGTAACTGAGGGGATCGGTGCCTTTGGTGCCAAAAACGTCCAGGACCACCAGCACCACAGTCTGGATGGCGATGCCGCCCAGGATGTTTCCCACCGCCACTCCGATGTTGTTGGACAGGGCTGCGCTGACGGTGATGGCGATCTCCGGCAGGTTGGTGGCGATGGCCAGCAGGATCAGGCCTCCCAGTGCCGAACCAAGGTGGAGCCGGTCATCAAGGACGTCCGTCTGTTTCGACAGCTGGATGCCGGCCACCCAGATCACCGCCGCGGCACCGGCGAAAATCAGGAGCAGTACCGCCAGGGGCAGTGCGTCCATGTCTCGTCCTCCCTGCGTGGTTCTTATCAGCGTCTCAGCGAAGACGTACCCAGCGGCTGGCCTTGACCGGTGGTTATTTGCTGGGAATCCGCTGGGAATCGTGTTCCGACGGGTGGCAGGTGGTGGCAGATGGGCTCGTTGGGGGTAAGGGTTGTTGCGTACCTCCCCTGCGAAAGGACCCCCATGGACATCGTTGAAGTGATTTTGAATGACCACCACGAGCAACGCCGCCTGTTCGCCCTGCTCGATGAAATGCATACCAGCGAAACATCCAGCCTGGAAGCGGTGTGGAAGCGGATGCGCATCCTGCTGGAAGTCCATGCCAAGGCAGAAGAGGAGCTCTTCTACCCGGAACTGCTGGAACTGGGGAAGGGCGCAGGCGGAAAAGACTCCGCCGAGGACGAAACCACCGATGCCATCCACGACCACAACGAAATCCGGGACGCCATCGCCGACGTTTCCAAGCACCCAACGGGTACTCCGGAGTGGTGGGCGGCGGTGGCGAAGGCCAATGAAGCCAACGGCGACCACATGGCAGAGGAGGAACGTGAAGGCCTGACCGATTTCCGGCAGCACGCGTCGCTGGAGCTGCGGCACCGCTTGGGCCTGGCGTTCAGCATTTTCGAATCACAACATGCCGCGGGGATTGAACCGCAGGATGTAAGCCCCGAGGAATACGTCCGCGAGCACGAATAAAACCCTGGGTGGTGTTACCGCATGATTCCTGGCTCGACGGGCTTCTTGACGGTAGCCAGCAGCAGGACACCGGCGACGGCGGTGGCCCCCGACAGGAGGAACAGGACGATCGCCAGCGGCGGGGCTGCGTCCGCCTCGCCCAGGATGGTGATGCCGATGGCGACGGCGACGAGTGGATCGATGACGGTCAGCCCGGCCACCACCAGCTCGGGCGTGCCCCGGGTGTGGGCGTTCTGGACCAGGAAGCTGCCGGCCAGCCCGGCAATGACCAGCCCCGCCAGGCAGGTCAGGGACAGCCATTCGAAGTCGCCCTGGAACAGCCGGGCGATCACGGTCTTGGCCAGCGCCGCGACGAACCCGAACAGGATCCCGGCACCGGCAGTGAAGACCACGGCACCTGAGCGGTGCCGCCACAACAGATAGGCCACGGCCACGCACACCAGGACCACGGCGAGGACGATCAGGATGGTCACCAGGTGCCGGTCGCTGATCTCCACGTCCTCCGCGGACAGCGCCGCCACGGCAACGAAGACCCCCACCCCGCCAACGCAGAGGGCGACCGCGGTAAGCGCCCGGCGCCCGGGCCACCGGCGGGTCATCCGGGCGGTGGCCAGCGTGGTCACCACCAGGGCCACGGCACCGATGGGCTGCACCACGATCAGGGGCGAGAACCGGAGGCTGGTCAGCTGGAGCAGGATCGCGGCGCCCAGCATCGCCGTCCCTGCCAGCCATGCTGGTTTCCGGACCAGCGCCTGGAGGCGTCCACCGCCCATGCTGCCTGCCGCGCGTCCGGATGCCGCCGGCTGGTTTTCCACGGCGCGGTGCTGGAACAGCGTCCCCAGGGCAAGCAGGACGGCGCCGGCGGCGGCGATGGGAATCCCGAGCCAGTGGTAGGACGTCAGCGCGGACACGGCCGCAGCCTGGATCATGGACAGACCTTACCCCCTCCAGGACCGGAGGAAACCCGGACCTACCGCTGGGCGATCCTGAACAGTGCCCCTGTGGGGTCGGTCAGGGCAGCAATGCGCCCAAACGGGGTGTCCTCGGCGGGATGGACCACCTGGCCTCCCAGTGACGTGGCGATCTCAACGCCCGCGTCGGTGTTCTCAATCGCGAAGTAGGTCTGCCAGTTGGACGGCACTCCCTCCGGCAGGTAGCTGGAGGCGTCCATGATGCCAGCCCGGGAGTCCCGTCCGGACCCCAGCGTGGTGTAGCGGAAGTCCTCGGTGTCGCTCATGACGTCGGTATCCCAGCCAAAGACGTCCTGGTAGAACTTCACGGACGGGGCGTAGTTGCGGGTGTGGAGTTCATGCCAGTACGGGGTCCCGGGTTCGCCCGTGGACTGGAATCCGGTGTGGCCGCCGAACTGCCAGGCGCCAACTGCTGCTCCGCCCACGTCCGCGATCATCGCCATGTGTCCTTGTCCGGGAACCTCCATGGGCGGCATGAGCACCTGGCCGCCCGCGGCCAGCGCCGCCTCCGCAGTCGCGTGAATGTCCTCCACGCGCAGGTACGTTGTCCAGACGTCGGGATATCCGGAGTCGTCGTCGTCGTTCTTCATCATCCCGGCCACCGGCGACCCATTGGCGAAAGCGGTGATGTAGCCGCCGTATGTCTCCTGGTCGCCCTCTTCATAGGTCCACCCGAACAACCGGGAGTAAAACTCGCGGGACCTTTCCGGGCGGGACGTCATGAGGTCGATCCAGCAGGGATCACCGGGGGCGATAGTGGGCTTGGGCATGGGGACTCCTGATGTGTGCAGGTGTGGACCGGGCAAGGCCCACCCTAACGCTGCACGCCCCAAAAGCCGAGGAGCGCCGGCACGGCTACATTTCTGGCGGTTGCCGTGCCGGCGCTGGCCATTATCAGGCCTCGTTTTCCGGGTTCCGCAGCCGGCGCCTGATCATGACCCCGGCAACCAGCAGCCCGATGACCAGCACGCCCGCGACGATCCCCACCACAACCAGCTGCCCCGGCAGCCCGGAGCTGGCCGCAGCAGCAGGCGTGGCGGCGGCGGCGGGTGCGGTGTTCGGTCCGCCGGCTGTGAAGGTGAAGGTTCCTTCGATGGGGTGCCCGTCGGAGGACACCACCCGCCACACCACGGTGTACTTTCCTTCGGGAGCACCCGGTTTGACCGGCTGGCTGACCTGGTTGTCCACGATCTGAACCGGCCCGTCCGCCTGGTCGGTGCCGGTGGCGTCCTCCACCCGCACGATCGAGTTGATGGCGATCGGGGTGTGGTCGAAGGTCAGCTCGATCTTCGCGGGCATCGCGCTGACCGTGGAACCATCGGCCGGGTTGCTGGCCTCCAGGGAGTCATGCGCCTGCGCCGGTGCCGATGAAGCGAGCACGAACGCCGCTGTGGTGAGCGCCAGCAGCACCCATGCCAGCCAGGCCGCCGGGCTCTTGCGGGACGTTGTCTTCATTCGGTTTCCCGCCCTACTTGCCGGCAGTGCGGGTCCGGCGCCCGGCAAGGACCAGCCCCAGGGCCGCTGCGCCGAGCACGAAGCCTGCCGCGCCCAGGACCAGGCCCCACACGGACGTGGCGTCGGTGGAGACCTGCTTCGTCTCCGACACTGCCTCGGCGCCCGGTGCCGCTGACGCACCGGCGGCGGCAGCGCCGTCGTCGGCCGTTGTCACGAAGGACGGGGCCGGATGCTTGGGCTCCGGCTGCCCCTCAGCGCTCTCTTCGTCCCACTTCACCACGCTGCCGTCGGTGTAGCTCTGGGCCGCCTTCAGGGTGACCTTGGTGCCCTCGGCGGGCAGCCGGCCCACGGACAGCGAGAAGGACTGGTACTGGTTCTGGCCCAGCTGGTGGGCTTCGTCCGCGGTCCAGACCACCGAGACCGGCGCCTTGGTGACCGTGGCGCCGGCCACCGTGACCGGCTTGGGAAGGTCTCCCGTGACCACCCGCGCGGTCCAGCCCTCCACGGGCTTGACCGAGACGGAGGTGAACGGCGTATCGGTGGGCAGCGTGACCTCGAGCTTGGTGGTCTTCGCGGTGGGGGACTCGTTGGGGACGTTGAACGTCAGGTGGGAGTAGCCGTTCGCGGCGGTGTCATCCGGGTCCACGCTCACGTGGGCGGACGCGGCGGTGGCGCCTGCGGCGATGATTCCCGCGGTGGCAGCGGCGGCGGTGAGGGACTTGAGGGTACGGCGGAATGAGGTGTTCAAAGCAAGCCTTCCAAAGGATGCGCCAAAAAGGACCGCGTACGGCGGCGGCGCAAAAAATAGGGACAACGCGGCCCGCCCACGCCTGCCAGGGGGCAGGTGCCTGTGGGCAGGTGGGGGCGGCGCGGAAAGTCGGAAGCCGCGTTAGGTTGCGGCGTGGACGGCCGGCGGCCCGCGCAGCGCAGGCAGGCGCAGGTTCCGCCACCGGGACGGAATCACGACGGCGGCCGGCGCGGGAAGGTGCGGCCACTCAGGAATGGCGGCGGCGGACAGGATACGGACCAGTGGCCGCAGCCAGGCGGCCAAGGCCCAGACGGCTGCTTCGCCCTTGGCCAGGACCAACGCCGTGGCCAGGGTTGCCGCGGCGTGCAGGGCCAGCATCAGGGCGCCCGGTACGGCGGCATGTTCCGGCATCAGGGCCGCGGCCGCAGGGGACACTGCTGAGGCGTCATGGACGTGGCTGCCGGCGGTGGGAGTGAACGAGGCGGACACCGACAACGCGTCGAAGGCCCAGTGCAGGACCAGTTGGCTGGAGCCCAGGAGGCCGATCATCGCGGGCATGCTGATCTTGGTCTTTGACAGGATCGTGACCGGCGCCAGGACCAGCGCCACGATTCCTGCGACGATGGCCGGCTGCGGCAGCAGGCCCCCTGCGAGAACGTGGGCTCCCGCGGCAAGGGCGAACATGGCTGCGGTGAACGCTATGGCCCGGGGGACGCGGAACGGAGCACTCATGCCACTCGCCACCCTTCCCTTTACAGTTGCCACCCTCCACTGTAAGGAACCACCCCCATGGGCAGGTAATCAACTTCAGGATGTGGAGGAGGCCCGGAACGCCGGCTGCGGGGTTAAACAGCAAAGCCCCTGGTGGAGGCCAGGGGCTTTGCTTCGAACTGCGAGGGGGCGCGCTACTCCGCGAGCTTGGCGACCGAGTGCGCCCAGATGAAGAACTTGTTGGTGCCCAGATCCTTGACGGTCTTGATATTCAGGGCCTCTTTGAGCTTCTGGGCGTCGCTCTCGGACAGTCCCTTCAGGGCCTCGACCGGCGCTTTAGCCAGATCATCGATGCCCTTGTCGAGATATTCCTTGTCGAACTTCGCGTTGATTCCAGCCATACTGTCTGTCCTCCTGATGCTCGTTGGGGCCTCATTGTGCCGTGGGGCACAATGGCCATTGAACCACGGCGATTCTCAAATGCACCAGTATTCAATATGGCCATTCCTTATCCCCCTCCTGCGGCGGCTCCCAGCAATTACCCAGCAACCGGAACGTGGACGCGGAGACTCCTGTCAGGATGGGCCAGGGCAGGTAGGGTCGCCATCTTGCCGGGCCGCCACGTCATCAACTTCGCTTGCGTAGTAACCCTGCTTACCATTGGGTAAACTGCGGGTTGACCTGCGGCTTCATGGTGTGAGTGCGCGTGAGGGCAAGTAGTCCCCTCCCGGAAGACAGGTAGCCACTACGGGGGCCCGTCCCCGGCAAATGCCCTTATTCTGCAATTCGATGGAGCTCCGGCATGCGCCGGCGCAGGGGCGCGGGACAGGCGGAAATGACGAATTGCGTGAGTTGCATAACTTTGGACCGATCCGCCACATGCACGGCTTCGAATGCCTACTACCGTAGAAAAGGGCCAAAAAGAGCTTGGCTGCGGGCACATTAAGTTTTGGAATTTGTTGTCTGCGGAAATCAGCCGGGTTTGGCCAAGGATTTGATCGGGGGAATTGTTGGAGCGCGGGACGGTAGTGGTTGTGGAGGACGATCCGGACATCAGTGTTGTGGTGTCCGGAATTCTGCGTGAGGCAGGATTCGGCATCCATGCATTCGACCATGGGCAGGCCGGAGTTGACGCCGTCAATAAACACAGCCCCGAAGTGGTGGTGGTTGATCTCGGACTGCCGGACATCGACGGATTTGAAGTGACCCGGCGCATCCGTACATTCAGCAATGCCTACGTGCTGATCCTGACAGCCAGCAGCCAGGAACTGGACACCATCCTGGCGCTGGAGGCCGGCGCCGACGATTACCTCACCAAACCCTTCCGCGCCCGCGAGCTGAGGTACCGGGTGGAGGCACTGCTGCGGCGCCCCCGGCTCCGCACCGACACTCCACACTTGACGGCCTCGTCCCTGCAGCCGGCGCCGGCAACCGGGCCGGACGCGCCGCCTGATGTCCAGGACGGCCCTGCAGCCCTGGCCCACAACGGCCTGCACCTGCATGTCTCCACCAGGACCGTGAGCGTGGACGGGGCGGAAATTCGCGGACTTACCGCCTCCGAGTTTGAGCTGCTGAACACCATCCTCATCAACGGACGGGTGGTTCTGAGCAAGGAAGACCTTGCCCAGTCGATGCGCGGGGGACAAAGCGTGGACGACTCCACGGACCGTGCCCCGGATGAACAGGTAATCCAGGTGCACATCGCCAATTTGCGCAGGAAACTGGGCGACAGTGCAGCAAAGCCGCGCTGGATCGAGACAGTTCACGGATTTGGCTACCGGCTGGCAGCACCCATGGACCAGGAGAACTAAATAACGTTCCGGACGGGGTGCTGGGACTCTGCTTATGGGGCTAGCCTGTAAGTGAGTCGGCAAGTTCGTTCGCTTTTCCAGCAGATACCTGTGGGGCAGGTGGCTGTTCTCCTTTTCGTGGTGGGCCAGAGTGGCAGCAGGAGACTAACAAGCGTCTTTGGGGTTTCGAAGGGCGAATGAACGGAAGCGAATATGGCGACTGGCCATAAGCCCGGTTCAGCGGCTTCTTCTGGGAGCGTGTATGTCGTGACTGGCGAAGAGCTCGTCCGGCGGGGTTTGCGGAGGCTGCTGGAGGTTAGCGGGTTCAGCCTTGCCGGTGAGTCGGCGTCTGCCCACCAGGCGGCGCGGCGGATTCCTGCGGTACGCCCGGATCTGGCCATCATCGACGATGATCTTCCCGATGGTTCCGGTGCCGGGCTTTGCCGAACTATCGCAGCTGCCGATGCCAACATCCGGTGCGTCCTGATGACGGGTGAAACTGACGAAGCGGTGCTTATTGGGGCTATCCTGGCCGGCGCATGGGGGTGTCTGTCACAACAGGATGACAATGAGGAGCAGCTCAGGCTGATCCGGCGGGCCATCCAGGGGTACACAGCCTACAGCCATCGTTTCCAGAACGGCATCCTGGCTCCGATCCAGGCTGACGGAACAAACGGGCCCGACGCCCGGTTGGGAATGCTTTCAAAACAGGAAATGAAGGTGGCGGGCGGGGTTGCCCGGGGGTTGACCAACGGCCAGATCGGCCAGGAAATGTTTTTGGCCGAAAAGACCGTGAAAAACATGGTCTCATCGGTGCTGATGAAATTCGACATGTCGCGCAGAACTGAGGTCGCGATGTTCGTCTCCGGGGAGCTTGAGCACACAGGGGACCTCGCACAGGAGTACCGGCGCAGCCGTGACACAGACCTGATCGCGGAAGTCACCGCGGCGCTGGTTATCTGCACCAGCGAGGCGGGCAGTGTTCCGCCGTCCAACAGAATGCTTTTATTGGACGCCATGCGACTTGCTGATTCCCTGGCGGCTACCCGCGCCCGGCCTCACGCCGTTAGACTCTTGCAGGAACGACGGACGAACGTGCATGGCCCTGAGGACACCACCTCAAGGCCAACCCCGCGGGGCACTGACAACGCTCCCGTGCGGGGCCAGAACTAAGGGGCCGGACAGTTTCCCACTGGCACTCCTCTGCCGGAGCAGAATCTGGGTGACAGCGGTTTGGAAGGGCGGCTATGTCGAGTGAGCGGGCGCCCGTGGACCGTTTTGATCGGGTGGTCCTGGTCTTCAATCCGGGTAAGCCCGGCATGGTTGCCAGGATCGACGAATTACAACAGGGTCTGACTGCCGGATTGCCGGAGCTGCCGATTGAGTTGCTGCCAACGGAGTTTGCCGGGCACGCCCGTGATCTTGCACGCTCCGTGGCGGCGAAGGGAACCCCTCTCATTGTTTCCGTCAGTGGTGATGGCGGATACCACGAGGTCGTCAACGGGGTAATGGACGTTCCCGGCAGCAGGGCGGTGTGCACTGTTGTTGCGGCAGGCAACGCCAATGACCATCACCGCAGCATGCCCGCGCCGCCGTTGCCGGAGGCCGTCCGCGAAGGCCGGGTCCGCCACATCGACCTGTTGCGCATGACGTTCGGCGGGGAACACCGCGAGCGGATTCAGTACGCCCACTCGTACATAGGTTTCGGGCTCACACCGTTGATGGCGATCGGCATCGAGCGGGGCGGCAAGGGGAAAATCCTCGAACTCCTGTCCGTCGCCCGCACACTCTCTGCGTTAAGTCCGTTCGAACTCGTCCGTGCAGACGGGGCCACCGCGCGCTTCGACAGCCTGATCCTCGCCAACATTTCGCGTATGGCCAAGTACGGGACGGTCAGCGAGATGGGCAGCCCCGACGATGGCCTGTTCGAGGTCGTGACGCTGCCGCATGCCGGGCGATGGAAGATGGCGCTGATGACCCTGCGGGCTGTGACGCTGGGACTAGGGCACCAGCCCAGCGTCAGCAGCTATTCCTTCACCACGCGGGATGCTGTTCCTTGCCAGATCGACGGCGAAGTCATCCATCTTCCAGCGGCCACGCAGGTGCTGGTGGAGAGCGCGAAGGGCGCCCTGGCTGTTATCTGACCCTGGGCACCCTTGCTGTGTCTGTGGATTGGGGGAACGGGACGTAGCCAGGGGCAGGCCCGGGTTTGGAAGCGGACAGAACTGATTGGTGGGTTTTCACCGGTCGCGGCCCACGAGGGCGTACAGTCAGAGTATCGGGACGCCGTGACTGGACATCCGGTTTCCCGGGCAATGAAACCAACTCCGCGTGCGCCGCCGGCACATCGGCGACTGTGACATCCCGTCACTGCGCTGAACACGTGGTGATGAGTTGGGACAACGAGGGCGGCCCTGGCCGTTCTGCTACGCAGGCCGGCCCTTCAGCCCGTGCCCTCCCCTTATAAGGGGCCCGGTTTCGGGTCCCTTGAACCCCAGTCACAGTCAATCCGCCCGTCTCTGCGGTTCTGACAGTGCATCTCCAAGAAACGTTGGCGCAATGCCATGACCACCACCCAAGAACAGCCTGTCCACGTCGAGGGGCGCCTCGCGCTCAGCGGCGTCCTCGCTTCCGCCCTGCCTCACGACCTCGGTACGGCAACGGCCGCCTCCCGGTACACCGTCCCCGTCGTTTTTTCCCGCAGGCCCCAGCCGCGGGAACTCGATTTGTTGCACGACAAGAGCGTCACCAAGCGCCTGGCGGAGGAAGGGTACAGCGACGTCGAACTGCGGGTCTCCGACCGCCGCCTTTTGATCACCAACACCAATCTGCAGGACCTCAAGTCAGGGCTTGCCCACCTCGTGGGCACGATACTGAGGGACATCTCCGTGCAGGCCGAAGCCGAGCGCGCCCACAGGTCTGAAGAACTGGATGCCCTGGGGCTGCTTGAGGAACAGCGACTTGAAGCGATCCGTCAATCCGCGGCAGAAATCCACTTCGACTAACACCCGTAACCAGCACCGCGGAGTCGACAGTACGGACACGCGCATAGGCGCGCCTCCTCAAAGTCTCCACACGAACCCAAACCCGCAAAGGAAACAATGACTTCCATGCACCTTGAGAAGTACTGGCACCGGCTGTCCCCGGCCAGCAAGCAGTGGCTCCTCGACAATCCTGGTTGTGTAATTCTGCCCCGGACCATCTCGGCAGAGATAAATGCCGAATCCGGAGAGGACGCTGATTCTGACAGTCACGGCGAAACTGTCCTGTCACCGGAAAACATCGAGTTCATCCGGTCCAAAACACGCCAGGAAGAACCGTCCCCGGCACCGCCGACCTACCGGTTCTTCGACTCTGTACAGCCCTAAACCCACGGGACCCCGGCAACCCAAACCGGGCCGGGGTCCCAGCCATTAACGTACTGGGCGAGGCCCCTGCGACCGAAAGGGGGCCGGGCGGGGCATAGTTGGAGTATGGCAACCTACGATTCCCGGAGTTTTTACACGCGCGGTGATTCCTTCAGTGTTGGAGCTTCGCGGGAACACGTGGAACGCTCGCTTCTTGACTTCGGGGCAACCGATGTTCTCTTCAGCCAACGTGGCCACCTCAACGCCATCTCGTTCAGAGCCAGCGGAAGGCAATTTCGGATTGTCCTCTCATTACCGCAGACCGAGCGAAGCCCTGCTGTTCCGGGTGGAGTGTCCGACGTCCCCGGCAAGGAGGTTAGCGCAAAAGTGCTCGAACTCGATGCCCGGAGGTTCTGGCACGCCTTCGCCCTGTCGACCGACGCCAAACTCGCAGCGGCGGCAGCCGGTGTTGCAACACTCGAATCCGAATTTCTGGCCCATGTGGTGCTCCCCGGCAACCATACGGTGATGGACGAACTCGAACCCGTCATAGCCTCTGCCTACAGGTCCGGGCAGCGTCCCTCCATCAGTGCTGCTGCTGGACCACGAACCGATTGAAAAAATGGGCCATGACCCAGCCAGGAAGGACCACCGGCAGGCCGGAAGGCTCATCGTGTTGGGGACCGGGGCGCGTTGAGAAATGATGGAAACCCCTTGGCCACTTGTGGAGCCCTGCGTTTTCAGTTTGAATTAGCGCCGTCGCACTGGGCGACTTTCGTGCAGTTCTTGGTCTCGCAGGTGCCCTGGCACCGCCCTTAGGAAGAAGCTTCAGTGAAAGCGTTGCACAGGCTGGGTGCTGTTCCGTTTCCGAATATTGTCCGCCCGCGCGGAAAGGCCAAAGGGATAGCCAACGCTGCCGCGGCGTTGTCCTTGTTGGCGGGGCTGATATCCCTCACCATCCCTTCCGCCGGCACTGTACCCAGCGCGACAGCCGCAGACATCAAACCGGGGGAGTGGGTTTCCCTGGCGGCCGGTCCGGCGCCGGCCAGCAACCCGCTGCAGGGCTTTGTCCCCTACACCGGGAAGTACGGTTCCCTGCCCTATTCCATGGAATGGTTCTACATTCCGGTGAACGCAGTGGTCACGGGACCCGGCACCTACGACTGGTCCGCCCTGGAATCCCAGCTGAACGCCATTGCCGCCCGCGGACACCAGGCCGTCTTCAGGTTCTACCTCGACTACCCCGGCAAGCCAACCGGCGTTCCCAAATACCTCCTGGACGCCGGATTGGCCACCCACTCCTACACCGACTACGGCAACCAGGGCATCAGCGTTTCCCCCGACTACGACGACCCGCGCCTGGCACAGGCGCTGGACGGCTTCATCGCGGCCTTTGGGTCAAAATACGACGGCGACCGGCGCATCGGCTTCATCCAGGCGGGCCTGCTGGGGTTCTGGGGCGAATGGCACACCTACCCCCACGACGGGTGGGCCTCGCCGGAAAACTGGTCTGCCTCGGCCACCGAGCAACAACTTGTCCTGCAGGCCTACACGGCCGCCTTCACCAGGACCAAGCTGCAGGTGCGGTACCCCACCACCGCGAACAGCAGCCTCAGCGTGGGCTACCACGACGACTCGTTTGCCGCCGAAACCATGCCCGGAACCGGCTGGAGCTTCGTGGACAAACTGCAGCAGGCCGGCGCAACCGGCAAATGGCTCACCCAGCCGGTGGGCGGCGAACTCCGTCCCGAGCTGCAGCCCTGCCTTTTCGACGCCGTCCCGTGCCCCTGGGTGGCCGACCCGGCCCAGAAGGACTTCCCGGGGAGCGTGGCGGCAACGCACGCCTCGTGGCTGCTCAACCAGTACGCCTTCAGCCCAACGTACTCAGGGGCTGCCCAAAGCACTGCTGCCGCAGCGTCCCAGTCGCTGGGCTACCGGTTCCAGGCCACCGGCTTCTCCCTGGCCCCAGGAGCCGTGAAGGGGCAGAGCGACCTCAGCGTCACCATCCGCAACACGGGTGCGGCGCCGTTCTACTATGACTGGCCGATGCAGGTGGCTGCCGTGGGCGGCGACGGGAAGATCGCCAGGACCTGGACCACCTCCTGGCAGCTCACCTCGATCAAACCCGGCATGGCACCCACCCTGGCAGCGCCCCTCAGCACCGCCGGCCTCCCCGCCGGCTACTACACGCTGGTGCTGCGGCCGGTGAACCCGCTGGCCAATGGCGTCCCGCTGCGCTTTGCCAACGCTGCCCAGGACCAGACGCTGCCCGGGTGGCTGACCCTGGGACGCAACTACTTCCCCGCATCCTGACCACCGACCACCGGCAAGCCGCGGCCGCCGACTGCTAACTGGCTGCCGCCTCCATGCGGTACCCGTTCGGGTTGTTCTGCTGCCAACGCCAGGCATCGGCGCACATGTTCTCCAGCGTCTCCGCAGCCTTCCACCCCAGGTCGCGGAAGGCCGCCGTCGGATCCGCCAGGCTGACCGGGGCGTCTCCCGGGCGCCGCTCCGCCAGGCTGTAGGGGATGGCAGTCTGCGCAGCCTTTTCAAAGGCGCGGATGATTTCCAGGACGGAGTGGCCGCTGCCGCTGCCCAGGTTCCAGGTGTGGACCCCCTCGCGGGCAGCGAGGTAATCCAGTGCCGCCAGGTGTCCGGCGGCCAGGTCCATTACTCGATGTAGTCGCGGATCCCGGTGCCGTCGGATGTTGGGTAGTCGCCGCCGAAGACGTTCAGCATGTCCCTGCGGCCCACCGCCACCTGGGTGACGTACGGGAAGAGGTTGTTCGGGGGACCCTGCGGGTCCTCGCCGATCTGGCCGGACGGGTGGGCGCCCACCGGGTTGAAGTAGCGGAGGAGGGCCAGCCGCCACCGGCCGTCAGAGGCCTGCACGTCCGTGAGGATCTCTTCAATCTGCTGCTTGGTCCGGCCGTAGGGGTTGGTGGCCCCCAGCCTGCTGTCCTCCTTGAGGGGCATCTGCGGGTTGCTCCCGTACACCGTGGCCGAGGAGCTGAAAACGAGGGTCCGCACGTCGTGGGCGTCCATGGCCTCCAGCAGGTTCAGCGTCCCCGTGACGTTGTTCCGGTAGTAGCGCAGGGGCTGGGACACCGATTCGCCCACGGCCTTCAAACCCGCGAAGTGGATCACCGCCTCAGCCCCGGCGGCCCCGAACACCCGGTCCAGCGCCGCGGGGTCCGTGATGTCGGCCTCGTGGAAGGCCAGGCTGCGTCCGGCGAGTTTCTGGACGCGCAGCAGCGACTCCATCTGGGAATTGCTGAGGTTGTCCACCGCCGTGACGTGGTGCCCGGCCTCCAGCAGCTGGAGGATGGTGTGGGACCCGATGTACCCGGCGCCGCCGGTAACTAGAACCTTAATGTCTCTGCCCTCGCTGATAGACAACCCCGCTCTGCGGGGCCAGGACCACATGGTGGGGTGCCGGTTGCCCGGCGGCATCGACCAGCCCGGAAGGGACTTTGATGCGGCGCCGGCTGCGGCCGTCGTTGTTGAAGTTCACTGCCGCCCAGCCGCCGCTGAAGGTCCGCGACCATACGTGCCGGCGGCCCTGGGGCTGCCCCTCGGGATGTCCCAGGGGCCAGTCCAGTTCCTCGATGTGCTGGGTGCGGCTGTAGTCGTCGTGGCCGGTCGCCGTGTAGGAACCCGCGCCGCCGCCGAAGATCCAGAACGCCGCCAGCCCATACCGGAAGTTGGGGTGGGCGTCATCGCCGTCGGTGGGGACGCGCAGGATCGAAATTCCGGGCCCGTCTGCCTGGGCAAGCTGTGCCTCGGCCGTGCGGGGATCGAACAGGTTCGCCGGCCCGTAGCCCAGCCACACCTCCTCGAAGCCGCCGCCGTACGCCGCGTGGGAATCCCAGCGGCCCGGCAGGCGCCGGGATTCGGCAATGTTGGGCACCAGGACCTTGCCCACGCCGTTCAATGCAGCCCCCGCAGCGTGGACCAGTTTGTCCAGGCCGTCCCGGAAGTCGGCCATGGATGCCGCGTCCTGCACCGGGGGCCGGATGCCGTAGTAGTCGTCAAAGACGTCGTTGTCCGCCATCACGCCGTCAAAGGGAGAGCCTGCCAGCTCGCTGGTGACGTTCTGCACCCAGCGGGCACGGTACTCCGGGTCCCACACCTTCATCTGCCAGTGTCCGCCGTACCCGTTCCACTCGATGCGCGCGCCGTCCAGCCGCGTGGCGAACCATGTGCCGCCGTCGTCCTCTGCCTCCCGGTACGTCACCCCGGAACTGAAGATGGGCCCCGGTTCATACGCGCGGGTGGAGGACAGGCACTTGTAGCAGAGCACTGTCATGTCCGGGCGGCGGCGCTTGAGCTCGGCTGCCGCGTCCAGTTCCCACGGCTGGAGGATGGCCGCGCGGTAGTGCTCCGCGGCGAAATCGATCTGCGCCGGAGAAATGGGATCGCCGTAGCGGATCCACGCACCCACTCCGGTCACAGCGGCACCACGGTGAGGGCTTCGGTGGGCAGTTCGTCCACGGTTTCCATGTCCGCTGCGGTTACGTCCGCCGCAGCCGGCTCCACCACCGGCAGGTCGCCCAGGGCGCGGTAGATCTGGTTGTAGGACGACATGACCTCGTGCATCTGGAAGAACTCCTGCACGCGGGTGCGGGCGTTGGCCGCATATTCGCCGTAGGCGTCCAGGTTGCCGATGACGGCCTGGACGGCGTCCGCCATCTGCACCACGTTGCCCGGGGTCACCGTTTCGCCGCAGGCGCCGATGGTCTTCCCGTCCGTGGTCAGCAGGTCATCGGCGATGAGCTGGGCTACGCCGCCAACATCGGAGCCCACCGTGGGAATGCCGGCGGCCATGGCCTCCAGGATGACGATGGGCTGGCCCTCGTTGTAGCTGGGGAGCACCAGCAGGTCGAACTGGTCAAGCATCTCCCGGACGTTGACGGTGCCGTGGATGGTGACCTTGTCCTGCAGGCCCAGGGCCTGGATCTTGGCCAGGCATGCTTCGTAGTATTCGGGCACGTGCTCGGTGGGGCCCAGGACGTCCAAGTGCAGGTTGGGATAGCCGCGCTGCGTGAGGACCTCCATGCTCGAAAGCAGGTCCAGCAGCCCCTTGATGGGCACCACGCGGGCGATGTAGACGAGACGCCAGACGTGCTCCGCGGAGTCCTGCCGGAGGTTTTCCAGGACCTGCCGGCGCGCCCGGTACTTCCCGTCGAACTCCTCGATGACCATGCCGTTGGGCACCACCACGGACTTGTCGATGTCCGTTCCCAGGCGGGCTGCCTCGGTGATGGCGCTGGGGTAGAGGTAGGTGATCAGCCGGGCGCTGGGGTAGCAGAAGCGTCCCATTTCCGTCCACCACGCCATCCAGGCGCGCTGTTCCGCCGTGACGTCGAAGAGCCGGTAATCGTCGGCCGTGATGGACAGGGCCATGTTGCGGTCCAGCAGGGTGTTCACGGTGTCCCGGACATACAGGTTGTGTTCGGTCAGCAGGAAGGCGGTGTCGTGGTCCCGGGCGGCCGCGGCCCCCAGCAGCGAGGCGTACCCGGTGGTGTGTGCGTGGTAGACCTTGGCGCGGGGCATGGTCTCGCCGGTGATGGCATAGGCCAGGGAGAAGAAGTTGCGCAGCACCCAGAAGGATTCGGCCAACGGCAGGTTCAGTTGCGGCATGCGGTCCTGCAGGGCCTGCATGAATTCCCGGGATCCGAGCAGGGCCCACAGGGGGTACTGCCGGGTCCGCTTGTTGAGGCCCTCGTCAATCAGGTCCCACAGCGGCTCCACTTCGCCGTGTTCTGACAGGGCGTAGATGGCGTCAAAAAGCCGGTGAGAGAGTTCTTCGCGCTGTTTGGTGTCCATGCCCAGGTCCTTGACGGTCACCGACATGTAGTCGTGCCGGTGTTCCTCCATGCTGAGGAAGACCGTCCGGACCCAGCGGACGTTCCCGGGCATGCCGTAGAGGTCCGTCAGCGGCGCGCTGGAGTCCCAGGTGATGTGGATGATGCCGTAGCTGAGGTCCGGGTTGTGCGTGACGATGTCGTGCACCACTGCCGAGACGCCGCCCTTGAGGTAGGGGTAGGTGGACTCCATCACGATGGCCACGTCTACGTCCTGGTACTCGACATCGCGGGGCGCCGGGGCGGCTGCCGGTCCCGCCGAAAGCACTGACGGGGCCGGGTTGCTGTTCCAGCGGGTCTTTAGGTTCTTAAGGGTCGAGTACATGGTTGTTTCCTCACCTGGTGTTCTGAAGGCTCAAGAGTTTCGGACTGACTGAGGGACGTGCGGTGGCGGGAGCCGCGTCACCACGTGGTGGCGTGCCGCCAAAAGAGGGTGTATTCGGGCTGGCTCCAGTGCCGCTTGTAGAGCGTCCAGCCGACGGCGATGAGGACGAAGTCAGCGGCCCCCAGGATCAGGTAGCTGGCGGAGTGCACCGAGGTGCCGATCAGGTGGGCTCCGCCGGCGAAGGCTGCGATGCACACGGTAAGGTGCACGGCGCCGAGGATCTGGGGCGTGATTTTCTCCCCGATGAAGTCCAGCTCGTAGTTCAGGAGCGTGAGCATCATGAAGGACCACGAGGCCAGGGCGGCGGCAACCGTCAGTAACGTGTTGGCCGGGTCCAGGCCGGACACTGCCAGCGACACCGAGAGGGTCAGCAGCCCGGCGATGGCTCCGGTGAGGACCACCGAGCGGTCCAGGACGCGGACCAGCCGGCTGGAGCTGCCCTTCAGGACGCTGACCGGGGCGGTGGCGATGTCCTTGTGCAGCCTGCCGAGGGCCCGGTCCACGCCGGGTGCCAGGTGGACGAAGTAGAAGTTGTAGGCGATGACTGCCGGGAGCATGGCCGCGAAGACAGCCACAACCTGGAATGCCCCGCCTGTCACCAGGAACAGCGCATACTTGTCAGCCCAGAGGACCGCACCCATGAGCAGGCCGCGGACCAGGTCAGCACCGAACACCCGTGCGCCCAGGTGCTTGGTGATGCTCATGTGGCGCAGGCCCGAGCGCATGGCGACGAGCTGCGTGGCGGTTCCGACCACAGGCGGCAGCCACCAGGCGGCAGGAGCGAGGAACAGGGCGGCCGCGTAGCCGGACCAGGCGGCAGCCCACAAGCCGCGTCGGTTGGCCACGTTGGCCAGCACCAGTGACTGCACGAAGAGCAGGTGCAGGACGCACAGGACCACGTAGTGCATCATGGCGTCCCAGGACCAGCCGGTGGCCAGCCACAGGGGAACCGCGAACACCGCAACGAGTGGCAGGGACTGGACGAACATCAGCGGCCAGTTCTGGCAGAACCGGCGGGTGATCTCCCCGAGGTTGCGCTCGGCCATGAGGTCTCCGAGCACGCGGTAGATGGGCAGGCACGCAGCCTGGGCCAGCCACGGCACGGTGACTGACGATGCCAGGACCACGTAGGTCAGCGGCACCCCTGCAACATTGATGCCGGCCATGGCGGGACTCACCAGCGGGTAGACGGCGTTCAGCAGGAGCACCGGGGACAGGTACAGGAGCAGGGCCGCGCCCAGGCGTTCCTGGGAACCGCCTGCGGCCTGCTGGTCTGCCTTGGAGATCCGGGGCGTGACGATGAGCGCTACCGCCAGCAGCAGGGGAAGCACTGCCGCCGCCAGGACAAGGACGGGTGAGCCGCCGGTAAGGAACCTGCTGCCGAACGGCACCATGGCGGACAAGGCCAGGCCGACAACAACGAACACGAACATTTGGCGGGCATAGGTGTCTTGCAGCAGATGTTTCAGTGACGTCATGTCTTCCTTCGGGCGGCAGGCGGGAGCTGCGAAACCTGTTGCCCCGGGAACACGCGCGGCCGGTCAGCCGCGCCCAGGGCAGCGGGTGACGCCAGCGTCGTGAAGCGTAAGGGGTGTGGATGGTGGCCAGGAGCTGGGGGGCCGACGGCGACTGGGGGATGCGCCCTGGTCTCAGGAGGGCACACACCGCCGCCGGCCCCGGTCAAACCCGGGTGGACCCCTGCGGGGAAACCCGGAAGCTTTTGGGTGCGCGGAACGCGTTCCGCTCCAGGGAGGAGCGGCCCGGACACGACAATAAAGGCCTTACATCAAGAACGGACCATTGAATCGATTAATAAACATCCAATGATTTGAGTAAAGGTCCTGAAGGCTTCCTGAAGAGGTGAGGCGGCGCGTTAAGGAGGTGCCGCAGTTCCCGCCAGAGGCCGCCTCCGGGCTTCTTGACGTTCCCCGTTCCGCCCGTCCCGCGGGAGTCCAGGAACGGCCTCAATGCGGGGACCGCCATCGTGTTCCTGGTGCTCCGACGCTATCGCCGCAGGTCATCGGCCTGCGCCGGCCGGTGCAAAGCTGTCCCGGATAGCTTCGCAAAACTACTAATCATGCTTACCATTGTGGGGCGCGGGCTGCCCGCTGGGGGCAGAGCACCCGCGCGGCACCGGAGGTCTCTAAGCATGGACAACGAAATGCGTCCCCTTACCGATGATGAACTGATGTCCGAACAGGCCACCGCCCTGCCGGACAAGGAAGTAGCATCCGTCCTGGACCTGAACGCGGACCTGGACCTGGGCATCAACGCTGCGGCCCCGATTGACCTGGCCGTCGCCGCCAATGCGAACGTGGCCGCGCCCATCGACGCCGCCGCGTCAGCCAACATCCTGTCCTTTGGCTCGGACGCGCAGGCTTTGTCCAGCCAGGACGCTGCTATTGACCAGGGGATCACGGCCGACGCCAACGCTGACTCCACCCAGGACAGCGTGATCGGCCAGGGCGACGGCACCGCGGACGCGGGCACCACCGACGCCGGGACCACGGACGGCGGGGCAGGCGCCGTGACGGATCCCACCAGCACCGGTGGCCTGACCGACGCCGCCGGCGCACTGAACGGGAACCTGCTCAACGTGGACGTTAACCTCGATGCCGACGCCGCCATTGCAGCGCCCATCAACGGTGCCGTCGCGGCGAACGCCAACGTTGCAGCCCCGATCGACGCGGCCGTGGCCGCCAACATCGGCTCCATCGACAGCCAGGCGTACGCCATCTCGGATCAGAGCGCCACCATCTCGCAGCACATCGACGGCGCCGCCAACGCCGCGGCCGGCCAGCAGTCCGACCTGCAGCAGTAAGCCCAGATGACCCAGACCCAAGGCGGCCCGCCTTCCCAGGCGGGCCCGCCGCCGTCGACCGCTGCCCTTTCCCAGGACCCGCCGGACCGGACCATCACGACGGCGGGTGCCCACCTTCCTGCCCTGGCCGACGGCGTGCAGTTGCTTGGCCCAGCGGAAGGCTCCGGCTACCGGGAGCCGCCGGCTCTGGTGCGCCGCGCCGACGGCCAGACCCTGCAGCTGACCCGGCTGCTGTACCTGGTGCTGGAGGGTGCCGACGGCACCCGTAACTTTGACGCTATCGCCAAGCACGCCAGCGAGGGCTCGGGGCGCCTGGTCAGCGCAGACAACGTCCGCACGTTGATGGACTCCCAGCTGCTGCCAATGGGCCTGCTCCGGCTCGCCGACGGCAGCCAGCCCGAGGTCAAGAAGGCGAACCCGCTGCTGGGCCTGCGGTTCCGCTACGTCGTTTCCGACCCCGAGCGCACGCGCCGGATCACGGCGCCATTCGCCGTGCTCTTCAATCCGCTGATCGTGGTGGCCGTGACGGCCGCGTTCCTTGCCGCGTGCTGGTGGGTGCTCATGGTGAAGGGACTGGGTTCGGCCACTCACGAGGCCTTCGAGCAGCCGGCCCTCCTGCTGCTGATCCTCGCGGTCACCATCCTCTCCGCCGGGTTCCACGAATTCGGCCACGCCGCAGCCACCCGCAAGGGCGGGGCGACGCCCGGAGCCATGGGAGCGGGGCTGTACCTGCTGTGGCCCGCGTTCTTTACGGACGTCACGGATTCGTACCGGCTGGGCCGCGGCGGCAGGATCCGCACCGACCTGGGCGGACTGTACTTCAATGCCATCGTGGCGGTGGCCATCATGGGCCTGTGGTGGGCCACCGGCTTCGACGCGCTCCTGCTGGTGGTGGTCACGCAGATCCTGCAGATGGTCCGGCAACTGATCCCGCTGGTGAAATACGACGGCTACCACATCCTGGCCGACGCCACCGGAGTGCCTGACCTGTTCCAGCGGATCAAGCCGACCCTTCTGGGGATCCTTCCGTGGCGGTGGGGAAACCCGGAAAGCAAGGTGTTGAAACCGTGGGCGCGGGCCGTGGTCACCGTTTGGGTCCTGGTCACGGTGCCGGTGCTGCTGTTCAGCATGGTGATGATGGTGTTGTCCCTGCCGAGGCTGCTGGCCACCGGTTGGGCCAGCGTGGGCAAACAGCAGGAGGCGCTCTCGGCGTCGTTCGCCAGCGGGGACTTCCTGGGCGTGGCCGTGCGGGCACTGGCCATGATCGTGGTGGCCGTCCCGGTGCTGGGCGTGCTGTATATTGTGGCGCGGCTGCTGCGGCAGCTGGTTACCGGGCTTTGGCAGAAAACCCGCGGCAAGGCCCTGCAGCGCACCGCTGCGATGACCGCCGTGGCAGTCCTTCTGGGCTGCCTCGCCTGGGCATGGTGGCCTGACGGCGGGACGTACCGCCCGGTACAGGCCTATGAACGCGGGACGCTGGGGGATGCCACACGGGCAATCCTTCCCGCGCGCGACGGCGCGGCATTGCGGCAGGGCGCTGCCGGACGAACCGTTGTGCTGTGGCCCGCCGGGGCTGCGAAACCGACCCGGGACAACCCGCAGCTGAGCATGGTGCTGGTCCCGGCGGGTTCTTCCGCCGCTCCATCTTCCGGCGGCGGTTCCGATGCAGGTCCCGCTGCTGCGGCGCCCTCCTGGGTGTTCCCGTTCGACCGGCCGGCTGCCCCCGAGAGTGACGGGAACCAGGCGCTCGCCGTCAACACCACCGACGGCTCCGTCCAGTACAGCGTGGCGTTCGCCCTCGTGTGGGCCGAGGATGGCCAGCCCGTCACCACCACCAACGTGGCCTACGCCTTCGCCAATTGTTCGGGCTGCGCGGCGGTGGCCGTAGGGTTCCAGGTGGTGCTGGTGGTGGGACAGACGGACGTGATCGTGCCACAGAACCTTTCGGCGGCGGCCAACTACAACTGCCTGGACTGCCTCACCTACGCCCTGGCCAGCCAGCTGGTCCTGACACTTGACGGGCCGCTGGACGGGGACAGCAAAAAGCAGCTCGAAGCGCTCTGGGCCAAAATCGCCGAATACGGGCGGAACATCCGCGACGTACCGCTCTCCGATATCCAGGCCACGCTCAACGGGTATAAGGAACAGATCACGGCCATCGTCAAGGGTGCTTCGGTTGCCGGGGGTACTTCCGGGGCATCGTCTCCAGCCACCTCCGTCCCCAGCGGCGGACCCGGCCTTGGTCCTACCTCATCATCGTCCCCTGGTAACCAGTCCGCTCCGGCGGGGGTACCGGCAGAAACCTTCGCTCCTGACCCAGCTCCGACTGGGGTGGCCACGCCGCCGACGGGGCAATATACGGAAGGCCCGCAGCCGACGTCGTCAGTTGGCTATGCGACGCCGGCACCCGGCACGGACTACGGGACGGGCGAGACCCCGGCGCCGGCGCCCACTTCGGGCGCCGGGTAAAAGTGGGGGCCGGCAGCTTTATTCGAATCGACGCTGATCCGTTGCCTCCGCCGCCGGCCCCTGGTCCGTGGTGAACGTGGAATGGGTTGCCTGGCGGCGCCATTGGTGGTGCCGCCAGGCGTCTGAGACCATCGGCAGTAGCCGACGCGGGGTGCGGTTGACTGGGCCCCAGTACCCAGTTGCAGCAACGCTGCATTCCGTCCCCTTGGGCATCACTTTGCCCGGACCGCCTCAAGGGTGGGCTTGGATTTGCTCAAGAATGCATCAAGGTCGCCTCACTTTTCCCACGGCCGCCAACGCGGAAGGAGCCCTGTAGGTATGGCGGCAATCTGGATTGAAGTATTGATTACTGGTCACATCTGCGGGGCGGGCACCTACCGTTCTTTCATGCTGAAAATCGTGAAGCAGATCCTGCGATCCAAGCCAAAGTGCAGGTATTGCGGGATGGCCCTGCCCCCATCTCCATCGGCGGCATTTTGCTCCCGCCACTGCTATGACAGCTTCCAGTACTGGGGCGGCGGTTCCTCCCACGGATAAATGGCATCCTCCTGCGGCCCGGACCGTCAGAAACCTGAAGTTCCCCAGGTGCCCAGTCCAGGTACGGCCGCGTTGCCCGCCACGTCAGTGAGGTTCGACGACGGCGTATAGGAGGGCTGCCCCGCGGTCACATTCTGCAGGGTGCTGCCGTTGGCAGAGTTCCCGAGTTTGATGGTGAACGTCTTCGCAGTGGGGTTCCACGTAAGAGTGGACGCCCCACCGGATCCGTTACCGTTGGGCCCAAAGGTGGCTGTTGCCGAAACGTAGTTGCCGCCCAGTGAGATGTTGCCGATGTTGAGCCCCGTGCAGTCGGTCGTTGAGAAGCTGAGGGTGTCGTTCAGGTTGTTGTCAGACAGCGTTGCGATGCCGTTGAAGGTGGTGGCACCGCTGGTGCTGGTGCAGAATTTGGCCGGATCCAGGGCCTCGGAGTACGTGATGGTCAGGGTGTCGCCCTTGTCCGCGGAATTCTGCTTCGGCCCGCCGTTGGTGAGGACAACGCCTGTGACGGACGGCGCGGCGGTGTCCTTGGTGACAGTGGCGCTGACAGAAGCGGTGTTGCCCGCGGCGTCACTCGTAGTGGCTGTGACCGTCACCGTGACGATTGGATTGCTTATTGAGGTGTCCCGGAGGCTGGAGAGGTCCAATGCGGGCGTGGTCCAGGCGGAGCCCGATGCGGTTGCCGGGACGCCCGTGGCCGAGTCGGTGACCGTGAGGTTCACGGTGGAACCGGAATCGGTGGTGCCGCTGACCGGGTAGTTTTTCACGTTGCCCGAAAAGATCGTCGGCAGGGGATTGAGCTTTAGGGACAGCACGGTGTCCTTTGTGTCCGATGCAGTGACAGCGCTGCTGGTGTTGCCCGCAGGGTCGGCGACGTTGATGGTGTAGGTGATTGCCCCTTGGCCCAGTGTTCCCAGGTTCAGGTTCAGCGACCAGGCACCAGTTCCGGAAGCAGTGGCGGTGCCCGTGACAGGGGTGGTGCCGACGGTGTCGGCAGCGCTTACGGTCACCGTAGACCCGGCTTCGGCGCTGCCGGTGACGGGGACGGATAAGACGTTGCCCGTGTAGACGTAGGTGGGCACGCCCACGCCAGCCGCCGGGGACGGGGCGACGGTGTCCTTCGCGCTCGTGGCCGTTCTGGCGGGGCCTGTGTTGCCGGCGGCATCCGTGGCGGTGACCGAATAGGTAACGGTGCCCTGGTCCAGGCTGGTCAGGTCAACTTTGACGGACCAGGAGCCCAGCGTAGCGGTGGCCGTCGCCGGCACTGAATGCCCGGCGCCATCTCTGGCTACGAGGTTGACCGTGGCCCCAGCTTCGGCGGTGCCGCTGACCGTCACCCCGGAAACCGTCGCCTGGCTTACGTAGGCGGGAACGGTGGTGAAGGCCGGAGCAGCCGGCGCCTGGGTATCGATCCTAACCGTCTGGCTCTGCGCGGACCCGGCGTTGCCCACCTTGTCCGTCGCGAAGTAGGACATAGTGTGCGTCCCGTCGCCGGTGACGGGGATGGTGGCGACGGCGCCGTTCACCGTCTGCTGCGCGCCGCCGTCGACCGCGTACGTTATGGAGGCGACGCCGGAACCGGACGTCCCGTCGTCGGCCGAGATGGTTACGGTGACGGGGCTGGTGTTGTTCCAGCCGGCCGCATTCGGGGTGGGCGAAACCGTGGCTGATGCTGTGGGCGCGGTGGCATCGCTGCTGATGCCGTTGCTGCGCGGGCTCTCGGCCCCGGTCCAGAGCGCGATGGCCGGGGTGACGGTGTAGTACCAGGTGCCGCCCGGGACGTTCTGCTCGGTGCAGGTGAGCGTGGTGACGGTTCCCGCGCAGCCGCCCGTGGCCGGGATGGCGGTCCCGCCGGTGGCTGCTGAGTAGCGGGCGACGGTGTAGCCGGTGGCGGGACGGCCGTTGACGGTGGTTCCGTTGGCCCAGGTGACGGTCAGGGACGTGTTGCTGGCGGTGACCGAGGGCTTGGAACCGGGTGAGAGCGCGTCGGCTGCGGCGATGGCGTTGTTGCTGCTGGTGGTGGAGGCCCAGAATGCGTAGGCCGCGGTGCCCGTGCCGAGCAGGAGCAGGACCGCGGTGATGATCCAGGCCAGCCTGCGGGATGGGCGGCCGGTGAAGAGGGACGCGTTGCGGATGGCGAGGCTCATTTCCGGACCTCCGCCGTGACGGGGAGGTTGAATGTTGCGCCCTGGCAGGCTGCGAGCGAGGTGGTATCCATGGCGGCCGCTCCGGGGAGGGTGATGAGTGCTGACGAATTAGCGGGAACGTATGTGGCGGGAGACAGCGGCGCGGCGGTCCCGGTAAAGCTGACGCCGGTGGTGGTGCAGCCGGGGTGCGACGGGTCGGCCGCCGCGGGGCCGTTGCCGGTGACGCTGTACACCTGCACCGAGTACGGGTTGGGGTTGGTCAGGCGGAGGACGACGTCGGCGCTGCCGCCAGGATAGAGAGCGGTCTTGGGGTTGTCGCTGGCGACGAGGGCGTCCACGGTGACGGCCTGCATGGTGGCGGCGGCCGCGGATCCTGCCCCTGTTCCGGACGCTGTCCAGTAGGCGTAGGCGGTTCCGGCGCCGGCGGTGGCCAGGAGCCCGGCGAGGGCGGCTGCCTTGAGGCCCCGGCCTCTGCTGGTGTTGGTCATCTCAGTTCCCCTGTCCTGATCCTGAGTAGCTGAGCTGGAGGGTGGCGCCTTTGCAGCCGTCCTGGTTGGTGGATGTATCCAGCATTCCCACCCGCGGCCAGGCAGTCTGGGCGACGTTGAGCCCCTGGAGCGAACCGCCCGTGGCCGGCACGGCGAGCGGGTACGGCCCGCTGTACTGGGTGACGGTGAAGTCGGCCGGCGTGCAGGGCAGGTTGCCCGCCACGGCGGCCGCGCTCCGGGTGACGCCCGCGACGGCGACCGAGAGGTTGGTCAGCGACAGCGGCTTGTTGATGGGGTTGCTGATCTGCAGGTTCAGTCCGGCCGACGTGCCGGGGGACAGGGTTCCGGGGACGTTCCCGGAGATGCCGAACTGTTTGATCGTGGAGTCCAGGACCAGCTGGACATTTGCGTAGGTGTACTGCGCCTTCCCGGAGGAGTCCTTGCCGGTGCCCACCAGGTACAGGCTGGAGGACCCGGTGGGGGATGCGCTGGTGGTGGCCACCTGGAGAGTGGTGGATGTCCCGGTGGCCGGGTTGGGCGAGAACGATGCCGTTGCACCGGCCGGCATTCCGCCCAGGACGCTGAAGGTGACGGGGCCGGTGAAGTTGTTGCGGCTGATCTGCAGCGTGTAGACGGCCGTGGCTCCCGGCGGCATGCTGACGGAGTCAGGGGTGGCCGTCATCGAGAACGAGCTGGAGATCTTGTAGTTCACCGTGAGGCTGGCCGTCACGCTGCCGGAGACCTTGCCGCTTGCCGCGGTGATGGTGATGGAGCTGGTTCCCGCCGGTGTGGTCGCGGCGGTGGTGGCGTTCAGGGTGGCCGTTGCGCTGCTGCCGGAGTTGAGGGTGATGGACGACGGCGTGAAGGCACCCGCTGCCCCGGCCGGAAGTCCCGCGGCGGCCAGGTTGACTGCGCCGCTGAAGCCTCCAGTAGAGGTGGCCGTGACCGTGTAGGAGGCTGACTGGCCCTGCTGGACGGACTGGCTTGCGGGGGAGACCTGCACCGTAATGCCGGGCTTTGGATTGTTTGCCGCCGCAATCAGCGATCCGGCCCCCGCCAGCAGCAGCACCAGCGCCACCAGCGCTGCCTTGATACCGATCCGCCTGCGACGCCGCGCATGCCCGTCCTGCTCGTGCACCCTGTGCCCCTCTTTCTTCGGTGCAAATGACGGCAAGCCGGGGGCGGATTCGCACCGCCCCCGGCCCGCTGTTTGCCTAGTGGCTGGTGACCGCTACGGTGATCTTGGCGCCCTTGCAGAGATCCTGGTTTCCGGCAGTGTCAGCGAAGACCAGCTTGCCCGCACCGAGCGTCTCAGTGGCTCCGGCGGCGATAGTCGTGGTGTTGGTCGGCACCGAGGCAGTGATCCAGCTGGCGTCGCACCCGTTGTCAGCGCTGACCACGGCCTTGTCCAAGGTCACCGTGGTGCTTGAGGAATTCGGGTTGGTTGCGGTGTAGGTGATGTCCTCGGTGGCACCAGGCGTCAAACCGTCCGCAAAGGCTGCAGTGATCTTGATAGTGGACGTCGTGGTGCCGGACGAAGCGACAGCTGAACCGCCACCCGAACCGGTGGTGCTCCAGTAGGCGTATGCGGCGCCGCCGCCGGCTGCCAGCAGCGTCGCGGACAGGGCAACAGCGGCGATCTTGTTTTTCTTGGTCATTTTGCGCATGGAGAGACTCCTTGAATGTGTGGTTGAGAACCCGTTCCCCCATTGGTGGCTCCATCCAGGTGCCTTCCGGTGGATCGATGACCCAATATTTGCCGGAGCGAAAAGGAGCAACAACACGTACCGGTACTTGAGTTTCTGAAACCTCAAGAAGCCGGGTACTCGGTAAGCGCTGCCACTACCTGCGTTCTCCGCGCTGCAATTCCGTGGAAGATTCTTCCCACACCGTGCAGACTCAAGGCGGAAAGGGGCAATCCAAGTAGTAGTCCCCGCTGACTTCGGGTACTGCTATGGAGCGCTCACATTGAGGAAATCTTGCGCACCTGGAACATCAATTTCGGGAATAAGTACTGACCTGGGCGCTGAATTTTCTACCGCGTATCCACGTCCTCGAACACCAGGAACGTCTGCGTGTCCAGGACTCCAGGCATGGTCTGAAGTTGGTCGAAGATGACCCGGCGGAGGTCGATGTTGTCCACGGCCCGGACCAGCAGGATGACGTCGAAGTCGCCGCCCACCAGCGCGATGTGGTGCACCTCCGGGATGGCGCCCAGCTGGTCGCGGAGCTCACGCCAGGAATCCTGCTTCAGCTTCAGCGTCACGTAGGCCGAGGACTTCAGCCCCGCCTTGATGGGATCCACCAGCGCCGTAAACCGGGTCAGCACCCCGTCGCCGGTCAGCCGGGCGATCCGCGAGTACGCATGCGCCCGCGAGATGTGAACGTTTTCCGCCACTTGAGTGACGGACATCCGGCCGTCCCGGGTGAGCTCGGCAATGATGCGGCGGTCAATCTCGTCCAGCGGAACCTCGGCAGCAGCATCTTTGCCCGGCATTTTGTCCACGACTCCCGTCGGTAATCCACGTCACAGTTACAAATCGTCTCCCATAATAGGCAGTTCTGAGCAGCTTCTCCACGATTCGCGCAGGTGCTGGATACGAAACCTGCGTCAGGACGATACTGGGAGGGAATAGTGGCTACCGAAGGACGGACCAATGACGATCTCCGCAGACCACACCGCGCCGGACACCACCAGCACCGCAACGCCAGGCAATGCGCTGACGGAAGCTGTGAAGAAGTTCGGCATCACGGTGGAGGACTACATGCTCCCCGCCCGGCACCAGATCCAGATGGTGGACCCGGACGGCCGGCTCAAGGCCGGCAGTGAGCAGGGCACCCAGCCCGGCCACGAATACCCCGTGCCCGGCGACAAGGAACTGCTCGCCGCGTACGAACAACTCGTCGTCGGCCGCCGCGTCAATGACCAGAACTCCGCCCTGGTCCGGCAGGGCCGCATGGCCGTCTACCCCTCCAGCCACGGCCAGGAAGCCTGCCAGGTGGCCGCCGCCCTGTGCCTGTCCGACGGCGACTGGATGTTCCCCACCTACCGCGACGCCGTGGCCGTGATGACCCGCGGCGTGGACCCCGTCCAGGTGATGACCATCTTCCGCGGTGACTGGCACGGCGGGTACGACCCCCTCAAGTACAAGGTGGGCATCCAGTGCACCCCGCTGACCACCCAGCTGCTGCACGCCGTCGGCGTTGCCCACGCCGCCAAGCTGCGCGGTGAGGACACCGTGGTGCTGGCCATGTGCGGCGACGGCGCCACCAGCGAAGGCGACTTCCACGAAGCCCTGAACTTCGCCGCCGTCTTCCACCTGCCGGTCATCTTCTTCGTCCAGAACAACAAGTACGCGATCTCGGTGCCGCTGGCACACCAGTCCGTGGCGCCGTCGCTCGCGCACAAAGCCGTGGGCTACGGCATGGCGGGCGAACGCGTGGACGGCAACGACGTCGTGGCACTCCTCGCCGTCCTGGACCGCGCCGTGAAACTCGCCCGGGAAGGCTCCGGCCCCCTGCTGGTGGAGGCCAACACGTACCGCATGCAGGCCCACACCAACGCGGACGATGACACCCGCTACCGGGAAAGCGCCGAGGTTGCGGAGTGGCGGGCCAAGGATCCGGTCAACCGGATGCGGGTGTATCTCACCGAGCGGGGCCTGCTGGATGACGACGGCGAGGCAAGGATCGCCGCGCACGCTGAGGCGGTTGCCGCGCAGCTGCGTGAGGGCCTCGGCGAGGATGTCCCCGTGGACCCCCAGGAGCTCTTCCGCCACGTGTTCGCGCTGCAGACCCCGCAGCTGAAGGAACAGTCCGCCATGCTCGCCGATGAGCTGGCCCGCGACGCAGCAGCCACTGACTCGAAGGAGGCCGGCAAGTGAGCCCCACCATCACCACCCCATCCGAGGCCAACGGCAACGTTTCCGCCGCCACCGCCCGTGCGGCCGCCTCCGCCGCAGCGTCCGCCGAGGCCGCCGGCCCGCAGCCGGTCACCATGGCCAAGGCCCTGAACACGGCGCTCGCCGACGCCATGCGCGCTGACTCCTCCGTCCTGGTGTTCGGCGAGGACGTGGGCATGCTGGGCGGCGTCTTCCGCATCACCGACGGCCTCACCGCCACGTTCGGCGAACAGCGCTGCTTCGACACCCCGCTGGCCGAATCCGGCATTGTGGGCATGGCCGTGGGCATGGCCATCAACGGCATGCGGCCCGTCATCGAGATGCAGTTCGACGCGTTCGCCTACCCGGCGTTCGAACAGATCGTCAGCCACGTGGCCAAGATGCACAACCGTACCCGCGGGATGGTCAAGCTGCCCATGGTCATCCGCATCCCGTACGGCGGCGGCATCGGGGGAGTGGAGCACCACTGCGACTCCTCCGAGTCCTACTACGCCCACACCGCCGGGCTGAAGGTCTACACCCCGGCCACCGTCGCGGACGGCTACCGCATGCTCCGCGAAGCCATCGACTCCGACGACCCGGTGGTCTTCATGGAGCCCAAGAAGATGTACTGGACCAAGGACTCCGTGGACCTGGGTGAGCTGCGGCGCCTTCACGAGCGTCCTGCGGAAGGCACGACGGCGGGACGCACCTCGGAGGGGAGGGCCGCCGTCGCGCGTCCCGGCACCGACGCGACGCTGATTGCGTACGGTCCGTCCGTCCCCACTGCCTTGGCTGCCGCGGAAGCCGCAGCATTGGAGGGGCGCTCGCTGGAGGTCATCGATGTGCGGACCATCGTCCCGTTCGACGATGAGACCGTGTGTGAGTCGGTGCGGAAGACCGGCCGGGCCGTGGTGATCGCCGAGGCGCATGGCTTCGCGTCCGTGTCCTCCGAGATCGTGGCCCGGGTGCAGGAGCGCTGTTTCCACTACCTGGCCGCACCGATCCGCCGCGTGACCGGGTTCGACGTCCCGTACCCGGCGCCCAAACTCGAGAAGTACTACCTGCCCGGCGTGGACCGCATCCTTGACGCCGTTGACGACCTTCAGTGGGAGAACTGACCATGAGCGAACCACGCGTATTTTTGCTGCCCGACCTGGGCGAAGGCCTCACCGAAGCTGAACTCGTGGCTTGGCATGTCTCTGTTGGTGACGAGATCGCGGTCGACCAGCCCATCGCCGAGGTGGAAACCGCCAAGTCCGCGGTGGAGGTGCCGTCCCCTTATGCCGGGATCGTGGCTGAGCTGCACGGGAAGCCGGGGGAGACCCTGGACGTGGGGAAGCCGCTGATCTCGGTGACGCCTCTCGAAACCCAGCCTGAGACCAAGCCCACCGAAACGGAACTGGGCGAACCTACGGCCGCCGCGGATGATGCCGCCCCCGCCCCTTCGCCGGACGGCCATGCTGCAAGCAGCATGCCGCCCGGCTCAGGAAGGCCCGATGCCACTCCCAGGGCGGCATCATCCGCGTCGGCTGTGGCGGAAACGTACCGGGAGGAAGAAAAAGCTGGATCTGGAAATGTTTTGATCGGGTATGGAACTCCCGGTGGGCATGGCGTTGCCCGGCGTACCCGTGCGCCGAAGTCTTCTGTGGTGGTGGCTGACCGTTCTGGCTCCGCTGCTCCCGAGTTGTCCAAAGAGGACGAGCTTGCCCTCCTTCGTACCCGGGTGCCCGGGAAGCTCGGTGCCGTGATCTCTCCGTTGGTCCGGCGCATGGCCCGCGAGCACGGCGTGGATCTCGGGGACATTTCGGGTTCCGGTGACAGCGGGCTGATCATGCGCCGTGACGTGGAGGCCGCCCTGCGGACAACTGCGCCGGCGGCAGCGCCGGAAGCCACGCCGGTTGCCGAGCCGGTGGAAGCGCCGGAGCGTCCCGTTGAGTCCGTCGAAGCCCCGGGACGCGACGCGCGGACGGGCCTTGCCGTCTCCGCCCGCACCCCGGTCCGCGGCGTGCGCAAGGCCGTGGCCGCAAACATGGCCCGCAGCCGGTCCGAGATTCCGGAAGCAACGGTGTGGGTGGACGTGGACGCCACGGCCCTAATGGAGCTGCGCGAGGGGCTGAAAGCCAGCGGTGTGGAGGTCCCCGGATTGTTGGCTTTCATCGCCCGGTTCGTCACGGCGGGGCTGAAGAAGTACCCGGAACTGAACACCCGCATCGAGACCGCGGACGACGGGTTGCAGGAGATCGTGGCCTTTGACGGGATCAACCTGGGTTTTGCGGCGCAGACCGACCGCGGCCTGGTGGTGCCTTCCGTGCGCGCGGCGGAGAAACTCAGCGCCAGGGAGCTGGACGCGGAGATCCGCCGGCTCACGCAGGTGGCGCGCGACGGCAAGGCGACCCCGGCTGAGCTGGGCAGCGGAACGTTCACGCTGAACAACTACGGCGTGTTCGGCGTCGACGGCTCAGCGGCGATCATCAACCACCCGGAGGTGGGCATCCTCGGCGTGGGCCGGATCATCGACAAGCCGTGGGTGGTCAACGGGGAGCTGGCCGTCCGCAAGGTCACCGAGCTGACCCTGACCTTCGACCACCGGGTCTGCGACGGCGGCACGGCCGGCGGCTTCCTACGCTTCGTGGCCGACGCCATCGAAAACCCCACGTCCCTCCTGGCGGACATCTAGCCGAACGGAAACCTGGGGTTGGGCTTATCGGAAACCTTGTGTTCCGGTAAGCCCAACCCCGGCTCGGTACCTGTCTTTCTACCCTTTAACGGGGAAATCGTTGTCCTGGTAGAAGAAGGTGGGGTCGTAGAAGTCCACGGAGGGCGGCAGGAGTTTGAAGCAGAGGAGCCCGTCGTTGTTCCGGTCCTCGGCTTTTATCGCTTTTTCGAATCCTGCTGTTGCGTAGTCCTTGATGATCTGTTTGACAGTGAGCTTTTGAAAGCCCTCGGGGCAACCGGTTCCTGTGGTGTCTGCACTCGCCGGAGCAGCAAGACCAATGGTGGAAGCGGCCAGTACAGCACAAACAGCTGTAGCCTTTCTGGTCCTCATGTTGGTGCCTTTCACTACCGGAGACCGATTTGACAACCCCAGCCCGACCATCTGGTTTGGCCGGACTATCAAGGTAGGGGAACAACGGCGCCGGGCCTACCGTACGCGCAAGTATTAGGGGCAAAGTTGGGGCGCGACTGCTGGAGACCTTAGGGCTACCCAAGGCAAAACAGGCGGAAGTTGATCCTCAACCTAGGATGGTCCCCATGAAGGCTGCCCGAGACGCCAACTCCGTTGCCGTGGTGATCAATGCCGGCGCGCGCCGGGCGGCGGTACCCGACGTGGCGGTGGAGAAGCTGCAAAAGGCCGGGTTGCCCATTTCCTCTGTGCATCATGTCCGGCAGGGCAGCGAACTGCCGGGGACACTCGAGCGGGCGGTGGCGGGCGGCCACGACATGGTGGTTGTGGGAGGTGGGGACGGTACGGTGTCCTTCGCCGCCGGCCAGTTGGCGGGTACGGGAATTGTGCTCGGGATCCTCCCGCTGGGAACGGCAAACGACCTTGCCCGCACCCTGGAAATTCCGGGCAGCCTGGACGCCGCGTGCACTGCGCTCGCAGACGGGAAGGTAGTGGATATTGACCTGGGGCGGGCGAACGGCTGGCCGTTCCTCAACGTTGCATCGGTGGGACTGTCGGTTGGAGTTACGGAAAGCCTCAGCCCCCGCTTGAAGCGGTACCTGGGGCCATTGGCCTACGGGGTTGCCGCCGTACGCGCCTATTCCCGGCACAAGCCCTTCCGCGCCCGGCTCGAATTCCCGGATGGCGACCATGGAACGCTCGAGCTGCCGGATGTGCTGCAGGTGGCCGTCGGCAACGGCAGGCATTACGGGGGCGGCAACGCGGTTTCGCCGACGGCAGGCATAGACGACCACATCCTGGACGTGTACGCCATTCCCGGGGCACCGCTCCGGGAACATGTGCGGATCGCACGACTACTTAAAGATGGCAGCTTTGTGGAGCGCGACGGCGTTTACCACCTGACGACCCGGCACGTCCGCTTGGTGACGCAGCCACCCCTGCCTGTTAACCTCGACGGCGAAATCGCCACCGCCACCCCTACTGACTTCACCATCGAGCGCAATGCCGTGCATGTGGTGGTGCCGCAGGGCAGCACGGCTGCGGCACTGGACGGATAGCGCCTGAACAGTAACCGCTTAGCCGGCGAAGCGGAGGGCAAGCACCAAGCCGATCAGCGCAACCACTCCAGCCAGCAGCATCGCGGCCCTGGGGTTCCCGAAGTTCAATGTCCATCCAATACCGAACCGGCGCGGCACCAGCAGCGCCGGGTCCTCCCGGTTGACGTAGATCAGGCCGCCGCGCCAGTACCTGTCATCGTCGCGGTGGGTCAGGCCCGTGTCCTCTTCATTTTCGCTGCGGTCCCTGTTGTTCCTGGCCAGGACCGCAACGGTTGCAGCCACAGAGGCCAGGACCGGGATCACGATCACCAGCGGCGCCCACCGGGTCACCGTTCCGGTCCACATCAGCAGCGACGATCCCAACAAGCCCAGATCGATCATGGCCACCAGTCCGAGCAGGGCCTTGGCGCCCAACGACATATAGTGCCGGGCCCAGCGCGAGGATCCCATGGGGCGGGCGGGGTCAAGGTCGGGCCTGCTGCGGACGATGGCCGCCGCAATGCCCGCGAGGAATGCTGTGAGGCCCAGCTGCAGGAAGACCAGGGAAAAGGCCGAGCCCACCGACTTCGCTTCCACCCTGTTGGGGACACCGTTGGCGCCAAAGTGGACGGCGAGGGTCTGGGGCATGGACGGGTACATCAGGATGCCAATTACGGCGGTGGAGGCCGTAATGACCACGGCCGGCGCCAACCAGAGCCAGGGAAACCGCGGGGGATTGGTCCTCAGTTCCGTGTCCACGGCGATGCCTTGGTGCAGGCCTTCGAACCAGCCGCCGGCTAGCTTCGCTGCCAGGATCTCCTGGTGGGCCAGGAAGAAGCAGCCATACCAGGTGGCCACCAGCACCAGCACCGACAACGGCAGCAGCAGGGGTTGCCCGGTCACCGCCACGCTGACCACGCCCGCCGCCGCAATGATGCCCCCGCAGATCAGGACCCGCCGGCGGTACAAGTGCGCCTGCCTGGTGATGACCGGATCGGCGGCATACCTGGACGGGATCCGGACTCCGAAGGGGATGGTGTTGCTGGTGACGGACGGCAGCACCAATGCCAGCAGGAGAACCAGCCCCAGCAGTACAAGGCCCAGAACGGCGGAAACAATCATGGCGTGTCCTCCTGATCCGCGGCACCAAATGAATCGAGCAGGGTCCGGCAGGCCTGGAGCACGTCGTCGGCGGTCATTCCGCGGGCCACGGCCTCGGCCAGGAGCGTCTTGGCCCTCGCGGTCCAGTCGGACGGAAGGAGCTGGTCGGTGGCCGCCGCGGTCACTACCGCCCCGGTACCGCGGCTGAGGCGGATCAGCCCCTCTTGGCGAAGGAGATCGTAGGCCTTGTTGACTGTGTGGAAGTTGATGCCGAAATCGGCGGCGAGCGTCCGGGTGGGCGGCAACGGGCTGCCTTCGGTCAGCGCGCCGTGTGCGATTGCTTCCACGATCTGGTCCCGGATCTGCTGGTAGATCGGCACATCAGCAGCCAGATCGACGTTGATGATCAACGCCCTTCACCTTCTTACCTTTGTTCTATTAGTTCTAGAACAAAGGATCCGCGCTCGCCAGACCTCATTCCCGCGCCCGGCCCAGCCCGCCGTCGTCGTGCTTTATTTTTTTCGATTAGGGTCTTTACGCACTGGCAGCAGCTTATTAAAGTGGAACGCGTCATAGTCCGGATGGGCGCCGGGGGCGTCCGGGGAGGGGGATTGCGCATCACCGCTGACCGATACCAGAAGACAAATGACCACTACGTTGAAGGCCCCTCCTAGGAGGGGCCTTCCCTTTGTTGTGCAACGGCCACACCCAGTCACTGGGGGATGTGGTCAAACCTCTGGTAGATCCGCCAGGTGTGGCCGGACGCGGCGTCGGTGACCGTGTCAGTCTGTGCGAAGCCGAACTCCTCCGGCTGCAGCTGCTGGCCGATCGGGGTGCTCCGGTCCAGGACGACGAGCTGGAAGTAGTTGTCCTCCAGCGCGTGCTGGTAGGCCTCGAGCCCCTGGAAGACCCGGTGGCCTTCATCGGGGTCATCGTAAAAGAACGAACCGTCGTACGTCGCCGTCCACTGCCAGGGCCCGGTCTTGTCCTTAAGCGAATACATCAACGGCTCAGGGACTTCAGCCAGCGTGCGGATCCAAGGCATGGAGTCCACGGCGAACTCGACCGTGTTGTGCAGGGGAGTGGTGGCAGGCCACACGTGGAACAGCTTCTCGGACTGCATCAGCCCCGTCACCAGCACGGCATAGCATGCCGCCGCAACGAGCAGAACGGTGACCTTCCGCCCGGTGCGGACCAAGGCCGATAGCACTGCTCCGGCCAGCGGTGCACCGAAAATGATGCCAAGGGTGAGGTGCTTGTGCAGGGACACGGCCTCGCCCATCCAGATCTGGTAGCCGGTGGCCGCGATGGTACCGGCAAGCATCAGCACCGCGAGGACCGGTTGGCGGCGAATCAGATAGATACCGCCGGCGATCATGAGGGCGAAGGTGAGACCGGCCCATACCCCCACCTGGCTGACCAGTGTGAGGACAGGAGTCTGGTGCACCATGGCGGCCCGGTCCGTGGTGGTCTTCTGGAGGCCCGCCAGCAGCGCCGACCCCCAGGTCAGCGCCGAGCCCACCAGCAGGACCAGCGCGGTGAGCCCGGCAACCGCGCCGCGGGCCACCGCCGTCGCCCGGGTGGAGCGGACCGCCCACCCCACGACCAGGGTCAGCAGCATGACGAACGGGACGTCGATGGCCGAGGAGTATTTCAGCAGCACCGCCAGAGAGCAGAGGACCCCGATGGGCACACCCCACACAATGGAGCAGTTGCGCTTGCTGGACCAGATGCTCAGCGCGGCCGCCCAGGCGATGAGGGCGAAGCTGGGGGCGTCGAAGGTGGCGAAGTTGGACAGGAAGATGACCGGCGCAGAGAGGGCGAAGACGAAAGCGGCGAAGATGCCCGCGGTGCGTGGCCGGGCGTGGTGGTCGAACAGCACGTTTGTACCCCAGTAGACCGCCGCCGTAGCGCTGAGCATGCAGACCGTGGAGAACAAACGGGCCAAGGCCAGGCCGCCGAGCCGGTCCAGGAGTGCACCCAGCACCGGGTAGAGCATGGGTGCACCGGAGAAGAATGACTCCGGATGCGTGTACACCACCACGTGCGGGTCCGCCCAGGACTTCAGGATCCAGTCGCCGGTGTACAGATACAGCGCTTCGTCCTGGAAAGCGGTGTTGCTGAGCCGGAGCGCCGAGACCGCCTGCACCAAAAGGATCAGGGCGATGGGAATGCGCCGGATGTACTTGTCCGCGCTGGGCCGTTTGGCGGCCGGAAGGAACGACTCCAGCGCCGCCCGCCACGTGGGACGGGCGGCGACGCCCGTGCTCATGCGCTCTCCGCCATTGCCACAGCGGCTGGTTCGGCTGCAGAGGAGGGTCCCCGGCGCATCGCCAGGATCCCCACCGGAACGAACACGTAGGACGAGAGCGCGAAGAGGACAATGGCGGCCCAGAACTGCTGGAGCCCGTATTGGTTGACCCCCAGGCACAAACCCACCAGGGTCAGAGCCTGGGTGGCCAGGATGTATGGACCCATGAAGGACCGTACCCGCCGGGCGGCGGGGACCTGCGCCGATGCGCTGCCGGTGGGTACCCATTCCGACACCAGGCCCCGGAACATATCGGCGATGCAGAAGAGGTGGGCGAAACCGTAGATGGCCTGGACGCGCAGCACGTCCAGCCGCCAGCGGCCCAGGGAAACCACCGGCAGCGCGATCAGCCACAGCACGATCGCGCCCAGCAGGGGCAGGGAGTTGAGCGGCGTGATGTTCGCCGGGAAGAAGAACGCCATGACGATCAACGGAATGGGTGCGAGAACCGCAAGCATCGCCGTACTCATGTAATACAGGAAACCTGACCAAAAGCTCATCCGTTGGGGCAGCGTCAGCGACGGGGTGTCGTGGAATGAATCCGCCGCCACGAGCGACATCGATCCCTCACACCAGCGGTACTGCTGGGAAATAAACGAATCGATATCTGTAGGGCACTGGCCCCGGGAGAGCAGCACCGGCACATACTTGAGCTGGTACCCCTGCTCCTTCATGTGGAGGCCGGTGTAGACGTCCTCGCTGTGGCCGATCTGCGGGAAACCTCCGATGGCCTCCAGCGCCTGGCGGCGGTAAACGGCTGATGTGCCCACGCAGATTGCTCCGCCCACCGCATCCCGCGAGGGCTGGATGAAGCGGTAGAACATCTCCTGGGTTGCTCCGGCACACCGCTCCAGCCAGGACATCGACTTGTGGGTGTAGAAGTGTTGCGGGCTCTGCACGATGCCCACCGTGGGATCGTCCAGGTATGGCACGAGCTCCAGCAGGAAGTCCGGCCGGGGCACGAAGTCCGCATCGAAGATCACCACGTGATCGCCGGACGTGCGCTCGAAGGCGTACTGAAGGTTCCCGGCCTTTTTGAAGGCGTTGCCCGGCCGGGCCACGTAGCCAAAACCGCTCCCAACGGCGAGTTCACGCACTTCCTCGCGCCCGGCGTCGTCCAGTACGTGGACCCGGAGCACACCCGGCCACTGCAGGTTCCGGACGTGGTGCGCGGTGTTGGCCAGCACCTCCAGATCTTCCCCGCAGGTGGGAATGAAGACGTCGACACTCGGCATCTGGGTGGGTTCCCACAGTTCGACGGTGGCCGCGTGGTCAGCCATTGAAATGCGCCGGCGGTAGGTGGAGGTCCGGAGGCTGAGGCACTGTTCGGTGACCAGCAGGACGAGAGGCAGAAGGAAGACCAGGGTCCAGTAGGACTGGGTGGCCAAGCCGACGAAGCTGACCGCAAAACCGGCCATGGCCAGCGCAGAAAGCCAGAACACCCAGCGGTGCTGCGGCGTGCGCAGGTAGGAGTATTTTTCGCCGTCTCGGGGCGGCATGAGCCATGCCAAGCGGGTCCGGCTGGGGACGATGGTGGGGCTGTCTGCCGCATTTCCGAGGGCTGGTGGGCCGCCGGGCCGCAGCCGTTGCACGTCAAAAAACATGGTTGCTCCCGATGAGTCGCAGTCTTCGCTTCCAGGCTGGTGTGCTGCGATGGCGACTTGTAGTTCCAGTGTTGCTACCTTGGCGGTGAAGTCAGCCTAGGTTGCGGTCTGCAGGCCTCGATACAAGAGGTGGTACCTGTCTTTTCGGCCGCGAGGTGCCAAAGAACTACTTGGACTACTGACAAAGCGGACGCGGGAGCGGACCTTGAGATGCGCGGCCGGTCACTCGCCCAAAGCGCTCAACCGGCCATGGAGGAACCGGCGCTCAGCGTCGTTGTCCGTGATGATCAGCGCCTCCCCGAACGCCACCCGTGCCTCTTCCGGGCGGCCAAGCCGGACCAGGAAATCCCCGCGTGCGGCAGCCAGATACGGGTAGCGGGCCAACTGCGGGTCGCCACCCAGGACGTCAAGTTCCGCCAGGCCTTCCGCGTAACCCACCGCGAAGCCCAGGGCGATGGCGCGGTTGAGCCGGACCACCGGGGACGGCCACCCGTCCATGAGCAGGTCGTAGAGACCCAGGATTTCCTGCCAGTGGGTGTCCAGCCAGGACGGGCTCTCGTCATGCACGGCTGCGATCGCCGCCATGAGGGCGAAACGCCCCGGAGGCCGTCCGGCAAGTGATTCCCGCAGGAGCGCCACGCCTTCCGCGATGGCCTGCCGGTCCCACTTGGACCGGTCCTGGTTCTCCAGGAGAACCACCTCATGCTGGTCATCGACCCGGGCGTCCCTGCGGGCCCCGGTGAGCAGGACCAGGGCCAGGAGTCCGGCCACGTCGCGGTCTCCGGGAAGCAGGACGCGCAGCATCCTGGCCAGTTCCAGCCCCCGGTCGGCGAGGTCCCGGCGCATTAGGTCAGCGCCCGACGGAGCGGTGTGCCCGGTGGTGTACACCAGGTACACCACCGACAGCACGCCATCCAGCCGCCCGGGCAGCTCGGCTGCCGGCGGCACCCGGTAGGGGATATTTGCCGCCGCGATCTTCTTCTTTGCACGGGTGATGCGGGCCGCCATCGTGGCCTCGGGGACGAGGAACGCCCGCGCCACCTCGGCCGTGGACAGCCCGCACAGCAGCCGCAGCGTCAGGGCCACCCGGGCGTCGAGTGCCAGGGCAGGATGGCAGCAGGTGAAGATGAGCCGGAGCCGGTCGTCGGGGACCTCTTCGGGCGCCATGTCCGGCAGCCCGCCGTCGTCATCCTCCCGCCCAAGCAGCTTGGGCAGCGCCCGTTGCGCCGTCGCAGCACGCCGCTGCATGTCCAGTGCCCGCCGTCGTGCCGCCACCGTGAGCCACGCCCCCGGGTTCCGGGGAATGCCGCTCGTGCCCCAGGTGGCCAACGCGCTGGCGTACGCCTCCTGGACGGCTTCCTCGGCGGCATCGATGCTGCCGGCAACACGGACGGTGGCCGCCAGGACGAAAGCCGATTCACGGCGGTGCGCGTCAGCGACCACCGCGGCAACCTCCGGGCTGGCGGCCTCCGGCATCAGTTCGCCACCCGTACGGGCCACACCTCAACTCCGACGCCGGCCGGAACTTCCTTGGCGATCTCAAGCGCCTCATCGAGGTCAGCTGCCTCGATGAGGTAATAGCCGCCCAGGGTTTCCTTCGACTCGGCGAACGGGCCGTCCGTGACCAGGAACCCGCCAGCCCCGTCGCGGCGGACTGACGTCGCCGTGGAGGAGGGATGCAGGGCTGCGCCGCCGAGCAGGGACGCGCCGTGCCGTTGCTGGAACTCCTGATAGCTGGCGCTGATGGATTCCCCTTCGGCCTGCCGGGCCACGGCCTCGGCCTGGTAGATCAGGATCAAATACTTGGACATGCCATGCTCCTTTGCCGTTTGTGCAGAGCCCCTTCACCGGGCTCCTACCCATACGACGTGCACGGGACGCACAAATCGACAACAGCACGCAAAGTCTCCCCGCATTTCCAAGGTACCTCGCCGTGGGGGCCTTGCGGCAAGGCCCCCGTCCGGCCGCATACTGGCCGTCGAACAGATCGGGGACGGTATGCATGATGCGGTGATTGTGGGCTGCGGACCCACAGGGTTGATGCTGGCGGGGGAGCTCCGGCTGGCGGGAGTGGACGCGGTTGTCCTGGAGCGCCGGACCTCCCAGGAGCTGGCCGGCTCGCGCGGGGGCGGAATCCATTCGCGCACCATTGAACTGCTGGACCAGCGCGGCATCGCGGAGCGCTTCCTCGCCGCGGGCAAGATTGTCCAGACGGCCTCCTTCGGCAATACGCAGCTGGACCTGGGCGGGTTGCCCACGCGCCACCCCTACACGCTGGCGCTGTTCCAGAACCACATCGAGCGGCTGCTGCTGGCGTGGGTGGAGGAGCTGGGCGTGGAGATCCGGCGCGGCGTGGAAGTCACCGGAGTTTCGGCGGACGACGACGGCGTGGAGGTCCAGCTTGCCGCCGGCGGACCTGTGCGTGCCCGCTACGTCGTGGGTGCCGACGGCGGCCGCAGCATGGTGCGGCGGGCGGCGGGCATTCCGATGGTGGGTCCGGACGCGACGCGGAGCAGCCTGATCGCGGAGGTGGAGGTGGCGGGGGAGCCCGTCCAGCAGGGGAAGGTGGACGGGCGCGGTATTCATGGGCTGTACCCGATGGGTGGCGGCCTGGTCCGGGTGGTGGTGACCGAAGCCTCCCTCGGCCCGGCCACCGAGCCCACCCTGGCGGAGCTGCGCCAGGCCCTGACGGACGTGTTCGGCACGGACTTTGGGGTCCACAGCCCTACATGGCTGTCGCGCTTCACGGACGCCACCCGGCAAGCGGAGTCCTACCGGAAGGGCCGGGTGCTGCTGGCCGGTGATGCCGCCCATGTCCATTCACCCACGGGCGGGCTGGGCATCGGCCTGGGGCTGCAGGACGCCGTCAACCTGGGCTGGAAGCTGGGGCAGGTGCTGCAGGGCATCTCCGGCGCCGGGCTGCTGGACACCTACCACGCGGAGCGCCACCCGGCGGGGGAGCGGGCGCTCAAGTACACCATGGCCCAGTCCCTCTTCCAGAAGTTCGATCCGCGGCAGGAAGCCCTGCGCGACCTGCTCGGCGAGGTGCTCCGCGTTGACGGTGCGGGAGTTCCGATCGCTGCACTCATCACCGGGCTCGACGTCGCCTACGACGTGGGTCCGGGCCACCCGCTGCTGGGCCGCAGGATGCCGGACCTGGACATCGCCACTGGCGCCGGGCCGGCCAGGGTGTACGGGTTACTGCACCGGGGCCGTCCGGTGCTGCTGGAATTCGGTGGCCCGGGGCTGGAACCTGGCGCGTGGGCCGGGTACGTGCAGCACGTCCGGGCAACGTACGACGGCGCGTGGCAGCTTCCCGTGCTGGGCGCGGTTGCCGCGCCAACGGCAGTCCTGGTCCGGCCCGACGGTTACGTAGCCTGGGTGGGCGAAGGCTCAGCGGACGGGCTCGCCGAGGCCCTCGGCACGTGGTTCGGCAAATTTGGGCCGGTGAAGGGTTCATGAGCCCTCCGGGCGCCACAGATGCATTAATCGCAGGAAGTTGAGCAAAAACTGCGGGACCGCCCCCTATTGCCCGGCGGCACGGGTTTGTTAGGCTGATCCCCGGGTCAGGCAGGCGGCCCATCTGTTGCTGCCTAAGGAACCCTTATCCACAGCCACCCCGACTCGTTCCGGGCCGCTGGCCAACCATTCCCAGGCATGCGACAGTCCGTGAAGCTGACGCGGATGTGGCCCAGGGTATCCAATTTTCGGGGGTGGGCCACATCCCGTCTTACACTCCGGGGACCAGCAGCGTCGCTGGCCCCCGGGCCACGGACTCTTCAGTCGTCGAAGTGGGCCTTCGCATCCTTGCGGCCTGAGAAGCGGTTCACCAGTCCCTCGGCGAGCTCGTTGAGCTTTTGGTTCCTGCTGTTGGAGGCGCTGCGGAGGACGTCGAACGCTTCGTCCTTGGTGCACTTGTTTTGCGCCATGATGATCCCGCAGGCCAGGTCGATGACGGTCCTGGTGTCCATCGCGGCTTTCAGGTTGTCGGCGCGCTGCTCCGCTGATGCGATCCGCACGGCCAGCCGGAGCGCCTTGCCCGCCATGTCGCCGAACCTCGCCGCGTCGGCGACCGCCCGCTCACTGAAGAGTCCGCTGACGGGAGCAAAGAAATCGAGGACCGCGCCGGCGTCGTTATCCAGTTTCATGGGTACGCCCAGCGAGCTGGCGACGCCCGCGGCGGAAAGCGCCGTGCGGTACTCAGGCCACCGCGGGTCCGAGGACACGTCATCCAGCAGGACAGGAACCCCGGTTTCGAGGGCCTCGATGCAGGGCCCGTCTCCCAGCGATTGTTCAATCCGGTCCAGCACCACGGCCCTGCTGCTGCTGCCGCCGATGGTGGCGGTGCGTTTGCGGCGGTGCAGGGTAACGGCGCACTCGATGGGCTCTCCCGTGGTGCTGGTCATGGTGGCCGCCGCATATCCGGTGAGGTCGTCGAGGACGGATTTGATGTCCTCCATTCCGGCGATGAGGTCCACCAGCTCTTCGAGGTCTTCTGCCATGTCCTGGTCCACCATGCCTTCAATGTAGAAGCGGCGGCCAGCGTCCACAAGGGCGCTCCGGACCCTCTCTTGCCAGCCGCCGCCCAGCTGCCGTACAGCGCAGTTATGGAAACGTTATATATGCTTGCTTAGTGGTTTTGAGGTTAAGCAGCGCAAATTTGTCAGCACCAGCAGGTCCGGCGGCGCCCGGAACAGGGCTCCTCGCCGGGCGCAAGCATGCCCTGGACGGGCTCCGGATCATCGCCGTTGCCGGCGTGTTTTTCTTCCATACGGCAACCGAGTCCATGCCGGGTGGCTCCATCGGCGTGGACGTGTTCTTCACGCTCAGCGGCTTTGTGATCACGCTGCTGATCATGAAGGAACGGATCGCCACCGGCAGGCTGCACCTGGGCATCTTCTACGCCAAGCGCCTGGCCCGCCTCTGGCCGGCGCTGTTGGCCCTTTGCGCTGTGATCGTGGCGGCAGGCGTCGTGTTTCCCGACTCAGGCTGGGGCGGGCAGGCGGGGTTTGTCCTACCCGCTGCCGGCTACGTGATGAACCTGGCGCACTTTGGCATGTTCGGCGACTCCATTGCCGGCGAAACCCTGGGCCCCACGTGGACGCTGGCCGTGGAGGAGCAGTTCTACCTGGTGTGGCCGCTGCTGTTGCTGGTGATGCTCCGGTTCTGGAAGGTCCGCACCACAGCCATCGCCACCGTGGCCCTGGCCGCAGGCTTCGTGCTGAACCGGTTCCTGCTGGTCAACGCGGGCCAGCCGCTGGACCGCATCTACAACGGCCCGGACACCCGGGCCGACGAACTGCTGATCGGCTGCGCGCTGGCGCTGCTGTTCACCGCGGTGCGGCAGGGTTCCCGGCTGCACAACGCCATGGCATCGGTGGCCCGCTGGGGTGCCCCGCTTGCCGGCCTGGCCCTGGTGGCCGCGCTGTTCCTGCTGAAGGAGCCCGATACCCCCGGCGCCTGGTTCAACACGTTCTGGACGGTGGGCCCCACGGCGCTCGCGCTGATCTCGGCCGTCTTGATCGGCTCGCTGGTCCTGCAGCCTGCCGGTTTCCTGTCGCGCATCCTCAGCCATCCCTGGCTGGCCCGCCCGGGCCGCGATCTTTCCTACGCCATGTACCTCTGGCACCTGCCGGTCTACCTGCTGCTGATGCCCCTCATCCCGGCCCTTCCGCTCCGCATTGCCCTGACCGCAGCCTTCACCGTGCTGCTGGCGTACGCGTCCTTCCGCTTCGTTGAGCGGCCGCTCCGGCTCTGGGCGAACCGGAAGCTGGAGCCCGCCGTCGTGCCTTCCTCCGCCGGCCCTTCCCGGGCATCCGTAGGGGCGTCAGCAGGCTAAGTGCCGCTGGTCCTCTGTCCGCTGCCTGAAAACCCGTCGTTCCTGACGGTTGGCAGGCCCAGGGGCTGTCCGCCGGCAGAAGCGGACGCGGGACTGGACGCGGAGCAGCCCGGGCAGCAGCCCGTACTTTCTTCCAACGCGTCCACGCGGGGCGGAACAGCGCAGCAGGAGTCCCCGCGCCAGGCGTTGATGCCTTCACGGACGGCAATGGCGGCGATGACCAGTGCTGCTCCGGCGTCGGCCCACCACCAGCCCAGGCTGCTGTTCAGGACCAGGCCCACCAGCAGCACTGCGGAGAGGTACGTGCACAACAGCGTCTGCTTGGAGTCCGCTACAGCAGTCCTGGAGCCAAGTTCCCGCCCGGCACGGCGCTGCGCCCAGGACAGGATGGGCATGATGGCCAGGCTCAATGCCGCAATGATGATGCCCGGCACCGAATGCTGCGCTTCCCCGGCCCCGACCAAGGACCGGATGGCATCCACCGCCACGAAGGCGGCCAGGGCGAAGAAGGAAACGGCGATGATCCGCAGCGTCAGATGCTCGCGCCGCTCGGGGTCCTTGGCAGAGAACTGCCAGGACAGCGCCATGGCGGAGGCCACTTCGATCACGGAATCCAGGCCGAAGCCGATCAGCGCGGAGGAATCAGCCGCGCCGCCGGCCCACAGTGCCACGATGGCCTCAATGATGTTGTAGGTGATGGTGGCTGCTGCCAAGAGCCTGATCCGCCGGGTCAGAATCCGCCGGCGATCCGTGCTGGGTTCAGTAGGTGCCCCGGTCACGCCAGGCACTCCCCGTCAGGCGCGCAGCACGCAGGGTCAACAGCCAGGACAACGTTCAGCATGTCCTTGATGGCATGACCGATCCGCGCGTCCGCCAGCTCGTACCGGCTCCGCCGCCCATCCGGCACGGCAACCACCAGGCCGCAGCCACGCAGGCAGGTGAGGTGGTTGGACATGCTTTGGCGGGACACCTTCAGGCTGTCCGCCAGGTCCGAGGGATAGGACGGCGACTCTGCAAGAGCCAACAGCACCCGCGCACGGGTGGGGTCCGAGACCGCATAGCCGAAGCGGGCCAGCACGGGCGCATGGGTGAGTGTCTGCATCCTCCCAAAGTACAGCCGTTGCTGTATTCAGGCAAAAATGGATCCCTTGCGTGGGCTGGTTTAGTAGCCGGTGGGGTTGGCTGACTGGCAGGTCTGGTCGCTGCCGGTCTGCGCCACCACGCTGCCGGAGGAGTCAGCGGACGACGGCGGTGCAGCGGGCTTGTCGCCGGTGGCAAAGTCCGTGCCGGCGTACAGCTGCACGCCCTGGATGTTCGCCACCTGCTGGACGCTGGTGGCCGGCAGGCCGAACAGTGCTGCCACATCGGCAGCGACGTCCTCGAACCCGGCGGAGTAATAGACCATGGTCTGGCTCTGCGCCTGGGCCTGCAACTTGGTCAGTTTGGTGAAACCGGCATCCGAGAGCAGGCCGGCAATCGCGTTGCTCCGGCCCGTGACCCCGGTGCCGTTGGCGATGGAGACCGGCTGCAGCGACTTGTCGTAGGCCGGGGCGGCGGGTGTTGCGGGCGTCTCCGTGGGCGCCTCGGGGGCAGGCTGGCTCAGGTCCGGGCTGTTGCGCAGGGCGGCGAAGAAGTTGGACGCCGCCGGTTCATCGAGGGTCAGCCGGTTGGGGTCCTGCGGCGACGGCACCGTGGGGGTGGTAATGAAGTTGATGTTGGCTGGATCGATATTCTTCAGCCGGTTGGCGATGGTGAGCAGCGACGGGATGGAGGACAATCCCGAATCGACCGTCAGGTTCTTGGTGATGGTATCGGCGATGGTCAGCGTCTTCTGCGGGTTGCCCAGGGTTCCCTCGGACTTGAGCTTGCGGCTCAGTGAGGCCAGGAAGCCCTGCTGGGCCTGGATGCGGCCCAGGTCTCCGCCGTTGGCGAAGGCGTGCCGGGTGCGCAGGAACGCCAGCGCCTGGTCGCCCTGCACCTGGGACTTGCCGGCGGGCAGCGTCAGGTGCGAATCGGGATCGTTGACGGCGGCGGTGACGCAGACCTCCACGCCGCCCACTGCGTTGGAGAGCTCCTTCACGGCGTTGAAGTCAGCCATCATGAAGTGGTCCACTTCCAGGCCCGTGAGCTTGTTCACCGTGTCCACGGCGCAGCCGATGCCGGCCTGGGCCATGGCGCTGTTGATCATGGCGCTCTTCTGCTCGGGATACTTCTGGTTGGTCTTGGAATCCGTGCACGCGGGCACGTCCACCAGCAGGTCACGGGGGAAACTGATGACGTTGACGTGCTTGTTGTCCGCCGAGATATCCAGCAGCATCATCACGTCCGACTGCCCGTAGCCGGAGGACTGGTCCGCCGTGCCGAACTGGCTGTTGTTGCCTTCCCGCGTGTCTGAGCCCAGCACCAAAATCTGCAGACGGTCGGTGCTGTCATTCACGGCGCCCTCGGTGCGCTGGCCGCCGGCGGTCAGCTCCGAGGTGCTGATGTTGGACTGCAGGCGCCAAGCCCAGTAGCCGCCGAACGCCAGGACGCCCAGGAGCAGCACCGACACCAGTGCGGTGACGGCCTTGACCCAGCGCGGGGCACGGCGGAAGGGGCGACGGCGGCGGGAACTGGCCGCGTACAGCTCGCCTTGGCCTGGGTAGGCGGCGGGGCTGGCGGCTTCCTGTTCCGGGCCGGGGGATTTTTTGGAACCGAACACGACAAAATGACCTTCGGGAGGGGACAGGTTTCCGCTACGCTACACGCCCAAGCTGGCAATTCGCCCAGAACACTTGGGCTGGCGGGTGTCCCGGTGCCGTGCACCGGGCGCAGGGGCGTACTCTTTCTTCTCGGCGGTACCCGCCCCGGAGGTGGGCCCGGCCATGGGGGAAGCCCTGGTGTGCAGGCTGAGGAACGGACAGATGAATACAGGACAAAAGCAGCGCGGGACGGGCCGTCCTGCCCGGCGCGGGTTGGGCAAACTGGCGGTGTGGCTGGAGGACGACTCCCCGGGACGCCTCCGGCCGCTGATCCTGGCGGTGGTCCTCACGCTCTCGGCGATCGGACTCGTGGAGGTGGCATCGGCGTCGTCCGTGGAATCCGTGGCGGCAGGAAACAATCCGTACGATCTTCCCCTGAAGCAGGCCATGTGGACCGTGGCCGGCGTGGTGATCATGCTGGTGCTGGCGCGCATGTCGGTGCGGCGGATCCGCTGGCTGGGCTGGCCGCTGCTGATCGGTTCCCTGTTTGCCCTGGTGCTGGTGTTCACGCCGCTGGGCATGTCCGTGAACGGCAACCGGAACTGGCTGAGCGTGGGAGGCTTCACCGCGCAGCCGTCCGAGTTCGCCAAACTGTCGCTGATTGTCTGGGGCGCCGGGATCCTGGACCGGAAGCAGGCCCTGCTGGGGCAGTGGAAGCACGCGGTCATCCCGCTGGGACCGGCCGGAGCACTGATCATGGGCATCGTGGCGCTGGGGCACGACCTTGGCACCACCATGATCATCATGATGATCCTCGCCGCCACCATGTTCTACGGCGGCGTGCGGATGAAGGTGTTCTCCGTGGCCGGCCTGATCTGCGCGGCGGGCGCCCTGGTACTCGCAGCCACCAGCGGCAACAGGATGGGCCGGATCTCCTCCTGGCTGGGCATGGGCTCCGACGAGGACGCGCAGGGCATGGGCTACCAGGCGCAGCACGGCGCCTACGCCCTGGCCTCCGGCAGCTGGTTCGGCGTGGGCCTGGGGCAGAGCCGGCAGAAATGGAACTGGATCCCGGAAGCCCACAACGACTTCATCTTCTCAATCCTCGGCGAGGAACTGGGCCTGGCCGGTTCGCTCCTGGTGCTGGGCCTGTTCGCGATCCTGGCCATTGCCGTGTTTAAGACCATTGCCCGCACCACGGACACGTTCTCGCGGACCGTGGCCTGCAGCGTGATCACGTGGATCCTGGGCCAGGCCGTGATCAACATCGCCATGGTCAGCGGGCTGCTGCCCGTGATCGGCGTGCCGCTTCCGTTCATCTCCTACGGCGGTTCAGCCATGGTCTCCTCCCTGGCCGGGATTGGGGTGATCCTTGCCGTGACCCGTCCGGAAGGAACTGTTCCCCCCGTCCGCCGCGGCGCCCGCCTGGGCCGGGCCCGCTTGCGCGGTGCCAGACAGAACGGTGCCGGACAGAACCGTGGCGGGCAGAATGGTGCCGTGGCTGATCGTGCGGTGAAGCAGGTCCGGGAGTATGCCCACCAGCGCTAGCGCCGCCGGGAGCGTTCCCGCGGCGCCCATGACCGCCATCCGCTTCATCCTGGTCTTCGGGATCATCAGCGCGCTGATGGACATGGTGTACGAGGGCGCACGGAGTGTTACCGGCCCGTTCCTCGGTGCGCTGGGCGCGTCCGCGCTCCTGGTCAGCGTGGTCACCGGCGCCGGGGAGGCTGTGGCCCTGGTCCTTCGCCTGGTGTTCGGGCGGCTGGCGGACAGGCCCGGGCTGCGGTGGGCACTGGCGATCAGCGGGTACGCGCTGACGGCCGTGTCCGTGCCGTTGCTGGGAATCACTGACGCGCTCTGGGTTGCCTGCCTCCTGGTCCTGGCGGAACGGCTGGGCAAGGCCGTCCGGAGCCCGGCGAAGGACACCATGCTGGCCGAGGCAGGTTCGGCGCTGGGCCAGGGCAAGGCGTTCGCACTGCACGAGGCGCTGGACCAGGTGGGAGCGCTGCTGGGGCCGCTGCTGGTGGGGGTGGCCCTGGCGTTGTCGGGCAGTTATGGTCCGGGGTTCCTGCTGCTTGCTGTTCCAGGCCTGGCGGCCATGCTGATTCTCTTCCGGCTGCGGCGAAGGGTACCGGAGCCGGCCGTTTACGAGGCGGCGGACGCATCACCGGCCACCGCGCTCCCTGCTCCTGGCGGACCCGGTCCCGCTTCCGTGAAGGCTGTTCCCATGCCCCGGCAGTACTGGCTGTATGCCGCGTTCAGCAGCCTGACCATGTTCGGCCATGCAACGTTCGGGCTGTTGTCCTTCCACCTGGTGGCCACCGGGCTCCTCCCGCCGGCGGTGGTCCCTGTCCTCTACGCCGCGGCCATGGGAGTGGACGCCGTGGCCGCCCTGGCCTCCGGTTGGCTCTTTGACCGGGTGGGGCTGAAAGTCCTCCTGGTCCTGCCCGTCCTGGCGGCTGCGGTGCCGTGGCTGGGCTTTAGCAACAACACGGCGCTCGCGGTCACGGGCATGCTGGTGTGGGGAGCGGCCATGGGCGTCCAGGAAAGCACCATGCGGGCAGGCGTGGCGGGCTTGGCTCCGGCGGCACGGCGGGGGAGCGCCTATGGAATGTTCACTGCGTGCTACGGCCTCGCCTGGTTGGCCGGGAGCTTCCTCATCGGTGTGCTGTACGAGTACTCAATCCCTGCCCTGGCCATCACCGTCACGGCAGTGCAGGCAGCCGCCATGGTGATCTTCGCCGTCGTCCGTCCTCATGCCGTGCGCCCGGGGCTGCAGTCTTCGGGGAACGAACCTTCCTAGGCGACCGCTCCGGCGACCTCGGGGCATTCAGCGCAGCGAACGTCCGCAACCAGGGAACCGGCGTCGTCCTTTTGGAAGTGGGTGACGTGATTGGTGGTCCTGCCGCAGGTGGGGCAGAAGCTCTGGCTTTGTTTAGTCCACATGCATGAATAATACGGAACACCGTGATAAAGGAAAGATTGCACGCCTAAACCATGTGGATTTCCGCATGCCCCGTGACCGGATCTTGACCAAAGCTGCTGGCGATTCTTCAGCGAACACTGAGTTTCGCCGCGTAGTTTGGGCGGATCAGGCAGTACGGAGGCAGGACGGAAGGAGCGCAGGACAATGACCATCACCGATTACATCGTGGCTCTCGGCGGCATGCTGGCTTCACTCGGATGTGCAGGACTCGTGGCGGCCGGACTTATCAGGGCGCGGTCGCGGCACCAGGCATAGCTCCCGCGGACCACAAGGAAGGTGCGCAGCAGTTCCTAGGCAATCGCCGGGGGTTCGAAACGGGTTCTGGGCGCACCACTGGGCATCGCCTTCAGGATGCCGTCCGCCACGCTGCGCACCTTCAGGTTGCGGTTCCGTGAGGTGCCGGCGAGCCTGCTGAAGGCTTCGGCGTAGGAGCAGCGGTTTTGCGCCATCAGCACGCCGCAGGCAACGTCGATGCTGGTCCTGCTCTCCAGTACCTGCTTGAGGTTGTCCCCCGCACGGATTACGCCGTGCACGTCGAGGGCCAGTTTCAGGCTCTGTGATGCCACCTCGCCGAACCATGACGCGTCAGCGAGGATCCTGGCGGGGAAACCGTAGTCGGGTGGGCCCAGGAAAACGAGGGCCGCGGACGAGCCGGGCTGCAGTTCCAAGGGGAGGGCAAGGGCTGCGCCGAGGCCGTGCTCCAGTAACCGCTTCCGGTAGGCCTGCCAGCGTGCGCCTGCCTGGCCGATCACTGTCGGAGCGGCCAAGGCGGAGCCCAGTGCCGTGGGGCCGTCCACGTGCTCGTCCTCCGAGGCTGCAAGGGCGGCGGTGCCCGCCGTGCTTCCGGCTGTGACGGTACAGGACCGTTGCCGGTGCAGCACGGCTGCGCACTCAACCGGCGTGCCCGCCGTGGTGCTCATCCAGCGGGCCGCTGCGCCGGCGAGTTTTTGCAGGGACTCTGCCTCGCCGTCGGCCCCTGTCACTAAATCCAGCAGGAACCCTTGCCGGTCGGGCCCCTTATTATCTGCCGGGCCAAAAGCCACCCTGCACCCCCATCTGCGATTGCCCCGTGGCCGTACTGCCTTGGGGGTTGCACAAAAACCTATTGGGCCCGCGCGGCAGCGGCACGAGTAGCCGGTACTCTACTTTTCCTGCAGGCCCTCCGCGGGTACCCGTTCGGCCGTTGACCCGTGGAGCCACCGCCGCGGCAAGTGGGCTACGATGGGTTTGTTAGACGGCCAAGCAAGTAGGATATCGAAGGAATTCGCATGAACCCGCACGGTGCAAGCGAAGGCTACTGGTACCCACCCCGCGAGGGCGCGCAGCCCGGTGCTGTTGACGTCATTAACGCCCTCAGGGAGTTCCGGACCTCTGAAAGTGCCATGAGAAGGCGCACCCGCTCCTCCGCCGCGATGGGGGAGACCGACCTGTTGGCGCTTCGGTACCTGATCGATGCGGAAGCTGCCGGCGTTGGCATCCGCCCCACCCAGCTTGCGGCCCGCCTGGGCATCACCTCCGCGTCCATGACCAGCCTCGTTGACCGCCTGGTGGCAGCCGGCCATGTGACGCGTGAGCCCCATCCCTCCGACCGGCGGGCTGTCATCATCCGGCCCACGCCCGGTGCCGACGAGGAGGTGCGGCACAACCTTAACCAGATGCACAAGCGCATGCTTGAGGCCGCCGAGTCGCTTTCGGTGGAGGAAATCAAAGCGGTGATGCACTTCCTGGGTTGCATGCGCGAGGCTGTGGATGCGGTGGTACCCGGTGACGTGGTGGGCTTGCGCTAGACAAGCGGCTAATCCTAGTTAGACTAGCTACATTGTTTAGAAACTATCGGATGGCGGATCGCATGACTGCAGTACTTGAACCTCAGGCAGCGGGACAACGGATCCACGTCCAGGCCGATGACGTATTTCAACTCCAGCCGACTGCACCCAGTGCGTTCGATGAATCCCCGGTGTCCGCGCTGCTGGACGGTCCGGCGCCGGCCATGGAGCTTGATGAGCCGGCCGCACCCTTCCATTGCGGCGTGGCAATGACCTCCGGGCCGGTTCCGATCGCGTCCCTGGGGTGGGCGCCGCTTGAGCTCGGCGCATCGGAATGGTCCTGTACCTGCGGCTACACGGAGGACGGCAGCCCGGCCGGCGACCCCCTGGAAGCAGTCCGGCTGGCTTCGGCACGGGTGGAGAGCCTTCAGTGGGAGCTCGACGCTGCGCAGGAGCAGTTCGGGAATGCAGTCAGGAACGCCTCGAAGCACGGCGCGGGGGAGGGGGCCCTGGGCAGGGCTGCCGGCCTGAGCGCGGTGGAGCTCCGGGAATTCCTGGATGGCGGATCACCGCTGATGTAAGTTTTGGGCCCCGCGGGGGCCCGGGGGCTCCGCACAGCCCCGAAGTGCAGCCATCCGTCTGTTCAGATGCAGCTGCACTTCGGGTTGTTGGAGCGGTGGAAGAAGTGGTTGGCGGCCTGCTCTGGCCCGAAACGTGGGCGCGGCGAGCGGCCGGGAGTCCTATGCGGCGAGGCGGGACGGCGCGGTGCGTGGATGCCGGCGGTCGGCCAGCACGCTGATGGTGCAGGGTGCCTGGTCCGGATCGATCATTGCTGGCAGCTGCCCGCTCTCGGAAGCGGCGTGGAGCATATCCAGCGCTTCCGGATCCACCCAGGCGCTGGAGATATCGAGCTCCAGGTCCAGGCCTCCCCTGAGGGAGTTGGCGCGCTTTGCCACTACGTAGAGGGCGTTGATGCTGTGGATGGTGATATGCCCCTTTGCAATCACCTGGGCCTTGCTGTGGTCCAGATCGATCCGGACCACGATGTTCAGCTTAGAGTTCAAGATGTAAAGCCTTCCCCGGCATTGGCTGCGACGCTGCAGCTTCTTGCATGGCCTGTTTGCTTAAGCCTCAATTAGATTAGGCAACCGATGTGATGTGCGCAACACGGTGACGTTTATTACATCGACCGCAGTTTCCTATCACTTTGGGGTTCGCCAGTTGGCAGCCCGGACCGCTGCTTGGCCGTGGCCCGCCAAGCAATGAAACAATCGGACGGGGTGATCAGGGCACGCACAGAAACTACTGACCACCCGACTCCTGCCCGCGCAGCCCGCGGACGCACCGCAGTACCGCCACCGAAGGACACGCAATGAGCAAAGAACAGCTGATCATCATCGGCTCCGGCCCCTCGGGCTACACCGCCGCCATCTACGCCGCCCGTGCCGGACTGAACCCCCTGGTCCTGGCCGGTTCCGTCACCGCCGGCGGCGCGCTGATGAACACCACCGAGGTGGAAAACTTCCCGGGTTTCCCGGCCGGCGTCCAGGGCCCCGAACTGATGGACGGGCTGCAGCAGCAGGCGGAAAAGTTCGGCGCGCGCATTGAGTACGACGACGCCACGTCCGTCGACCTGAAAGGTCCCGTCAAGCGCGTGGTCACCGGCGGCGGGGAGACCTACGAGGCCCAGGCCGTCATCCTGGCCACCGGCTCCGCCTACAAGGAACTCGGCCTGCCGGATGAGAAGAAGTTCAGCGGGCACGGCGTCTCCTGGTGCGCCACCTGCGACGGATTCTTCTTCCGCGAGCAGGACATCATTGTGGTGGGCGGGGGCGACTCCGCCATGGAGGAAGCAACCTTCCTGACCCGCTTCGGAAAGTCCGTCACCGTCGTCGTCCGCAAGGGCGAACTGCGCGCCTCCCGCATCATGGCGCAACGCGCCAAGGACAACCCCAAGATCCGCTTCGCCTGGAACTCCGCCGTCACCGCCATTCACGGCGACGGAAAAGTCAGCGGCGTCACCCTCACGGACACCCGCACCGGTGAGACCCGGCACCAGGACGCCACCGGCATCTTCGTGGCCATCGGCCACCTGCCGCGCACGGAACTCGTGGCAGGCCAGGTGGACCTGGACGACGAAGGTTACATCAAGGTGGACGCGCCCACCACGTGCACCAACCTGCCCGGCGTCTTCGCCTGCGGCGATGCCGTGGACCACCGCTACCGGCAGGCCATCACCGCCGCCGGCACCGGCTGCGCCGCTGCCCTGGACGCCGAACGCTTCCTGGCCGCGCTTGAGGATGCCGCAAGCATCGCCACGGCGCTGGTGGAGGAGCCGACCCACAGCTGAACAGTGTGCAGCGGGAACGCTCCCCAGGTCAGACGACTTCGGGGAGCCTTCCCGTTAATACGGAAACGGGGGCCGATGACCAGCGCTCGCGTTCCGGCTCGTACGAGATCACCATGGACGCGTCGCTTTCGCGCGCCTCGTCGATGGCCAGCAGCAGGGCGTCCTCCATGTGCCTGGCATATTCCAGCCGCTCGGGCAGCGAACCCTGCAGCCCGCCGTCGTCAATCAGTACGTGGCCCTTGCCGTCCACGATGACCTTCAGTGAATACCCGCGGTCCTCGTGCAGGGACCCCCGGGTGGATGAAATCTCGGTGACTCGGTCTGACCGGACCAGCCCGTTGCCCAGCGTGCGGATCCATACTTCACCCATGAACTGACCTCCCCTTGGATTGGGACGCGCTTCAGCACCCCATAAGGCGAACGCTACTCCTCGCCGGGCCCTTTGTGACCCCCACAATTTTGGGGAGCCTGCCATGGAATGTGACATATGGCCGGCAAGTAAAGTTATGGTGGGTGCCTTGCTTTCGGCTGGGTTCGGCTGACTTGAGAAGGACAATATGTGGTCAAAACTGGATACGTATCTCTTTCCGCTCCAGCCTCCGGCGCTGTGTCCCTCGGGGACCTTTAAACTGCACGTCCCCTCCGGAAAGATGGAGTGGTCCGAAGGCATGTACGGCATCCACGGCCTTAAGAAGGGCGATGTGGTGCCTACCTGGGAACTGTTCATGGCCCACAAGCACCCCCTGGACCGGGAGCCGGTCCGTGCCCTCTGGACGAACCTCCTGGACGGCGGAGGCCAAGGGGCCCTGCTCCACCGGGTGATAGACGCCCGGGGCAGGGAACGGCGTGTCTTCTCCGCGGTCCAGGCCGTTGCAGAGCCGTCGGGGCAGGTGGAGTATGTCCGCGGATTCATGGTGGACGTGACCCAGAGCCTGCGCATCGAATCCCAGCACGCGGCGGAGGAAGCGATCGAGGGTGCGTACGGGCACAAGGCCCTCATTGAGCAGGCCAAAGGCATCGTCATGGCACTGCGGGGTGTGGACGGCCAGGCGGCCTTCCAGGTCCTGGCCACCCGAAGCCAGCACGCCAACACCAAACTGCATATCGTCGCAGAGGAACTGGTCAACGCGGCGGCGGACGGCAAGGCCGCCGAACTCCTGGCCGGTTACTGAGCCCGGCTCAGGGGACCTTCGGCACTTCCCGCAGGCTAACCTCCGGGCCACGCTGGTGGGCATGGCGGACAGGACCATCAGCCGTAGCGGCAGCATTGGCTCTGCCATAGTCAACGCCCTGCTGCTGTACGGGATCAACGTCTGGCCCGGGTGGCGGGTGCTGCCGTTCCTGACGGCGGACATGCCCCGCGCCCTGGACCTCATCAATGCCTCCTTGATCGCGGGCATCATCGTGAACCTGGTCTGCGCGGTGATTCGCGCCAGGGCCTTGCTGGCATTGGGAAACCTGGTGGTCATGGGCGTCGGAGTGGCCGCCATGATGCGCCTCTGGGAGGTCTTCCCGTTCGACTTCGGCGCCAGCTGGTCCGGCTGGCCCGTTGTAGTTCGGGTGCTCCTCGTTCTTGGGATCGTGGGCTCGGTCATCGGCGCCATTGTTGAGCTGGTCAACCTGTTCCGTGCCCTTGCCGGGCTCGAGCCGCGGGCCCGCTAAGACGCCGGAGGCGCCGCGGACAGCTAGCGATGCAGGGGTGCGGATCCGGCGGTCATAGGATAAATCTGATGACTTCCCCGGATGACCCCGAGCCCTTCAACCTGCGCAGTATTGCGGTGGCCGCCTTCGGCCCCACACTGCTTTTCGGAATCGGGCAGGGCGCCATCCTCCCGGTGGTGGCACTGTCTGCCCGCGACCTGGGCGCCTCGGTGGCGGTGGCCGCCCTGATCGTCACCCTGATCGGGCTGGGGTCCTGGTTCTTCAACCTGCCCGCCTCCCTGGTGACCCTGCGCTTCGGTGAACGCTGGTCCATCGTGGGCGCCGCCGTCGCAGCCGGCCTGGCCCTGGCGGCCGCCGCCACTTCCTCCCTGGCCCCGAACGGACTGTGGCTCCTCGCCGTGGCGATGACCGTCGTCGGGATGTCCGGGGCAGTGTTTGGCCTGGCGCGGCAAAAATACCTCACCGAGGCCGTGCCCGTGGCGTTCCGCGCCCGCGCGCTGTCCACACTGGGCGGCGTGAACCGGATCGGTGTGTTCATTGGGCCGTTCGCGGGGGCAGCGGTGATGCAGTTCTTCGGCATCGCCGGCGCCTACTGGGTGGGGGTGGTGGCCATGGGGGCCGCCGCGCTGCTGTCCCTGACCATCCCGGACCTTACGACGCCGGAGGTCCGCTTGGGTGCGGACGCGGGCCCCCAGCCCACGCTCCGCAGCGTCGCGGTGTCCCATGCCGGCGTGTTCCTTTCGCTGGGGATGGGCATCCTGCTGCTCAGCGCCTTGCGGTCCTCCCGGCAAGTGGTGATCCCGCTCTGGTCCGACCACCTTGGCATGGATGCCACCTCAGCGTCCCTGATCTACGGGCTGTCCGGCGCCATCGACATGCTGGTGTTTTACCCGGCGGGAAAACTCATGGACCGCAAGGGCCGGCAGTGGGTGGCGGTTCCGTCCACGCTGCTCATGGGGACCGCGCTGCTCCTCATTCCGCTGACCGGGTCCTTTGTGGGGCTGCTGCTGGCTGCGCTGCTGATCGGGTTTGGCAACGGCATCAGTTCCGGGCTGGTGATGACCCTGGGCGCCGACTTCTCACCGGACCGCGGCCGGGGACAGTTCCTGGGCCTCTGGCGATTCATGGCGGACGCCGGCTCCACCGGGGGACCGGTGCTCCTCTCCGGGGTGACGGCCCTCGCCTCCCTGGGTCCGGGGATCGCCGCCACGGGCGTCCTGGGCTTCGCCGCGGCGGCCGTGTTCGCCGTCGTGATTCCCCGCCTGAAGCACCGCCGCAACTACTGAGGCGTGTTTGCGGGCCCGGTTGGTGGGTAGGCGCCCCGCCGAGGTTATTCTCGACTCATGAGTGATCCCGGCGCTGCTGCCCGCATCAGTCCGCTGCAGAAGGCTGTGTGGTGGGCGCAGGACTATGTGTACGCCGCGGGCTGGCAGGTCCGCGGGTTCCTCTCGCGCGTGCAGCCGGCGTCCTTCCGCAACGGCACCCGCCCGCCTGTGGTGATCATTCCCGGCGTGTACGAAAACTGGCAGTTCATGATGCCGCTCATCCTGGCCATCCACGACGCCGGGCATCCGGTGCATGTGGTCACGGTGCTCCAACGCAACAAACTGAAGGTGCCGGACGCCGCCAAACTGGTGGCACAGCACCTGGAGGAGGCGGGGCTGCGCGATGCCATCCTGGTGGCGCACAGCAAGGGCGGCCTGATCGGCAAGTACACCATGCTGTCCCTGGATCCCGAGCACCGGATCGCTCGGATGATCGCAGTGTGCTCGCCCTTTTCCGGCTCGCGTTACGCCCGGTACATGCTGCTGCCCAGCCTCCGGATCTTCTCGCCGCGGAACGCCCTGACCCTTCAGATGTCCCGCGAGTTGGCCATCAACAGCCGCATCACGTCGCTCTACGGACCGTTCGATCCGCACATTCCGGAGGGGAGCGTCCTGCCAGGGGCCACCAACATCGAGCTGCCGGTGGCCGGGCATTTCCGCATCCTCGGCGACCCCGCGACCGCCCGCATCATTGTGGAGCAGTTGAACCTTCCGGCCTGACGTCCCCGGGCAGTTGCGTTGTCCCTGATCCGCGTGGCGCTTTGGCGGCGATGCACCGGGCTATGAAGGCTGCGTCCCTGCCCACGCCGTGCACCATGGAGGATGCCAGCGACTGCTGGAACGTGGCTCCCAGGAAGTACAGTCCCGCCTGGGCTTTGGCCGCCCCGCGGTCCTGGTCCGGCTCCCCGTCCGGGCCGAACACCGGCAGGTCAATCCACGCCAGGTCCGGCCGGAAGCCGGTGCACCAGATGACGTTGGCGATATCGGGTGTCCGTCCGTCCGCCAGCAGCGGCCGGCCGTCCCGGACGCCTTCCGTCCTGGGGACGCGTTCGACGCCGGCACGCACCAGGTCCCGGTTCTTCACCCTGACCAGTGGCCCGCTGTGGGCAAGGATCTGCGGGCGGGCCTTCCGGCCGGCGGGAGTGTTGAGGTTGAGGACGTGGGAGAACGCGAAGAAAACAGCGAGGGTGAGGGGCCGGGCCGCCACGGCGTCGATGGGCCAGGGGATCTCGCCGGGGTGCCGGCCGGAGAGGTAGGTCGTGCGGCCGGCGGCAAGCTCCAGGGCGATGTCCGCGCCGGAGTTGCCGGCCCCCACCACCAGGACGGGTCCTGGCGCGAGGTCCTTCGGGTTCTTGTAGCTTCCCGCCGTGAGTTGCTTGATGTCCGGGGCGAGCTGCCGTGCGAAGGCCGGCACCTTGGGTGTTCTGTCCCAGCCGGGTGCCACTACCACGTTGTCGGCTTCCAGGTATAGGCCGCCCGATTCGATGGCGAAGCTGTTTCCGTTGTGGCTGAGGCGGTTGACCCGAATGTTGTTCCGGACCGGCAGCCCAAACTTCTCCGCGTAGCTGCTGAGGTACTCGGCAAACTCTTCACGCGACGGGTAAGACCAGGGCGGGGCAGGGTAGCGGCTTCCGGGAAGGGCATCGTACCGGGCAGGGGTGAAGAGCCTGAGGGAATCCCAACGGGTGCGCCAGCTGTCTCCGGTCCGTGGGTTCTCATCGAGGATGACGAACGAACGCTTGGCGCGGGACAAGTGGTGGCCCATGGCCAGGCCTGCCTGGCCGCCGCCGATCACCACGGTGTCGAAGTGCTCTGACATGATGCCCTGCCCTTCCGTCCCTGTCCCGCTGCGTTGCCGCCGTGCGTTGCTGTCCGGGACTTCCTGCTACAATTCATCCGAATAGTATTCGGATTAATTAAGGCTAGGCCCGGCGATGAGTGAAGTCAATGCCCCCGCACGGCGCTACCACTCGCCCTTGCGGAAGGAGCAGGCGGCCGCCACCCGCGACGCCGTGCTGGCCGCCGCCCGCGAGCTCTTCGTGGGGGAGGGGTACCGGGCCACTACGGTGGCGGGCATTGCGCGGAGGGCCGGAGTCGCCGTCGACACCATCTATGCGACCATCGGTCGGAAGCCGGACCTGCTGCGGGAGGTGGTGGAAGCGGCCATCTCGGGCACCGGCCAGGCCGTGCCCGCTGAACAACGGGACTACGTGGTCCGCCTGCGGGAGGCGAAGGCAGCGTCCGAGAAAATCTCGATCTACGCCCACGCGCTGGCCGGCATCCAGCCCCGCCTGGCGCCGGTCTATTTGGCGCTGCGCGACGCCGCCGGCACTGATCCCGACTGCGCTGCGCTGTGGACCGAGATTTCCGACCGCCGTGCCTCAAACATGCTGCTGTTCGTTAGGGACCTCGCCGCCACCGGGGAGTTGCGAATGGACCGCCCCGCGGCCGAACTTGCCGATGCGGTCTGGAGCATGAACGGTCCCGAGTACTGGGTGCTCCTGGTGGACCAGCGGGGGTGGGGTCCCCGGCAGTTCGCTGAGTGGCTGGCCGATGCCTGGTGCAGGCTGCTGCTGGCGGGGGACCGGTCCTAGGGGGCTGCCCGACGACTAGGATTCAGCAGGACCAAGGCGGCCTGTGTGGGCGGCCTGCTCATCCACGCCTGGGTTCTCCCGACGGGGTTCCTTCAGTTCGATAAAGAGGCAGTGGGTCGGGGAAGAGCCGGTGTTCGTGCCGGAATGTTCCTGCGCGTCCAGCCAGCGTGCCTGCCCCGCCTGCAGCTCGACGTCCGCTTCACGGTCCCCTGACCGGAGGCGGCGGGCGAAGGAACTGAGTGTGACCATCACGCTGTCCGGGTGGGAATGGGTGCCGGTGGTGTCTCCAGGACCGTCGCTGTACTCGAGGACGCGGACGCGGTCGTTTTCGAAGACGAGCCGGTAGTGCTGCGGATTCACTGCAATGGGATCGGCCACGGGAAACCCCTAGGTGAGTCTTTTATGGGACATCCGTACCATAACGGTACGTCTGTATCATAAGTCCTATGTCCGTACGCCACAATGAAAAATATCTGGAGACCGGCAGGACCCGGCAGAAGTCGCGCACCCGGGAAGAACTGGTGTCCTCGCTCCGGGACCTCTTGAAGGACGGGCAGGATCCGTCGGTTGCCGAAGTCGCCGCCATTGCCGGGATTTCGCGGACGACTGCCTACCGGTACTTCCCGGACAAGGAAGCCCTCCTGCACGCGGCCCTCCCAGAGACTGGGTTGGCGTCGCTGCTTGGCGAGGAGCCCCCGTCGGACGTCCGTGCCCGCCTGGTGCGCACCCTGGACGTGCACTTCGAGTTCATCCGGGCCTGGGAACCGCAGTTGCGGGCATCGCTGCGGCTGTCCCTTACCCCGGGGACCGCCCGCCCCACTCTTCGCGGAGGCCGCGCTGTGGGCTGGTACCGCGACGCCCTGTCTCCGCTGGAAGCCGCCGGATCCGGGATCGACATCGCCGCCCTTGCCGTGCGGCTCCGTGCGGTTGCCGGGATTGAACCCTACGTCTGGCTGCGGGATGTGGCGGGTCTCCGGCCGGACCAGGCGTTCAGTGCCATGCGTGCCAACGCCCTGGACATTCTTGACGCCGAGATGGGCCGGCAACAGTAGCTGCCGTGGTGCCCCGGCAGGCGAGGCGACAAGATGGCCATTTGGGATATAAGCGCAGGTCAGGCACGTGTTGAACTTTCAAATAACTTGATCTTTTGTTGATGTTTTTCCTCCCCGCTTCCTGAGGTTGGCCCGGCAAAGTGGTCCTCAGTTAGACCACCGCACACCAACCAAGTCTGAGGGGACACATCATGAAGAACAGCACTCTGATCAAGGGCACCGCTGCCATCGCCGTGGGCGCAGCACTGCTGCTGGGCGGCGGCGGAACCCTGGCCGCTTGGAACGCGGCCGATGCCGCGGCTCCCGGTACGATCAGCTCCGGTGATTTGAACGTCAAAGCAAGCACTGGAAAATGGATTGACCGTGCGGGCAACGTTATCAACAACATCGGTGCCTACCGTGTGGTTCCGGGCGATAAGTTGACTTACACGCAGGACCTGACGGTTACGCTCATCGGCGACAAGATGGCCGCAAACATTGTGGTCAGCGGTGCTAATGCCGCTAACAACTTCACCCCGGCCAATGTGATAATTACCGGTCCTGCCCTCAAAGTCGGTGGCGCGGTTGTCGCAAATCCCCTTACAGCCATCAGCGGAACCTCAACCAGGACTGTCACGGCTACTACGTCCTTCGAATTCAAGGCGACCACCTCGGATCGAAACGATGTCAACACCAGCTACAACCTGGGAGATGTTAGCTACACGCTGACCCAGGTCGTGTCGGCCCCTGGACTGGCTGACCCCACCCCCCAGCCGTAGTCCCACGCAGGCGGGTGGCAGGTGAAAAGCCACCCACCCGCCTGAATAATTAGGCGACAGGAACATAACCAGGAGGGACCATGCGCACCAAGCGCAGGCTGCAGGCGGCGGCACTGACCGCCCTGGCAGTGGTCCTGGGCCTGTTCACAGTGCAGGGGACCTATGCGTTGTGGAGTGCGGCGGCCTCGGCCTCCCCGGGGACCATCACGTCCGCATCGTTCGATATGGCCCTCCAGGCGGTCAACACAGGTGCGACGACCAACATGACCCTCTCGGACGGGAAACCGGCAACTTTGACCCTGTCGCCGACGGGAACGTTGGGGCCGGGCACGTCGGTTTACGGCGGCATGGTGGTCAGCAACAACACCAATGCCGGCGGCCAATTCAACACCGCCATCACCGCAAGCCAACCGAGCGTGGCGAACCTCAACGGGGGAGCCCTTGCCACCTACATCATCGTCAAAGCGAAGGTGGCAGCGTCACCCAGCGAATGCAGCACCGCCACCGCATACACAGCGATTGATACGGCCGGCCTCGTCTCGCCCACAGTCGCCAAAGCAGGGTCAACCGTCTTCTGTTTCCAGGTCAGCCTCATGTCTGGCACCCCATCAACAGTGAACGGACAACCACTGAAAGGACAAGCAGTGACTATCCAAACCACGCTCAGCGCGCGTCAGCTCTGCGGGGTACCCAATGTCTGCTGACCTGACCGAACGCCTGCTCGGCGGCGCAGCCGAACCCTCAAGGCAGTGGACCGGGACTGCGGCAACCACCCCGGCAAGAGGAAGCAAACGCAAAACCGCCTGGGCCGCCGTCGGACGCTTCCTGAGCATGGCCGCCATGCTGGTGGCACTGTTCGCCGCCCTGGTGCTGATTGTGGTGCCGGTGGCGACGGGTTCGCACACCTACACGATCCTGACCAAGTCCATGGCGCAGAAGTATCCGCCCGGCACCTTCATGGTGATGAAGCCGGTGCCGTTTGAAGAGCTTAAGTACGGCGACGTCATCACGTTCCAGCTGTACTCCGGCCGGCCGGAGGTGGAAACACACCGGATTGTGGGCTTCGGTTCCACCCAACAGGGCGAAAAGACGCTGATCACCAAGGGCGATAACAACGGTGCCATCGATGCCAACCCCGTCCGCGCCATCCAGGTCAAGGGCAAGCTGTTCTACGCCGTCCCGTATGTGGGTTTCGTGGCAAACTTCCTGGGGAACTCCGACCGGGGGACGTGGACCGTCATCGCAGCCGTCGCCTTGATCGGCTACGGGGCCATCACGGTATACAAGTCCGTTCGCAAGACCCGCAAGCGCGATATCCCGGCCGCCGAGGCTGGGTAAATGGCACGATTCCGGGACCTCCCAGGTGCGGCGCTCGCCGTCGGGGCCTTCGTGCTCACGGTGCTGCTGGGTGTTGGCGGCGCCTCGGCGTCGGCACTCTGGCAACAGGGCGCGACGGCAACGATGACGGTTACTGCCTCCGGAACCTGGCCGCCACCCGTGTTCGACACCCCCGTCTGCAGCAACGTAGACAACGCGAACAAGTACGTATCCCTGGCCTACTCGGGATTCTCCGAGGCTCCAACGAAACTCACCTTCTCGGCAGCCGGAACCGACGGGGTCTACGGGGCAAGTTCGGACCTGGCAGGCCCGTTCGGTACTTCCGGGAGCGTATCGCTCTTTGGAGACTCCGCGATCTTCACCCAGGTCACCACCACCCCGGCGACGGTCAGGATCGTGGCCACGTTCGCCGGCGGTGCCCAGGCCACCGCATACGTGAAGGTGAGCCTGGAGATCGGCACGGGAAACAAGAAGATCTACTGTGCCTGAGCTTTCCACCCGCCAGCTCGGCGGAAGAAGGTGCCGCTGCATCCCCCCATGCAGTGGCACCGTCTCCTGCCGAGCTGGCTATTTGAGTGTTTGGGGAGGGTCGCGGATGCATCTCCGCGTCGAGGGGACCGGGTGCGCCGGGGACGGAGATCGGGACGGGGCCCGCGGAAGGTGTTGTGCCGCCGTCGTGCTTTCCCTCGTGTCCGTACGGCCGGTGGCGTGGGGCGATCCGTACACTGGCACCATGTCATGCCGAATCAGTGAACTGGTCCTGAACTGCGACGACCCGGAACTGCTTGCGCGGTTCTGGAGTGATGTCCTTGGTTATGTCGAGCTGGACAGGGAGGACGGGATGATTGAGATCGGTCCGGCTGACGCCGGGTTCGGCGGCCTGCAGCCCACCATCATCCTGAGCGCCAGCAGCAACCCGCGGGTGGGGCGGCTTCCCCTGCACATCGACGTCAACCCGGTGGACCGGGACCAGGACGCCGAACTGGAACGGCTGCTGGCCCTTGGTGCCCGGCCGGCCGACGTGGGGCAGACCGGGGACGAACAGTGGCACGTCCTGCAGGACCCCGAAGGCAACGAATTCTGCCTCCTGCGCAAGCGCCTCAGTTCCTGAAACGGGGTCGCCGCGCGCCTCAACGGAAAGGGCGGGGAGGGGAGTGCCGGGTGGCGCCCACTTCAAAACGCCGCCCTGGCACCTGCAACTATTCACCGCGCCGATCAAGTTGCGGCACTCCAATGCATCAAGGTTGCCGCAAGACTTCCCGGCAGGACGCTGGATCGTGCTAGCGCGGGGCGCCATCCTGAAGGCGTTCCTCGATAAAGAGCGATTTGCGTGAGCGCGGGACGAGGGCCGGGCATTGCCCGCCCAAACGGAGTCCCAGGCCCACCAATAACTTAGGGCCCATGACCCTTACGGGCCGGGCGCGGAACCGCTACATTGTTGCCACGCATGCGGGCGCTTCCCATCCGAGCCTGTTTGCCACTAGGGGGCGACGTGGAACTTTTCAGCGATAAACCCGCGCTTGCCGCGGCTGCCCTCACCCGGCTCGTCGCCGCAGATGCCCGGAGCCAGGGCATTCCTGCGGGCCGCCTCCAGGCCTACCTCAGCGACCTCGTGGTGCGCAACGGACCCAGCATCGTTGAGCAGCTGGCCATTGAACTGGCACGCCAGCACCTTGCCACGCTGGACCGGCTGGCCCGGGCCACCGGCAAACCCGCCGCACGCTACCTGGACGAACTGGAACTCGCCGCCGCCATGCAGGAAAGCATCGGCCGTGACAGTGCGCAGCTGGACACCACCGATCCCGGGGAGGGCACCTGAGAAGTGGACCGGTGGGGGAGGAAGCGCCCGGGTGAGGGGTTTACCGCCTGCGCGCCCCCTGCCGCCGTGCGGCGTACGCGAACAGCGACGTGGTGGCCACCGTGGCCAGGTATCCCGCGATCACGATCAGCGAGATGCCGGCCCAGAAGTAGTTGGTGGTGCTGGTTTCCTGCCACGGGCTGGGCGCAATCCGGATGAGTGAATACACCGCAACCCCGGCCGAACCCAGCCCGATCAGCACCGGCAGCGTGAGCCAGATCCGGGCCGAGCCGAGGTGGTCGCCGAACCCGTCCCACTCGTTCCAGGACCCGCGCCGGAGGATCAGCCAGCCCGCCGGAATCATGAAGGCCCCCACCAGCAGGAACGCCGCCACCACGTCCGCGGGCCGGTGCCACTGGTTGATCAGGGTGGACACCCCGGACGCGATGGCGAAGGAGCCGCCAACGAAGCCGGCCATGGGTCGCCAGCGCGGGGACGCCATGAGGAACACCGCGGCGGCAGCGGACGCCGCCAGCGTGGTGTGGCCGGAAGGCAACGAGTTCAGTTCCAGGGTGAGCACGCCTTTGTCCGGGCGCGGCGGCAGCAGGTCCTTGACCACCTGCGTTGCCACGTTCGCGCCGATGCACGCGGCCACGGCAATCCCGGCCTCCGCCCAGTGCCGCCTGATCACGGTGACAAACAGGACCACGACGGCGGCCATCACCAGGGAGATGGTGGGCAGCCAGTCAAGGAACTGGGTGGCGGCCTTGCCCGCGGGCCCGTGGATCTCCACCGCTTCCACCAGCGCGGACTCATCGATGAACTGGCCCGTGGTGGTCTGGACGAAGAAGTAATAGGTGGCAACCAGCCCGGCAATGCACGCCACCGTGGACAGCACAAACAGGAACGCCGAGCCCGGGGCAGGCCGTGCCGGAGTCCTGGTGGAGAGTTGCCGTGAGGAAGTCATCGCGATTAAGGGTGACACAAAAAGCTGGAAGGCCGCTCAGGCGGTGGGCTTGACCGGGTCCAGCCGCGGGACGGCGGCGGCGGCCACCAGCAGTGCCAGCGCGCCCAGCCCGAACGGCAGGGCGGTGGCTGTGGCAATGGCGCCCACCAGCAGTGGTCCGCCGGCGTCGCCCAGTTCGCGCCCCAGCTCTGCCGAGCCCATGGTCCGGCCCATCCGCTCCGGCGGCGTGGTGTCCGCCAGGTGCGCGAACCCCAGCGGGGTGGCCACGCCGATGCCCGAGCCAATCAGTGCAGCCGCAAGGAAGATGGTGACCACGCCCGGGGCGGCCGCCACCAAAGCGATGCCCGCGGCAATCAGCAGCAGGCCCGTCGTCGTGCCCTTGTTGTCGCTGACGGCGTGCCGGTCCCGCAGCCTGCCGATCCACGGCTGGGTGAGCACCGAGCCCAGTGCCACCACGCTCACGGCCGCCGTGCCGGCGAAGGCGTCCAGGCCGTGGCGGGTGGCCAGCGCGGGGAGGAAGCCGACGGCGGCACCCAGGGCACCCGTCGAGGCGGCAAGCACCAGCGTGGGGACCAGGAAACGGCGCTCGCCCACCTGCCGGGCCAGGTCCATCACGGTGTACCGCTTGCGCGGCAGCGGCGCCAGATGCGGCACCGACACCAGCACCCAGACGGCCGTGGCCGCCGCCAGCGCTGACAGCGTGCCGAACAGCAGGGGAAACCCGCCGGCCAGGATCAGGCCGGCGCCCAGCGGCGGGCCAATGATGTAGCCAAGGCTCTTCCAGGACCCGTACCGGCCAAAGTAGGTCCCGGCCTTTCCGCCGCGGGCCATCCTTGCCACCATGGCGGACGACGACGGCGAGAAGGCCGACGCCGCGGCCCCCTGTCCCAGCCGGGCCAGGGCCAGGATGAACGGGTCGGCGGCGCCGAGGCCAATCAGCGACAGTGCCGCGAAGGCGAACAGGCCGCCGACGATGACAGGTTTGGCGCCGATGCGGTCGCTGAGGGCGCCGAAGACCGGCTTGAGGAACACCTCCGCCACGTCGTAAAGGGCCAGCAGGATGCCGAGGTTCAGCAGGGTCAGGCCGATGTTTTCGCTCTGCGCGCCCAGCCCCGCCGCGATGCTGTGGGCGCCGAAAGCCGTGACGAAGCCCGCCGCATACAGCGGTGCCGTCGACGAGCGGGTGGCCTGCGCGCCTGGCACGGATCTGTCGGGGGTCATAGCTGGGACTTTAGTACCTTCACAAAGTTGTGAAAACTTCTAAGACTTGGACCATGAATACCGTTGTCCAAACAGTGGGGTTGCACAAACACTTCGGCCACGTCAGGGCCCTCGACGGGTTGGACCTGGAAGTCCAGCGCGGGGAGATCCACGGATTCCTTGGCCCGAACGGCGCGGGAAAGTCCACCACCCTGCGCGTCCTCCTGGGCCTGGCGCGGGCAACCTCCGGCTCTGCCACTGTCCTGGGATACGAGCCCTGGACCCAGGCCGTGGAACTGCACCGCCGCCTGGCCTACGTGCCCGGCGACGTCCGGCTCTGGCCCAACCTCTCCGGCGGTGAAACCATCGACCTGCTGTCGCGGCTGCGCGGCGGCGCGGCGGACGGTGCCGCGTACCGACGGCGGAAGGACCACCTGTGCCAGGTGTTCGACTTTGATCCGGCGAAGAAGGGCCGCGCCTACTCCAAGGGCAACCGGCAGAAGGTTGCGCTGATCGCCGCCCTCGCCACCGAAGCCGAGCTCTACCTGCTGGACGAGCCCACCAGCGGCCTCGACCCGCTCATGGAGGAAGTGTTCCGCCGGGAGCTGCTCGCCGCCGTCGACCGCGGGGCCACCGTGCTGCTGTCCAGCCACATCCTCTCCGAGGTGGAGGTGCTGTGCCAGCGCGTGAGCATCATCCGTGCAGGCAGGATTGTCGACGGCGGCACGCTGGACTCGCTGCGGCACCTCACCAGGTCGGAAGTTTCCTTCGCCGCGGACGGGCTGGACCCGGAGGCCCTGGCCCGGCTGGGTGCGGTGCATGACCTGGCGCTCGACGCCGGACGGGTCCGGTTCAGCGCGGACTCGGACCGGATCGCAGAGGTGCTTCCCGCCCTGGGCGCCTTGGGCGTGCAAGGTTTGACGATCGTCCCGCCGTCCCTGGAAGAGCTCTTCCTGCGGCACTACGGGGATACCTCGCTGGGCGCTGAAACCGGGGCCGAAACGCCTTCCGAATCCACCCACGGCTCCCGGCGGCACCTGCTGGGCGCGAGGGGGCGGAGCTGACATGGGCGTCCTCCTGGTCCTCTGGGGCCAGCGGATCCGCCGGGACCGCTGGCAGCTGCTGAGCTGGGTGGTGGCTATCGGTGCGTTTGCCATGTTCGCGGCCGCCGCCGTCACCCAGACCTACGGCAACGTGGCGAGCCGGACCGAGATCCTGCAGGTGGCCATTGCCACGCCCGCCATCCTGATGCTGCGCGGCCTGCCCCGGGGCGCAGACCAGGGCGCCTTCACGTTCTTCCTGATCTACGCGTTCATCGCCCTGCTGGCAGGCCTGATGAGCACCTTCCTGGCGGTACGCCACTCCCGGGCCGACGAGGAAAGCGGCGGCGCGGAAATGGTGGCCGCCACACCTGCCGGACGGCTGCTGCCCAACACCGCCACCCTGCTGCACGGCATCACGGCCAACATCCTGGTGGCGCTCGCAGTCTTTGCCGGGTTCATGTCGCAGGGCCTGGAGCCCCAGGGTTCCCTGCTCGCCGGCGCCGCGACGGGCGCCGTCGGCCTCGCTTTCCTGGGCGTGGGGCTGCTGGTGGCCCAGTTCATGGGGACCTCACGCGGAGCGAACGGCGTCTCCGCCGCGCTGGTGGTCCTGGCCTACGTCCTGCGCGGGATCGGGGACGCCACGGGGACGCCCGGCGCCAGCGGGACCACGATGACCGAAGGGGCGGCCAGCTGGTTCTCACCCATCGGCTGGGGCCAGCAGACCTTTGCGTACTCGGGCAACCGTGGCTGGCCGTTGCTGCTGCCGGTGGGGCTGGGCGCAGGCTGCCTCGCGGGGGCGTGGCTCCTCTTGGGCACGCGCGACAGCGGGGCCAGCGTCTGGGAAGCGCTGCCGGGACGGGCAGCCGCCCGGCGGGGCCTGAGCGGTCCCGTGGCCCTTGCCCTGCGGCTGCAGGCGGGATCCATCATCGGTTGGGGCTTCAGCGGCCTGGCCCTGGGCCTGCTGGCGGGGTCGCTCGGAAAGGCGATTGCCGCCGTCGACACCCCGGACACCAACATCACGGCGATGCTGCGCGCGATGCTCCAGTCGCAGGGAACCTCACTCACCCAGCTCATGGTGTCGGTGCTGTTCTCCATGGCCGGGGTCCTGGCTGCCGCGTGCGCCCTGCAGGCGGTGATCAGGCTGCGGCAGGAGGAAGCGGCAGGGACCGCTGAACTCCTGCTGTCCGCCCCGGTGGGACGGGTCCGGTGGCTGGCCGGCTACCTGCTGCTCGGCGGGGCTGCCGTGGTGCTGGTGGTGGGCCTGGCCGGAGTGGGCGCGTGGGCCACTCTCACCGGCACCGGCGATGAATCCATGCCTGCCGACGCCCTCTGGCAGACCGCCGCCGCCCAGCTGCCGGCGGCACTGATCTACCTGTCGGTTCCGGCACTGGTGTTTGTCCTGTGGCCCGCCGCCACCATCGCCGCCAGCTGGGCCTTGCTGGCCCTTGGGGTGATGCTGGGAATCTTCGGCGCCATGCTGGGCATTGACCAAAGCCTGCGCGACCTCTCGCCGTTCGCCCACACACCAGTGCCCCGCGGCGACGCGACGGACTGGAGCGGAGCATGGTGGATGCTGTTGATTTCCGCCATTGCCGCCGCGCTGGCCGTTGCGGTGATGCGGCGGCGGGAGGTGGGTTCGGCATGAGCGCCGGCCCTGAGGTGGCGGCTGCCAGGGACACGCTGGCCACCGCGGCGTCCACCGCCGCCGCGGCCGAACGGACTGCGGCCGCGTTCGCCGCAGCAGGGTTCCCCAAGATGCCCGCCAGGACGCTGCTGGCGCTGGTGTCCTCCGAACAGGGGAGCCTCACGGCCGCCGAACTCGCGGACCGGCTGGGCGCCAGCGCCGCCGCGGTGTCCGGCGCCGTCCGGTACCTGCAGACCGTGGGCTTTGTGCACCGGATCTCGCAGCCCGGCAGCCGCCGCGACCTCTATGCCCTGCACGAGGACGAGTGGTACGTGATGTCCATGCGCAACAGTCCCGTCTACGAGAAGCTGGCGGCACTGACCGATGCGACGGCGGAAACACTCCCGGAGGGCTCCCCGGCACGCGCCAGGGTGGCGGAGATGGCCAGGTTCTACCGCTTCCTGAAAGCGCGGATGCCGGCACTTTTGGACGAATGGGAGCGCGAGCGGGAGGGGGAGCGGTGACCATCATCGACAACGCCGTCTACGTGAACGGGCTGCGCACCGAGGACCCGGAAGACCTTGACGAGACGTACTTCCTGCTCCGCCAGCGCGAGGGGATGGCGTGGATCGGCCTCTACCGGCCGGACGCGGAAGAACTGCAGTCCGTGGGCGAGGAATTCGACCTCAACGCCCTGGCCATCGAGGACGCGCTCGCCGGCCACCAGCGGGCCAAGCTGGAGCATTACGGGGAGTGCTTGTTCCTGGTCCTCCGGCCGGCCCGGTACCGGGATGACGTCGAGAAGGTGGACTTCGGCGAGATCCACGTCTTTGTCGGCGATGAGTATGTGGTCACCGTCCGGCATGCCGAGTCGCCGGACCTGGCCAAGGTCCGCCGGCGCATGGAGGCCATGCCGGAGTTCCTGGCTCTGGGACCCGATGCCGTGCTGTACGGCATCCTGGACCAGGTGGTGGACGAATACGAGCCCGTGGTGGCCGGCCTGGAAAACGACATTGACGAAATCGAGGACGACCTCTTCGGCGCAGACCCCGATGTGTCCCGCAGGATCTACGAGTTGTCCCGCCAGGTCATCACCTTCCAGCGGGCCACGAGTCCCCTCGCGGGAATCCTGCAGGCCCTCATGGCCGGAACCCCGGACCGCGATCAGGCCACCGAACTCAGGGACCATTACCGGGACGTCCTGGACCACGTCATCCGGCTCAACGAACGGGTGGCTTCGTTCCGCGCCTTGCTCCAGAACGCGCTCGCCGTCAACGCCGCCCTGGTGGCGCAGCGGCAAAATGACGAGATGCAGCGCATGACCGAGTCCAGCTTTGAACAGAACGAGCAGGTCAAGCGCATCTCCTCCTGGGCCGCCATCCTGTTCGCCCCCACCCTGGTGGCATCCATCTACGGCATGAATTTTGCCAACATGCCCGAGCTGGCCTGGACCTACGGCTACCCGTATGCGCTGGGCCTGATGGTGGCCATGGGCCTGGTCCTCTACCTGGCGTTCAAGCACAACAAATGGATCTGAGCCGCCTTTCCTGAAACGCTCTTCCCAGATTCATGCCCTACCATGGGCTACGAATCCTAAGCTTGCTTAGTAGTGGGGGGCTTGGCAGCCGATCGCGAGCGGAGAAGACCGGATGAGCAAGGCCGAAACCACCGTGCCACCCCACGTTGAGGGCACGGCCCCTGGCGCAGCACGCAGGTCCCTCCTGCGCCGTTTCAGTTCACTCCTCGGCCCCGGCCTGGTGACCGGTGCCGCGGACGATGACCCATCGGGCATTGCCACCTATGCAAAGGCCGGCGCCACCTTCTCCAACGGCATGCTGTGGACCGCGCCGGTGGTCCTGCCCATGATGATGGCGGTCCAGGAGATCTGCGACCGGACCGCGCTGGCTACCGGCGAAAGCCTGGGCAGGCTGGCCCGGCGCAAGTTCACCCGCCGCCCGCGGGTGGTGATCGCCGTGCTCATCATCGCCCTGCTGGTGGGCAACATCCTCAATGCCGCAGCGGACCTCATGGCAATCGGACAGGGCATGCAAATGCTTGGTGCCGGCCCTGACCACCTCTGGAGTGCTGTGGCGGGAATCGGGATTGCCGTGGCGCTCATCAGCGGTTCGTTTGCTTTCATTGCGAGGGTCTTCAAAAGGCTTTGCCTCACCCTGCTGGCGTACGTCGCGGTGCTGTTCGTGGCCAACGTGGATTGGCCCGACGTCCTTGAAGGCATGCTGGGCATGAAGTTCAGTTTCGCCCCTGAATACCTTGGCCTGGTGGTCGCCGTGCTGGGCACCACCATCTCGCCGTACCTGTTCTTCTGGCAGAGCGCCCACCGGGTCCAGGAACTGCGGGCCGAGGACCACGGCGGTGACGAGGCCGTGGGCCTGAAGGACCGGCCCGATGCTGCCGCCGCCGCCCACACCCTCCGGAAGGCCCGGGCCGACGTCTTCATCGGCATGGTCTTCTCGGTCCTGGTGATGTTCTCCATCATGGCGGCCACGGCAGCAACCCTGGGCAGGGACGGCACCGAGGTCAATACGGCAGCCGACGTGGCCAAGGCGCTGGACCCTGTTGTGGGGCCGGCCGCCACCGTCCTGTTCGCCGCCGGTTTCATCGGCACCGGCATCCTCGGCGTTCCGGTACTCGCAGCCTCCGGGGCAGCGGGGCTGGCCGGCCTGCTCGGCAGGGATTGGGGCCTTGACCTCAGCCCGCGGCGCGCCCCCTTGTTCTACACGCTGCTGGGGGTGGGCATTGTGGCCGGTGTCCTCATCAGCTTCTTCTCCTCCGACCCCATCGGACTCCTGGTCTTCAGCGCCACCGTCAACGGCATTGCCGCGGCCCCGTTCCTGGTGGTCACCATGCTGATCTCACGGGACAAAGCCATCATGGGCGAGTACCGCAACGGCAGGCTCGCAGCCACGCTGGGCTGGTTCACCGCCGCAGTCATGGTGGTGGCAGGCGCCGTGGGCGTCTGGACGACCCTCACCGGAGCGTAGCCCGGCCGCCGCACGGTACTGCCGCCGTCGTACGCGCCCCTTTGAAACCCGTACCGCGACCCTACTGACCGATCCAACGGAAGGAACAACAGCATGGACCACAACGAAGCGCCGTTGCTGGACGCACTGGACAGCTATCACAAGTTGGACCGCTACGGCTTCACCCCGCCCGGCCACCGGCAGGGCCGCGGCGCGGATCCCCGCGTCCGGGACATCCTCGGGGCCGACACCTTCCGCGCGGACGTCCTCGCCTCGGCAGGGCTGGACGACCGCTCCTCTTCCGGCGGATACCTGAAGAAGGCAGAGCAGCTGATGGCTGATGCCGTGGGCGCCGACCAGGCCTTCTTCTCCACCTGCGGCAGCTCGTTGTCCGTAAAGGCAGCCGTCATTGCCGTGGCCGCCGGCAAAGGTGATTTGCTGGTCAGCCGCGATGCCCACAAATCCATCACGGCCGGACTGGTGTTCTCCGGCATCCAGCCGCGCTGGATCCGGCCGCGCTGGGACCCCAACCTGCATATCGCCCACCCGCCGTCACCCGCGGATGTGGAGGAGATGTGGGAACGCTACCCGGATGCGGCCGGCGCCCTGATCGTCAGCCCCACACCCTACGGCACCTGCGCGGACATCGCCGCCATCGCGAAGATCTGCCACGACCGCGGGAAGCCCCTGATCGTTGATGAGGCCTGGGGTGCACACCTGCCGTTCCACGCGGACCTGCCCACCTGGGCAATGAGCGCCGGAGCCGACGTCTGCGTGGTGTCGGTGCACAAGATGGGCGCCGGTTTTGAGCAGGGTTCCGTCTACCACGTCCAGGGGGACCTGGTGGACGCCGCGCACCTGTCCCAGTGCGCGGACCTGCTGATGACCACCAGCCCCAACGCCATCCTGTACTCGGCCATCGACGGCTGGCGCCGCCAGATGGTCCAGCACGGAACCGAACTCCTTGGCAACGCCCTGGGCCTGGCCAGGAGGCTGCGCAGCGACATCGACGCGCTCCCCGGGATCCATGTGCTCGAGGACGAGCTCCTCGCCGAGGAATCCTCGCACGACCTGGACCGGCTGCAGATCCTCATGGACCTTTCGGGACTGGGGATCAGCGGCTACCAGGCGGCGGACTGGCTGCGGGAAAACTGCCGGATCGACATGGGGCTCAGCGACCACCGCCGCATCATGGCCACCATGTCCATGGCCGACGACGACGCCTCGGCGGAGCGGCTGCTGGGGGCGTTGCGGGCCCTTATCGACGCCGCCCCGTCACTTCCGGCCCCGCCGGAGGTTTCGGTGCCCTCGCCGTCGGACCTGGAACTGGAAACGGTTGCCCTTCCCCGGGACGCCTTCTTCGGTCCCCGCGAGGATGTGCCCGCCCGGGAAGCTGTGGGACGGGTCGCTGCCGAGCAGATCACGCCCTACCCGCCCGGCATCCCGGTGGTTGTTCCCGGCGAAAGGATCAACGAAGCCGTTATTGAGTACCTGGAATCGGGGCTAAAGGCCGGGATGGTCCTGCCCGATCCGGCCGACCCGTCGCTGGGCACCATCCGGGTGGTGCGGGAGTGACCGGGCCGCACCCGGCCTGCGGCGTACAGTAAACGGCATGCCCAACCCCGGTCTCCCGCCCGCTCCTGCCAACCCGCCCCAAGCAGTTCCCCCGCTGGCGGAACTGCTGGCCGGAGCACGCGTGGTCAGCCTGCCCATGCGGGTGAAGTTCCGCGGGATCATGCAGCGCGAATCCCTCCTGCTCCAGGGTCCCGCGGGCTGGGGCGAGTTCTGCCCGTTCCCGGAGTACGGCGACGCCGAAGCCTCCCGCTGGCTGGCTGCCGCCATCGAGGCGGGGTGGCAGGGTTTCCCGGCCCCGCTGCGGACGTCGGTTCCGGTCAATGCCACGGTCCCGGCCGTCGCCGCCCACCGGGTTGCGGACGTGCTGGCGCGGTTCGGCCGGGTGGACGCCGTCAAGGTCAAGGTGGCCGAGCAGGGGCAGTCACTGGACGACGACGTTGCACGGCTTGACGCCGTCCGCGCCGCTTTGCCGGATGCTGCCGTGCGAGTGGATGCCAACGGCGGGTGGGATGTTCCAGGCGCCGTGGAGGCACTGACGCGGCTGGCGCCGGTGGGGCTCGAGTACGCAGAGCAGCCGGTGCCGTCCATCGAGGGCCTGGCCGAGGTCAGGACCCGGCTCCGTGACGCGGGCGCTCCCGTGCTGATCGCCGCGGACGAGAGCGTCCGCAAGGAGACCGACCCCCTCCGCGTGGCCCGGGCCGGCGCGGCGGACCTGATCGTGGTCAAGGTGGCACCGCTTGGGGGAGTGCGGCGCGCCCTGGACATCGTGGCACAGGCCGGACTTCCCGCCGTCGTCAGTTCAGCTTTGGACACCTCGGTGGGCATCCGCGCCGGGCTGGCGCTGGCCGCCGCCCTGCCGGACCTGCCGTACGCCTGCGGCCTGGGCACGGTGTCGCTGTTCGAATCGGATATCACGCTGGACCCCTTGGTGGCCGACGACGGCGCCATCCGCCTCCGCGACGTGGCCGCCGACGCCGGGCTGCTGGAGCGGTTTGCGGCTCCCGCTGAGCGGCGGGACTGGTGGCTGGACCGGCTCCGCCGCGTCCACGCCCTCCTCACCCCGTCGATTGCCGAGTAGGTAGGGTGTCGCCGTGCGCGGGGAGAAGCTGACAATGCGGGTGGGCTGGCTCTGCCTTGCTGCCGTCAGCGCCGGCATCCTGGTGTTCGGTGTGGTGGTTGCCCTGTTTCCGCCGGCCGGAGATGCCGGTCTGTACCGGGCGGACGGGCTGGCTTCGGCGGGACTGGGCCTTTTCGGTGTGCTGATCGTGCTGGTGCCCTTCCGGCGGCGCGAACGGTGGGCCTGGTACGCGCTCTGGTTCTACCCGTTCTTCTGGGCGGCACATCTCATAGGAAACCTCCCTCCGGGCGACGACCACATCCACCAGGTGCTCTTCATCGCCCTTTCGCTGACCGGGCTCCTGCTGCCCGCCCGCGCCTTCTTCCCGCCTAAACCATCGATTGCTGCGTAATTGTCGTTGTGGGGCTCCACAACGACAATTACGCAGCAGTCGATGAGGGATTTGGCAACGTTCCTGCAGGTCACGGGCGGTTAACCCTAACTTCATCAACTGGATGGGTTCCTGTAGGAAGCGGCTGGAAGGGTGATCGGGCACCCCAGAGAGATTCCTTGGAAGGTTCCCCATGTCTGAAACCGCCCGCAAGTTCACCCTGCTGCCCATGCTCGGCCATACCAAGGGCAAGCGCAGCCCCGTCACCTGTGCGCTCAAGTGCGACAACGCCTGCGCCGGCGACGTCTGCAACACCAGCTCCAACATCTACTTCCGCGACATCGCCTCCGCGACCATGTCCCGCCGCGCCGCCCTGGGCCTTGGCGCCGCCGGTGCGCTCGCCGTCGCCCTCGGTTCAGCCGTGAGCTCCGCCGAACCTGCCTCCGCCGCGGGCCTGTCCAAGGCCGCCAAGGAAGGCTTCGGCAACTCCAAGCTTCAGTTCACGGCCATCAAGCCGGTCGACAAGGCCGTCGACGCCTTCACCGTGCCGGAGGGCTTCACCTGGCAGCCGATCATCCGCTGGGGCGACCCGCTGTTCAGCGATTCCCCCGAGTTCGACCTGAACAACCAGACGGCCGCGGCCCAGGCCCGCCAGTTCGGTTACAACAACGACTACACGGACATCGTGGAAATCCCCGGCAGCAAGGGCCGCCGCGCGGTGCTGTTCACCAACCACGAGTACACCAACGAAAACATCATGGTGCCGGCCGGCTACGACCCCGTGGAAACCCGTGCCATCGGCCGCGCCGCCCACGGCCTGGCTGTGGTGGAGCTGGAGCGCAAGAACACCACCAAGCCGTGGAGCTACGTGAAGGGCGCGCCGCTGAACCGCCGCTACCTCTCTGACACCACCTACGAACTGACCGGCCCGGTTGCCGGCTCGGCGCTGGTGAAGACCGTGGCTGACCCGTCCGGCCGCGCCATCAAGGGCACGTTCGGCAACTGCTCCGGCGGCACCACCCCCTGGGGCACCATCCTCTCCGGCGAGGAAAACTTCAACGGCTACTTCGTCGCCGGTGGCACCTCAGCCGGCGACAAGCGCTACGGCCTCACCGCCAAGCCCACGGCACGCAAGTGGGAACTCGATGACCCCCGCTTCGACACCCGCAATGCCGGGTACGAGAACGAGGCCAACCGCTTTGGCTGGATCGTCGAAGTCGACCCGTTCGATCCCACCTCCACCCCCAAGAAGCGCTCCGCCATGGGCCGCTTCAAGCACGAGGGCGCCAATGTGATCGTGGCCGAATCCGGCCACGTGGTGGCCTACATGGGCGACGACGAGAAGTTCGACTACCTCTACAAGTTCGTCTCCAAGGGCAAGTACATGGAAGGCGACCGCAGGAACAACATGAACCTGCTCTCCGAGGGCGACCTCTACGTTGCCAAGTTCACCGGCAACTCGCCCGCCGCGGAGATCACCGGGACCGGGGCGCTTCCGTCCGACGGCGCGTTCGACGGGACCGGCGAATGGCTGCCCCTGGTGGTCGGTGGAAAGTCGGCAGTCCCCGGCATGTCCGTCGAAGAGGTCCTGGTGTACACGCGCCTGGCTGCGGACAAGGTGGGCCCCACCAAGATGGACCGCTGCGAGGACGTCCAGCCCAGCCTGCACACCGGCAAGGTCTACGTGGTCTGCACCAACAACTCCGACCGCGGCACCGGCACCAAGGAAGGCGCCACGGAGGTCAACCCGCGCACGCAGAACCGCGACGGCCACATCGTGGAAATCACCGAAACCGGCGACCAGACCTCCACGAAGTTCAACTGGACCCTCCTGATGGTCTGCGGCGATCCGGCGCAGGGCGATGTCACCTACTTCTCCGGCTACCCGGCGGACAAGGTCTCGCCCATCTCCTGCCCGGACAACGTGGCGTTCGACTCCGTGGGCAACCTTTGGATCTCCACCGACGGCGCCCCCTCCGGCATCGGCTACAACGACGGCCTCTTCAAGGTCACCCTGGACGGCGCCGAGCGCGGCAAGGTGGAGCAGTTCCTTTCCGTTCCCCGCGACGCCGAAACCTGCGGCCCGGTTATCCACGATGACGAGCGCACCGTGTTCGTCTCGGTGCAGCACCCGGGCGAGGAGGGCACCTTCGAGGCGCCGCACTCGTTCTTCCCGGACTACGTCCCGGCAGGCACGACGCCGGCACCCGGCCAGGTGCGCGCGCCCCGTCCCTCAGTGGTCCAGGTGTTCCGCGGCTAACCCCCGCCCATCCTGGACGCGCCATCACCTTTGGCCGGCTTTCCGGGGATGCGCCATCACTTTTGGCCGGCTTTCCGGGGACGCGCCATCACCTTTGGTCGCTTTTCCATCAACGCCCGCTCACCTTCTGCCCCTTCCGGCGGAACGGTGGGCGGGCGTTCCGGGGTTAATCGCGCGCCTTACCCAGCTGCCGGGGAAGCGCTCCATGTGATGCTTGACACGTGTTAGGTCGGTCATCTACAGTTCCTAACACGTGTTAGGAAGGAAATGACATGACCGGAGCCATAAACGGGCACCTGCGGGACATCACCCGCCGTACTGCCCTTGGTGCCCTCGGCGCGGGAATCATCGGAGCAACCGTGGCGTCGTGGCCGCGGCTCTCCGGAACGGACATTCCGGGCCGCGGAGACAACAGCCTCAGCATCGCCATCATGGGCACCGCCGCGGACGCCGCCGCCCGCCAGCGCGCCATCGACGCATTCACCCGCCTCCACCCGGACATCCGGGTCAAGGTCCAGGCCATCCAGGCCGTGGACTGGAAAGACTTCTTCACCAAGATCCTCACCATGGTGGCCGCGGGCACGCCGCCGGACGTGGTGTACGTAGCCACCGAGGGCGCCCAGCTGTTCGCCGAAAAGCTGGCCCACCCGCTGGACGAATACATCCGCCGCGACGCCGCGGACATGCGCGAATTCTTCGATGATGTCCACCCCAGCCTGGTGGAAGCCTTCATGTACAAGGGCAGCCTCTACCAGCTCCCCATGGACTGGAACGCGGCCAACATGTACTACAATACCGCCGCGTTTGCGCAGGCAGGCCTGGACCGGCCAGCGGACGACTGGACCCACATCGATTTCCGCAACAGCCTCGCCGCGATGCGCAAGGCCCGGACCTCTGACTTCACGCCCTACTACTGGACCAACAGGCTCTTCGGCGGCGTGGTGCCGTGGCTCTACGCCAACGACACCAGCTTCCTCAAGGAGACCAGGTCCGCGGGCGGCGACTGGCTCTGGGACGGCTTCTACGCCAACGACCCCTCCCGCAGCCTCCGCTCCGGCGGTTACCAGTGGCTGGAACCGAACGCCAACGACGACCGCGTGTTCGAGTCCTTCGACTACCTCCGGGGCCTGGTTAAGGACGGACTGGGCGTCCGGCCGGAAGAAGGCGGCGGCAGTTCCCTGGTGGGCCTGTTCGCCTCCAACCGCATTGGAACCACTCCCGCCGGCGGCTACTGGGTGCAGGGGCTGCACGAGGCCGGCATGGGCGCCAACGACTTCGACGTCCAGTTCTTCCCGCGCTGGAAGACCCAGCGCCACCAGTTTGGCACCGCCGGCTACGCGATCATGAAGACCGCCAAGGACAAGGACGCCGCCTGGGAATGGATCAAGTTCAGCTCCAGCCGCGAGGCAATGGAACTGATCTTCCCCAACCCGATCACCACGCCGGCGCGCCGCTCCATGGTCAACGAACAGCTGTACGCCGGCAAGGGCCCCGCCCACTGGAAGGTCTTCTACGACACCCTGGACCGGTTCCCCACCACAGGCCCCATCCCGGCACCACCCCAGCAGGCCGCCGTCGAAACGGCCCTGATGAAGAACGTATCCCTTGCCGTCAGCGGGGACGAGCAGCAGCTCAAGCAGGCCCTCGCATCCATGCAGCGCGACCTTGAACTTGCCCTGAGGAGGCAGTCATGAGCACCACCACCCCGCCCCGGGAACGGCCCGAGCGGGCGGCCGGCCGGGCAAGTACGACGACGGCCCGCACCAGCGGCGTCGGCGGCACCAGCGGTGCGTACAACGCCGGAGGCCGCAGCGGAGCCAGGCACAACCAGCGCTGGCTGGCCTGGATCTTCCTGGCACCCACCATCCTGGGCATGGGCCTGTTCACCCTGGTCCCCATCGTGGCCTCGGTTGTCTTGGCCTTCTTCCGCTGGGACATCATCTCGGCCCCCAGCTTTGTGGGCTTCGACAACTTCTCGGAGGTGGTCCAGGACCCCACCGTGAGGGTGTCCTTCCTGAACACCCTCGTATTCGTGGTGGTGGCCGTGGCACTCCAGCTGGGACTGGCATTGGCACTGGCGGTCATGGTGCAGGAGAAGATGCCGGCGTGGCTGCGGGTGTTCTTCCGGTCCGCGTTCTTCTTCCCGCTGATCCTGTCCGCCGCCTCGGTGTCCATCTTCATGCGGTACCTCTTCAATGAACAGTTCGGCGTAGTCAACTGGTTCCTGTCCCTGGTGGGCATCCCCGCCGTACCCTGGCTGACCACACCGGGCGGATCGGCCGCCGTCGTGATCCTGGTGTACGTCTGGCAGAACTTCGGCTTCTCCTTCCTCCTGTTCATCGGCGGCCTGGCCTCCATACCGGTCGAGACATATGAGGCTGCCGCGATCGACGGCGCCACCGGCTGGCGCAAGCACCTCCACGTGACGCTGCCGCTGCTGAGCCCCACCACCCTCGTCGCCTCCGTCATGGCCATCATCAGCGCCCTGCAGGTCTTCGACCAGCCCTACGTCCTGACCCGCGGCGGTCCCGGCGACTCCACCCGCACCGCCGTCATGGTGATTTTCGAATCGGCGTTCCAGCGGCTCGAATTCGGCCAGGCGTCCGCGATCGGCGTGCTGCTCACGCTGATCATCATGGCCATCACGGCCGCACAGTTCCGGCTCAGCAAACGATTCGTCTTCTACCAGTAAGGCCAGCCATGACAACCACAACTGACCACGGCCTGGCCGGACATTCACCCTGGCTCTCCCAAGGCCTCCCCGTCACCACGCCCAACCGGAAGAAGTTCAACTGGAGCTTCGCCGTCCGGACCCTCCTGCTGCTGCTCGCGGCCGCCCTCACGCTCGGTCCGGTGCTCTGGACGCTGTCCACGTCGCTGCGGTCGCCGTCGGAATCGTTCAAGCTGCCGCCGTCGTTCATACCCTGGAACCCGGACTTCACCTCGTACGGGGAGGTATTCAAGCAGCTGAATATCTTCCTGCTGGTCCTCAACAGCGCCCTGGTCACCGGAATAATCGCGGTGGGCCAGATGGTCTCCGCCGCCTTGGCCGGCTACGCGTTCGCGCACCTGAAATTCCGCGGACGCGGGGCGCTGTTCTCGATCGTGCTGGCCACGATGATGGTACCCGTGCAGGTGACGATCGTCCCCGTCTTCATGCTGATCCGCGGCATGGGCCTGTCCGACACCCTGCTCGCCCTGATCCTCCCCGCCATCCCGACGGCATTCGGCACGTTCCTGATGCGCCAGTACTTCATGGGGCTGCCGGCCGAACTCGCCGAAGCCGCCTCGATCGACGGCGCCAGCCCGTGGCGGACATTCCGTTCCGTGTACGCGCCGCTGGCGATGCCCGGCATGGCGATCGTGGGAATCCTCGCGTTCAACTTCCACTGGAACGAGTTCTTCCGCCCGCTCATCCTCACCATTTCCGAACAGAACTTCACGCTTCCCTTGGGTCTCGTGTCGCTCCAGGGAAACCTGGGCACCGGCAGCATCTCGGTGGTCCTGGCGGGCGTAGTCCTGTCCATGATCCCCGCGCTGGTGGTCTTCATCTTCGGCCAACGCGCCCTGCAGGACGGCCTCACGGCCGGAACCGGCAAGTAAACCTCCCTCCCTCCAGCCCGAAAGGCCGTTCCATGACCTCCCCGGACCTCGCCGCCGTCCACCCCGGCACCGTCACCTTCGACGACGTTGCCGCCGCCCACCCCGACCCCGCCTTCCCCCGCTTCCACCCGCGCCCGGCGCAGGGCTGGATCAACGACCCCAACGGCATCAGCTTCGTCAATGGCCGGTACCACGTCTTCTTCCAGTACAACCCGGACTCGGCCCGGCACCACCGGATCGCCTGGGGACATGTGAGCTCGGCGGACCTGGTCCGCTGGGAGGAGCACCCCGTGGCGCTTCGCCCGCAGGACGGCGGCCCCGACGAGTACGGCTGCTGGACCGGGGTGGTCACGGACGACGACGGTGTTCCCACCGCTGCGTACTCCGGCGTCCGCGGCGACGGGGGCCACTCACAGGTGGTCATCGCCCGCGGCTCGGAGGACCTTATCCACTGGGACCAGGCAGGCCACGTGGCCGCCACCATGCCCGCCGACGGACAGGTCACCGCCGTGCGGGACCCGTTCATTTTCCGCTTCAACGGCAAGCGGTACGCCATGCAGGGCGCCGGACTGGCCAACGGGCACGCCGCCCTGCTGCTCTACACCGTGGACGATTTGTCCGACTGGAAGTACCAGGGCATCTGGCTGACCTCGGAGAACCCGGTTGCCGCTACGTTCACGCCGGCCGAGATCTGGGAGTGCCCGCAGCTGGTGCAGGTGCCAGACAACGATGCCCCGGGCGGGGGCACCTGGCTGATGATGTTCTCCCTCTGGCTCGCCGGCGACTCACACGAACACGCCAACGGGGTGGGCCACCTGATCGGATCGCTGGCCGAGGACCCCGCCACCGGGCTGCCCGTCTTCACGCCGCGGACCGGCGGAAAGTCCGACCTGGGCCGCGACTTCTACGCTCCGCAGGTGGTGTCCCTGGAAAACCGGGCCCTGCTGTGGGGATGGGCCAACGAAGGCCCGGGGCGGGACGGGCGCCGCGGCCGCAGCCAGGAAGAGATCGACGCCGCCGGGTGGGCCGGAGTCCTGACCTTCCCGCGCGAGCTGTCGATAGTGGACGGCGCCCTGGCAGTGCGCCCAGCCCCGGAAATTGATGCCTATCGCGGAGAGCTGCTCGCCGGCCAGGCATCCGGGACGGTGCCGTTGCCTGCCTTCGCCGAGGCTGTGGTCACCGCAGGAATGGGCGGTGCTGTGGAGCTGCTCCTGGTGGGGAACGGAAGCCGGCAGGTGGTCTTCAGCGGCAGCATCGACGCGGGGGAGGAGCTGCGAATGTTCGTGGATGCCTCCCTGGTTGAGGTGTACCGTTCCGGGTCGGTGGCAACCACGCTGCGTGCTTACCCGGCTGTGGGGGAGGAGTGGCAACTGAGCCTTCCCGCAGGGGCAACGGCGGACGTCTGGAGCCTGGCCAGGCCCGCGTAGCCCCCTCCAAACCGGCCCGGCGGGTCCCGGCCGCGGCGTGGTCAGCGTCCGGCCGGGACCGGGCCGGTGGATTCCCTGACCACCAACCGGCAAGGAACCATCGTTTCCCCTGCGGTGCCGGAGACGGCGGCGGCAGCCGGGCCGTCGTCGTCGGACGTTCCCTCCGGTGCAGACCCCACCTCGGCGAGCAGCGACGCCATGGCGGCGGCCCCCATCTCCCGGAGCGGCAGGGCCATGGTGCTCAGCGCCGGGACCATGGCCTTCGCGATGCGGAACTCGTCGTCGTACCCCATGACGGACACGTCCTGCGGGACGCTCAGGCCCAGCCGGTAGCAGGCCAGCACCACACCGATAGCCAGGCGGTCGTTGGCGCACAGGATGGCCGTGGGCCGGGCGGCCGGTTCCACGCCTTCGAGGAGTTTCATGGCGCCGTGGAAGCCGGCGTCGATGTCCCAGCCCACCTGGATGACGCGGTCCTCGTTGACAGGCATCCCCGCGCCGCTGAAGGCCGCCCGGTAGCCCTCGATCCGGCGGGGCGCCGCGGGCGTCAGGGAGTCGCCGGCGAGGAACGCGATGTCCCGGTGGCCCAGCGACATTACGTGCTCCGCGGCTTCCTGGCCGCCGCGCACTTCGTCAGGAATCACGGCCGGAAGCCCTGCCTCCGGCCGGTCATCGAAGCAGTTGGCAAGGATCGACGGGACGCGGGCCATGTTTGCGGGCACATGCAGCGGCCGCAGGCCCACGGTCACGTACATCAGGCCGTCCACCTGGCGGTCCAGCAGGGTTTCCACGGCGCTCTCGTCGCGGGACTCGTCCAGCTCGGTGTCCATCACCACGGTCACGAATCCGTGTTCCCGGGCCACCGCATCCGCGCCGGCAATGATGTTGCCGTCAAAGGGGCTGGTGACCACCTGGTCGGACACGATGCCGATGACCCGCGACTGCTGGTTGCGCAGGCTCAGGGCGATCTTGTTGGGGGAGTAGTTGAGCGCTGCCGCCGCTTCCCGGATCCGCTGCTGGCTTTCCAGGGCTACGTTTCCGTCGCCGCGTCCGTTCAGCACGAGCGACACGGCACTGCGCGAAACGCCCGCCAGCTTGGCGACGTCGAGGGCGGTGGCCTTGCGCTTCATGGTCGTCCTTCGGATGCTGGGATCTCTTGCTTGGGTGAAGTTTACCTAACTCGTGTGAGCTTCCGCTCTCTCCCGACGCCCAATCACCTTTAGCCCCCTTTTCGGGAACGCCCCATCACCTTTCGGGCCTATCAGGGCAGGAGGTGATGGGGCGTGTGGTGGATTGGTGCAGGAGGTGATGGGGCGTGTGGTGGATTGGTGCAGGAGGTGATGGGGCGTTGGAGGGTGGCAAACTGGGTTGGTGACTTCGTTGAACGAACCAACTCCGGACACCCCCGGGCTGGGCAGCCCTGACGCCCCCGACGCTGAGCTGAGTGCGCTCGCTGCGGCGAGGATCGCCGTCGACGTCCTGCTCGACGGCGGCATGCGGCACGTGGTGGTATCGCCGGGTTCGCGGTCGGCCCCCATGGCATACGCCCTCGCCGAAGCCTCCGCCGCGGGCCGGGTGGACCTGCTGGTCCGCATCGATGAGCGTTCCGCAGGATTCACCGCGCTGGGCCTGGCCCTGTCCAGCGGCTCGCCCGCAGCCGTCCTGACCACGTCCGGAACCGCCGTCGGAAACCTCATGCCCGCGGTGATGGAAGCCAACCATGCCGCCGTCCCGCTGATCGTCCTGTCAGCAGACCGGCCCGATGAGCTGCGCGGAACGGGGGCCAACCAGACCACGGTGCAGCCGGACCTCTTTGGCGAGCACGTCCGGTTCGCCGCCGATGTTCCCGCCGGCAGCAACCCCGAGCGGGCCGTCCAGACCGGACTCTCCGCAGCCACCGGCGCATTCCCGGACCTTGCGCCGGGCCCGGTCCAGCTCAACCTCGCGTTCCGCGACCCGCTGGTTCCGGCCCCCGGGGACCGGCTGCCCGACGCCGTGGAGCGGCAGCGCTACCGGGTGGGATCCGAGCCCCTGGTCATGAACCTGCCGGCGGCGCCGGACACCCTGCCCGAGCGGCGCACAGTGGTGCTCGCCGGGCACGACGCCGGTCCGGTTGCCGAAGCATTTGCCCGCGCCCACAACCTGCCGCTGCTCGCTGAGCCATCCTCCAACTCCCGCTTCGGTCCAAACGCCGTGGGCCCGTACCGGCTGCTGCTGGAGCACTTCCGGGCCGGTTCCGCGCAACCGATCGAACGCGTGGTGCTGTTCGGCCGGCCCACGCTGTCCCGTCCGGTGGCAGCGCTGCTCGCCAGTGCCGACGTCGAATCCGCCCTGTACCAGCCGCTTCCGGTCGCCTGGTACGAGCCCGGGCGCCGCACCGAGCTGCCGCTGGAAAACCTGGCGGACCTGGCCGAATTCGCCGGCCGCGGCAGCTCCACCTGGCTGGACACATGGTTGCTTGCCGGATCGGCCGCCCAGCACGCGCTGGACCGGGTGGTGTCCGCGGAGGCCGCCGCCAACGGACCGTCCGTGGCGGCGCTGGTCTGGAAGCACTCACGCGGCCAGCTGCTGCTCGGTTCCTCCAACGGCATCCGCGACGTTGACCTCGCCGGCCTTCCCGCCGCGGATCCAGCCGCCATCGTGTACGCCAACCGGGGCCTGGCCGGCATCGACGGCACCATCTCCACCGCCACCGGTATCGCCCTCGGCGGCCGCCAGCAGACCACCGTCCTGCTGGGCGACGTGACCTTCCTGCATGACGCCGGCGGCCTCCTCCTCGGCGCCGGCGAAGAACAGCCGGACCTGCGGATCGTGGTCCTGAATGATTCCGGCGGCGCCATCTTCAGCCTGCTCGAGCACGGGGGAGTGGAGGAAGGCGGCCGCTACGGAGACGCCGTCGAGCGCCTCTTCGGCACCCCGCACTCGGTGGACATCGCGGCACTCGCCGCAGCGTACGGCGTCGGACATTCCCGGGTCAGTACGACGGCGGGACTCGCCGAGGCGCTGGGCCGGCCTGTGCACGGGCGCAGCATCGTGGAGGTCCGCACGGACCGCCGGGCACTGCGGGAGCTCCACGTCCGGATCAAGGAAGCAGTTTCTGCCGCCGTGGAGGCAGTGCTCTCCGGGCAGTAGCTGCCGATGCGCACATTACCCCACGACGCGGAAATGCCCTGCCGCTGCCGGAATACCGGCGGCGACAGGGCATTTGCGTGTCGAAAGTGAGGAACCGTGTCAGAGCACGCGGCCCAGGAACTCCTTGGTGCGCGCATGCTGCGGGTTGGCGATGATCTCGCGGGGATCGCCCGACTCCACCACCACACCGCCGTCCATGAAGGTCAGCGTGTCACCCACTTCGCGGGCGAAGCCGATCTCGTGGGTCACCACGATCATGGTCATGCCGGACTTGGCCAGGTCCTTCATCACGTTCAGGACATCGCCCACCAGCTCCGGGTCCAGGGCGGACGTGGGCTCGTCGAACAGCATGAGTTCCGGGTCCATGGCCAGGGCCCGGGCGATGGCAACGCGCTGCTGCTGGCCACCGGAGAGCTGGGAGGGGTAGTGGCCGGAACGGTCCGCCAGCCCTACGCGGTCCAGCAGTTCCAGCGCACGCTTCTGGGCGGCAGCCTTGGACTGGCCCTTCACGTGCACCGGCGCTTCCATGACGTTCTGCAGCGCGGTCTTGTGGGGGAACAGGTTAAACCGCTGGAACACCATGCCGATTTCGCGGCGCTGGGCGGCGATTTCCTTGGTCTTGAGGTCGTGGAGCTTGCCGTTGACCTCGCGGTAGCCGATCAGCTGGCCACCCACGGAGATCCGGCCGGCGCTGATGCTCTCCAGAAGGTTCACGCAGCGCAGCATGGTGGACTTGCCGGAACCCGACGGCCCGATCACCACCGACACTTCGCCCTGGTTGACGGTCATGTCGATGCCCCGGAGTACATGGTGGTGCCCGTAGTACTTGTGGAGGCCCTCGATCTTGACCAGCGGCTTCTCTGCTGTGACGGTCATCGTGCACTCTCCTCGGGGAAGTCCGTTTCTATTGACCGTCCGCCGTCCTGGCTCAGGGCCACGCGGGCCGACTTGGCCACTGGCTTGCCCGCCGGCGCGAGATTGTCGACGCCCTTGCCGTAGTACGCCTCAATGTAGTGCTGTCCCACCATCAGGATGCTGGTGATCACCAGGTACCAAATGGCGGCCACGATCAGCAACGGAACCGGGAGGTAGGTCCGGTTGGCCAGGGCGTTGGTGGCGAAGGTGAGGTCCAAGGTGAACGGCACGGCCAGGACCAGCGAGGTGGTCTTCAGCATGCCGATGGTTTCGTTGCCCGTGGGCGGAACAATGACGCGCATGGCCTGCGGCAGGATGATCCGCCACATGATCTTCGTCTTGCCCATGCCCAATGCCTCGGCCGCCTCCATCTGCCCGCGGTCAACAGACTTCAGGCCCGCGCGGAAAATTTCCGCGAGGTAGGCCGATTCGTTCAGGCCGAGGCCGAGGATGGCTGCCACGGTGGCGTTGATGACTGCCGCGGTGTCCAGGCTGAAGAGCTCGGGTCCGAACGGCACGCCCGCGCTGATCTTGGGGTACAGAACCGAAATCAGGCCCCACAGCACCAGCTGGGTGTAGACGGGTGTTCCACGGAAGAACCACACCCACACCCAGCTGGACCAGCGGAACACAGGGTTGTCAGACTGGCGCATGAACGCCAGCAGGATGGCCAGGACGATGGCCAGGACCATGGAGGTGACCGTCAGCAGAAGCGTCCAGCCCACGCCCTGGACCACCTTGACGTCCAGGATGTAGGTGCCCACCACATCCCAGCGGAAGTTGGGGTTGGTAAACAGGCTCTGCAGGAACAGAACGACCAGCGCCAGGATGATGAACGCGCTGATCCATCGGCCCGGGTGCCGCACCGGCACGGCTTTGTTCAGTACCGGTGCGTCGTCCTTATGCTGGCCGTCCATGTGCACACCTGACTTGTCGTCGGTAACGCGAAAACTCAAGACTTGACCGCCGGGTTGACTTCGGACTTGGTGATGGCGCCTTCAGAGTTGCCCCAGCCGTCCAGGATCTTCTTGTAGGAGCCGTCTTCCATCAGCTTGGTGACGGTCTTCTGGATGACCTCTGCCCAGGCGGTGTCAGCCTTCGCCACGGCGATGCCCTGCGGAGCGGAGTCGTAGACGTCGCCCAGCTTCTCCAGCTGGCCGTTGGTCTGGGTCAGGGCGTAGCCGATGATGGGGGAGTCGGCAGCCATGGCGTCGATGCTGCCGTTCACCAGGCGGGTGGTGACATCCGTCTGGTTCTTCAGGGTGACGATGTCGATGGGCTTCTTGCCGTCAGCAACACACTTCTTGTTGCGGTCGGCCAGGTCCGGATCTTCCTGGACGGTGCCGGTCTGCACACCGATGGACTTGCCGCACACGTCGTCCAGGGAGAACTTGTTGGGGTTGCCCTTCTTCACGGCCCAGGCGGTGCCTGCGTTGAAGTAGCTGACCATGTTCACTGCGCCCAAACGCTCCGGGTTGATGGTGAACGAGGAGATGCCCAGATCGTACTTGGGGCCGAGGGCCGGAAGGATGCCGGTGAACTCTGCGGTCTGGACCTGGACCTTGAGTCCCAGGGTGGCGCCGATGGCCTTGGCGATGTCCACGTCGTAGCCGACGGGTGTCTGGCCGTCCGTACCGAGGAATTCGGCGGGGGCGTAGCTGGTGTCGGAGCCGACCGTGATGGTGCCCTTCGACTTGATGGCATCCGGAACCATGGCGGCCAGGGCGTCGTCCTTCTTGACGGTGGTGGGATCAAAGCTGGCGCTGGCGCTGCCCGAGGAGGTCGCCGCGCTCGAGGGACCCGTTTCCGAGGCGTTGGTGCATGCTGAGAGGGCCAGGGCGCTGATGGCGATCATAGTGGCGGCGGTCAGCTTGGAAGTGCCCAGGAGGGTACGGGGAGTCTGCATTTCTTACCTTTTGTTGCAGGGGCTATGAGGTACTAACGCGGCTTATAGTGTAACGCTCAACAAGAGAGGTACGTCACACGCAACTAAGTTTCACTATTGGATAACTGTAACGGTGACAAAATCAAGCCTTCCAGAGCAGCAGTCGTCTGTCATCCCAGACTCCTTACCAGGAGGGCGCAAAAAGAACGTCAGCTCTTGATGCCCAGGGACTCCAGCATCGGCCGGAATTTGGCCCAGGTCTCGGCAAGTTCGGCCTCCGGCTGCGAGCCGTCAACAATGCCGCAGCCGGCATACAGCCTCACGGTTTCGGGGGACTCGATGACCGCGCCGCGCAGGGCAATGCCCCACTCTCCGTTGCCGGCTGCGTCCAGCCAGCCCACCGGCCCGGCGTACGGCCCGCGGTCCAGGTGCTCCAGCTTGCGGATCAGTTCACCGGCCACCAGTGTGGGTGTCCCGCAGACCGCGGCGGTGGGGTGCAGCGCGTTGATCAGGGCCAGGCAGGTGGGCACGTGGCCTTCGACCTCGGTGAGCTCGGCCTTGACGTCGGAGGCCAGGTGCCAGACGTTGGGCAGCTCCAGGATGAAGGGTTCATCATGGGCATTCATCGCCTCGGAGAACGGCGCCAGCTGCTTGGTCAGCGACTGGATGGCGATCTCATGCTCATGCCGTTGCTTCTCCGAGCCGGCCAGGACGCGTGTGGCGTAGTCCATCGGCGGGCCGTCCTCGCCGTGCGCATCGCGGCGGTCCAGGGTGCCGGCCAGCACGCGGGCCTGGGCGGTCCGACCCTCCACCTGGATCAGCATCTCGGGCGTGGCCCCTACCAGGCCGTCCACGCCATAGGTCCAGCATTCCCGGTACCTGGCGGCGAGCTCGCGGAGCACGTCTGCGGCATGTACGCCGGAAGGAATAGTTGCCACGACGTCCCGGGCCAGCACCAGCTTTTCCAGTGCGCCCGTGCGGATTTCGGCAACACCGGCGGCCACGGCCTCCATCCAGGCTTCCTCGCTGAGCGAGCCGGTGTTCAGCGTTGCGCCGGCTGCCAGTGGGAGGGGGCGGACGACGGCGCCGCGCGCCTGGCCGGGCACGTCACCAACCGACGCGTCCCCGGCTGGGTCCGCTGCCGGCGTCGTGCCTTCCGTGGCGGAGGCAGCGTCGGAACCGCCGCCGAGCCAGCGGTCCAGCGCGGCGAGGGCCGTCTCTTCGGTGAGCGGGCCGCCGTCGAACGTCAGCTGGGTGAGCCATGCCTGGTTGTCCCGCACGCCCACCACGATCTCCGGCACGATCAGCCGTGACTCGTGGGCTGACGTCTTGGAGAAGGCAAAGGAACCAAAAGCCACGGGACCGGTGCCGGGCAACTCCACGGAATCCGCCACCTCGGCCTCCAGGACCAGGTGCCGCCACCAGATGTCCGCCTCAAGGAACCGGTCCGGCCCCGTGGCGGTGAAGCGTGCGATCTCGCCGAAACCGGCCAGCCCGGCTTCGCGGCGGGTCCAGCAGAGGACATCGTCACGGACCAGAAACGAAGGCAGTCCCCCGGGGAATGCTTTGCCATCCAGGGGGACCGTCAGGGTGCGGAACGTGCTCGTCATGATGGATCAACAGTACCCCCGACAGTAATTCACAGTACTTCGCAGTAACTTTCCGCCCCTGGCCACGTCGAATCCGTACTGGTCAGCACCGTCAGGAACATTTGAGACAATGTCATGGTGAACCGAGCATCCTTGGATAAGCGTCCGGACGAAGTAGCCACGATGTTTGACGACGTCGCACCTAAATACGACGTCGTCAACGATGTCCTCTCCATGGGGCAGACCCGCCGCTGGCGGAAGATCGTGGTGGATGCCATGGAAGTCTCCAAGGGCCAGCGGGTCCTGGACCTCGCGGCCGGAACCGGTACCTCCAGCGAACCGTATGCCGACGCCGGCATAGACGTGGTGGCCTGCGATTTCTCCCTGGGGATGCTCAAGGTGGGCAAGCGCCGCCGCCCTGACATCGACTTCATTGCCGGTGACGCCACCAACCTGCCGTTCGCCGACAACACGTTTGACGCCACCACCATCTCCTTCGGCCTCCGCAACGTCAACGAGCCCAAGAAGGCGCTGGCCGAGATGCTGCGCGTCACCAAACCCGGCGGCCGCCTGGTCATCGCCGAATTCTCACAGCCCGTGGTTCCGCTGTGGCGCACCATGTACACCGAATACCTGATGCGCGCCCTACCGGCCATCGCCGTCAAGGTCGCGTCCAACCCGGACGCATACGTCTACCTCGCCGAATCCATCCGCGCCTGGCCGGACCAGGACCACCTGGCCGCATGGCTGCAGGAGAGCGGCTGGGAGAAGGTCACCTACCGCAACCTCACCGGCGGCATCGTCGCCGTGCACCGCGCATTCAAGCCTGCCGATTCCTCGCCCGACGGCGCTGCTGCCGCCATCGCTGCGCACAAGGGCCCGGTGGCCAAGCTGCGCCGCAACACTGTCCGCTGACCTGTGAAGGTACTGATTGTCGGCGCCGGTCCGGCCGGATCCACCGCCGCGTACTACCTGGCCAAGGCCGGCCTCGAAGTCACAGTCCTGGAAAAGACGCAGTTCCCGCGCGAGAAGGTCTGCGGTGACGGGCTGACGCCACGTGCCGTCCGCGAGATCCAGAAGCTCGGCCTGCCGCACCCGGAGAACGATGGCTGGCGCCGGAACAAGGGCCTCCGCCTGATCGCCGGCGGCCGCACCATCGAGCTGCCCTGGCCCGAGGTGTCCGACTTTCCGCAGTACGGGCTGATCCGCACGCGCCTGGGCTTCGACGAGGAACTGGCGCGGCACGCGGAGGCCGCGGGGGCCACCATCCTCGAGCGGCACAGCGTCACGGAGGCCCTCCGGGACGACGCCGGCCGGGTCACCGGTGTCCGCGCAGCGCTCCTGGACGAGTCCGGACGCAAGACGGGGGAGGCGCGTGAGTTCAGTGCCGACGTCGTCCTCGCTGCCGACGGCAACTCCACCCGCACCGCCGTGTCCCTTGGGATCCAGAAGCGTGACGACCGCCCCCTGGGCGTCGCCGTCCGCACCTACTTCACCTCTCCGCGCACGGACGACGACTGGATGGAAGGCTGGCTGGAACTCCGTTCGCCGGCTCCCCACGCCTCGCAAGCTCGGCGCGGGGCCCGCGCCGGCTCTCTGGGCCGCGACGGCAAGCTGCTGCCCGGCTACGGCTGGGTGTTCGGCGTGGGCGACGGCACCTCCAACGTGGGCCTGGGCATCCTGAACTCCTCCAAGGAATTCGGCAAGCTCGATTACAAGCAGGTCCTCCGCGAATGGACCGCCGGGATGCCCGCCGACTGGGGTTTCACGCCGGAGAACCAGGTGGGCGAAATTCGCGGCGCAGCCCTGCCAATGGGCTTCAACCGCACCCCGCACTACTCGCCCGGCCTGCTCCTGCTGGGCGACGCCGGCGGCATGGTCTCGCCCTTCAACGGCGAGGGCATCTCCTACGCCATGGAGTCCGCGCGGTTCGCCGCCGAGTTCATCATCGACGCCTCCTCACGCACGGCTGCTTCAGGCGGAACGTACGACGCCGATGCGCACCTTGCGCGGTACGCGGACTATGTGCGGGGCCAGTGGGGCTCGCACTTCACGCTTGGGCGGGCATTCGCCGCGCTGATCGGGAAGCCTGCCGTCATGAAGCTTGCACTGCGCACGGGCATGCCCATCCCGGTGCTCATGCGGTTCGTGGTCCGGCTCCTTGCCAACCTCACGGATCCCGCCGCGAAGGGCTTCGAGGACCGGGTGATCCGCGTCCTGGAATCACTGGTGCCGGCCACATCCAATACCCCGTCAGCTCCGAACCAGCGGTATCCGCAACAAAAAGTTAGGGTTAACCCGTGACCAACTCCGCAGACCATAGCTGGACGCACGCCGGGCACGGCCTGCCGGACTCCGAACCCAGCCTCAACACCACCGCCATCGCCACGGGCCTCCAGCTGCCTGCAGGCTTTGCGGCCATCGCGGGGGATGCCGAGCTGGGCCCGGCCATCACCAACAATCTGGCCAAGGTGGAGAAGAAGCTCCGCGAAGCCATCGCCAACTCGGATCCCCTGGCTGACGCAACGTCGCGCCACCTGGTGGAGGCCGGCGGCAAGCGGATCCGTCCGCTGCTGACGCTGCTGTGTGCCCACCTCGGTGACGCGTCCCTGCCCGCCGTGGTGCAGGCCGCCGTCGTGGTGGAACTGACGCACCTGGCAACCCTGTACCACGACGACGTCATGGACTCCGCGCCCTTCCGCCGCGGCGCTCCCACGGCTCACGAGGTGTGGGGCAACTCTGTTGCCGTCCTGACCGGTGACCTGATCTTCGCCCGTGCCTCGATCCTGGTGTCCGAGCTCGGCGGCCGCGCACTCGGCATCCAGGCGCGCACCTTCGAACGCCTGTGCCTGGGCCAGCTGCACGAGACCGTCGGTCCGCGGCCGGACGAGGATCCGGTGGCGCACTACCTGTCCGTCATCGCCGACAAGACCGGTTCGCTGGTTGCCGCTTCCGGCCAGTTCGGTGCCATCTTCTCCGGCGCCGACGAGGCCTACGAGGACGTCCTGGTGGAGTACGGTGAGAAGGTGGGCGTCGCCTTCCAGCTCGCCGATGACGTCATCGATGTCACCGGGGTGAAGGTCAAGTCCGGCAAGTCCCCGGGAACTGACCTGCGTGAAGGGGTACCCACCCTGCCGGTGCTGCTCCTGCGCAAGGCTGCCGTTGATGGCGACCAGTCCGCCGTCGACCTCCTGAAGCTGATTGATGGCGACCTGTCCTCCGACGAGGCGCTGGCTGCCGCCGTGGCCGGACTGCGCGAGCACCCTGTTACTGCCGAGTCCTGGGTGGTGGCGCGGCAGTGGGCCAAGGAAGCCATTGATGCCCTCGCTCCGCTGCCGGAGGGCGTGGTCAAGGAGTCGCTGTCCAACTTCGCCCTGGCCGTGGTGGACCGCGCCAGCTGATTACTGTTCGTTAGGAGCCCGGGACCTCTGCTTGATCCAGCTGCGGAGGTGCCGGGCTTCTTCGTTGTGCCGATCCGGCCGTGGCAGCCGGGCTTAACGGGATAGCCCCGGTCCTCAACAACCGAAGCTGCTGTGAACCGGGGCTACCTCTCCGTTCGCATCAGACCCGCCGGAGGCGTTTAGCGGATCCGTGAATAGCTTATGACAGGTTTGTCATAAGACGCAAGTCCTGTGTAACTGCTTGTGTCAAAGAGTTTTCAGGGAGCTCCGCCGGCTGTGGATGCGTCCTCGCTCAATTGCGTGATTTATAGCTGGCCACGAAGCTCCGCACCCCTTCAGCACGGGGGACAGACCGCCTGCGCAGCCCAGAAATCACGCAATTGCGTCAGCGACTCTGGTGGCTTTGTCCACATGGACAGAATCCTCTGCTTCGTCGCGGGCTGCGCACGGACACGATGAGGGATGGACATCTGCGACTACCTGGCCAGGCGCGGGGGAGCAGCCCGCTCTCTTGAACTGCAAAGGGCCGGCTTTACGCGGACCCGGGTGGGACAGGCTGTGGCGCTGGGCGTTGTGGTCAGAACCCGGCGCGGTGTCTATGCGCTGCCCGGCGATGGACGGGTGGCAGGGGCTCTGGCAGCCGGCGGGCGGCTCACGTGTTTGTCCGCCGCCCCCATCTACCGGCTGTGGACTCTCAACGGCCCAACAGGCCTGCACTTAAGCCGGAGCCACCCCACCCATACGTCCGGAGTCGTCGACCACGGCCGGCCCAAGCATCCGCGGCATCCCTGGCTGCCCGTGCTGGGGCTCGCCGATGTGCTTCTTCATGCCGTGCACTGCCTGCCGGAGCTGGAGGCGCTGGTGATGGTGCAGTCGGCTGTGGGCGCCGGTGACATCTCGCGCGATTTCCTCTACGCGCGCTGCCAGGGACGCCGCAACGGGCGCGCCAGGGCGGTGCTGGACCTGGTGATTCCCCGCGCGGACTCCGTGCTGGAGGTACTCGCAAATGTCCATTTCGCGCGGGCCGGATTACGGGTTCGGCGGCATGTCTACATTGCCGGAGTTGGAGAGGTGGATTTCCTGGTCGAGGAGTGCCTGGTGGTGGAGACGGATGGCTCAACGCATTTCGAGCCGAAGTCCATCAAGCGGGACCAGCGGCGCAACAACCGGAGCATAGTTGGGGGCTACCTGGTGTTGCGCTACTACTATGAGGACGTTATCCACCGGCCCGAGGCCATGGTCGCGGAGGTTCAGGCGGTGCTGCGGGTGTGGCGGAGGCCAGCGAACACCAGGCTTGGCGGCCCGTTTGCGTGATTTATGGGCTGTTAACCGGCGAGTGCCCCTGCAAACGCAGGGGCACATCTCAAGGTCCAGTCCATAAGTGACGCATTTACGTCAACGGCGGACGGGGAGCCCTTACTCTTCCTCTTCGTCCTCGAACGCCCACTCGAACATGTCGAAGACGAACTCGGAGAAGGTGCCTTCCTCGGACTTCCACTGCCCGCGGGCATTGTTGCGGCGGTACACGATGGGGTCCGGGACGCTGAGGTCGCCTACGCGGAATCCCCAGGTGAACGCTTCCTCTTCGTCTTCGAGGAACATGAGGAAGCCTTCGTCGTCGACCTCGAGCTCTTCGGGGTCCCAGAAGTAGTGGTAGGCCTCCATCAGGTCCTCGCAGCCGCCCAGTGCAAGGTAGAACTCGCGCAGGACCAGGGGGATCTCGAATTGGTGCTCTGCGAGGGCCTTGTCCAGCTCCTCGGGCGTCAGGCCATCCGCTTCCTGCCATTCATCCTCGAGATACTTTGGAACAAGCGCGCGGAACTTCTCGAGGAACATGTCAGTCATGCTCATATCCTAGCTAATCGCGGCGCTCCCAAAATGACATGGAAGCGAACGTCACAGCCCTGAATCGCTTGCCCTGCGCTGCCAGCCGCGGACGGCAAGCGGCGCCTGCCAGGAGCGGCGCCAGGCGAGGACGCGGAACGTGAAAACCAGGGCGGCAATGCCGGCTGCGGTCAGCACGTTGAACACGCCAAGAACCCACAGCACCGCCGTCAGCGAGGACCCCACGAAGGCCGGCAGTGCGTAGATGTCCTTGGGGTTGAACAGTTCGGGCACCTCGTTGGCCGTGATGTCCCGGAGCAGGCCGCCGCCCACCGCCGTCGTCACGCCCAGCAGCACCGATGCCACCGGGTTCAGGCCGGTGGCCAGCGCCTTGAGCGTGCCGGTCATGCAGAAGAGGGCCAGGCCGGCGGCGTCGAACAGGATCAGCAGCGACGTGTAGCGCTGGACACTGGAGAACAGGAAGAACACCAGCACTGTGGCCAGCAGCGGCGGGGCCAGGTAGGCGGGATTGGTGAACGCCGCCGGAACGATGACAAGGATGACATCGCGGATCACGCCGCCGCCCAGGCCCACCAGGGAGGCCAGGAGCAGGGATCCCACAATGTCGATCTGCTTCCGCGCCGCCAGCAGCGAGCCCGATACCGCGAAGAAGAACACGCCCAGCAGATCCAGCCACACCGGGGAGTTGTCAAAGGCGAATGTCATGGGGCGTCCCGGTATTTCAAAGAGGGCGGACAGGGCGGCTCCAACGTTACGCTAGCCCCTATGAACAGCCCCATCATGATCGCCTGTGCCCATGGGACGTCCAACACACAGGGGGCCGCGGAGGTCAACGCCCTGCGCGCCGCCATCGCGGAACTGCGCCCGGGCCTTGATGTCCGGGAAGCCTATGTGGACGTCCAGCAGCCGGATCTGGTGGATGTGGTGGCCGGCCTGCCGGGCGGGGAGGCTGCCGTGGTGGGGCCGCTTCTGCTGAGCGTGGGCTACCACGTGAAGGTCGACATCGCCCGGGCCGTGAAGGGCCGGCCGGGCAGTGCCGCCGCAGCGCCGCTTGGCCCGGACCCGCGCCTCGCGGCCCTGCTGGACCAGCGGCTGCGGGAGGCCGGCACTACCGACAATGACGTCATTGTCCTGGCGGCGGCGGGCTCGTCCAACCCCAACGCCGCGGTGAGCGTCGAAGAGCTGCTGGGCCAGCTGCGGGCATTGCGGTCCAACCGGATGGTGGCCGCCTACGGTGCCTCCGCCCAGCCTTCGGTGCCCGACGCCGTCGCCATGCTCCGCGAAGAGCTCGCCGGGGGTGCCGGGGCGGGGGAGTCCGCCGGAGCGGTCGACGTCGGCGGCCGGGTGGTGATTGCCTCGTATCTCCTGGCGCCGGGCTTCTTCCACGACCAGCTGGCTAAGGCGGGTGCCGACGTCGTGACCCAGCCCCTGCTGCCCTCCCCGACACTCGCGGAGATCGCGCTCGACAGGTACGACGCCGCCGTCGCCGCCATGAACGAAACGCCCGCGGAAGCACCCGTGGCGGCCCCCACCGAAGCCCCGGACAAGGCTCCCGCCGATGCACAGCAGGGTGGGTTCTTCAAGGCCCTCCAGCGTTTCGTGACGAAATATTTCCCTAGGTGACTTAGCGTTTCCGGGCCTTTGTGACGGTATTCGGCGCCGCCCTACAGTCGATGCATGACTGATACAGCTCTAGCCGGAGCGTCCGCGGACTCCGCTGCCCCCAAGCGCCCCGCCCGCCCGTCCCGCCCCGCTGCGAAGCCGCATGGCCAGTGGAAAGTGGACGGCAAGACGCCGCTGAATGCCAACGAAACCTGGAAGCAGGAAGACGACGGCCTGAACGTCCGCGAGCGTATCGAGACCATCTACGCCAAGGAAGGCTTCGACGCCATCCCCGGCCAGGACCTGCACGGCCGTTTCCGCTGGTGGGGCCTGTACACCCAGCGCAAGCAGGGGATCGACGGCGGCAAAACCGCCACCCTGGAGCCGCACGAGCTCGAAGACAAGTACTTCATGCTTCGCGTGCGTATTGACGGCGGCGCCCTCACCACCGAGCAGCTGCGCGTCGTCGGCCAGATCTCCGTGGACTTTGCGCGGGACTCCGCCGACCTGACCGACCGCCAGAACATCCAGCTGCACTGGATCCGGGTCGAAGACATCCCGGAGATCTGGAACCGCCTGGAGTCCGTGGGCCTGTCCACCACCGAAGCCTGCGGCGACGTGCCCCGCGTCATCCTGGGTTCGCCCGTAGCCGGCATCGCCAAGGACGAGATCATCGACCCCACCCCGCTCATCGCCGAGCTGGGGGAGCGGTTCATCGGCAACCCGCTGCTGTCCAACCTGCCCCGCAAGTACAAGACCGCCATCACCGGCCACCCCAGCCAGGACGTGGTCCATGAGATCAACGACTGCGCGTTCGTGGGCATTGAACACCCCGAGCTCGGCGCCGGCTACGACCTCTGGGTTGGCGGCGCGCTGTCCACCAACCCCATGCTCGGCAAGCGCCTCGGTGCGTTCGTGAAGCCGGACCAGGCCGCGGACGTGTGGCTGGGCGTGACCAGCATCTTCCGCGACTACGGTTACCGCCGCATGCGCACCAAGGCCCGCCTGAAGTTCCTGCTGGCCGACTGGGGTCCGGAGAAGTTCCGCCAGATCCTTGAGGACGAATACCTGGGCTACAAGCTGGCCGACGGCCCCGCCGCACCCAAGCCCGCCACCCCCGGCGACCACGTGGGCGTGCACGAGCAGAAGGACGGCAAGTTCTTCATCGGCGCCACCCCGATCGCAGGCCGCCTTTCCGGTTCCGGCCTGGTCAAGCTGGCGGACACCCTGGAGGTCCGCGGCTCCTACCGGCTGCGCACCACCCCGCACCAGAAGATCGTGGTGCTGGACGTCGAGAAGGACCAGGTGGAGCCGCTCATCGCCGAACTGGACGGCCTGGGCCTGTCCGCCCGCCCGTCCGTCTTCCGACGCGGCACCATTGCCTGCACCGGCATCGAATACTGCAAGCTGGCCATCGTCGAGACCAAGTACACGGCCGCCACCGCCGTCGCCGAACTCGAGCGACGCCTGGCGGACCTCGCCGGCTCGGGCCAGCTGCCGCAGGCATTGTCGCTGCACATCAACGGCTGCCCCAACTCCTGCGCCCGCATCCAGACCGCGGACATCGGCCTCAAGGGCATGATGCTGCCAACGCCCGACGGCGACCCCTCCCCGGGTTTCCAGGTCCACCTGGGCGGCGGACTGGCCAACAATGACCGCGAGGAAGCCGGACTGGGACGCACCGTCCGCGGCCTGAAGGTCTACGTCAACGACCTGCCCGACTACGTGGAGCGCGTGGTCCGCCGGTTCGTGGCCGACCGCACCGAAGGCCAGACCTTCGCCGAATGGGCCCACGCGGCAGACGAGGAGGCACTGCAGTAATGGCAAAGCATCTCGCACCCGCACCGGCCAAGCGGCCCCAGGAAGAGCTGAAGGCCCTGGCCGAGGCCGGCGCCGCCGAGCTCGGCTGGGACGCCCCCGCCCGCGACGTCATCGCCTGGGTGGAGCGCAACTTCGACCTGCCCGCCGTGGCGGTGGCCTGCTCCATGGCCGACGCCGTCCTGCCCGCCCTGGTCGCTGACCAGATGCCCGGCGTCGACGTCCTGTTCCTGGAGACCGGCTACCACTTCCCGGAAACCTACGCCACCCGTGACGAGGTGGCCGCGAACCTCCGCGTCAACGTGGTGGACGTCCTCCCGGAGACCACCGTGGAGCAGCAGGACCGGCTGCTGGGCAAGGACCTCTTCGCCCGTGACGCCGCCCAGTGCTGCGCCCTCCGCAAGGTGGCCCCGCTGCAGCGGACCCTCGCCGGCTACGAACTGTGGTTCACCGGCGTCCGCCGCGACGAAGCCTCCACCCGCACCAACACGCCGCTGGTCAGCTGGGACGAGAAGAACGGACTGGTCAAGGTCAACCCCATGGCTGCCTGGACGTTCGACCAGTTGGTCCAGTACTCGGACGACAACCTTTTGCCCGTCAACCCGCTGCTTTCCCAGGGGTACCCCTCCATTGGCTGCCAGCCCTGCACCCGCAAGGTGGCGCCCGGCGAAGACCCCCGCGCCGGCCGCTGGGCAGGATCCGACAAGACAGAATGCGGACTACACGTATGAGCACTTCACTTACCGAGGAGACCCAGGTGACCGACGCCGCCGTATCCACGCGCCTGTCCAGCCTGGACACCCTCGAATCCGAAGCGATCCACATCATCCGCGAGGTTGTTGCCGAATTCGAGAAGCCCGCGCTGCTGTTCTCCGGCGGCAAGGACTCCGTGGTGATGCTGCACTTGGCAACCAAGGCCTTCTGGCCGGGTAAGGTCCCCTTTCCCGTGCTGCACGTGGACACCGGCCACAACTTCCCCGAGGTCATCGACTTCCGTGACCGGACCGTGGAGCGGTTGGGCCTGAAGCTGGTGGTGGGCTCCGTGCAGGAGTTCATCGACCGCGGCGAACTCGCCGAGCGCGCCGACGGCACCCGCAACCCACTGCAGACCGTCCCGCTGCTGGACGCCATCCAGCAGAACAAGTTCGACGCCGTGTTCGGCGGCGGCCGCCGCGATGAGGACAAGGCCCGCGCCAAGGAGCGCATCCTGAGCCTCCGCGACGAGTTCGGCCAGTGGGACCCGCGCAACCAGCGCCCCGAGCTGTGGAACCTCTACAACGGCCGCCACACCGTGGGCCAGCATGTGCGTGCGTTCCCGATCAGCAACTGGACCGAGCTGGACATCTGGCGGTACATCGAGCGCGAGAACATCGAGCTGCCCGGCCTGTACTACGCCCACGAGCGCGAAGTCTTCGCCCGTGACGGCATGTGGCGCGCAGTGGGCGAAGTGTCCCAGCCCCGCCCCGATGAGGAAGTCATCACCAAGACCGTCCGCTACCGCACCGTGGGGGACATGTCCTGCACCGGTGCCGTGGAGTCCAACGCCTTCACCGTGGCAGACGTCGTGGTCGAAGTTGCCGCCTCCACCCTGACCGAACGTGGCGCCACCCGCGCAGATGACCGCATCTCCGAGGCCGCCATGGAAGACCGCAAGAAGGACGGGTACTTCTAATGACCACCGAAGCAGTTCTCCCGGCGGACCTGGAAACAGCCCTGCCCACCACCCTCTTCCGCTTTGCCACGGCAGGATCGGTCGACGACGGCAAGTCCACGTTGGTGGGCCGCCTCCTCCACGATTCGAAGGCCATCCTGGCTGACCAGCTCGACGCCGTGGCCCGCACCTCCGCGGACCGCGGGTTCGGCGGGGACAAGGGCGGCATCGACCTGGCCCTGCTGACCGACGGTCTCCGCGCCGAGCGCGAACAGGGCATCACCATCGACGTGGCCTACCGCTACTTCGCCACCGACCAGCGCAGCTTCATCCTGGCCGACTGCCCCGGGCACGTGCAGTACACCAAGAACACGGTGACGGGCGCGTCCACTGCGGATGCCGTCGTCGTCCTCATTGACGCCCGCAAGGGTGTGCTGGAGCAGACCCGCCGGCACCTGTCCGTGCTGCAGCTGCTGCGCGTTGCGCACGTGATTGTGGCCGTGAACAAGATCGACCTGGTGGACTTCAGCGAGTCCGTGTTCCGCGACATCGAAGCCGACGTGCAGCAGGTGGGCCGCGAACTGGGCCTGGGCTCGGACGGAATCAGCGACCTGCTGGTCATCCCCGTGTCCGCCCTCGACGGCGACAACGTGGTGGACCGCTCCGAACGCACCCCCTGGTACACCGGGCCGGCCCTGCTCGAGGTCCTCGAAACCCTCCCGGCCGCCGATGAGCTCGAGAGCCACCTGGAGAGCTTCCGCTTCCCCGTGCAGCTGGTCATCCGGCCGCAGGGCGCCCTGGCTCCCGACGCCGTCGCCGCCGGCCTGGACGTGGAAGCGTACCGCGACTACCGCGCGTACGCCGGCCAGATCACCGAAGGTTCGGTGAAGGTGGGGGACCAGGTGTCCGTGCTGACGCCGGGCCAGTCGCCGCGGACCACCGCCGTGGTGGGTATCGACTTCGCCGGCTCCTCCCTGCAGGAAGCCTCCGCCCCGCAGTCCGTGGCCATCCGGCTGGCGGACGAGTTCGACGTCGCCCGCGGTGACACCATCACGGCCGCCGGAACGGTCCGCGAAGCCTCCGCCGACCTCTACGCCGCCCTGTGCTGGCTGTCCCCGAAGCCGCTCCGCGAGGGCCAGAAGGTCCTGGTCAAGCACGGCACCCGCACCGTCCAGGCGATGGTCCGCAGCGTCTCCGGCAAGCTGGACCTGGCTACCTTCAAGCTTGAGGGTGCCTCCAGCCTGGAGCTCAACGACATCGGGCACGCGCAGCTCCGCCTGGCCGCCCCGCTGCCGCTGGAGAACTACCTGCACCACCGCCGCACGGGCGCGTTCCTGGTGATCGACCCGCTCGATGGCAACACCCTCGCCGCGGGGCTGGTCAAGGACCACCCGGGCGACCACGAGGACGAGCGTTACAGCATCTAGTTCCGCCCAGATCGCTGAAACCCTGCGGGGCCGCCGTAATTTTACGGCGGCCCCGCAGTCTTTCCGGCGATTTCGAGGGCCTGCGGTAATCCGCACAATAACCCGCAGAGGTTCCCCCCGAACCTTTCGTGGCCGCGGGTGGCATGGGAAGCTCAGGGATCGCTTCGCCGGTGCCGCGATTCCAGGTTCCGGCCTGTTCGTTGAGGGGGACACGATGCCTGCCATCCACCGGTGGAACACCAAAGCCGCCATCCGCTTCGCACGCGACGCCCGCGAGTGGGGAATTCGCCCGCGCCGAGCGCTGATCATCGCTTTGCTGCCGTTGGGCATCGCCCTCGCAACCGCGGCCACCGTCCTGCACCCGCCACTGTTCATCTGGCTCCTTGATGAGGACTCCCTGGTCGAGTGGCTCCAGTTCTTCTCACTGGTGGGTGCAGGCATCTTCCTGCCCCTCCTGGCCTTCCGCCTCTCCAGAACCGGGCACAAGATCATGGCATTGCTTTACGGCGTGGTGGCCGCCGGCGTCTGGTTCCTGGCCGGGGAGGAGATCTCCTGGGGACAACGCATCTTCGGCTGGCAGACACCGGAAGAAATGGAAGCGATCAACCGCCAAGGCGAGACCACCGTGCACAACATCGGCGGGGTGCAGGAACTGGTACCCGCAGCCATGCTGCTGACAAGCCTTTACGGCGCGTGTGCTCCCTTGGTGTGGAACGCCGTCCGCGGCCGCTGGAAGCACCTGGAATCTGCACACCTGCTGGTTCCGCCGCTGTGCGTGGTGCCGGCCTTCGGGCTGGCGGCGGCCTACCGCCTCTTCCGCCTGCTGGTGTGGCCCTCACCTGACTACGGCATCTCCGAGTATGGCGAAGTGATGGAACTTTCCCTGTACCTTGGGCTCGCGCTGTTCTGCTGGTTCAACCTGCGCCGCCTGGTGGTTGCCCGGGCCGCCGCCCGCGCGCCGCGGCACCGCCTCACCGCCCCCGCGTAAGTTCCCTAGTGGGGTTCGCCCCCGGGTGGCCGGCGCCGGCTGTCACCTTCAAGGATTGCCTTGAGTTTCTGCAGGTCCTTCCGGGTCTCCCGGCGGATCATTGGTTCCATAATCAGGCCGGCCAGGCGGGAGAAACCCGAGGGGCTCCCGCTGTTGCCGAGCGTCATGCGCGTCCCGCCGTCGTCGTCCGTCCATGTGTAGGTGGTCTGCATGGGGAAGGGGCCCTGGGAGGTGCGCATCACCAATCTCTGGCCGGGGACGTACTCCACGAACTCGTAGGTGTAGTTGAGCTCCCGGCCCAGGAACTTCGCAGTGAACGCCACCTTCGAGCCCGGGCCGAGGGGACCGCTGTCCAGCCGCTGCGATTTGTGGATGTTGACGTACCACCGGGGCGCATTTTCCGGGTTCGCCGCAAAGCCCGCGACTTCCTCACGCGGCCTGTCGATGTGGATATCCGTCTGGACACTAACCATTGCTGCATCTCTTTTCGAAGCGCGGGTTTAGCCTAGGACTTACCCTAGTCCTGGTCACCGCGGCGGGAGGCGGACATGGAAACCATCAGCCCGAAGCTTCTCAACTGGGCGTCCATCCTGGATGACAAAACCCGCGCGCAGGCCGTGATGACGGCGGCCCTGCCGTTCATCTACCCCCACCTGGCGCTGATGCCGGACGCGCATCTGGGCAAGGGAGCCACCGTGGGCTCCGTCATCCCCACCCTGCGCGCCATCATCCCGGCGGCCGTGGGCGTGGACATCGGCTGTGGCATGATCGCGGTGCGCACCCAGTACTCCGTGAAGGACCTGCCCAAGGACAGGAAGCGTCTGCGCGAGGACATCGAGCGGGCCATCCCGCTCTCCGCCGGGCACAACAACAGGCAGGTGCTGCCCACGGCTGAGCCCCGGATTGCGGAGCTGACGCGGCGGGCCGCCAACGCCGGGTTCAACCCGGCCCAGTATGTTCCCAAGTGGGAGCTGCAGCTGGGGTCCCTGGGCTCCGGGAACCACTTCATCGAAATCTCCGCGGATGAGGACGACGGCGTCTGGCTCTTCCTGCATTCGGGCTCGCGCGGGATCGGCAACAGGATCGCCCAGCACCACATCGGAGTGGCCCGGCAGGTGAGCCGGAAGAACCAGATATACCTGCCCGACCCGGACCTCGCGTACCTGGACGAGGGCACGCCCCAGTTCGAGCGGTACATCGCAGAGCTTCGGTGGGCCCAGCACTTCGCACTGCTGAACCGGGAGGAAATGATGGACCGGGTGGCTGCCCAGTTCAGCCGCTGGGTGGGCGGCCCGGTCCGGGAACGCGAACGGATCAACTGCCACCACAACTTCACGCAGCAGGAAACGCACTACGGCAAGCCCGTCTGGGTGTCCCGCAAGGGTGCCATCAAAGCCGCGCACGGCGATCCCGGACTCATCCCCGGGTCCATGGGAACGGCGTCGTATGTCGTGGAAGGCCGGGGCAACCCGGCATCATTGAACTCCTCCCCGCACGGGGCCGGACGCGAATACTCCCGGAACGCAGCCCGGAAGGCCTTCACCCTGGAGGAACTGAAGCGGGCCATGAAGGGCATTGAGTTCCGGGCGTCGGAGGCCTTCATCGACGAGATCCCGGCTGCGTACAAGCCGATCGACCAGGTCATGCAGGACGCCGCGGACCTGGTGACGGTGCGGCACAAGCTGCGGCAGTTGGTCAACGTCAAAGGCAACTGATTTTGCGAAACCGGGCAGCAGTGCGGCGGAATATGACGCTGGATGAACGTGCGTGACCCTCCGTTTCCGCTTCGTTGAACGGGTCTGGGCCACTCCCTATGGTGAAACAATGACTAGTTCCAAGCCCGGGATGACCCGCATCGTGGCAGGCGAAAGCGCGGTCCCCACGCGCCGGCGCGCCGTCGAGGCTGCCCTGGCCATAGGGCTGGTCCTGCTGATCGCGGTCGGGGCCATTGTTGCCTCCAACATCTCCCGCAACACCGGTGCGCAGGCCGCCGAGCCCACTCCGGCAGCAGAGCTGAAACTGGGCTACTTCGGCAACGTCACGCACGCACCCGCCCTGGTCGGGGTGAAAAAAGGGTTCCTCGCGGAGGCCTTGGGCGGCACCAAGCTCAGCACAGAGACCTTCAACGCGGGACCGGCAGCCATCGAAGCCCTGAACGCCGGCGCCATCGACGCGGCCTACATCGGCCCGAACCCGGCCATCAATTCCTTCGCCAAGAGCCAGGGCCAGTCCGTGCGCGTGATCGCCGGAGCCGCGGCGGGGGGCGCCCAGCTGGTGGTCAGGCCCGGCATCACCTCCGCGGCGGATCTGCGGGGCAAGACCCTGGCAACGCCGCAGCTGGGCGGGACCCAGGACGTCGCCCTGCGCGCCTGGCTCACCAAGCAGGGCTACAAGACCAACGTGGACGGCAGCGGCGACGTCGCCATCAACCCCACGGACAACGCCCAGACCCTCAAGCTGTTCCAGGACGGAAAGCTCGACGGCGCGTGGCTGCCTGAGCCCTGGGCGTCACGCCTGGTGCTCCAGGCCGGAGCCAAGGTCCTCGTGGACGAAAAGGACCTGTGGGACGGCTCAGCCACCGGCAAACCCGGGGAGTTCCCCACCACCATCCTGATCGTGAACCAGAAATTCGCCGCCGACCACCCGGACACCGTCAAGGCGCTGCTGGCCGGGCACGCCAAGTCGGTGGCATGGCTCAACTCGGCACCCGCCGACGAGAAGGCGGCACTGGTCAACGAGGCCCTGCAGGAATCCGCCGGGGCCGCGCTGCCGGCCGACGTGCTGAACCGTTCCCTCGCCAACATCACCTTCACCCTCGACCCGCTGGCCGGCAGCTACCCCAAACTGCTGCAGGACGGCGTGGACGCCGGAACCACCAAGAAGGCCAACATCAACGGCCTCTTCGACCTCACCGCGCTCAACCAGGTCACCGCCGCCGGCAAAATCTCCGCAGCCGGCCTCGGCCAGGACTGACCCCCACCACTACCTAAGGACGCCACCATGCCAGTCGTACTGGAACACCTGGGCAAGCGCTTCGGCGACGGCGCCCCGGTACTGGACGACGTCAACGCCAACATCAAGCAGGGCGAGTTCGTCGCCCTCCTTGGTGCCTCCGGCTGCGGCAAATCCACCCTCCTGAACATCATCGCGGGACTGGAAGCACCGACGTCGGGCGCCCTGGAAGTGCCCAGCGACGGCGCCGCCTTCATGTTCCAGGACGCCGCACTGTTCCCGTGGCTCACAGCCCGGGAGAACATCGAGCTGGCCCTGAAACTGCGTGGCGTGGGCAAGGCCGAACGCCGCACCAAGGCCCAGGAACTCCTCGAACTGGTGCATCTGGGATCCGCAGGGGACAAGCGACCGCACGAACTGTCCGGCGGCATGCGGCAGCGCGTGTCCCTGGCCCGCTCCCTGGCCCAGGACCGGCAGCTGCTGCTCATGGATGAGCCGTTCGCCGCGCTGGATGCCATCACCCGCGACCTGCTGCACGATGAGCTGGAACGCATCTGGAAAGAAACCGGGCGGACCATCGTCTTCGTCACCCACAACGTCCGGGAGGCCGTCCGGCTGGGCCAGCGCGTCCTGCTGCTCTCCTCCCGCCCCGGCCGCGTGGTCCAGGAATGGGACGTCACCGAGGAACACCGAACCGACGCCGGGCTCGCCGGCCAGCTGACCGGGGTCATCACCGCCCGGCTGCGTGAGGAGATTCGCCGCCATGCCAAGTAACCCGACACCGCTCGCCGAGGTGGCCGAAACCCGCGAGCACGTGCATGCCGCTTTGACCCGGACTTCGAGTGGCCACGAGGACCTGCGGGAGCTCGAATCCGGCCTGGACTCGCTGCAGTCCGACGCCGACCGCAAGCACCGCGTCGACTGGAGCCGCATCCTCCTGCCGGTGGCCGCGCTGGTGGTCCTGGTGCTCATCTGGCAGTTTTACGTCTCGCTCGGCGTGAAGCGGCGCGACCTGGTCCCGGGGCCGCTGGATGTGGTGGCGCAAATGGGTGTCCTGTGGGGCGACGGCAAGTTCCAGGAGGCGATCTGGACCTCGCTGCAGCGCGGTGTGGTGGGCTTCCTGATTTCGGTGGCCATTGCCACTCCCGTCGGTTTGCTGCTGGCCCAGGTTGCCCCGCTTCGACGCGCTTTCGGCCCGCTGATCTCCGGCCTGCAGGTACTGCCGTCCGTGGCGTGGGTTCCCGCGGCCATTATCTGGTTCGGACTCACCGACGCCACCGTGTATTTCGTGGTGTTCATGGGCGCCATCCCGTCCATCATCAACGGCCTCATCTCCGGCGTGGACCAGATCCCGCCGCAGTACCGGCGCGTGGGGACCGTGCTGGGTGCGTCCCGGCTGCAGATGGCGCTGCAGGTCATCCTTCCCGCTGCCCTGCCCGGCTACCTCAGCGGCCTCAAGCAGGGGTGGGCCTTCTCCTGGCGCTCCCTCATGGCGGCGGAGATCATCGCTGTGGGCGGCACCATCGGCTTCGGCCTGGGATCCCTGCTGGACCAGGGCCGCGATCTGTCCGACATGACCATCGTGATGGCTGCCATCCTGCTGATCCTCGGCGTCGGCATCCTCATCGAGCTGCTGGTCTTCGGGCCCATCGAGAAGCGCCTCCTGCGGCGCCGGGGCCTCCTGGCCGGCAGCACCCGCTGACCCAGCCCCTCCCCAACGCACCCTTAGGGCCCGACGGCGACCACCCGCCGTCGGGCTCTGCTGTTCCCTGACGCATCTGCGTCACTTTTGGCCCCGCCACAAGAAGTCCACCCTGTAACTGCGCGGCCGCCAGTCTCTGCCGGCGCCAAAAGATACGCATTCTGGTGCCATCGTTGCGAAGTGTGAGTGACTGCTCAGTTGCCCCACGACGGCGGCGCCCCACATCGCTCCATGGCAGACTGGCGCCATGACCGTCAGCTTCGAGTGCCGCACCGAGTCGCCGCTGCCCGCGGAGCAGCTCTTCGACCGGGCCCGCAGCATCGACCTGCATCTGGACTCCCAGCAGAAAGCACGGGAGCGGGCGATCGGCGGCGTCACCGGGGGCCTGATCGGAAAAGGCCAGGAGGTGACCTGGCGGGCAAAACACTTCGGCATTCCACTCACCATGACCAGCCGGATCACCCACGTGGACTTCCCCCGCAGCTTCACCGACGAACAGGTCAAGGGGCCGTTCACGTCATTCCGGCACGTCCACGAGTTCGAACCCACAGCCGGGGGCAGCATCATGACGGACCGGGTGGAGTTCACCGCCCCGCTGGGAGTCCTGGGCCGCGCCGTCGAGCGCCTCTTCCTCGCCCGGTACCTGGAGCGGCTGATCCGGGACCGCGGCACCTTCCTCGCCGGCAGCGCGGCAGATTCTTTGTGACGCAGCGTTACCTTACGTGAACTGGTGTTGCTGACCCTTTGTGGGCCAATGTGACGCCGCCCTACCGTTGATTCATGGCAATTCAGGACATATACCCCACGGCGCTGCGGCTGCTCGGCCGCCCCGTGCTGGTGGTGGGCGGCGGACCCGTTGCAGCCCGCCGCGCCAAGGGACTGCTCGACGCCGGTGCCCTGGTCACCGTCGTGGCCCCCGTTGCCTCGCCCGCGCTGCAGGAGATGGCCGACGCCGGCCTGCTCACCTGGGAAGCGCGGCCTTACCTTTCCAGCGACATCGACGGCGTCTGGTTCGTCCAGACCGCAACGGGCACCCCGGAGGTGGACGCCCAGGTATCGGCCGACGCCGAGGCGCAGCGGGTGTGGTGCGTCAACGCCTCCAACCATGAAGCGTCCGCCGCCTGGACCCCCGCGGTCGCTGAGGTGGACGACGTCAAGATTGCCATCAACGCCGGGGGAGACCCGCGCCGTGCCATGGCCGTCCGCGATGCTGTTGCCACTGCCCTCGAAACCGGCGATCTTCCCCTGCGCCGCCGCCGTGCCCACCAGGGAAGCGTGGCCCTCGTTGGTGGCGGCCCCGGCGATACCGGCCTCATCACCGTCCGCGGCCGCCGCCTCCTGGGCCAGGCCGACGTCGTGGTCGCCGACCGCCTGGGACCCCGCGAACTGCTGAATGAACTCGCGCCGGACGTCCGCGTCATCGAAGTGGGCAAGACACCGGGCCACCACCCGGTGCCGCAGGCGGACATCAACCGCATCCTGGTGGAGGAAGCCCTCAAGGGCCACCGCGTTGTCCGGCTCAAGGGCGGCGACCCGTACGTGCTGGGACGCGGCGGCGAGGAAGCCGAATACTGCCGCCAGCACGGCGTCGAGGTTGAGGTGGTCTCCGGCGTCACGTCTGCCATCTCCGTCCCGGCAGCCGCAGGCATTCCCGTCACCCACCGCGGCCTGGCCAAGGGCTTCAGCGTGGTCACCGGCCACGAGGAACTCTCCGAGGTTCCGGCCCGCGCAGACCACACCATCATCCTGCTCATGGGCGTGGGCCAGCTCCGCGAATCCGCGTCCGCGCTGGGCGAAGCCGGACTGCCCGCAGACACCCCTGTTGGTATCGTGGAAAACGGCTATTTGCCGGACCAGCGCGTCACCATCGGCACGCTCGGTTCCATCGCCGACCAGGCCGAGGCGGCCGGCGTCGCAAATCCTGCCGTGATTGTCATCGGTGACGTGGTGCGCGTGAGCCCGTTCGCGCCGCCGCACTTCAAAACCGCTGACTACAGCACCACCACTCCGAACAGCCCCCGCAAGACCGTCCTCACCACCTGAAACCCATCGATTGCTCCGTACTTGTCGTTATGAACGTTGAAAACGACAAGTACTCAGCAATCGATGCAGAAGAAAAGGAACACAGCCGTGTCATCCAGCACTACCGTAGGATCTGCTGCGCGTCCCCTGCGCGTCGCCGTCGTGGGCTCCGGCCCGGCGGGCGTCTACGCCGCTGACATCCTCACCAAGAGCGAAGCCGTCAAGAGCGGCGAGCTGACCGTCAGCATCGACCTTTTTGACCGCTACCCGGCACCCTACGGCCTGATCCGCTACGGCGTGGCCCCAGACCACCCCCGCATCAAGGGCATCGTCAACGCCCTGCACAAGGTGCTGGACCGCGGCGACATCCGCTTCTTCGGCAACGTGGACTACGGCACGGACCTCACCATCAAGGACCTCCGCACCCACTACGACGCCGTCATCTTCGCCACCGGCGCCATCAAGGACGCGGACCTGAACATCCCCGGCGTCGAGCTGGAGGGCTCCTTCGGCGGCGCGGACTTCGTCTCCTGGTACGACGGCCACCCTGACGTGCCGCGCGAATGGCCGCTGGAGGCCAAGGAAATCGCCGTCATCGGCAACGGCAACGTGGCCCTGGACGTGGCCCGCGTCCTGTCCAAGCACGCCGACGACCTGCTGGTCACCGAAATCCCGGACAACGTCTACGCCGGCCT
>Ga0308158_10000137_pt1 | contig 161152 bp, 142 predicted proteins | sample PhyBR2_FD_201038 | JGI IMG/M metagenome (GOLD analysis project Ga0308158, IMG submission 201038) | Phyllosphere microbial communities from UC Gill Tract Community Farm, Albany, California, United States - DLSLB.R2 | ecosystem: Host-associated > Plants > Phyllosphere > Unclassified | place... | reverse complement strand
TGTTAATTAACCCGAAAGCCTTAACCCAATGCGATCTGAACATCAACACCAGCTGCAAGATCTAATTTCATCAATGCATCAACAGTTTTGTCTGTTGGTTGAACGATGTCGATCAAGCGCTTGTAAGTGCGGATTTCATACTGGTCACGCGCGTCTTTGTTAACGTGCGGTGAAGTTAGAACGTTAAAACGTTCGATGCGTGTAGGCATCGGAATTGGACCACAAACTTGTGCGCCAGTGCGTTTTGCTGTTTCTACGATCTCTTGAGCAGATTGATCAATTAAACGATGATCAAAAGACTTCAAACGGATACGGATTCTCTGGTTAGACATACCAGTAAACTCCAAGCCAAAAATATAAAGAATCACCTCTGACGCATCTCACCTATTGGTAAGTGTCAAAGGCAGTGAAAATCACTAAGGTCATGATCGATGCCACGACTGTCACGATATTAACTACTTTATTCGTAGTTAACCCCTTTCATTAAAGGGCCGCTCATTATAGCCACTGTTTAACGCTTAAGCAAATCTCTTTTGTGCTTTTTAGTGGTTTTCTGACATTATAAATTTGTAACATTGTTTAAAAATAAATCAACATGCGGTATTTTGCAAAACATACTCTATTGCTTTATTTAATATTTGATTTCCTTGAATAAAATTAATTTTTGGCGACTTTTTTAATTGTTGTTCAGATTGTACATACTCTCCTGTAAAATTTACCCGCTCTTCATTATTTTCTAAAAACAGTTTTAATGTTTCTGGTGTAATCTCTGGATGAAACTGGAATCCCAAGACATTTTTGCCAATTTGGTACATCTGGTTTCGGCAAACATCATTTTCGGCTAAATGAATCGCCCCTTTCGGTATTTCAAAGGTTTCACTATGCCATTGCATCACATTAAATTGCGCTGGCAATTCAAAACATGCTTCAGGCACATGATTAACTTTGCGCACCCCAGTCCAGCCTAATTCCTGTTTTTCATTGCGGCTAACCGCTGCACCCAATGCATTAGCGATAAGCTGAGCACCCAAACACAAACCAATTGCGGGTTTGCCCATCGACAGATAACGTCGCAACCAGCGTTTTTCGACTTTTAACCAAGGAAAATTTGCTTCATCATTCACACTCATTGGCCCACCCATAATAATGAGTAAATCCACATCTTCCATATGAGGTAAAGCTTCAATATCCAAAGGACGATCTACAGGTAATGCAAAAAACTCCGTTGCACTCATTTTAGCCTGGTGCTGTTTTAAAAATGGATAACAACTGCCGAACCCTTCACCAGCAATATGCTGAAAATAATGTACCTTTAAATGCGACTTCATGCGCTCCCGCCTATTGTTGTGTTCTGATATAGGTTTAGCAAAAATGAAGCCAACATTATGTGCAGATTAACGTTTCTATACATTTCGGCATTTATATAGCCTAATGTGCAAGTTTCTCTTAAGCTAAGACTAATTTTGATACGACTTAGAGCAAAAAATTGAAAAAGAATCCGCAAACAGAACTGATTCATGCACCACGTAAAGCGCCTCAGTACATTTCTACGGTCCAACCTCCCCTGTTTCGTGCATCAACCATTATTTTTAAAGATACCAATGCACTGTTTAATCGCCATTGGACCGACGACTATGACTATAGTTATGGCACCCATGGTACACCGACTACTTTTACTTTGGGGGACAACCTTGCCCAAATTGAAGGCGGTGAATATTGCCTGCTGGCGCCAAGTGGTTTGTCTGCCATCAATCTGGTGAATTCATGCTTTTTGGCACACGGAGATGAAGTGTGGGTTGCAGACAATATCTATGGTCCAAACATGGAACATCTGCGCAATCTGGAAACACGTTACGGCATTACAGTTAAGGTTTACAATCCAATAGATGTGGATAGTTTCCAACCTACGAATAAAGCCAAACTGGTTTGGTTGGAAGCTGCAGGGTCAGTCACTTTAGAGTTTCCCGATTTGGTCGGCTTGGTCAAAAAAGCTCAAGCACACAATATCCTGACTGCACTGGACAATACTTGGGGAGCAGGCCTTGCCTTTAATGCATTTGATTTTTCTGATCAGCATTTAAGTGTTGATCTGACCGTGCATGCATTGACGAAATACCCAAGTGGTGGCGGTGATATTTTGATGGGTTCGGTGGTGACAGATGACAAAAACCTGCATCATAAACTGTTCCGCATGCATGCCATTCAAGGCATTTCTATCTCAGGGGATGATGCTGCACAAGTTCAACGCAGTTTAGCTTCCATGCGAGTTCGTTATGAACATCAGTCTCAAAGCACTTTAAAACTACTGAACTGGCTGAAACAACAGCAAGAATTTGTTCAGGTGCTACATCCTGCCGATGACTCATCTGCTGGTCATAATTATTGGAAAGAGATTTGTACCACAGGTGAAAGTGCCGGCCTGGTCAGTGTTATTTTCAAACCTGAATATAGTTTGAAAGATATCCGCAGATTCTGTGATGCCTTACAACTATTTAGGCTGGGTTTTAGCTGGGGTGGCCCTGTCAGCCTAGTCATGCTTTATAACTTAAAGGATATGCGTGTACTTGAGCATACACATTTACAACAAGGATTATTGGTTCGTTTTTGTATAGGACTGGAACATCCAAGCGATTTAATTCAAGATATAGAAAACGCGTTAAAACAATTAAATACACCACAACTCGAATAACTCAAAACACAAGAAAATAAAATAGGAACAGACATGGGTACACCTATCGTTATTGCCAAGAAAACCTCGAATACTCAACAAGAGATTGTTCTACATTCACAGTTCGCCAACCGTCACGGCTTAATCGCGGGTGCAACGGGAACGGGTAAAACGGTGACTTTAAAAGTTCTTGCAGAAAACTTTTCCCGAATGGGTGTGCCCGTATTTTTAGCCGATGCCAAAGGCGATGTTTCAAGCTTGGCTAAAGCGGGGTCAAGCAATGCTAAATTCGATGAACGCCTTAAAGTCCTAAAGATTGAATCTATCCCGTTTGCTGCATCACCCGTAGTGTTTTGGGACTTATTTGGCCAACAAGGTCATCCGATCCGTACTACGGTTTCGGAAATAGGACCGTTACTATTAGCACAAATGCTCAATCTGAATGAGACACAGGAAGGGGTACTTTCGGCGGTTTTCCGGATTGCAGATGATCAGGGCTTACTGCTGATTGATTTTAAGGACTTAAAATCAATCCTCGCTTATGTATCTGAACATGCTGCAGAATTTCAGGCGGAATACGGCAATCTTTCTCCTGCCAGTCTGGGTGCCATTCAACGCAACTTACTGGCTCTTGCAGACCAAGGTGGTGATCAGTTTTTTGGCGAACCCGCTTTAGACATTATGGATTTCATTCAGACTGACAGCCAAGGTCGCGGCAATATCAATTTACTTGCCGCAGACAAGCTGATGAATACCCCAAAACTGTATGCCACCTTCTTGCTCTGGATGCTATCAGAACTGTTTGAACAATTGCCTGAAGTGGGCGATATGGATAAACCTAAACTGGTGTTCTTCTTCGATGAAGCGCATTTATTGTTTGATAATGCCAGCGCAGCGCTACAGGAAAAAATTGAACAGGTGGTGCGTCTGATTCGCTCCAAAGGTGTAGGAATTTATTTTGTCACTCAAAATCCACTCGACCTGCCTGAAAGCGTTTTAGGACAACTCGGTAACCGTGTACAACATGCCTTAGGTGCCTTCACCCCGAAAGATCAAAAAGCGGTAAAAACGGCAGCAGATACTTTCCGTGCCAATTCTGAATTTAAGGTCGATCAAGCCATTACCGAACTGGGTGTCGGTGAAGCCTTAATTAGCTGTCTGGATGAACAAGGTATTCCACAAATTGTAGAGCGGGGCTGGGTGATGCCACCCTACTCTTCATTTAGCCCGATGAGCGTAGATGAACGTAAAATACTGATGAATCAAAGCATCGTTGCCGGGGTGTATGAACAACATATTGACCGCGAAAGTGCTTATGAAATGTTGCAGCAAAAAGTCGTCCAACGTCAGCAACAAGCAGTTGCTGAAGAAACAGCGAAACAGCAAGCCAAAGAACAAGAAGCGTTAGCCAAACAACAAGCAAAAGATCAGGAAGCTTTTGCAAAGCAGCAAGCACGCGAACAAGAACGTATTGCACGTGAGCAGCAGAAAGAAGCTGATCACGTATCAAAACAACGCGAAAAAATGACTCAGGATATTGTCGGGACATTTGCCAAAAGTGCGGCACGCAGTTTAGGGGGCAGTACAGGACAAAAAATTGTCCGTGGTTTGCTCGGTTCTCTTTTCGGCAGAAAATAACTTCTTTTTCCTATCAGGATTTTCAAAATTATGGGATATTCAGATATTCCATAATTTTTTTATGGTTTTTTAAAAAGATGTATTTACAATAATTTTTATAAGATGTATTTTAAATACATCTTATAGCCACAACAAAAGACGTTCTAGCCATGACTCCACAACATATTGAACTTGTTAAATCCACTGTCCCTGTCCTACGTGAAAATGGTGTTGCACTGACCAGCTATTTTTACAACCGCATGCTGAACAATAATCCAGAATTAAAAAATGTCTTTAACTTAGATCATCAAACTAGTGGCCGTCAGCCACGTGCCTTAGCAGCAGCGGTATTGGCCTATGCAGAACATATTGAAAATCCAAGTGTTTTAGCTAAAGCGATTGAACACATCACAACTAAGCATGTCAGTCTTGATATTCAACCTGATCAATATGCCATTGTAGGTGACAATCTATTGCATTCAATTAGCGAAGTTTTAAATGTACCCTTCGAATCTGACCTGATTGCTGCTTGGAAAGAAGCTTATATGCAATTGGCAGGCATCCTGGCTGGGGTAGAAAAACAGAAATATGAAGGTTTGGCTGCACAAAATGGCGGTTGGGCTGGATGGCGTGCCTTTGAAGTGACTGCAGTTGAAGCAACCGATGCCGGTAAACGTTTTACTTTAAAAGCACAAGATGGCAAGCCGGTTGTTGCTGCTGAAGCAGGAAGTTATATTTCTGTGAAAGTTAAAGTTCCTGGACATGACATTCAACAGCCACAACAATTTACCTTTGCAGATGCTCAATCTGCAGATCAGTTTACCTTTGATGTAAAACCTGAAGTAAATCATACAGAGTATTCTGTAGCCAACATTTTGCTTGAAAACTACCAAACAGGAGATGTGGTTCAGGTTTCTGCACCCGTTAAAGGCTAAATGCTGAATAATTAATTCTGATTGAAAGTTCCTTTCGGGGGACTTTCAAGCTACCCTATAAATCTCCCTCCTCATCTTTATCTTTTAAAGACTCTATGCAACTCAATAAATTTACTGATTATGCCTTGCGTCTATTGATGTACATCTCCAGACCCAGAGATATCCCCTATACCATTGCCGAGATTGCACGAGATTTACATGTCTCGCAAAATCATCTGGTTAAAATTGTTCATTTCATGGGAAAACAGGACTGGATCATTACCACACGTGGAAAAGGCGGCGGGATTCGCCTAAATGCAGAAACTTTAAATTTAAATCTGGGTCAAATTGTGCGTATCCTGCAAGGCGATAACCAGATTGTGGAATGCAATACACCACCTTGCGTACTGCGCAGCAACTGTGGCCTTAAAGGCATTTTAGATCAAGCACTTGAACAGTTTTATCAATCCTTAGATCACTATCGTTTAGGCGATGTACTTGATCAAAGTAGTTCCAGTAAAGTTACCACCTCACCCCTCATTTCGCTGATTAATCTTTAAATCGCCAGCGGAAGTTTTACTGCTTTCAAAATGCAAAGGTCGCTTGCCTAGACGACTTCCTTTATAATGTTTCTTTGTAGATCATTTATTGAAGTTGAGTTATGCACCACAGCAGAGGAAAATCCAAAAACAGTAAAATAGCCAATGCGCCTAAGCAAAAGATCAGCTATGAGAAAAAAGTTGATTCTGCCATTACTGAATATTCTGTGCGTTCACTCAACTGGTTACGCCAAGCCGAATTCTTGATGAGTGCGCCAAAGCTCAACCTGTGTGTAGAAGATACAGGTTATGAGATTGCTTTTGCAGGCCGTTCAAATGCCGGTAAATCCAGTGCCATCAATGCCTTAACCAATCAAAAACAGTTGGCACGTGCATCGAAAAAGCCGGGTCGCACCCAAATGATCAACTTCTTTAGCTTGGGTAATCCGGATCAGCGTCTGGTGGATTTGCCGGGTTATGGTTATGCAGCTGTACCTGAAGCAATGAAACTGGTTTGGCAGAAAGAACTGGAAAATTATCTAATTCATCGTCAAAGCCTGCAAGGGTTGGTGTTGTTGATGGATATTCGCCATCCCCTGCAACACTTTGACGTGATGATGCTGGAATGGGCCTATTCACGTAAATTGTTTGTCCATGTATTGTTGACTAAATCAGACAAATTGAACCGTGGCCCTGCATCAAAAGCGTTGCAAGAAGTGCAACAGCAATTGAGAAAAATGAAGCTTAATTTTTCGATTCAGTTGTTCTCATCGATGAACAAACAAGGTTTGGAAGAACTTGCCAGCGTGATGGCCGGTCGTCTGAACTTTACCCTGGAACAAGCGACTGAATTCGATTTAGATAGCATTCCTGAAGCTGACGCCAACGATCTGGATGAACCAGTAGAAATTATGGATGCAGATGATGAGGCAGAGATCGAAATTGCCGACGATGTGACCGATGAAAGCAGACAAGCTGATTAATACCGGTTGTCTGACAAAATTTATCATCTATTGATATTTGAATGTCCTCTATTGCTAAGCACAATTGAGGGCATTTTTTTATACTGCTCCTAAGTCGATGCAATCATGATCACGGACCAAATAACTTGATCACAGACAAAATAAGGACAGGATGATGAAGTTTTTATCGTTATTGAAAAAGTCTAAAACTGGATCATCAATTGATTACCAAATCAAGCCGCGTAAAGTCAAATTTGAATGGCAACAGACCCCTGTCGACTGGATTCCCAATCAGCCTTTTGTCAGTTATTTCGTCAATGAAATTAATATGATTTTACCTGCGGGCGAATTCTGGTTCTGCCGTTTATATAACAAAGTCTTGCCACAAATTAGCGATGAAAAACTCAAACAGGATGTCAAAGCTTTTATCCGCCAGGAAGCCATGCATGCACAGGCACATGCTTCAGCGAATAAAGAATATCTCTCGGTGCGCAACATTGATGTAGAGCGCAATCTTAAACTCATGGATTTCCTCTTTGGCACGTTACTGGCAGACCAACCGCTCGGTTTAAGGGTACCAAAATCACTCGAACATCAGTGGGACTTATTTCGTCTCGGCATTATCGCTACAGTTGAGCATATGACCTGCGTGCTGGGAAAATATATTTTGTATAACCAATATTGGGAACAGCTTGGTGCCGATCCTGCCATGCTCGATCTGGTCAAATGGCACGGCGCAGAAGAAATAGAACACCGTACCGTAGCCTTTGATTTATACCGTCATCTCGGCGGTGGCTATATTGCGCGTTATTACTTAAGTGTGGTGGTCATTGCAGGTGTGCTTGGTTTATGGGTCGATGGTGCAGCGCATATCATGCAGCAGGATGAACGTTTTAAATCTGTTCGCCCCCAGGTATTTAAACCGTGGATCTGGCGTGAATGGTATCGCATTTCACAAAAAGATAATCGCTTAATGCCGAACCCACTGTGGCTGGTTTCACAACAACTGGGATATTTAATGCCTTGGTACGATCCGGTGCATGAAGCCAAAACTGAAGATGCAATTGCCTATTTGAACACTTCCCCTGCTGCAAAACGGGCAGCACTGAAAGTCGCTTAAAGCAATCACACAAATACCAAACAGTAGGGCTTTATGCCCTGCTTTTATTTACACTACAATAAATCCAGATAAGAAAAAAATCAGGATAAAAAATGAAGCCGTATATTTCTGTTATTACGCTTGCCGTCAAGGACTTAGAGGAATCACTCAAGTTTTATTGTGAAGGTTTGGGCTTACATAGTAAAGGCATTTTGGGTCAAGACTATGCATATGGTGCAGTCGCTTTTATAGATCTGCAATCAGATTTAAAACTTGCCTTATGGCCGCAACAGAGTATTCAGCAGGATACCGGTCTGGAACTGAACCCAATGTGTCCGACCCAAATGACCCTTGGACATAATGTTTTTAGTCCATTAGAAGTCGATCAAGTCATGGCACAAGCAGCACGTGCAGGTGCTCAAATTATTAAACCTGCACAAGCTACCTTTTACGGTGGATATGCAGGTTATTTTCAAGATCCCAATGGGCATGTTTGGGAGGTAATTTGGAATCCATGCTGGGAAAACGATTAAGTTGGAATTTCCTCATCACGGGTGTGACGGTCGACCACCACGCTAATCATCATATCGCCTTGCACGTTAACCACAGTACGCACGGTATCCAGTAAACGGTCTATCGGTAATAAAATGGCAATGGCTTCCGCGGGCAGACCGACTGACTGCAATACCATAATCATGGTCACCATGCCTGCACTTGGAATACCCGGTGCACCCAAGGAGGCAATCATAGCTGTCAAACAAACAATAAGCTGTTGTCCAATACTTAAATCCAGCCCCATCAAGTTGGCAATAAATAAAGCCGCAGCAGCTTCATAAAGTGCTGTGCCATCCATATTTAGCTGTGTTCCCAAGGGAATAACGAAACCGGCTGTTGCTGGACGTACCCCCAAGTTCTCTTGAGCACACTTCATGGAAAGTGGCAGGGTGGCCGAACTGGAACTGGTTGCAAAAGCAGTAATCAGGGCTGTGCGTGTGCCTTTAAAAAAGGTAATCGGATCCATCTTGCCAAAAATCCACAATAGGAGTGGTAAAACCACGGCACCGTGAAAAATAGTGGTTCCGGTCACCACAGCAGCAAATTCCATCAGACGGTTCAGTACAGAAATGTCTTCGGTTGAAATGAGTTTTGCCAGCAGAGCAAAAATACCGATCGGTGCAAGTCGCATTACCCAGATGATCATAAACATCATCATGTCAAAAAACTGCTGACTGACCTGACGTACAGTTTTGAAACGTTCGCCGCCATGTACCAAAGCCACCCCAAAAAATAAGGCAAACAGTACTACAGCCAGGACATTGCCTTCGGAAAAAGCTTTAAAAGGATTGATTAGGGTATTTTGAATAAAATTGGTGAAAAATGAGGTTGGCGTTAAAGTGTCCGGGGTTTGATGCGTATTCATAGCATCCTGAAACAAGGCAATGTCTACGCCCTTGCCGACATCAAACAGATGCGCACAACTGATCCCGAGAATTAAAGCCAAAGTGGTGGTCGTAACACAGCAGGCCAAGGTAATTTTCCAGACTTTGCCTAATTGCCCACCCGATTGTAAATTGGAGACGCCAACTACAATTGAACTAAAAATAAGGGGAATTAACAGCATCTTCAATAAGCCAATAAAAATACTGCTGGCAATTCCCAAACCATACAAACTGGCATTAAAAAATGCGGTGTCGGGATAAAGATTCAGAATAAAACCGAAAGCCACGCCTAAAATTGCAGCAATCAAAATTTGGGTATTTAAGCTCATCTCTACATGCTTTTATTGTTAAGTCTTGCAGGCACTATGCCATGCCTTATTTTTAGAATCGAGGAACTTTTTGTCACAAGTTCAGCACGAATATACAAAAGCATAATTTACACTTTATCTGAATCTCCAACGACTTGCCGAATAAATGGCATAAAATCTGCTTTTGAATCACTACTCCTCTACAAATAATTAAAAGAGTACCCATATGAAAAAAATAATTCTTATCGCCACGCTCATATTCAGTATGGGAACAGCTTTTGCTCATTCTGGCCATGGCTGCCATAAAGATGTCTCGGAAGATATTCCGCACTGCCACTAAAATAACATTATAAAAAAACCGGGCTTTATACCCGGTTTTTTTAAAAACAAATATGATCTGTTATTGGGTTTCAATTTCGCGGATACGAATTAGACCTTCTTGAGTAGTACTGCACACCAGCTCACCATTTTGCCACATGCGACCGAAATTCAGGCCACGCGAACTCGCACTTACCGTAGCATCCATGTCGTATAGCATCCATTCATCCACACGGAATGGCTTATGGAAATACATGGCATGATCAATACTGGCACATTGCAAACTTGGCGATAAATAACTTAAACCATGCGGACGAAGCGCTGTGGTCATTAAAGTAAAGTCTGAATAAAATGCAGCAATGGCCTGATGTAAAGAAAGCTCGTCAATTTCTGGCGCGATTGTATCATGCGTCCGCAAATAGTGCGCATAAGATGGCGCTTCAGGTTGGGGTTGAAATGGATTGCTTGGATCAATCGGACGAATATCAATATGGCGATCGCGCATAAAACTGGCACGCACATTTTCCGGCACAAATTCCACAAACATTTTTTTCAGTTCAGCTTCTGATTTTACCTGTTCTGGTGCCGGATATTCAGGTTCACTAATCTGGTAATTCAACCCCTCTTCTGGATGGGCAAAAGAAATCATCGCGGTAAAAATGGTACGACCATGTTGAATGGCACGGACTTGGCGACTGACAAAGCTCTTGCCATCTCGCAAACGGTCGACTTGATACAGAATAGGTGCATTGATATCCCCTCCATACAAGAAATAAGCATGCAGTGAATGTGCAGGACGATCCGTTGTATACGAGGCAGCTCGTAATGCCTGTCCTAACACTTGGCCACCAAAAACACGTTTTCCGACCAAGTTTCGGCTTATCCCTCGGTAGACATTCTCTTCAATTTTTTCAAGGCTAAGTAATTCAACCAATTCTTGGGTTAACGCATTCATAAACGACCTATTTTGCTGGGGGATACCTGAAATGTAGGCGAAAAATTTAAATCAATCAGATAAACTATTGCAGCTATTTTGCCATAAATCCAGACCAAAGCCCTACAGTTAGACTGACTGGTGTGTCAGATTATTTATGGTATATAGTGGCTAAAAAGACGATTTTTAACGATATATTTAACAATCAACATGCATTTTGTCAGAAAATGACATAATGTTTTAAATTATAATGATGCTAAATAATCCCCCCTCAGAACATCTGTGGTTTCGGTCATTTAAGTAGGAGTGTATATGTCCAAGAGTGGCTTTGGTCAAATCTATCGTCAGCTTTCAAGCAAGCTGCTTGACCTCGTGGTAACCCCACATGTTCTTGGTGAGGTTCCTACTGAACCGACAACTACAGAAGAAAATACAGCAACAGAGCAACCGATTAAGCAAAAAATCATCTGTTATGTTCTACAAAACTACTCACGTAGCAATGCACTGATTGTTGATGGTGAAACACGACGTCTCAAACTTCCCCCTGCCTTAGATCCGTTAGTGGTCGGGAATCAGAAAGAAAAAGCATCTGTGTTGTTCTTACAACATCACAATGAAAATAATTTACTCAATCCTCCACCGCATGCTTTTCCGCCACGCTTACTCCGTTTAATTGATCTTTTAGAAAATCACCCTGAAGTTGATATCGAGCTTATTCCTGTGACTGTGCTGTGGGGGCGCTCACCTGATAAAGAAGATTCCTGGTTCAAGCTGCTGTTTACGGATACTTGGGCAACCCCGGGTACAGTTAAACAACTGGTGAATATCGGCTTGCATGGCCGTCAGTCTTATCTGGAATTCCATCAAGGGCAATCCTTGCGTACGCTGGTCGAATTTGCCAGAAAGACCCATCCAAACTTGTCGCCTGCGACCTATATCCTCAATACCCTGAATAAGTATTTAGACGGTCAGCGCGAAGTTGTACTCGGCCCTGACCTGTCAGACCGCCGCAATGTCATGCATTCACTGATCAAATCTAAAGATGTGCAAGAAGCAATTCGCCGTGAAAGCATACGCAGTAAAGTCAGCATGATTGAATCGGAACGTCGTGCGATTGCTTATTTAAACGAGATTGTCTCTGATTATTCACATTCTGCGGTGCATTTTGCCGATATGGCGCTGACCCGTTTATGGACACAGCTATATGACGGCGTAGAAGTGCATAATTTTAGTACCGTACGTGAACTCGCCAAAGACTACGAAATTATTTATACCCCTTGCCACCGCAGTCACATTGACTACTTGTTGCTGTCTTATGTGATTTATAAACGTGGCATGATGGTTCCGTACATTGCTGCAGGTGATAACCTGAATATGCCGTTTGTGGGTCAATTACTCCGTGGTGGCGGTGCCTTCTTTATTCGTCGCACCTTCCGTGGCAATGGCTTATATACCACGGTATTTAAAGAATACCTGTACAGCATTTTATCGCGCAACACCCCGCTGGAATATTTTATTGAAGGCGGCCGTTCACGCACCGGACGTTTGTTGCCACCGAAAACAGGCATGCTTGCGATGACGGTACATAGCCATTTGCGTGGCCGATCAAAACCGATCGTATTCCTGCCGACGTATATTGGCTATGAACGCCTGATGGAAGGCTCAACCTATGTCGGTGAAATGCAAGGCAAGCCGAAAGAATCTGAGTCGATTATTGGCATTTTAAAAACCTTGCGTAAAATCGAGCGCATTTTCGGTAAAGTGCATGTGAACTTTGGTGAACCGGTATTTTTAGATGACATGCTGAAAAAACACGGTGCAGATCAAATCAAAATTGAAAAGAATGATGACCCAGTTCCGCAAGAAGTGTCGGATGCAGTCAACGGTTCAGCCAATGCAATTTTAGAAAACATTAACCGGGCTGTGGTAATTAACCCGGTATCGCTGCTTTCTCTGATTCTACTGGCAACGCCAAAACATACCTTAGATGAAGAAATCTGCATTAAACAGCTGGATGTTTATCGTAATTTGGTTGCTGCCTTACCTTACGATGAACGCACCCAAGTCACACCGCTTTCAGGCAAAGAAATTATTGCCTATGGTCTAAAACTGAAGCTGATTAAACGCATCAAACACGTGTTGGGCGATATTATTGCGATTGAAGATAATCAAGCTGTATTACTGACCTACTTCCGCAATAACATTTTGCATGCTTTTGTATTGCCGTCTTTAATTGCTGCCTTGGTTGAACATAACGGTTCGATTCGTCGTGGTGATCTGATCAATGTGATTCGCACGCTATATCCATTCTTGAAAGCTGAATTGTTCTTGAAATGGCAAGATGAGGATCTCAAAGATCAGATTTGTGCTTATGTTGAAGCTTTAATTCATGCGGAATTGATCTCTATAGATACAGAAGGCAACCTGGAATCTCCAGCGCCAAACTCAGAAGATCATAACCAGCTTGTGGTTCTGGCTGCTCCTGTGATGCAAAGTCTTGAGCGGTATTACATGACCTTAGCACTAATCACGCAACGTGGTTCAGGTAATATTTCAACCCGTCAAGTTGAAGAACTCAGTTATTTGGTCGGTCAACGCCTGTCTGTTCTGTATGAGTTCAATTCTCCAGAATTTTTTGATAAAGCCCTGTTCCAAAGCTTTATTAAGGTACTGACTCAGCAGGGCTATATTCGCAACAACGAAGACAACGCCATTGTGTTTGATGAGAACTTCCAGAATGTTGCGCAGTACGCCAACTTGGTTTTGGATGATGTGACTTTACAAATGCTTCAGCACATTACGACCTTTAGCGATGAAGAGCTGAAAGAAGCTTTGGATGCTGTTGCTGCTCAACAAGCGAAACGTCGTTTGAAGCGCAAAAAGAAATAAGAGCCTTACGAGTTCATTTTCCTTTTAGGAGATGAGGAGCTCGAAATATATTTCAAGTCCGCAAGGGGATGGTTTAATTTTAATCCTCCCCTAACCCCTCCTTTAAAAAGAAGGAAGGAGAGTTTCTTATATTTTTTCCCACATCTGCAAATAGTCCTCAAAACAATCTGCATGTTCCAGCTCAAATCCTGTTTCAAGCATTCGAGTTGCATAAATCCTTTTTCCTGACACTACCTCACTGTCTAGAACTAGTTCCGCTAAATTCAGCTGTTGTTGAAACCATTGAATAATTTCATGCAAAGGGAGCGGCTGATTATTGCTGACAATATACAAATTCTTTAGATGTTCCACGTGAATCAAGTGTGCAAGAAACCGTGCCAAGTCGTCGATATGAATTCGGTTTGACCAATGTATGTTGGCATAAGTTCGAGTACTCTCGGCCAGCTTGATCATTCTGGCTATCGAAGTTCCATAAATCCCGGTTGGGCGAGTAATGATGCATTGTTTTGGAAAAGCCTGCTGATAAAGCTGTTCCATTTGTCGTAATAATCTGCCCTGTTCATCAACAGGTTGAATACATGATGCATCATCAATGCGCTCACCCTTATTTTCACCATAGACACGAGTAGACGACACAACCACGATCTTTTGAATGGGATGCTGTTTTAACGCGGCTACAATGGGAGCAACAGAATCGATATAGGTTTGTTGATACCCTTCGATACTGCTCTGTGAAGGTGATAGCAAAACGTACACCCAATCTATAGGCTTGATCTGGGTTAAATTGAGCTGATGAACATCCTGAATTAGATGCGTCGCAAATTCATCAGTTTTCGGACTTTGGCTAATTGTGGTAATTTGGTGGCCTTGCTCAAATAACTGTTTAGCAACGCGCCGAGATGTTTTACCATAACCAATAAATAATATATGCATTAAACACCTGATTACATAACCGAAGTTGAGGGTAAATGGCTGCAGTCCATCAATTACAAGGGGTAGGAAATACCTCTGCTGCTTTACTGGAAAAACTGAATATTTTCAGCACAGATGATCTTCTGTTTCATCTGCCGCGTGATTATGAAGATCGTAGCACGATCATCCCCATGAACCAATTGACCGTGGGGCGCAGCTATTTGCTAGAAGGCATCGTCAAAGGTGTGGATTTTCCACCCGGTAAACGCAAATCCATGGCGGTGCTGTTAGAAGATGACTTTGGCAAAATCACCTTGCGTTTTTACCATGTCTATAAGGCTTTGACCGATCGGGCTAAACTGGGCAATCAACTGCGCATCTTTGGTGAAGTCCGTGTCGGTGCACGTGGTCTGGAAATGTATCATCCTGAAATCCAGCTGATTACTGAACATACGCCCTTACCTAAAACTGAGCTGACCGCCATTTATCCGGCTACTGAAGGTTTAACCCAAGCCAAACTGCGGGATTATGTCAAACAGGCCCTAAAACAACACAGTGATGACCTGCCTGAATTATTGCCAGAAAAATTCACCAATGGCTATGCGCTGAAACAGGCACTGGAATATATCCATGAGCCGCCACTGAATGCCAATATGCTGCAACTGGCACAAGGTTCCCACCCAGCCCAGCAGCGTTTAATCTTTGAAGAATTGGTCGCGCACCAGATTAGTCTGCTTTCACGCCGTGCTTATATTCAGCAAATTGAAGCTCCATCTTTTTCACCCAGTAAAAATTTTGCCAAACAGTTATTAGGAAGTCTGCCCTTTAGCCTGACCGATGCGCAAAAACGTGTCTCCAAAGAAATTGTGCAGGACTTAAAACAAAACAAACCGATGCTGCGCTTAGTTCAGGGCGATGTCGGTGCAGGTAAAACTTTGGTTGCGGGTGTTGCAGCATGTCATGCCTTGGAAGAAGGCTGGCAAGTGGCACTAATGGCACCGACGGAAATTCTGGCTGAACAGCATTATTTAAATTTTAAAAAATGGTTTGAACCCTTAGGTCTTAATGTTTCTTGGCTTTCAGGCAAGCAAAAAGGTAAAGCGCGTGCAGCAGCAGAACAAGGTATTAAGGAAGGCACCGCTAATCTGGTGGTCGGTACCCATGCCCTGTTTCAAGAAAATGTCGGATTTGCCAAACTCGGTTTGGTGATTATTGATGAACAACATCGCTTCGGCGTAGATCAACGGCTGGCCTTGCGTAATAAAGGGGCCAACAACATGACGCCACATCAACTGGTGATGACTGCTACCCCGATTCCTCGCACACTGGCGATGTCTGCTTATGGCGATCTGGATACCTCAGTGATTGATGAACTTCCTCCGGGTCGTACCCCGATTCAAACCGTCACCATTCCTTTAGACCGCCGTGAAGAAGTGTTAGTCCGGATTGCTACAAACTGTGCTGAAGGCAAGCAAGCTTATTGGGTTTGTACCTTGGTGGAACAATCTGAAACTTTAGATGCACAAGCGGCAGAAGCCACTTATCAGGAAATTAAAGAACGCTTTCCACATATCAATATTGGTCTGGTGCATGGCAAAATGAAAGCCGATGAAAAGCAGGCGGTGATGCAGCAATTTAAAGACAATCAGCTGCAACTCCTCATTGCCACCACCGTCATTGAAGTCGGGGTTGATGTGCCGAATGCCTCAATTATGGTAATTGAAAATGCTGAACGCTTAGGGCTTTCTCAGTTACATCAATTACGTGGACGGGTTGGACGTGGCGCAACCGCCAGTTTCTGTGCCCTGCTTTATAAAAGTCCTTTATCGCAAAATGGTCAGGAAAGATTACGCATTTTACGTGAAAGTAATGATGGTTTTGTGATTGCAGAAAAAGATCTGGAAATTCGCGGTCCGGGTGAGCTACTTGGCACCAAGCAAACCGGGGATATGGGTTTTCGGGTTGCCAAGTTAGAACGTGATGACCATCTTCTGAATCAGGCGCATTATGTGGCACAGCAAATTCTCAAAGATTATCCGGAAAATGCCAAAGCTTTACTCAAACGCTGGCTGCCAGAAGCCCCACGCTATGCATATGTGTAAAGCATAATTTCAAAAGAACACATTAGATAACAAGTACAAATAAAATGTTTAATCAAGTAGCAACGATCACATGAGTGGCATGGATGCCGTCCTAACAAGAGTCGCTATACGCTTTGTAGATTTTAAAATGAATGATTAAATCCAATAAAAAACTCTTGAGCCTTCATACATGTGGTGTAAAATTAATATCAAATAAAAAGAAAAATAAAAACATGCTGCAATTCATTAGCCCATTACTTTACAAAGCAATCCAAAGGATTTCCTCCTGCGTACTTTGTGGAATAGACTTACAACACCGCCATTCACTCTGCAAAGATTGCTGGCAACAATTGCCATGGTCTAAAAGTACAGTTCAGCGTCAGCAAATGGATATTCAGGTGGCTTGTCATTATGCCTATCCAATTGACAGGATTATTCAAAAATTTAAATACGAACAACAACTGCATTTTCAAAACTTGCTTGCTGGCGCACTAATCGAACTTCGCCTACCTAAAATTCAGGCTATTGTCCCGATGCCGATATCTACCAGACGACTCCTAGAACGCGGTTACAATCAGTCTCTGATCCTGGCTAAAATTATGGCCAAACAAATGAATGTTCCCATCTGGCAACCCGTCAGTCGTTTACAGCAACATTCACAAAAAGGCTTAAGCCGATTAGAACGCATTGATCAGATTGAACAACAGTTTCAGATCAACCCCACATCAAAGCTTCGTTACCGCCGTGTACTTATTTTAGATGACGTCGTGACCACAGGCAGCTCTATCTATGCATTAAAACAAAAGCTTGAAGAACTGGGTTGTCATAAAGTTTACGCAGTGTGTATCGCAAGTGCAGAAACTTAAATATTCCTCTGTTTTTAAAAGACAAGTAACAATGTAAAACTTGCTTTAGTCACTATCTAAGCAATTGTACTTTCTGTTAAAAACAGCTTCACCCACGGCATCACAATTTCAGTCGTCAATGGAGCAAGTTGAGTTTCTTTATCCTCTAAATCGACCCATTTCATCTCTGCAATTTCTGCATCAATTTTCGGAGTATGAGCCAGACTCACCACATAGACATAACTGACCAATAAATGATCAGGTTCATTGGCAGTTGCCGTTTCAAAACGCCCGACAAATTGCTCAATCGAGGCCTGACAACCAATTTCTTCCTGAATTTCACGCAGCATGCTATGTTCAGGTAGCTCATTTGGTTCCAACTTTCCACCGACCTGCATAAAACAGGAGGTATTCTGCTTCCGAACTACTAAAAGCTGGCGCTGATCATTTAAAATAATGGCAGCAGCAACGGTAATCACTTTCATCTTTATCTCACCAATTCTTGCTGATCGACCATACCCCATTTCGGTTGCGGAGCTTGAAAAGTATTAAATTGCTGTAAAATGTCTTCGATAGAATCTGAGGCAATAATACTGTCGGTAAAACGGGCATGGGTAAAACCTTTAACGGTAGTCAACTGGATAAATTTCAGTAAATCATCATAAAAACCGTCCACATTTAAAAATGCACACGGCTTTAAATGAATGCCCAACTGCGCCCAAGTCCACTGCTCAAAAATTTCTTCTAAAGTTCCTGCGCCACCCGGTAAAGCAATAAAAGCATCGGACAGTTCTGACATCTTGGTTTTTCGTTCATGCATATTTTTAACCACATGCAATTCTGTTAAATGTGGATGTGCAAGCTCACGGTCGACCAATGCATTCGGAATCACACCTATGACTTTACCTCCTGCCTGTAAAGCACTATCGGCAACAATACCCATCAAGCCTGATCGCCCCCCTCCATAGACCAATGTTTTGCCTTGCCGAGCAATGGTTTGACCCATTTTCTGTGCGGTGTCCAAAAAAATAGTATCTGTTCCCACAGCTGAACCACAAAAAATTGCGATTGATTTCGTCATTGTTTCACCTGTTTTTAAGATGTCATATTAATAAAGTAACTTTTCAGGAGATTTTTTAATAAAAAAGCGATTCAATCAGTGTTTTTATTCAATTCCTTGTCTAAAATACACGCATTGATTAACCTATACTGCGCAGGGAAAAAGACAGCATGCTTGAAGCCTTTTACGCCACAGAGCGCGGTAGTTTGGAAGATGCCATTATTAATGGAGGCTTTGATCTTCACCCAGATTTGGTGTGGATTGATTTAATTGCACCCTCACAAGAAGAAGAACAATGGGTATTAGATGCCTATAAACAGAATTTACCCACGCTAAAATCCTTAGAAGACATTTCCTCATCAGCACGATTTTACCGTGATGATGACGGTATTTTACATATCAGTACTTACTTTTTAACGAAAAATAAAAACTTTCAGGTCGATGCTGAAACAGATGACGATTCGAGTATCTTAGCCACCGTACAAACGGTTGCTTTTATTCTGCATAAACAACACCTGTTTACTCTGCGCGGTGAAAAACTGGTTGCGTTCCGTGCCTTTCGTGCACGTGCTCGACGTAATGATTATGAAATTGACTATAAAGATCCCACCTGGGTATTACTGGGTCTGCTTGAAGCCAAACTGGATGAGCTTGCGGATATCCTGGAAGATGTCCATAAAGACCTGGAAAAATATTCCACCGAAGTATTGAATAACCGTCATCGTGAACAAATACTCGATTTGGATGACATGATTACACGCTTGGCTCAATTAGAAGACATGCTTGGAAAAGCCCAATTATGTTTAATCGACTTGCGTCGTGTACTGACTTTCTTGTCTCGCCCACGTGCTTTGGGCAGTCATATTTACGATGCTGATATTCGAGAGCTGAGTGAAGATGTGCGATCTCTGGTCGAACATGATGCCTTCTTGTTCCAAAAGGTTCGATTCTTGCTCGATACCACCTCTGGATTCATTAACACCGAACAGAATGACACGATCCGTCGATTCTCGATCTTGCCAAGTATGCTTGCTCCGCCCATGCTGGTTGCCAGTATTTATGGTATGAATACCGATGTATTGCCTTTTGCCAGAGGTACTACCAGTTTTATTATGGTCGGTATTATTTTGCTTGCTTTCTTTATTGGCCCGCTGGCCTATTTCCGTTGGAAAAAATGGATTTAAGCGAGCTTTAAAATACTGCTTTTAAAGCGAAGCGCAAGAAATGCTTCCGATTTGATCAATACCTATTTGCAGACAATAAAAAAGCACCTTTAGGTGCTTTTTTATTGTCCCGGTGTTCAGGTAATCAATTGCAGATCATTTTGCAAATGACAAGCTTGAATAATTTTGATCATTTTTTCAGGCACAGCTTTAAACTGTAGACCTTGAGCTTTCGGAGTCTGGCGTAACCAGCGCACCAGCACCGCCAAAGCCAAGGTACTACCATGCTCCAGCTTCGCCAAATTCACTACCACGGGAAACTGATTTTGAGATTGAATCAGTTTCACACCCTGCTGGTAATAGCTTTCAGCATTTAGATAATCTATTTTTCCAGAAACTTGTAATTCCTGATTAATGACTTCAATCACCGAACACCTACTCAATTATTTTTTATTAATCGCCGCATCTGCATCTGGCTGGAAGTTTGCAATCGCTTTATCCAAGCTGCCACCATTAAGTTTTACGGTTGATGCAAACTGATTGCGGAACTGTAAACCTAAATCAATGCCCGATACATTAATATTGCGAATTTTCCATTGATTGCCTTTATCCACCAATTGGAAAGACACAGGAATTTTTTCACCTTTATTATTAAAGTCCATAGTTACAACAGGGTTTTTACTGTTGGTCTCTTTGTATGGACGAAGGCTATACGATTGATTTGAGAACTTCGCAAATGCGCTACCGTAGTTTTCAATTAAAGTTTCACGGAAGTTACTTTCAAACTGAGCACGCTGGGCAGCAGTACTATATTGATTGGTCGCATATGTACCCATCACAATACGTGTAAAGGATTGTGAATCAATATAGGGATCAAGATTTTGACGTACAATCGCTTTCACTGCAGCTGGATTATTTTGCAATTTAGCATTATCCGCTTTTAAGCGTGAAATCAGGCCATCTGCAACTTTTTTTACAAAAGCAGGTGGAGTTTCCGCTGGTGCTGCAAATGCAGTAGTCGCCATCATTGTTGATAAAATACTAGCCGTAAGTGCATGTTTAACTAAAGTATTCATTAAAACTTCCTCTCCAAATTATTCAACAAATGATGCTTCTGCACCGGTTGATTCACTCGATGTCTTTGCATCTGCCATTTTTTCTGATGATTTACCCGCACCACCAGTAATAAACTTACTAATTAGATCTTCAAGGTCCATGGTGCCTTGTGTATTGGCAATACTTTCTCCACGTTTTACGTAGTTCAAACCACCGCCCGGGACCACTTTCAAATATTTTTCACCCAATAAACCATTGGTTGCAACCATAATATAAGCATCTTCATCAATACTGGTGATGGAGTTCATGTTATCAACAAGTTGTTTTTCCATTTCTTTTTGTTGTGCAGGCATTGCTTCAGTATATTCTGTGCTATAGCGAAGTTCTTCTAAAGCATTGGCTTTAACCATTTTAAGCTGCTCTTTATTGAATGAAGTCAGCTTACCATCAAGTTCAAAATGAACGGTAGCCAAACGCGATACCGGATCAAGGGTAATATCGGTGACACGACCAATCGTTACTCCACTCATCGTGACTTTTGCACGCGGTTTTAAACCATTCACATTGTCAAATTGCGCAGTCATCTCATAAGCATCACGTAAATTGGTGCCAGACAATCCACTTACTTTCATAGCCAAGAAAAATAACGCCACACCGAAGATAATGACAAAAATACCGACGGTCAGCTCACTTGTACGTGATTTCATTGAACCCCTCCAAACATGACCGCAGTCAACACGAAATCAAAACCTAATACACACAATGACGAATAAACCACTGTACGGGTTGTGGATGTTGCAATTCCTTCAGATGTCGGCTCACAGGCATAGCCTTGATATACCGCAATCCAGGTACAAATCAGGGCAAAAACAATACTTTTAATAATACCATTGACTACATCATGTCCAAACTGAACTGCATTTTGCATACCACTCCAGTAAGAACCTTCATCAACACCTAAAAAATCGACCCCAACCATTTTACCACCCAAGATACCAATGGCTGCAAAAATCACAGTTAGCATCGGTAAACTGACAATACCTGCCCACAAACGTGGTGAAACAATACGTTTTAGCGGATCAACACCGATCATTTCCATACTGGAAAGTTGCTCTGTGGCTTTCATTAGGCCAATTTCAGCGGTCAGTGCCGAACCTGCGCGCCCTGCAAATAATAAGGCAGCGACTACAGGGGCAAGTTCACGTAATAAAGTCAGTGATACCATGGTTCCGAGCATGGCTTCAGAACCAACATTCACCAAAATTGAATAACCTTGCAAACCCAGCACCAAGCCAATAAACAGACCAGACACACCAATGATCAATAAGGACATGACCCCAATACGGTGCATTTGATAAATAAATAGCGTTACGCCCAGTCTGGTCGGCATAGAAAATAAAATTTGTAGCAACATCACTGTTGCCACACCGATACCACGTACACGTTCAATAACGCGTCTACCTAATAAGGCAATGGCATTCATGAACGCACCTCATCACTTAAATAAGCTTGATGGCTAAATTGATAATCGACTGGACCTTCTATTGAACCAGTGAGAAATTGACGAACAAAAGGTGAAGCATGTTCTCTGAGTTCAGCAGGCGTCCCCTCCCCCTGAATCTTGCCTTCAGCCACCACATAAATATAGTCAGCAATCGATAATGTCTCAGCCACATCATGCGAGACAATAATGGTGGTTAAATCCAGAGCTTCACGGAGCGAACGAATTAAACGGCTCAAAACGCCCATTACAATCGGATCCTGACCTGCAAATGGTTCATCATACATAATTAGTTCTGGATCAAGCGCAATGGCACGCGCCAATGCAACACGACGGTTCATCCCCCCCGAAAGCTCGGACGGCATCAGTTGCTCTGCACCGCGTAAACCCACCGACTCTAATTTTAATGCCACAATTTCAGCAATCAGGTGTTCAGGTAATTTGGTATGGGCACGAAGGGGAAATGCTACGTTTTCATAGGTAGTCATATCAGTGAACAGAGCCCCACTCTGGAAAAGCATGCCCATACGCGCCCGTGCAGCAAACAGGTCAGACCGTGTCATTGTCGCAATATCTTTTCCATCCAGGAGAACTTGTCCTTGATCTGGCACTAGCTGCCCGCCAATCAGACGAAGTAATGTGGTTTTACCTGTACCGGAAGGCCCCATGATGGCAGTGATTTGACCACGACGAATCGTTAAGCTGATATTGTCATAAATGATACGCTCCCCTCGTTTAAAGCTCAGATTTTTAATCTCAATCAGAGACCGAGAGGGTATTTGATTATTCATAGCTGAGCATTTTCCTACATTTTTTCAGCATGCATACTATAAAGGATTAAAGTTTAAAATGTTACTTTTAGATAAAAGGCAACCAATCCAGTGAACTTTCTAATGAATATAATTGTAATTCTATTTTTTATAAAAAACAGGTATAAAAACAGGACACTGCGTTACAGAAAAGAGTGATAGATAAAGTACACAATATTGCATAACAATAAGGTCAAACCCATATAAGGCATAATCACCTCTTGATTAAAATTCCAAATATAGTTGGCAGATTCATTGCTCATATTTAACGATTTTAAGACAAAACATGATTGAGTATACATTTTTATCCTAAAAGATCAAAGATTAATCCATAAAAAAACCGGTGTTTCCACCGGTTTTTTCTATCTAAATCTAACGATTAAATTAGTCGTTAAATTTACGACGTGGACGATCTTCACCACCAAAAGCTGGACGCTCACCACGTGGTTTATCATCAAAGCTACGACGTGGACGATCTTCGCCACCAAAAGTACGCTTAGGACGATCATCGCTGAATGAACGTTGTGGACGATCACCGAAACCGCCTTCACGACGTGGAGCTGGACGATCACCGAAATCACGCTTAGGACGATCAGCGCCCTCACGAGCTGGTTTGTAATCTACACGATTACCACGGTTGTCATCATTTGAACGTGGTTTGTCACCAAACGAACGTTGTGGACGATCACCGAAACCACCTTCACGACGTGGAGCTGGACGATCACCGAAATCACGCTTAGGACGGTCATCAAACGAACGTTGTGGACGATCACCAAAACCGCCTTCACGACGTGGAGCTGGACGATCACCGAAATCACGCTTAGGACGGTCGTCAAAAGAACGTTGTGGACGATCGCCGAAGTCACGCTTAGGACGGTCATCAAACGAACGTTGTGGACGATCACCAAAACCGCCTTCACGACGTGGAGCTGGACGATCACCGAAATCACGCTTAGGACGATCATCGCCATAAGAAGGACGTTCGCCACGTGGCTTGTCATCGAAACTACGTTGTGGACGATCACCGCCACGACCGCCGCCGAAACTACGACCACCGCCATCACGACCACGACCACCGCCAAAACCGCCACGACCGCCATCACGACCACGACCGCCGCCATCACGAGCACCGCGTGCAGGAGGTGGAGATGGCTCAAGACCTTCAATTTCAGACACGTTTAAACGTGCATCCAAAAAGTCTTCAAGCGCACGGATTTTACCGCGTTCACGGTAAGTCGCTAAAGTAATTGCATTACCTGTACGACCAGCACGACCTGTACGACCGATACGGTGTACATAGTCTTCATTTTTCATCGGTAAACCGAAGTTGATTACGTGTGAAATTGTTGGTACATCAAGACCACGAGCCGCTACGTCTGTAGCAACCAGGATTTTTGCACGACCTTCACGGATGCTGCGTAAACGACGGTTACGAACAGTCTGTGGCATAGCACCATGAAGTGCGACAACTGATAGACCTGCTTCAGCAAGCTCTTCAGCCAACATGTCTGTATCTTCTTGAGTGCTTGCAAACACAACTGCTTGATCTACTGATTCATCAGATAACCAGTGAGTAAGCAATTTTTTCTTGTGTTCAAAACCATCAGTCCAATGCAATGTTTGAGTGATGTCAGTATTTGTAGAGTGACCTGTTTCGATCGCAATACGCATAGGATTATTCATCATGCGTTCAGCAAGCGTAATAATACGCGGTGCAAACGTTGCAGAGAACATCAAGGTTTGTTTACGGTTAGCCGCTAAATCGCCAATCGCTTCTAGGTCTTCAGAGAAACCTAAGTCAAGCATACGGTCAGCTTCGTCGACGATTAGTGCATCAACCATGTCAAGTTTAATTTGACGACGGTTTACAAGATCAAGTAAACGACCTGGAGTCGCAACAACAACTTGTGCACCTTTTAATTGTTGGATTTGTTTACCAAAAGGCATACCGCCCATAATCGCAGCAACACGCACACCTTTCATATGACGTACAAACGCGATTGCGTCTTGACATACTTGTTGTGCTAATTCACGTGTTGGTGAAATTACCAGAATATTCGGTTGAGTAACCGCTTTCATGCGGTCTTTAAACGGTACTAAAGTATCTTGGTTCGCTAGCGCATTTAGGGTAGGAAGCAAGAATGCAGCAGTTTTACCAGAACCTGTTTGGCTTGATACAAGAAGGTCTTTACCTTCAAGTGCAGCTGGAATCGCTTGTTCTTGTACAGGAGTTGGCGTAGTAAAGCCTAAACCTTCGATCGCTTGTGTTAAAGTCTCATCGAGGGAAAAATCAGCAAAAGTTTTGCTCATAGAGAGTGTTCACCCTGAAGTGGGTGCTCCATTAAATAAATTACAATATGGACATCGGCAAAAAGCGGCACAGCAAATAGAGCTGAAAAATTTAGGATTCAGCAGCGATCCGAATAACGTCGATGTGGATATAACGCACGTATATGATTACGGCCGCAAACCTGAAGGAATCGCTTAAGCGATTGGGGCGCGAAGGATATGTCCTCTCTATGGACAGAACGCGCATACAATGATTAGAAGATAATGTTCAGGTAAAGAACGGAAATTTAAGTGCGTGGCAGCATAATAACAGAATCATTTTAAAAAGTAATCATTTTTTTCGATTAAATTATGCATAGATACTGTTTTTTTCAGTAACAGTCTATTTTACCACTCAATTTTGCTTATTTTTCAAGCAAAATCTTCTAATCGGCTATACCATTTTCTAACTTAATCACTTTAAAAGTATTTAAAATGAACATTAAAGATAGAAATAAACTTTGACCAGCAATAAAAAAGCCCTCACTTGGAGAGCTTTTTCTTTGTCATATCACTCGATTCAAGCAGTCTTACTTTGCAGCTTCGCCCCAAGCTGGAACAACAGCTTGCATTAGAGGTTTAAGCATTTTCATAGAGCAAGCAATGACTTGACCATTATCCATAGAATCGGCACCACCACGTGCATCCACTACAGTACCACCCGCTTCTTTTACCAGTAACTCGCCTGCAGCGATATCCCAAGGTTTCAAACCAAGTTCGAAGTAACCATCAAGACGACCAGCAGCAACATAAGCCAAGTCTAAGGCAGCAGAACCTGAACGACGGAATTGTGCGCCGCCTTCAGTCACGTTTAATAATGAATCAAAATGGTTTTTCGCATAAGAAACCACTTCACCGTTACGTTTATTACGGTAAGCATGGCCTACAGCCAAGAAGGTATTTTCCAGGCTGTCTTTAATATTTACGCGAATACGACGTTGGTTCATCATGGCACCGCGACCACGACTTGCAGAGAAAAGCTCATCTTTCACAGGGTCATAAATAACACCGTGTTGAGTTACGCCTTTATGTTGAACTGCAATTGAGATACAGAAATGCGGAAAACCGTTAATGAAGTTTAAAGTACCATCCAAAGGATCGATCACCCAACACCAATCGGCGTCGTGACCTTTACCTTCTTGCATACCAAACTCTTCACCAAGGAAGCTGTGGTTTTTATAGCTTTTACGTAGAGTATCGATAGTCAACTGTTCCAAGTAACGGTCTACACGCGTTACCGGGCCATCAATCCCTTTTTCTTCGACTTGTAGATCGAGTTTATGACGATTTTGATGCGCTTTTAAAAGCTCTTGACCAACTAATTGAGCCGCACGCGCAGCCATAACCACCATAGGTTCCATTGAACACCCACTACAAATTTGAAGATACTGATAAAGAATAATGCATAAAAGCCCGCATATTTTAGCAAATATGCGGGCTTTTAGGGAAAAAATGTTGCTAAAATTTAATGAATCAAGATGAAACGGTTTGTACAAGCTTTAGCCAAGCTAATTCAATTGATTTTTCAATGCCTTTTGCATCAAGCCCAGCCTGTTGCAACATTTGTGCATGTGAAGCCTGGTGCATGAAAATATCAGGTAAACCTAGATTCAAAGTCGGTTTAACAATTTGGGCTTGTGCCAGATATTCATTGACTGCACTCCCCGCGCCTGCCATCACTGCATGTTCTTCAACAGTGACGAATAAACTGGTTGTGCTGGCAAGTGCTGTAATCATCTGTTCATCTAAAGGTTTAACAAAACGCATATTCACTACGCGCACACCCACCTCATGCAATTGTGTCAATGATTGGGCTGCTTCAATTGCCGCAGTTACACGACTGCCAAAAGCCAGAATACTAATCTGTTCATCTTGCTGTTCATTAAAACCGGCCACAATTTCCGCTTTACCAATTTCCAGAGCAGTCAATTGTTGTTGAATTTCTACACCGATGCCATTGCCACGCGGATAACGAATTGCAGCAGGACCATTATATAAATAGCCCGTATGCAACATCTGGCGACATTCATTTTCATCTTTAGGTGCCATGATCACCATATTCGGTACGGTACGCATAAAGGCATAATCGTAAGCACCGGCATGGGTTGGACCATCTTCACCGACCAAACCGGCACGATCGATGCCAAAGGTCACATCTAAATTTTGTAAAGCGACATCATGCACCAGCTGATCATAACCTCGTTGCAGAAAGGTCGAGTAAATCGCCACTACAGGTTTTAAACCTTCACATGCCATACCGGCAGCCAAGGTGACTGCATGCTGTTCAGCAATTGCAACATCAAAAAAGCGCTCAGGAAACTGTTTGGCAAACTGTACCATGCCTGAACCTTCACACATCGCAGGTGTAATCGCCAGCAAACGTTCATCTTGTGCCGCTTCATCACACAGCCATTGTCCAAAAACATCGGAATATTTTGGTGCTGTATTGCTTGAAGAGGCCGTATTTAATTTGCTGATGGCATGGTATTTAATCTGATCGGCTTCAGCAGGAACAAAGCCTTTACCTTTTTTGGTATAGACATGAATTAAACGCGGACCTTTACGTTTTTTTACTGCATCGAAGACTTGTACCAGTTGCTTGACATCATGACCGTCAAAAGGACCGAAGTAGTCAAATCCAATCGCTTTAAATAAGTTATCCGCTGCATCCGTAGCTGCACTGTGTAAACGTGAGTTATATAGCCATTCAGGATGCGGCTGGAGAAAAGCCTCGCCTGTTTCTGAAATATTAACCGATTGACCACTTTGCCAGATTGCCGCCAGATGCTTAGCAAAACCACCGGTACTGCATGAAATCGACATATCGTTGTCATTCAGCACCACGATTAAATCAGCATTATGGGCCACTGCATCATTCATGGCTTCAAAAGCCATACCCGCAGTCATCGCGCCATCCCCAATAATGGACACCACTTCACACGGGTCTTTTTGGTATCGACGTGCCAACGTCATACCCAGTCCAGCAGAAATTGCTGTTGAGGAATGCCCCACTCCAAAGGTATCAAATACCGATTCTTCACGGGTAGGAAAAGCCGCTAAACCGTCTTTAGCACGAATAGTGCTAAGTTGTTCACGGCGACCGGTTAAGGCTTTATGTGGATAGGCCTGATGACCGACATCCCAAATTAAACGGTCATGCGGGGTATTGAAACAATAGTGCAAAGCCACCGTCAGTTCGATCACACCCAAGTTGGCACCAAAATGCCCACCGCTTTGTCCTGCTGCATACAAAATGTACTGACGCAACTCATCCGCCACTTTTTCTAATTGGCTGCGCTCGAGCAATCTTAATTGTTGCGGATGATCAATCGTATCTAGCAACGGTGTTACAGGGCGATGAGTCGGTATTTCTGTATACAACATAAATGGCAAAGCCTTCTAAAGCCTGGCAAATCCTAAGCTAGGTAAATGGGTTGTTCGAGCCTACACAATGGTCGAATTGTATCACCTTTAAATCAGCCACATTTCTAGCGATGCAGTTTAGAGGCAAATCTCTACACTGGGTGTTTGTTCATGAGCGAGATTATCCTGAATAATCTTACTATTTATCAACCATTATCGTTCGCTTTATACAAAAAAGAAAATCTTCTGCATAATTTCAGCGTAGCAATTCTACCAATGTCCAAGCATTACGCTATACTTTAGCCAATTAATGAACTATTTGACGGGTTAAGCAGTGCCTATAGAGTTTGTCGCAACTTCAAGATTACCCACCACTTTTGGTGAATTTAAAATCACTGTATTTCAAGATCCTCAAACCGGTGAAGAACATGTCGCAATTTCTAAAGGACTCGATACTGCACCGACTGATCCGGTTCTGGTTCGTATTCACTCTGAATGTTTAACTGGTGACGCGTTTGCTTCACTGAAATGTGATTGTGGGCCCCAACTCCAGGCAACACTCAAGTTAATAAATGAAGTGGGTCAAGGCGTGGTTTTATACTTGCGCCAAGAAGGTCGCGGCATTGGACTGACCAACAAAATTCGCGCCTATGCCCTGCAAGATCAGGGGCATGATACCGTCGATGCCAATCTTATGTTGAATTTGCCAGCCGATGCGCGACGTTATGACATGTGTACAATTATGCTGGATCATTTAAAGGTTAAACAGGTCAAACTGGTGACCAACAATCCTTCAAAAATTGCCGCATTAGAAGAACTGGGTATTGATGTGGTTGATCGTGTTCCCCTTACGGTCGGCTTAAATCCCTTCAACGCAGAATATCTAAAAACCAAACATGAACGTATGGCACACATGTATAAAAAAGGTGACTTCTAATTCACTTTACAAAGCTTTATAAATCATAGTATTCAGGGATTTTTTACAAGATGTTAAAAAATCCCTTACTTTTTTTATGACTTTGTGTTTTGATGTATTCAGTCCTTAAAATCAGGCAATAGAGGTCATCTATGCAGCACCCAACTTCAGCTGATATTCAACGCGTTCGCGAATTTCTCCTCGATTTACAGGCACGTATTTGTGCAGGTTTAGAACAACGAGAATTAGAGAGTGGCGGCACTGCTCATTTTGAAATTGATGATTGGGAGCGCCCGGAAGGTGGCGGGGGTCGTTCACGTGTTTTGCAAAATGGTACCGTGATTGAAAAAGGCGGTGTGATGTTTTCTCACATCAATATTTCAAACTTACCGGCTTCAGCAACTGAACGTCATCCACAAATTGCCGGTGCCAAAGCTCAGGCCATGGGTGTGTCTTTGGTGATTCATCCCAAAAACCCGCATGTTCCGACTTCACATGCCAACGTGCGTTTGTTTGTGGCAGAGCCTGAAGGACAAGATCCAGTATGGTGGTTCGGTGGCGGTTTTGACTTAACCCCCTTTTATCCAGATGATCAAGACGTATTGGCGTGGCACCAAAAAGCGCATGATCTTTGCGCGCCATTTGGTGACACGGTTTATCCGGAACACAAACAGTGGTGTGATGATTATTTCTATTTGAAACACCGTGATGAACAGCGTGGCGTGGGTGGAATATTCTTTGATGATTTAAATCAGTGGGATTTCGAAACCTGCTTTAAATACATTCAAGCTGTCGGCAATGGTTATTTAGAAGCGATCTTGCCGATTTTCCAGCGCCATCAAAATCAACCGTATACCAAAGCGCAACGCGATTTCCAACTGTACCGTCGTGGCCGTTATGTGGAATATAATCTGGTTTATGACCGCGGCACTTTATTTGGTCTGCAAACCGGTGGTCGGATTGAATCAATTTTAGTCAGTATGCCGCCGCTTGCCGCGTGGTCATATCGTCCGGAATGGGATGAAGATTCTGCTGAAAAACGCTTAACTGACTATTATTTAAAACCACAGGACTGGTTAACTGAACTTCAATAATTTAAATATATTTAAAAACTTTCATCCCTTTTTCTATTTTGGATAAAGGGACTTTTTTATATTCATAATTTTCTTCGAAGCTAAAATTAAAAATTTAGAATAATAAAACCTTTTTAAATCAATATTTTTGTGTCATAAAAGATTCATCATATTTTATTCATAATAATTCTACTGACATATTTCCTTACAGCACTAGACTCTGTAGATTTTATAAAATCGTTTAGACTAAGAAATTAAATTTACTATTCACACATATTGAAAAGCATATATCAATTAAAAAATCGTGCTTTCGGGAGCAGATAATGTTAGATAAAATTTTAAATCATAAGGTAATGCTATTTTGGTCGATTTTCACCCTTATTCTCTGTTCTATTGCCATTACCTTATCCTCAGATAATACGCTTTCTGATAGCTTATCCATTACATTCAGTGTATTTGCGGGATTTGCCTTATTCTTTACCGCAGCAATGTGGCTAGAAGACATGGTTCACGAAATCTGTAATCCTTGATATTATTTTAATACACTTTAATTTTTTCCGCTTATACCCTTACTCTTTATAGATGCTTTACTTTTGATTTTGTTTCTTTTCCCGACTTTAGCTAGGGTTGAAAATCACGTATATTGAATGCCATTTCCGCACATGGGCCTTGTGAAATGAGCAAACAATTCGCGGTGGTTGGTCATCCAATCGAACAGTCACGTTCACCAGAACTTCATCATGCTTTTGCTAAACAAACCGGAATTGACCTGCAATATAGCAAACGTCTTGCCCCTCTAGATGGTTTTGAAGCCAATATCAAAGAATTCTTTGCCGAGGGCGGTATGGGCATGAATGTGACGGTGCCTTTTAAGGAACAAGCATTTGCACAATGCCAAGTGCTGACAGAACGGGCCAAAATTGCCAAAGCGGTGAATACGCTTTGGATGCAAGATGGCAAGCTGTATGGTGACAACACTGATGGTCAGGGCTTGGTCGATGCGATTAAAGCCTTGGATTGGAATCTGGAAAATACTGACCTTTTAATTATTGGTGCAGGTGGCGCAACACGCGGTGTAGTCTACCCTTTGGTTCAGGCAGGTGTAAAAAAAATCGTGATTGCCAATCGTACCCTTGCCCGTGCCGAACAGCTGGTTGCCGATTTAAAGGTGGCGGTTCCCCAAGCCACACTTGCTGCGATTTCTTTAGATGATTTAGCAGGTAATTTTGATCTTGTGATTAATGCCACTTCTGCCAGCCTAAGTGGTGATGCTCTGGTTTTACCTGAATCCTTGCAGTTTAAATATGCCTATGAAATGGCCTATGGCAAACCATCGAGCTTTTTAGATCAGGCCAAAGCCCGAGGTATTCCGACTTCTGAAGGCTACGGCATGCTGGTGGGTCAAGCGATTGAGTCTTTTTCGATTTGGAATGGAGTTAAACCCGCGCTAAAAGATTTTCTTTAAATCTGTTCTTTAAATATGTCCCAAAAAAAGAACCTCATCTGAGGTTCTTTTTAATACTTATTTTTTAGGGTGTAATTTTTCCTTTAACCGTGTATAGCTTTTTTGATACAGCTCTAAATCAATATAGCTGTCTTGTTCTAAAGTCAGTTTTTCTATCGACTTTAAAGACAGACGATTTTGGGTTGAATCCACGTAGGCTTGTGCCAAAATATCTGCAACGGCTTTCAAGTGTTGTGGCTGATCTACATCGTATTCTTGTTTAAAGTTCTGTATATAGTGCTGAGCAAAAATAGCTTTGGGTTGTTTATATTGTTTAACCAGTTGCTGCCATGCCTGATCCTCAGCATCCTTTGCAACCACAGCGCTGACAATTTGATACACCGCTTCGCCTAACTCATGATTAAACTGCTGATCCAGTTCTAAATCATGTTTTTTCTGCAATGCTTGAATCTGTTTCAGCGCTTGACCTGTAGGGTTATAAACGTGTTCATTGGCAAACCAATAGGCATAGACCTGTGCAATTTCTTGCAGGCTTTGTGCATTGTAGTTTTTAAGCAAATCACGATTTTGGGCTGCCATTTGCATTCCCCACAATGCCTGATAAGTCTGTGTATAAGAATGGGTTTGCTGATACGTTTTTTCTGCCAATTGCTTGAGTTGTTCATTAAAACTCAGCTTATTTTTCACGGTTGTCGCTATATCCGTTTCAGTTTCTTTTCCCTCTGCTGCAGTAGAAAAACCACGAACCATATTTTCAATTACCGACCCTTTAGAGATTTCTGCTAAAGACTTGGCTTGACGTAATTGAGTACGGTCAATTGTGCTGGCCTGACCATAATTCTGAATATTAAAATCGGCCTGAATATTGACTGTGCCATATTTTTTACTGGCGATTTGTATATCATAATCTACCCGCGTAGCGCGCCCTTGATCATCCAGTCCGACATCCATAACCAGTGGTATCTGCTGTGCACTGGCTTTCAGTACTTGCTGAATTTCAGCTTGATGCTTCGCCCATAAGCCTGAAAATGTTTTGACATCCATCAATTGATCTGACGCATATTGTTCAAAAATAGGACTCAAGCTGCTTAGTGCATCGATCAATTTTGGCTGATCGACTTCTTTGTCTTTACTGGCAAAAGCATTTAAATCATATTTATGCTGACAGAAGGTTAAAGCGCCCATCGTGGCACGCTGTGGCTGGCTGATCAATTCTTGACACTGTTGCTGATTTAAATATTCATCCGCGTCTTGATCTGTGGTTTGCACTGCATCCGCTACGTTCCTATCTTCGCGTTGCTCTGTTACAACCGTATCCGCTGCCGCAGCCGTTTCAGCACAGTGCTCAGACCCACCCTCTGTCGAACACTGTGATTGCGCGGCTTGAGCTGGCTCTGCTGTATCACCTTGCCCTAAAGCACTAAAATGCGTATCGATTAATTGGCTTAACTGCAAACTTGATTCAGTTGCTTCATCTTTAGCAGGACTCAGTACATCGTTGGCATCCCCTGCTAAAGCGACAGCTTTATACTGAGTCTGGGTCGAATCCTGTACTGCTACAGTTGTCACTGCTTGCTCCGCAGCTGCATCTGTCGCCTTAATTCCAACCACTGAATTCAGAAAATAAGGGCGGTTGACTTGTTCATATAAAGCCATTTGCAGCTGGAGTCTTTCCAAGGTGGTGCTTAAACGAATCTTCTCCACCACCGCCAAATTTTTATCTTGGGCATTCAACGGCAAAGCTTGAATCCCTTTCGGTTCAGCCAATACATAAGACAGTGCATTCACTTGCTTTAAATAATTTGCCAATTTTTTAAAATCAACACGATTGACTTCATTTTTATATTTCGAAAAATCAATATAGGCAAAACTTGCCTGACTATCTTTATTGACTAAATAAGGCATGAGTGAAAAATAATTGATATAGAATTTATAATCATTAAAATCAACCACCATCGGGACTTTGGCATGCACCAAAAGCGTTGGTTTTTCATATTTCGCCTCTAAATTTAAAGAGGCTAGTTTTTGCCGATAATGCACTGAACCAGTGTAACTAAACTGAATATTACTTAATAAGTTCAAAGCAAACTGATCAAAGTTACTACCATATCCCTCTTTTGCAGCAGACCGATCGGTATATGGAAGCTGTTCTTTTGCCAAGGCAGTATATAAATGCTGCTTTTCCTGATGACTTAAACCTACCTTTTGAACATTAAGATATTGTTCAATTTGACGCTGTAATATAGGATCTAATTGTGGTGCAACTGCCTGTTGAGTCACTTTCGAGGTTTTTGTCGTATTTGAAGCTGAATTTGCCCGAAAATTCAATTTTCCTTGATAATCATAGCCCGACGTTTCAAACATGGCATTTAAACCTGTAACGGCTTTTTGCTCTAAGCTCTGTCCAGTATTAGCATTGGATTTAATGACATGTTGTGAACAAGCACTTAGGCTTAAGGCCATTAAGCATAAAGTTAAATATCTTATTTGCATGATTTCTTTTTAAATACCTTATGTTATTTATACTTAAATACTGATCAATGTAAATTTTTGATCAAAATCAAAGTTTATACTTTAACAAAAAAAGATTTTCTAAGCCGTTTAATTCTCATTGTTATTCGCTTTTCTGACATTTTTCTAAGGCTCCACCATCAATGTATTTTGATGAACAATGTGAATAATCAAACTATCGATTCGTAATCCAAAACTATTTCTAAATTAGGATTAACACTATGCCAGCTTATAAAGCTCCTTTACACGACATTCGCTTTTTAATGAATGAAGTTTTTAATTACCCAGAACATTATAAAACTTTATCTAATGGCGAATTGGCCGACGCTGACACTGTAGATATGATTCTTGAAGGTGCAGCAGATTTTTGTGAAAACGTCCTTTCTCCTTTAAACCAGTCGGGTGATGAAGAAGGTTGTCATTTTGAAAATGGCGAAGTTAAAACCCCAAAAGGCTTTAAAGAAGCCTATGACCAATTTGTACAAGGTGGCTGGCAAGGTCTGTCTTATCCTGAAGAGTTTGGTGGTCAAGGCTTGCCGATGTCGCTTAACCTTATCAAATCTGAAATGATGGGGACAGCCAACTGGTCATTCACCATGTATCCAGGTTTGAGCATGGGCTGTATGAATACCATCATGCAATTTGGTACTGAAGAACAAAAAAATACCTACATGCCGCATTTAACTGCGGGAACCTGGTCGGGCACCATGTGTTTGACTGAACCACAATGTGGTACAGACTTAGGTCAAGTCAAAACCAAAGCTGAACCACAAGCAGATGGCACCTATAAAATTACCGGGACAAAAATCTTCATCTCTGCAGGTGAACATGACCTGACTGAAAATATTGTCCATATTGTGCTTGCTCGCCTTCCAGATGCAGCTGCAGGTACGCGCGGTATTTCGCTGTTTATCGTGCCTAAATTTACCCCGAATGCTGATGGTGGAGTGGGTGAACGTAACCCTGTGACTTGTGGCTCAATTGAACACAAAATGGGGATCCGTGCTTCTGCAACTGCTGTTTTAAATTTTGATGCTGCGACAGGTTACCTGATTGGTGAACCACACAAAGGTTTGCATGCCATGTTTACCTTTATGAACACTGCACGTATCGGTACAGCAGTTCAAGGTATTGCACATGCAGAATTGTCATTTCAGGGTGCATTACCTTATGCCAAAGAGCGTATGTCTATGCGTGCGCTATCAGGCAAGAAAGACCCTGACCAAGTGGCTGATGCAATCATTCACCATGCTGACGTGCGTCGTATGTTGCTGACGCAAAAAGCCATTGCTGAAGGTGGTCGTGCCATGATTTATCATGCTGCACAGCTTGCTGACAAAATGACGGATGCGCTGACTCAAGGCGACCAAGCAAAGTTTGAGGAATATGATGACAAACTGGGCTTCTACACTCCAATCTTGAAAGGTTTCTTGACTGAACTCGGTCTTGAAGCAGCGAACCACGGTATGCAAGTGTTCGGTGGTCATGGTTATATTAAAGAACATGGCATGGAACAAATTGTCCGTGATGCGCGTATCGCTACCCTGTATGAAGGTACAACCGGTGTTCAGGCGCTCGACTTGATTGGTCGTAAAGTTCTGCTTTCTTCTAAAGGCAAAGTGGTTCGTGACTATACGGCTGAAATTTTACGTTTCTGTGGTCGTCATGCACGTAACAAATACATGCGCCGTTTTGCATGGGACTTAACCAAGATTTGTGCACAATGGAACGCTTTAACTGTACGCATTATGCTTGCAGCACGTAAAGACCGTGATATCGTCTCTTCAGCATCTACAGATTTCTTGATGTTTTCGGGTTATGCGATGATGGCATATTACTGGGCTCAACAAGCTGCAGTTGCTTCTGAGAAATTGGAAGCGGGTAACGGCACAGAAACGCCTGAATTCTATAAAGCAAAAATCAAAGTGGCCGATTTCTACTTTGAGCGTTTATTACCTCGTACCCAAGGTCATGCCGAAGCCATGGTGAATCCATCGAAAACCATGATTTCTTTAGCACCTGAACACTTCAGCTTTGACTACTAAGTTGTAAAGTCTGAATTAAAAAAAGAGCACTTCGGTGCTCTTTTTTATACGCTACAATAATCTCAATGCAAGCTCAATTTTCAAAGGCATAGAATAATAAAAAATCAATCCGCTGGTCTTGAAGATGAAAAAAATATTTTCGATTCTAAGTCGCTTTTATCAGAGATATAGTGCAACTATCCCTCTAAACACTCATCATCTTGAACAAAATTTTGATTCTTCTTCTCCTCCCAACCTAGGTGATACTGCCCAGTCGATTACCCTGATCAGAACAGGACTGGGTAATGATCATATTATTCAAGGCTTAGCGCTCGATCATAGGCACGGGCTTTTGTACACCACGCATGTCGAGGGCACTCCTGAACAAGGCGTGATTAACAGATTTAAAATCCACAGCTCCAATTTATGGACTGCACAAGATGCTCAGAAACCTTCAGCCCTGCTTGGTCATCAAGGCATTGCTGTCGATCCGCTGAGTGATTGTATTTTTGCTTCTGCTGGCTCTGCCATTCCCAATAAGGGTTGGTATATGGTCAAATTTCAATATATGTCTAATGCAGGACCCAGCAATACTCAAGTGATTCAGGTATTTGATAAAACATATAACCAGATGACCAATACCATGCCTTCCATCACCCCCGATGGAAAATATCTGTTGATGCGGGGAAATAAAAATAGAATCAATGTGATACGTATTTTTAAATTATATTTGATTACCCAAAAAAACTTAACTGATATTCGTTTCTTGTATGAAGATGAATGGCCTATTGATTCAGGTTTCACTCATGACAAATCTGCATTTCAAGGTCTAACTACCGATGGAAAATATGTGTATCTGTTAAGTGGAAATAAAAATAAAGGGCCTAAAAGAATTTATGTTTATAACCTAACAGGCAAATTGATTCAAAAAATGGATCATGTGACACTCGGTCATTTTGATATCTTATCCAATCCTGCCATTCAATATTGGGAGCCAGAAGGCCTAACGGTAGATAGTCAAAACTATCAGCTCTACATTTTATATACCATAGGCAATAACGGCCAATTCTTAGGCCGTATTTACCGAATGAAAATTAATATATAAAAAAATAAATTTGATAAAAGCTGAATATTTTCAATTGAGTCATCCTTCAGAAATAATTTAAGTACTTCAGCATTTAGACATAAATTAAAGACCACACAGGTTTCTTTTTAAAAAATAAGCACCATAACAATGGTTCGCACCTCAAATTGCTCCAGATACCCGCAAATATCGTTAATAAAAAAGAGCACTAAGACATTCTTTTTATCAAGCTTCAAACTTCAAATTCACACTCTATGAGTTTTCAAAATTTTGATTTCTATCCACTATTTTTATTTCATTAAATAGATACGCGTAAATACCCTTCACAAGCTACTCTAAATTTGAAAATAATGTTTTTGCGAGAGAATAGTTCAATTGAGGAAGTAGAACAGGTTTTGTGAATGGCGGAAGTTTTTATTTCTTTTTTAAAAGAAACAAACGAACTCCTTTTATACGATGCACAAATAGTAAGACTCCGCTGTGAACACTTTTACTTTAGGTAATTCTATAGCTGAAGCTCATTCATTACTTTAGTTTCATTATGAACAGCAAAGCAGCTGCACAAGAACAAAACCACCTTATGAATATTTGAAACATGTTTCAAATATTCTCATCGCAAAACTCGTCAAATACCGTCTAATTATTTTGTTCTTGGCAGATACATTAAGCTTTTAATCTTGCAGTGCAATGCATCTCATACCTCAAACAATTATGGAGGGCTTTGTCGTGTATCCAATTTTTTCTTAGAGAGCAGTATCTTATTAAAGAAACTCTTCCAGCACTGAATTTAAAAACACATGCCCCTGCTCTGTACAAGATAAACGGTTTTGATCTTCAACCATGAGCTTTCTAGCACGTAATGAATTTAAAAGTTCATTTAAAGTACTCAAGTCTAAACCTGTACGCTCGTGATAAAGTTTTGCGTCTACGCCATTATTTAAACGTAAGGCATTCATCATAAATTCAAACGGCATGTCTTCATTTTCAATTTTTTTAAACTGAAGATGCTCAGCGGGAACTTTAGCCAAATAATCCTTTGGTAAACGGGTCTTTTGAAAACGGTACACACCATCAGGCTGTGTCACTTTACCGTGTGCCCCTGCGCCAATTGCCAGATAATCACCAAATTGCCAGTAATTGAGATTATGTGCAGAAGGCTTTTCCTTACGCCAGGCCGATACTTCATAATTCACAAAACCATTGGTTTTTAAATATGCCTCGCCCTGTTCCTGAATATCTTCCAAAACATCTTCTACAGGTAAAACCGGCTGGGTACGAAAAAATACCGTATTTGGTTCAATGGTGAGTTGATACCACGATACATGCGTTGCGCCATTTTCTACCGCCAGTTTTAAATCCAGTAAAGCCTGCTCTAGCGTCTGTTCCGGCAAGCCATGCATCAAATCCACATTGACACGTTCAAAACCGGCATCACGGGCTAAATGAATCGCATTAATCGCATCATTATTACTGTGAATACGACCTAATTTTTTTAGGTGATCCGTATTAAAACTTTGTACTCCTATCGAAAGACGGTTAATCCCTGCTTCTAAATACTCCGCAAAAGGATCATGTTCCACGGTTCCTGGATTGGCTTCCAAGGAAATTTCACAGCCATCTTCAAAGGCAATAATGCTTTTAAGTTGCTCGAATAACCACACGTAACCTTTGGCAGAAATCAGTGACGGCGTCCCACCCCCAATAAAAACACTATGAATCTTGCGATTTTGGGCAAATTCAACCTGGGTGTTAAAGTCTGCCACCAAAGCCTGTAAATATTCCTGCTCTAAATCTAAAGACAGTTTCCCGTCTGGCACGGCATGCGAATTAAAGTCGCAATACGGACATTTACGCACACACCAAGGCATATGGATATATAAAGACAATGGAACAAGTGCAGGATTTAATTCAACCAAGGAATAAGCTCAAAACAACAGAAAACGGGAAATATATTTTAACATGACTGCATCAAGACGCTAAAGAATACTGTGGATGATTGTTTTAGACTGAGAAAAACTCAACAAGAATACATACTTAATATGATGAAAATATCCAGTCAGTTACTTTTTCTGTTACCGCTTGCGATGGGTATCGGTGTTGCGATGAGTTTGCAAAACGCCTTAAATAATCAATTACGTGAATATTTACATTCTCCCTTGCAAGCTGCCCTTTTATCTTTTTTGGTTGGTACAATAGTACTTGCCATACTGGTTTTTTTTCAATCCGCAGAAAAACCTCATTTTGCAACTTTAATCCAAATTCCCTGGTTTCTTTGGTTAGGTGGTTTTTTAGGCGTTTATGCCATCAGTTTGAGTATTTATGCTGTCCCTAAACTGGGTTTTCTCATCCTGACCGGACTGGTTATTTTTGGGCAAATTGCCATGTCGATATTACTGGACCATTTTGGCTGGTTTGGGACTGAAAAAACCCCAATTAACTGGCAACGCCTTTTAGGAAGTATGGTTATTTTCGTTGGCGTACTGCTTACTTTGCAACGCTAACGGTCATGATCTTTATTAATAAATAATGAGTATTTTTTGTGTCTAATGTCACTGCTTTAACGACAACAAACCGCTTTGAATTAAAGCAACTCTTTCATTTGATGATTCCCATTTTAATCACCCAATTTTCCCAAGCAGGTTTGGGTTTAATTGATACCATTATGGCGGGACATCTCTCCCCAACTGACCTTGCTGCCATTGCAGTCGGTGTAGGTTTATGGATTCCGGTGATGCTGTTATTCAGTGGCATTATGATTGCGACCACCCCTTTGGTTGCAGAAGCCAATGGAGCGCGCACCCCTGAAAAAATTGCCACCATTGCACGGCAGTCGCTTTGGGTGGCATTTATTCTCGGAATCATTGCAGCACTGATTTTACAAGTCATGCCATTTTTGTTGCCTATTTTAGGCGTACCTGAAGCGTTATTGCCAAAAGCCAGCTTGTTCTTGCATGCCATTGGTTTAGGTATGCCGGCAGTCACCATGTATGCAGCGCTACGCGGTTACTCTGAAGCACTGGGCTATCCACGCCCGGTTACTGTCATTAGTCTGCTTGCACTGGTTGCACTGATTCCACTGAACTTAATTTTTATGTATGGCTTAGGCCCGATTCCTGAACTGGGCAGTGCCGGCTGTGGATTCGCCACCGCTATTTTGCAATGGCTGATGTTTATTGCTTTGGCTACTTATGTTTTTAAAAATAAAGCTTACCGTAAAACCCAAGTTTTTGCCGCATGGGAAAAAATTGATCCATACTGGGTAAAACGTATTTTACAGCTCGGTTTCCCGATCGGTTTAGCCATCTTCTTTGAAGTCAGTATTTTTAGTACCGCAGCAATAGTTTTAAGCCCTTTGGGCGAAACCCTGGTGGCAGCGCATCAGATTGCCATTTCCGTGACCTCGCAATTGTTTATGATTCCAATGTCGCTCGCAATTGCGCTCACCATTCGTATTGGTACTTATTATGGTGAGAAAAACTGGCAGGCGATGCGTAAAGTTCAGTATCTGGGATTACTGACCGGGACAATTTTAGCGCTTGCCACTATGGCTCTGATCTGGTTTTTCCGGCCTGAAATTGTCTCGATTTACACTTCTGATTATGAGGTGGCACAAGTGGCAATGTATCTGCTGTTATTTGCGATTGCCTATCAGTTAATGGATGCATGGCAAGTCAGTGCAGCAGGTTGCCTGCGTGGCATGCAAGATACCAAAGGACCAATGTGGATCACTATGATCGCTTACTGGGTGATTGCCTTGCCTGTGGGTATTTACTTGGCACGCTTTACAGAAATGAAAGCGGCTGGAGTGTGGGTCGGTTTGATTGTTGGTCTAACTGTTGCCTGTGTGTTGTTATTGACCCGTTTATATCGGATTAATCACCGGATCAAAACTGCTTAAACATCTCGATCTCATTCCTTTTCTCATGAAAAAGGAATGAGATGAATAACAATATGAATAAAAGATAATCACAACCATTCCATCCATTTAAGCTACAAAAAATATTTTTAATTTTTAAAATTGCACAGTAAAAATGCAGCTTTTAACAATTTAAAGTAGGCAATATCAAGTTTAACGCCTATGATCATTAAAACACTTCTATGATGATCTTGAGGAATATCGCATGGCAAAAACGGCTAGCACACCCGGTCGTCGTTTTCTAAAACTTGCCAGTATGACGGCGAGCATTGCAACTAAAACCGTCTCAAATTCAATCAAAAATTTTAATGCCGATGAAGAACAAAAAAATGCCTCTCGCAGTAAACTTTTTCAAGACATAGGTCTACAAATTGCAGACACCCTTGGCGAAATGAAGGGTGCAGTCATGAAAGTGGGGCAAATTGCGTCACAATATAAAGACATTTTCCCGCCTGAAGTCGCGCGTGCCATTAGCAAATTACAGCGTCAGGCCCCTGCAATGCCTTTTGCTGAAATTAAAGCTCAAGTCGAAAAAGAGTTGGGTAAACCGCTCGATCAAATCTTTAAACACTTTGATGAACAACCTTTTGCCGCAGCTTCTATTGGCCAAGTGCATAAAGCTTTCTTGCCGAACGGGCAACAAGTTGTGGTTAAAGTACAATATCCGGGTGTCGATGAAGCCTGCGAAAGCGACCTGAAACAAGTCCGTTTGGCTTTACGTTTAATGGGTGTATTGAAGGTTGATCGTAAATTACAAGATCAACTTTTCAAGGAAATTCAGGAAAGTTTAGACAATGAACTGAATTATGAAATTGAAGCGCAAAATTTAGAAGTGGCGCGTACATTTCATGAAGCTTTGGACAATAAGATTATTATCCCGCAAGTCTATAAAGACTATTCTTCACGACATATTTTAACCTTGAGCCTAGAGCAAGGTGAAAGTATTGAAACTGCAAGTACCTGGTCCCAAGACACCCGTAATGAACTGGGTCGCCGTTTATTTCGTGCCATTGGGCAAGAGATTTTCTATTTAAAACGCTTTCATTGCGACCCGCATCCGGGCAATTTTGCGTTTCGTGAAGATGGCACCGTGGTTATTTACGATTATGGTGGTGTAAAAGTATTATCCGGTGAAACTGTACAGCACTTTAAGCATTTGATTCAGTCTGCCCGTGAAGGCAATATTGCGGAAATGGAACAACAGCTGGATGCCCTGCATGCCATTTCAGAACAAGGAAAATTCCCGGCTGACCTTTACAGGCATTGGTTAGAAGTCCTAATGCGCCCCCTTAGCACCATGTACGATTTTGAAGAAAATTCCGCACATCATGATGGCATGGAACTACTTAAGCCTTCATTGAAATATTGGGATGTATTCAAGCCTTCGCCAGAAACATTGATGGTTAATCGTACCGTATCTGGTCATTACTGGAATATGATTCATTTAAAAATGCATGACAATCTCAATGACCTGTTTGATGAACTGGTGCCACCGCGTCAATAAACCTTTCATACAACCCAAATAAAGTTTCTGATTTGGGTTTTATTTGCCAAAGCGAAAGTTATGTTATAACATAATTAAATCAATAATAGTTTTGGAGTCAACTATGCGCGCTAATATCCATCCAGAATATCGTGAAGTCCTGTTCCATGACACCAATGCGGATGCCTATTTCATTATTGGTAGCACCTTACAAAGCCAACACACCAAAAGTTATCAAGGTCAGGATTATCCTTATGTAACTTTAGATATTTCCAGTGCATCGCATCCGTTTTATACAGGTGAACAACGTCAAACCAGTAATGAAGGACGTGTGGCAAGCTTCAATAAACGTTTTGCGCGTTTCAAACGCACACAATAAGTTAATATTCAGTTAAGCTGATGTTGTTATTTTTTCATTATTAAGAAGCCTAAGCCTCCTCCTCCACTTAGGCTTCTTTTTTTTATCTATTGTATTTTTATCAAAAACGTTCAGCTTTTATTTGCTGTGTAATAACCATTGAAACAAATAAAAACCCAATGCCAAAACCATCACTCCAATGATGACACTTGAGATCACATAGCCTAAAGCGAGTGTGGTCTGACCATGTTTCAATAACTGAAAGGTTTCCAAACCAAAACTGGAAAATGTGGTGAAGCCACCTAAAATTCCGACCATCAAAAACAGCCGTGCTTCATTTTGCAAGCTGGGAAATTTTTGACTATAAGCAAAGAATATTCCTGCAAGCAGGCAGCCAAAAATATTGACCCACCATGTGGTCCAGGGAAATACGCTGGTCGGTTTAAGCAAAAATACCCCTGCACTATAACGCAAACTTGCGCCAATCGCCCCACCCATCGCCACCAATAACCAGCTCATTTATTTCGTCCAATATCGGATGTGTATAACATGTCTTATCTACACAACCCTGTTTTCATTGAACAATACTTTTGCATGAATCTGTATTTTTTACAAAGAAATAATGCTGAATAAAACACATAAAAATTGTTATAGTCTGGCGGTTAAATTGACTATTTGTATGGATTGAGAAAATTATGGCTCAAGATTTATTGGCACAACTTCAAGCAGGCGAAGCGAAATTTGCAGATGTGATTGCATATATTGAAGCCCGTTATAACCATGCGCCAACCGCATTCAAAAATGGGCAACAAGCCAATGCTGCGACTGAAAATCAGGGCAGTGCCAAAGTATTTTCTTTTGCTCAACTGAATGGTTTAGATCAGGCACAAACCTTAAGTTTATTCGCTGAACACTATGCTGCTGTATTAGCGACGCCTGATTCAACCGATCACCAGAATATTCGCCAGTTTATGCAAAATGGTTGGGATGGCATTCAGTTCGAAGGTCAAGCTTTAACAGCGAAATAAGTTTCTGATATAAGTCTTAGAATATAACAAGCCCACTTTACTTAAGTGGGCTTGTTATTCACCCCTTAGAAAAAGGTGAGTATTCTCGAAAAATCTTTCGAGTACGCAAGAAAGCGATTTAAAAAGGATTAACCTTTTACTTTTTCAATCCATTCAATTGAACTGACGCGAAATAACTCGCAGGCACCATCTCCCGTATCGGTCGGGGTTAGAGATGAAGTCCAGACCAAATCTTTATCTTTAATTTCAACCAGCTCCCCGGTTAAACGTACCAGATCACCCCGTTTTACATTTTTAATTTGTTTGGCAATCTGTGGGTTTGCCGGAATAATATGCATATTTGACACCATCTGCATGGCTTGCTCTTTTGGTACCGGTAAACGGTCAATCTTCCAGTTCAGGTAACGGTCATACTGATTAACCGATATATGTCGTGCAATTTCAGGCTCCGCAAATAAGCCCCAACTTACCGCATAATCAATTGGAGAAAACTTGGCTTGCTCATCGCTGGTATAAATTTTTGAGCCTAAAATACGAAAATCACCTCTAAAAGATTGTAGCTTTTTAATTGATTGGTCTTTAGCAACCGGCGCTAAACCCTTAGCAATATTATGATCGACAGATGCGCTGGCGCTTACTTGTAACATGGTGGTTGCAAGTAAAACACTAAATAATAATTGTCTAGTCATCTGTGTACCTCAAAGCGAATTTCTTTATTTTCAATTTTTATCTTAAATCATGAAACTTAAATCACCATATGGACTTGGTAACAATATAGATATATTCAGTCACTTTTTTGTCTTATTAATTGAAGGAAATTTCTATTAATCTAAATAGATATAAAGAAAAATTAAGCGATCAATGATTTATAAATTTTATCAGCAACATATTTTCCCACATTTGCTTAATCAAGTGATGCAAACGCCGAGCTTGATGGATCAGCGTCGTGAATTACTGTTACCGATTTCAGGTGAAGTGTTAGAAATTGGTTTTGGAACCGGGATAAATCTGCCCTTTTATCAAAACATCGATACGCTATACGCACTCGAACCGAATCCAGATATTTATCAACTCGCTATTCAACGTGTGCATGAAAGTGCGATCCATGTGCAGCATGTTCAGGCGAGTGCAGAAAAGCTGCCTTTTGCAGATAACAGTATCGAACACATTGTTAGCACCTGGACTTTATGCAGTATTGAAAATTTAACCCCAGCTTTAAATGAACTGCATCGGGTACTCAAACCGACTGGTACTTTACATTTGATTGAGCATGTTCAATATCAGGACAACAAGACACTTAAGCATTTACAGAATTTGCTGACTCCGCTGCAAAAACGTCTGGCAGATGGATGTCACCTGAATCGCAATATTGAGCAAGCCCTGCTGGATGCAAATTTTCGCTTTAAAGAACAGCATTATTTTGATGCCACTGGGATTCCTAAAATTGGCAGACGCATGTTCTTTGCCCGGACTGAAAAAGCATAGTGATTGTTGCCCGGACTGAAAAAGCATAGTGATTGTTGCCCGGATTGAATCTGGGCAACCTGTTTAGCTACACTATATTAATCATCAAAATCGATACGAATGGTTTCAAAACGAACCCGGCCATCGCGAATGGCTTGGGCAATCGCTTGTTGCCCTTTGGTGAGTCGTGCCCCGCCACTTTTAATATCAATTAGCACCACTTCTATATCTTCTGCCCGACCTTCGCCATCGCGTAAGTCGGTATAGCCATCAAACACGACATAATCGACCGGATCACCCAAGAATTTGGCATCACTGGGCAGGTATTGAAACTCGGGCATAATCGGTGCCATTTGCTCTGCCATTTTTCCTTTCAACACGGCGCGACTGGTATTTACACTACGCTTTTGTGCATGGATTAAAGCCTGTTGATGCTCTAACTCCAGCTCGGCAATATATTGTTCATACTCTGCTTTGACTCGTCCATTTCGAGTATTGCTTAAAATTAGTGTGGTTAATACCACGCCTATACACCCACCAATCAACATTGCCATCCAAATGGACATTATTTTTTCCTAATCCAAAAAAGTACCGCCACATGGGTCTTTAAGACTTTTGTCATGTGTCATATTCGTCGCATCAAACAATGATATGCTAGGGCGGAGCAGAATAAAATCGTCAGGGTCATGAAAACAATCTTAATTGCAAATCAAAAAGGTGGATGTGGTAAAACCATTACCGCGATCAGTCTGGCTGCGGCTTTAGCACAAAAAGGTTACCGTGTTGCACTGGCAGATGCCGACAACCAAAAATCGACTTTGCAATGGCTCAAACATCGCCCTGACAATGCTGCCCCAATTCAAAGCCTGGACTGGCGACATGAAAAATCAATTGGTGATGCCCCTAAAAATATTGAATATCTGATTATAGATGCGCCGGGTGCACTTTCTGGTGAGCATGCAGAACAACTGATTGGGGAAGCTCACGCCATTATTACGCCCTTACAACCTTCATTTTTCGATATCGACAGCACGCGCCGTTTCTTAAAACATTTACAGGACATCAAGCGTATTCGTAAAGGCAAAGTACAAATTTTACTGCTTGCCAATCGTGTTAAAGCCAACAGTGCCAGCACGAAAGAGATTCAAGATTTTTTCAATAAAATTGAACAGCAACCGGTGGCCTGGATTTCTGAACGCACTGCTTATAGTCAGTTGGCTATGCAGGGACTCACCGTGTTTGATAAAACACAAAAAAATTATTTAAGCATGCAAAACCAGTGGCAACCGGTTTTAAATGCCATTATCGATGATCCGACAAAATGGTTTTAGGGGCTTACAGGGTCTAGCTTGCCGTCCAGAAGCAGTGTTTGCTTATTGATTATTCACGAGAACTTACTCGGCATTCATTTTCGCGAGCTTTTTTTTCAGTTAAGATGGCATGGACCTTAGAAACAAATCAGTGAATGCAGTGCAACAGTACGCGCCAACATTACAAAAAGTATTATTATTTGGATTATTTTTCATCCTCCTTTTCTTGAGCTTTAACGTCCTCAAATACTTTATTGTGCCTGTACTTTGGGCAGCCATTATCGCCTATATGACCTGGCCTTGGTATCAATGGATTTATCGTAAGTCTGGTTCACGTGCCACCCTCAGTGCAACCATCATGATCAGTCTGATTATTTTGCTGATCGGTATTCCACTGACCTTCGGTATTTTCATGCTGCAACATGAAGGTCGAAATTTATATTATGAATTGCAAAAACAGGTATTCTCAGGTCATTTAAATGTTCCGCAATTTATTCGCGATTTACCGTTTATAGGCAAGGAAGTCAGCCGAACCTTAAAGGATATCAATACTGATCCGAACAGTATTATACAGAGTGTTTCCATCTGGATTCAGGGTCATCTCAATTATGGACGTTTCGTTCTCAATGAGATTGGCAAAAATATCGTTAAGCTGTGTTTTGCGGTACTTTCGCTGTTCTTTTTCTACCGTGATGGTCAAACTATTCTGAACCAGGTCAGCAAGGCGCTGGAAATGATCATTGGCCCACGGGTTCATCATTATTTAGACACCATTTCTGAAACGACCCGTGCTGTGGTTTATGGCGTCGGTTTAACTGCGGTGGCGCAAGCAGTATTAGCTGGTTTAAGTTATTTTGTTGCCGGCGTACCCAACCCAATGGTACTGACCATTGTGACCTTCATCCTGGCACTGATTCCGTTTGGAACACCGATTGCTTACGGTTCAGTTGCCTTATGGCTGTTCTCTCAAGGACAGACTATGGAAGCCATTGGAGTCATGGTCTGGGGTGTCTGTATTGTCAGTACTTCAGATAACGTGATTCGTCCACTGGTGATTTCCGGTGCAACCCAAATTCCATTCTTGCTGATCATGTTCGGGGTATTAGGGGGGATTGCCAGTTTTGGTCTGGTGGGCCTGTTTATTGGTCCGGTGATTCTTGCAGTGTTGCTGGCGATTTGGCGTGAATGGTTACATGAAACCAATGAATTTGGGCCTTTCATGCTGCCAAAATCCACTATGGCGTATGATCTGGATGATGATAAAGACGAGTCCACTCCAGATAAAACTTAAGCTTAAAGTTTAAGAAACTCATACATTCAAATACTTAATCAGCATTGAGTTGCATCCGTCCCCTTGTTTGAATGGTCAAGGTCATAATAAAACATAAGGATGCAACTTAATGTCTTCTTCACTATTCAAATTAACGACACTCTGTACCATTGCTGGTTTTGCAATGGTGGGCTGTGTAAACTCCCCGAGCTCATCTCATGAGGTTCCTCATCAGACGACTGTTCATGCGGTATCGGCCCAAGGTGTAGGTAAAGCCATTGGTACGATTCAATTCAAAGACAGTCCAGCAGGTTTAGTGCTTACGACTGACCTGGCTGAACTGCCACCCGGCCCACACGGTTTCCATATTCATGAAAAAGGTTCCTGTGACCCGGCTGAAAAAGATGGAAAAATCGGTGCGGCCATTGCAGCGGGCGGCCACTTTAACCCGAACCAAGCACCTCATCACGGAACGCCACTTACGGGTCATTTAGGTGATTTACCCTTATTAAATGTGGATGCTCAAGGACACGCGAAAGTGACTTTGGTTGCACCGCGTTTAAAACTGGCCGACATTCAAGGTTTAGCGATTATGGTGCATGCCGGTGGCGATAACTATGCCGATCAACCTAAACCTCTGGGCGGTGGTGGCGATCGTATTGCCTGTGGCTTGATTAAATAATTAGCCTAAAAAATATAAAGAAAAAAGCAGGTCAAAACCCTGCTTTTTTCTTTATACCTTGCTACATCCTTAAAAAACCAATGCTCTTTAACACCAGCATAAATTGACACAGCCCCTAAAAAAGCTCAGGCTATATTCACAATAATTGATCTTTAGAAAAATCGTGAATAGCCTGAAAGACTTAATTCAACGCTTTAAATCCAATTCCATTTTAATTTATTGTTTGCAGATTTTTATTGTCCTGACCGGAACCACCTTAGGCTTAGTGTTTTTAGGTTATGAGTCCTTAATTGTTCCAGTGACTTTGGGTGCTATTGCCACTGCCCTGACCGACTTTGATGACCGCCTGAGTATTCGTCTGCGCAATCTGATTTATGTCTGTATCCTGTTTTTTGGCGTCAGCAGCATTCTTGAATTTCTCTATCCTTATAAACTGCTTTTTATCCTGTATTTATCGCTATCGAGTGCCGCTTTTATTTTAATGGGTGCACTGGGACAGCGTTATGCCACCATTTCTTTTGGCACGATTTTATTATCCATTTACACCATGTTTGGACTGGGGGAATACAGCCAGTGGTATCAGCAACCCAGCTATTTTGTACTGGGTGCGTTGTGGTATGGTCTGACTTCGATCATCTTTTATTTACTCAAACCGACTCAAGCAGTCCAGGACAATTTAGCCGCCAATTTCAATGCCATTGCTGACTTACTGTTGGCTAAAGCCCGTCTGTTTGATCCCGATAATACCGACAATATTGAACCGCTACTGTATGAGCTTTCCTTAAAGAACAGTGAAGTGGTACAAAGTCTAAATATCACCAAAGCATCGTTACTGACCCGTTTAAAGGCATCGCGTGCCAATAAAAATACCATTTACTGGCTCAATCTTTATTTTTTAGCGCAAGATATTCATGAACAGGCGACATCAAACTATCTGCATTATGAAAATATTCATCAAAACTTTAGCCGTACCGACCTGATTTTTCGGATTCAAAAAAATGTAAAGCTGCATGCCTTATCGTGTCAGAAACTGGCGCACGATATTCTGACCCATCAGACTTATCAGTCGAATCCGGACACCGATCTTGCGATTGCCAATCTGGAAAATTCGATTCAATTATGGATTGAAGAAAATCCGCAGAATCTGGAAGTGAAAAATCTGCTGCTGATTTTGCGTAATCTGAAAAAAATTCAGGAACAGTTTTTAAATTTGAGTCATGAACAAAATAATTATCGTCAAAATTATTTGCAGCATCAGGAAAATCTAAATTTACTGGATGATGATATTCAGGATATCCCGGATTTATGGCTAAAACTGAAACAACATTTTACGCCCAATTCAGCGTTGTTTCGGCATGCAGTACGGATTGCCTTTGTTTTTGCGGTCGGTTATGCCATCTCATTAATGCCCTTCGCCAAAAATGGTTACTGGATTTTATTGACCAGTTTATTCGTCTGTCAGATCAGTTATTTCGCCACCAAAAGCCGCTTAAAACTACGTACTTTAGGTACTCTTTTAGGTGTCCTTTTAGGTATGCCGATTTTATATTTTGTTCCAAGTATTGAAGGGCAACTGGTTCTGACCATTATTTCTGGCGTGTGTTTTTTCTATCTGCGTTCCAAAAAATATGCCATGGCAACCCTTATGGCCACTTTAATGGTGCTGCTGATTTTTAATTTAAAAGGCGCAGGCTATGCCATTATTTTGCCTAGAATTGTAGACACCATTTTAGGCTGTCTGATTGCCTGGTTTGCGGTCAGTTTTATCTGGCCGGACTGGAATTTCCGTAATATTTCTAGCACCATCAAAAAAAGCAACCAAGCCACTTTGAACTATTTCGATGCGGTGGTGAAACAATATCAGTTTGGCAAAAACAACAGCCTGGATTACCGTCAGGCACGTCGTACCGCACACAATGCGCAAATTGAATTATCGAGCATGATTTCCAGTTTAAGTACCGAACCTAATCCAAATCAGGCGCTGATTCATGCGGCCTTTCGCTATCTGGTCTATAGCCACAGTCAACTCAGTTATGTTTCGGCTCTGGGCAGTCACCGTGAACAGGTGCAAGACGTGCAAGTGCTGGATTTAATGCTGTGGTGTAAAGACACGCTATTTGCCGTACTGTTACAGCAACAAGCTTTGGATATAGACAAAATTCAGCACAAGCTGCAAGACATTCAACACATGAGCACACAAGAAAATTTGTCTGAAAATTTATTATTGGCACTGAAACAGATCAGTTTATTACTGGAAACGCTGCCTGAATTTATAGATTTACACAGCCAACTGCTGAAGCAGGAAATTAAATAATCCGAGTTAAATAGTTGGTTATAAGTATTTGATATATTTTAAAAATATATTTATTTTTTAATTCCCTACCGCGGCAATACTCAGTAAACTCATGCTTGATTCTGATTAATTTAAGCATGAGCATGAATATTCAAACTTTACGTGTCATTGGTCTTTTAGAAGGTATTTCCTTTCTGCTGCTTTTGTTTATCGCGATGCCGATGAAATATATGCTGGATAATCCGATTTTAGTGAAATATGTCGGCATGGGACACGGCGTACTGTTTATCCTGTTTTTGATTGTTCTGTTTACCGTTTGCGAAAGACAGAAATGGTCGATTACCATGTTTATATTGGGTTTAATCGCATCTATTTTACCGTTTGGCACTTTTGTTTTCGATCGCAAATTAAAGAACTTTGAACAGCCAATCGCTGAATAAAAACTATTTCTTTAAGTTCAAGTGCATTCGTCCTCTCCTGCATTTTTGAAGGAGAAGACGGTGTGACCTTAATGTTTAAAACGCGCCACGCTGTTTACGTTCTTGTAAAATTTGTTTAAGCATCGCTCGAGGAAAACTAAACCACAGTGCAATTAAAATAAAACAGGCCACTGCATAAGCCCAAAGATGGTATTGCTCATACATTATCCGAACCAGTTCAATAATAATAAAGAAGCTGAACATCAACAGCATTGAAACGGCGGCTGCGACTGTACCTTTGGAAACTTCCGATGACATCAGCGCAAAACGGTACAGCACCGAAAAACTGATGCCTTCACCAAAGCTGATTAAAGTCATGCCTGCAATTAAGCACCAGATCAGATAGTCCTGCCAGATCACTCCAGCCAGTAAAACCACGGTTCCGAGGAGCATAATCGGTAAACCCATGAGAACTGATTTTCCCAAAGCCAGTTTATCGATAATTTTAATCAGCACGATATTACCAAGGATTAATCCACCCAGTACCGGAAACTGTGCCAAGCCATATTGCATGCTGCTAAAGCCCAACTCTTCCACCAACATGACTGGTGAAAGTGCAATCCACAGCATCAACGGCATACTGACCATCGGTAATGCCAAAGCCATTCCCAAAAAGCGTTTATTTTTATAAACTTGTCTAAAGTCATCCAGAATATAACTGATCGGCTGTCTTGGAATGCTGACTTTAGTCTCCGGCATTTTTGCCTTTAACCCAAACCAGCTTAAAAAGGCCAAAAATGCGATACCAACGAAACCCCAATGCCAAGAGATATGATCAATCAGAAATGCACCGATCACAGGTCCCAGTAAGGGTGCAAGCAATGAAATATTGGCCATCAGTGCCATGACTTTAATCGCGTCGCGTTCTTCAAAGGTTTCCTGAATAGCCGCATAACCGACGGCGGAAATAACCGTTAAGCCAATGCCTTGTAAAAAGCGCAGCGCCAAAAAGCTTTCAATATTTTTCGTCAGTAAAATTAGTAAGCAGCACAGTACAAAAAATATTACGCCAGCAAGTAATACTTTTTTTCTTCCAAGTCTGTCGGACAATGGACCGAGTAACCATGCGACACATGCTCCGCCCAACAAGTAAAACGACATGGAAGATGGTGCCCATGAACTGGTCACGCCAAAGTCTTTGGTAATGGCAAGCATGGCAGGCTGAACCAAGTCGTTCCCGATATAGACGGAAAATTCAAACAGCACCAATGCCAATGGGAACATTAGCGTGGCACGGTTTAAGGTGGCGGTTTTAACTTTTTGCATTGTTTTTCTACATATATTTTAGGCTTGTGGGGCTACACACTATTTTTAGGGAGAGATGCGTCAGCCCAATGCCAAGCATTGAGTGTTTAAATTAAAGTTTGGGAAATACACTTAGTGCATAGTGACTTAAAACACCGTATTCACAAGGTGTTTAAATAAAAAATTCGTGAGAATGGTTGATCTCAATCAAGTACATATACTTGATTGAGTAGGTGTAGTTTAGCAGATAGAAAGTTAGGTGCGAAATTAGGCCTCAGCTAATTTAGACAGCTCAACAGGTTCTATATTATTCAATTTAGCTATATCAGGATTTTGTTCAAATTTGAGCCAACCTTTTTTCATCCACTTTTCCACGATATCTTTCCCTAAAATATCTAAAAGGTTATTTAATAATTCAAATTTCGCCCATTCGTCATAGTAAAAAATTATAACTTCTATAGAATGTGCAACTTTTTCAAAATTAAAGGAAAAAATTTCTTTAATATAAGAGGCATCTGATCTATCAAGTGAGTGCCCCCAAATATAAATTTTCTTTATTTTCTTTTGTAAATCATAAACTAATTCATTAAATCTATTTATTTCATATTTTTCACTAGATTCCCCAAGAATTAATTCTATTGGTTCATTAATTTTTTCCTTTAATTGATTTAATTCTTTTCTAATGACTTCTATAGTATCAATTTCAGGGGTCAAGAATTGATATTGCGTATCCTTATGTAATTTTTGATGATATTTAGAAAATCCATATGCTTTAAATTTTTTGAAAAAATCTAAGTTTATGTCTGATATGCCTAATACTAAATTATGAGAATGTCCTATTCTTCCATGTAAAAATTCTATATCTTTAGTTTTTCCATAAAATTTTTCATAAGTATTTGTATAGTTAAATGAATAAATTTTACTTATAAAATCAAAGTCAGAATGAATTATTTCCAATTGTTCGACAGGAATAAAATTATCAACAATTTCAATCAAATAAAAATTAAATATATCTATAAATTCTTCAAGTTCTAAATATAATTTATGAATAATATCTTGGTAATTTAAATTATGATTAGCATCATTAGAATATAAATAACATTTGTTAATCACATAACTTGCACCTAAATACGAATATTGTAAAAAATCATCATCTTGCTCTAAATCATGAAGATTTTGTACCAATCCAAAAAAATTTAATATTTCACAATTCTTTTTAGATAGAAACATACAACTTTCTTCATTTTTCCTATCATGACGTATAGCTAAATTTTGCCATCCTTGCTTTTCATAATTTTTATTATTTATCTCAAAAAAATTATTAACCACCTGTAAACACTCGTCAATTTTTTGCTCGAAATCAATCCAAGTCTTTATTTCTTCAACATGATTTTTAAAATATTGGTACCAATTATTTTTATTTAATTGTTTCTGTATTTGTTTAATTTTTTCTTCTGCTAAATTGATTTTTGAGGTTTTATAATTTCTTTTAGTATTTTTTATAAAATTAATATCTTGTGGTTTTTTAAGTTCAGAAAATAGATCATCAAAATTCATTTGATATGTTTTTTTATCCATCGCTCGTGCAATTTGGAAATACTTAGTAAAAAGATGTATTGGGTGCTCGAATGGAGAATACAAAACATCCTTAATTGGCTTTTCTAAATCTTTTTTCTCAATAGCCTTCATAACCAACATAAAATGGTCATATTTGGTCGGCAAGTAATGCGACAAATCAAAACCATTACCCACAATTAGAATATTCATTGTTATTATTCCCCCAAACGCAAAAAAGCGCATCAATCGATACGCTTTTTATGAGGCATTACAGCCAAACTTTCAACCATAAATCAAAGATTTATTAAGAGCATTTTGCTTTCTGAAAAGACTTGGTGTTTTTGCTACGCATACATTGATACGACTTTTCTGTATCAACCTTCTTCCAGTCGCCATTCACCAGTTTAAAACTATAAATCGTACGCATCGAGCGAACCGAATCATCTTTTAACCCAGTTTCAGTCACTTTCACTTGTGCAGCAGTCGGTGACTCTACACTATTAAAAAATTGACGAATTTCAACTGTTGCCGAGTTCTTACGCAAGTCAGGTCTTTCTTTCAAGACTTGTTGCAAAGGCGTATCTGATGAACCAAGACTGACTTTAGATGCTAATTTTTTTGTTGTTGCGCAACCCGTCGTCATTAAGCCCAAACAGATTATAGAGGTAGATAATAAACGTAACATTAGGAAATCTTCCCCATAAAAAAGACATGGCACATATGATGCCATGTCTTTTTTTCTGACTCGATAACAGTTATGTAGTCAACGACAAAACAACTTATTAGATCAAATATTAAAGATCAAATAATTTGCCCGGGTTCATAATGCCGTTTGGATCGAATACCTGTTTCAAAGCTTTCATGTATTCAATTTCTTCAGCAGAACGCGAGTAATCAAGATATGGCTTTTTAGTCATACCCACACCGTGTTCAGCAGAAATCGAACCATCATATTTTTTCACAGTTTCGAATACATATTTGTTCACTACCTGACATTTGGCAAAGAATTCATCTTTAGACAAGTTCTCTGGTTTTAAAATGTTCAAGTGCAAGTTACCGTCACCAATATGACCGAACCAGCAAATTTCAAAGTCAGGATAATTGGCTTCCACAATTGCATCAATTTCTTTAATAAATGCAGGAACATGGGTAATCAACACTGAAATGTCATTTTTGTATGGAGTGAACGGCGCGATAGATTCAGAGATATCTTCACGTAAACGCCATAAGCTATGTACCTGGTCAAGGTTTTGGCTCATTACGCCATCAAGTACCCAACCCTGTTCCATGCAATGCTCGAAGATTTCCATCGCCGCATCCATAATCGGTTCAAATGGCGCTTCAAATTCAAGCAATACATAGAAAGGACACGCCGTTTCAAATGGGCGTTGTACGTGACCATGATCCAGTACTTTCTGCATTGCGAGTTCACCAAAGAATTCAAATGCAGTTAAATCAATTTTATTTTGGAATGCATGCAATACCGGCATAATCGCATCAAAATCTGGTACGCCCAATACCATCACTTGTAAATCATGCGGTTGACGCTCAAGCTTGATTTCAGCTTCAGTCACCAAACCTAAAGTCCCTTCACCACCAATGAATAAGTGTTGCAGTGCATAACCGGTTGCATTCTTGATCATGCCCTTGTTCAGACGCAGGATGTCACCTTTACCTGTCACAACCGTCAAACCAAGCACCCAGTTACGGGTCATGCCGTATTTAATCACTTTAATACCACCAGCATTGGTACCAATGTTGCCGCCAATTTGCGAAGAACCTGAAGATGCAAAATCGACCGGGTAATACATACCTTGATCGGAAGCATAGTTCTGCAATTGTTCAGTCACGACACCCGCTTGCACACGTACCATACGGTCTGCCGGGAAGAACTCCAGAATCTGGTTCATCTTGTCCATGCTAACGACAATTTCACCGTTCGATGCAACAGCACCGGCAGATAAACCGGTACGGCCACCCGATGGCGTGATGGCAATATAATGTTCATTCGCAAATTTAACAATCGCCTGCACCTGTTCCGTGCTCGATGGAAAAACGATGACTGATGGATTTGGATCAAAATGCTTGGTGTAGTCTCTGCCCCAGGCATCGAGACTAGCAGCATCAGTTTTAATGCGGTTTTCACCGACAATGGCTGTCAATTGGGTTAATAACTCAGGTGTTAAAGCGACTGAAGCATTCATCGTTTGCAGACCTAGCAAGAAATATACAAGTGGTGGATGATCTATAGATCATTCATTTATAAAAAGATTAACAATAGAATGTTGTCTTAGACTGGCGTGACCATAAAAGCAACAGCATGGCTGTGGCGGTTTTCACTGCGCAGCATTATAAGGCATTTTCCACTGAAACCCTGCGGAAATAAGCATTTTGACAATCTCGCCTTAAATATTACAGCCTTAGTTAGACCAAAATCTGTAGTGCGCGGCAGTATGTATGGCAAAAATACCTATGCTCTCCGTCATAAAGGAAATGTATATAGACCCTTCTCGTATGTTATCATATCGCGACTAAATTTGGCCTTTGTAGCGGAGCCGTAATGAGCCAACATCTTTCTCTACCTAAAGATAAAATTCGTTTCTTGTTGTTAGAAGGCGTTCATCAAAACGCAATCGACACATTAAATGCTGCTGGATACACCAACATCGATTCCCGTAAAACTGCGCTTGAGGGTGAAGCGTTGAAAGAAGCGGTAAAAGATGCTCACTTCATCGGTATTCGTTCACGTACTCAGTTGACTGACGAAGTATTTGAAGCAGCCAACAAGCTCATCGCTGTTGGCTGTTTTTGTATCGGTACCAACCAGGTTAATCTCAATGCTGCGATGATTCGTGGTATTCCAGTATTTAACGCACCGTATTCAAATACCCGTTCAGTGGCTGAACTGGTACTTGCTGAAGCAATTCTTTTACTTCGTGGTGTTCCTGCGAAATCTGCTTCTACTCACCGTGGTGGTTGGAACAAGTCTGCAGTGGGTTCATTTGAAACTCGTGGTAAAACTTTAGGTATCGTGGGTTACGGCTCAATCGGTTCTCAACTTTCAGTTCTTGCTGAAAGCTTGGGTATGCATGTGATTTATTACGATGCAGTGACTAAGCTTCCTATGGGTAATGCACGTCAAGTGGGTTCTCTTGCTGAATTACTTGCAAATGCTGACGTGGTATCTCTACACGTTCCTGACGTGCCATCAACACGTAATTTCTTTGGCAAAGACCAGTTTGCACAAATGAAAGAAGGTTCTATCTTCATTAATGCTGCACGTGGTACATGTGTACTGATTGAAGATTTGGCTGATGCGATTAAATCGGGTCACATTGCTGGCGCTGCAATTGACGTATTCCCGAAAGAACCTAAAGCAAACGGTGAAGAATTTGTTTCTCCGCTTCGTGGTCTGGACAACGTGATTTTGACTCCTCACGTGGGTGGTTCGACTATGGAAGCGCAAGCCAACATCGGTTTAGAAGTGGCAGAAAAATTTGTTGCGTACTCAGATAAAGGTATGACTTTATCTGCGGTGAACTTCCCGGAAATTGCATTGCCGTTGACTGAAGGCAAACACCGTTTACTTCACATTCATAAAAACATTCCTGGCGTGCTTTCTAAAATCAACAACCTGTTTGCTGAACACGGCATCAACATCTCTGGTCAGTCATTAATGACTAAAGGTGATGTGGGTTACTTGGTAATGGACGTTGACGCAACTGCTTCTAAAGAAGCGCTGGATACACTTCAAGAAGTTGAAGGTACCATCCGCGTTCGTGTATTGTTCTAATTTAAGATTTAAAAAAACCACAGCATTCTTGCTGTGGTTTTTTATTTTTTTAAGCCCAGAATTTAATATCCTGAATGGAATTGAATTTCGTGACAAAGCCATTCGCAAATGTTCGAGGCAGACAGACAGTTCAGTAAATTATTTTTCTGCGATAAACAAAATTAGATGGAAACATTTGACGAGTTTTACGATGAGAACATTTGAAACATGTTTAAAATGTTCGTAAGGTGGTTTTGTTCTTGCGCAGTTTTGCTGCTCATGTCGAAACAAAAGTAATAAAGTCTTTCAAGAAGGATTACCCTTCTCAATGGAAAGATTCCGTCTTGAAATTTATTCCATGTTTTTGAATATAAACAAAGGCTATGAGTATTTTAAAGCTTTTATTGCTGATCTCCCGCTATTCGAGAAATCGAAAACAAATTTAGTTCATTTAATAAATGTTAAATTTTAAAAATACATCGCATGTTCAGGCACTGCTGTTATTGCTGATTGCAATGATCAGCGTGCAGAGCAGTGGCTCGCTTGCCAAAATCCTGTTCGGTCAATTTCCGATTTTGACCGTTGCCGCCATGCGTATGCTCGTTGGCGCTGCAATCTTGGCGCTTATTTTTAAAATTTGGCAAATTAATTTTAGACAGGTGAAGTGGAAAGCCATTATCAGCTACGGTATCGCGCTCGCTGGTATGAATGCCATGTTTTACCTGTCGATTAATCGCCTGCCGCTTGGCATTGCCGTTTCTTTTGAATTCATTGGTCCGCTCAGCGTCGCGCTGTATTACGCACGACAAAAATTTGATTTTATCTGGGTCGGACTGGCTATTCTTGGTCTCATTTTATTGTTTCCGTTCGATCAGGTTTCCCAAAGCCTCGACTTAATCGGGATTGCTTTTGCACTAGGTGCAGGGGCTTGCTGGGCGCTGTATATCGTTGCCGGACAAAAACCTTCGGGCATTTCAGGTAATCATACGGTGTGCTTAGGCATGTTTATCGGCATGCTGTGTTTGATGCCTATCGCCCTATTTTCAGGAATGTCAGTCAACGTTTTTGAACCTTCAAACTTGATTTATTTTGTCGCCTTGGCTGTGCTTGCCAGTGCCCTGCCTTTTACGCTGGAAATGATTGCACTGCGTAATTTAACTGCGCTCAGTTTCGGCACACTGATGAGCGTGGAACCGGCGATTGCAGCATTATCAGGATTTATATTTTTAGGTGAACAGTTGTTATGGAATCAGTGGCTGGCACTTACGACCATTATTAGCGCCTCGATTGGTTGTACCTATACTACGCAACAAGCCAAGAACAAGACTGAAGAAAAATAGAAAATTCATTATTTAAAATTCGAATCATTCAGGCTGAATTTACGCGCTTATTTTTTAAATTCAAAGTATTTAAGGCCTTTCAACTCCTCAAAAATCAAACAGAATTGTTATACTGGCGCCATCTTTCCCAGTGGATTCACCTGACTCGGTGATCCTGCGTGCACCATGCCTAACTCCCAATTTACTGCCGTATTGTTCATGGTTTTATCCATGGTCGCCTATCAGATCAGTGCCTCATTTGCCAAACAACTGTTTGAAGTGCTTGATCCACTGACTGTGGTCACATTACGTCTTTCGTTTGCCTCTATTTTAATTGTGCTGATGTTCCGTTCCTGGAAAATCATCAAACGCCTACCCTACCTAAAATGGAAAGACTTGCTGTTTTATAGTGGTTCCGTCTGCTTAATGAATGTGTTGTTTTATGCCTCTTTAGGCAAATTACCTCAAGGGATTGCAGTCGGCTTAGAATTCTTGGGTCCACTGACCCTGGCTCTGCTTTCGATCAAACAAAAAACTGATTATCTGTGGGTGGGCCTAGCGATTTTAGGGGTTGCGCTGATGGTGCCGTGGCAAGATGCATCAGCCGATAACTTCTCTTATCTGGGTGCAGCATTCGCTTTAGGTGCCGGTATCTGCTGGGCCATTTATATTTATTTTGGGCAACGGGTAGTGCGGCAAAATATTGGCATGCATGCGCTGAGTATTGCTATTGTGCTGTCCGCCATGGTGATGTTACCGATCAGTGCAGTGCATAATCCAACCGCGCTGATTCAGACTCAATATTGGGGACAGGCCTTGGTCATTGCTCTACTTGCAACCGCGATTCCTTATGCTTTGGACCTGATGGCACTCAAGCGCTTAAGTAAACTCAGTTACGGCACCCTGTCCAGTTTATCTCCTGCACTAGCTGCTTTGGCAGGCTGGTTATTGCTAAAAGAACAAATTACGCTTTTACAAAGTGTTGCCTTGCTTTGCATCATGCTTGCTTCGGTCGGTGTAACATTTAGGGCAAGTAAAAATAAAAATCCTCAACCTGACTAATCAATAGGTCTAAATAAAAAAGATGGCTTCAAACCATCTTTTTTATGTTGATCTTGTTTGAAGGAATTTAAGTCAAACTGTCTTTATTCAAATTTTTATATTTTTTATATTCCGCTAAATATTGCTGGGCTAAGCTTTCTTTTTGCTTCTGCTCCAAAATTTTACCCGCTTGCTGGAAAAAGCTATGTTCTTCCTCTTTCAGATGATGATGCACCTTATCAGAAAGCTTTTTGGCTATTGCGATCCAGCCGGGATTGCTGAAATCAGTTTCAGTCAGTTCTTCAATCATCTCATCCATTTCATGATGTTCTGCCAAAGCATGACGGGTAATATTCAGTCCAGAATCTGTCATCATGAGCGGAATATAAAAATAACGGTCTTCAGCCGTTTCATGGGCAAATAATTCATTCTTGAGTTGTTTAAACAACTCATGACGTTCTGGGGTATCCCCAGAAGTTTGCAGTAATTTTTCTGACAGTTCTCTTTGTATTTCATGACTCTGACGTAATGCTTCAAAAATATTCATTATGCTAATGACCTCTGGCTTTATGCTATATGATCAGGGCAAACTCTGATAAAAATGGGCAATTATGCCCATGCCGATTGCTTATTCTTATGCAGGAACATGCTCTAATACTGTTAATTTTTGTGAATGTTTTTATTAACTTGCAAACAACATCTGATAACTTAAGCGCAAAATCAAAACTGAGACTAAGACAAGAAAAAGAATTCGGATAAAGCCACTGCCATACTTTAAGGCCATCTTCACCCCCACCACTGAACCCGCGACATTGGCAACCGCCATCATCAAACCTAAACTGAACAGCACATGCCCGGTTGGAATGAAGAAACTTAAGGCAGCGAAATTGGTCATAAAATTGCCAATTTTAGATAAAGCAGAGGCATGCAAAAAATCGACTTTTAAATACCGAATAAAATAGAAAATAAAAAAACTACCGGTACCAGGACCAAAAATACCGTCATAAAATCCAATGGCCAATCCACCAATTCCGGCCAAAATCAGAGTTTTTTTGGTGATACTTTGCTGAAAATGTACTTGACCGAATTGCTTCTTCATAAAGGTATAAATGGCAATCACGATCAGCATAAATAACACAAAAGGCCTGAGTACTGCTTGTGGAATCAGGGTGACACAAGCCGCTCCTGCAAAAGAACTGATAAAGGCAGTGACACCGATCACTGCCAGTAATTTCCAGGCCAGTTTGACACGGCGTAAATACGACCATGCCGCCGAGGCAGTACCACAAATGGAAGCCATTTTATTGGTGCCAAACAGGGTTGCTGTGCTCATATGCGGAAAAGCATTCATGAGAGCTGGAATCTGAATCAGACCACCGCCACCTACTGCTGCATCTATCGCACCTGCAAAAAATGCAAAAAAAATCAGGCTGAGTATGATCTCAATATCCATGTAGCTTTATACCTATCTTGAAATAATGATTAGAGATTTAAAACCCGTTTAGGAACCAGACGTTTTTTATCGGTAATTTCAGCTAAACCCAAACATTTCTCACCATCAAAAACCAGTACTTCTGTGGCAGCTTCATGCTCAATATTGCTTTCCATACCACGGCTAAAATATTCTGCACGACCTTCAGGTGCCTGAACTTTAGGAAAATGATCCACAGGTGCGTAAGCAGGCAATAATAAAGCCTCACGCTCTTGTTCAGTCAGGCTTTCCAAATACTCAATGGTATAACTTGGAATCAGGTCAAACTGACCGGTTTTAATCCGGTGCAGATAAGTTAAATGACCGAATGTCCCCAAGGCTTTGGCAATATCTTCACCCAACACCCGAATATAAGTTCCCTTAGAACAGGTAATATCTAAAGTCAGGCTATTTTCCGTAAAGGACAATAATTGGATCGCTTCAATGGTAATTGGGCGTGCTTCACGTTCAATCTCAATCCCTTGACGCGCCAATTCATACAATGGACGCCCTTCTTTTTTCAAAGCGGAATACATCGGTGGAACTTGATGAATATCGCCTAAAAAACCCGCTAAAACCTGTTGGATTTTTTCTTCTGTCAGTGCCGGAACAGCTTGCTCTAATAACCGCTCACCTTCGACATCACCCGTGGTTGTACTATGACCTAAATAAATGGTGGTGTGGTAACGCTTGGTCGAGTCGAGTAAATAGTGGGAAAATTTAGTCGCTTCACCTAAACAAATTGGCAACAATCCCGACGCTAAAGGGTCTAAAGCACCGGTATGACCGCCTTTCTGCGCTCGATATAAGCCACGCACTCTCTGTAAAGCAGCATTAGAACTAATCCCCAAAGGTTTGTTCAATAAAAACACACCGCTAATATGCCGGCGTTGAATCTTAGGTGAAGTCTTTTTCATAGCGAAAGAGCAAGCAAGTTGAAACGGATGACATGGTAACAACCGCTTGTCATGATTTACAACTTTTCTACGTTAGTTTTGCATCTTTAATGGCAAATTTAAGTTCTATTTTTAGACTTATAAAAACAAATACAGGCAAAAAGGTTGCATAGGAAATGCAGAAATATAAGTTATGGATTATTTTGGCTCTTATTATTGTAGGTATTGGCGCATTATTATTTTGGCTCGCGCCCTCGCAATCTATTGCAGAAAAAATACGTACAGTACGAACGCCCGGTCCTCACGCTAATAGCTTAACGGCAACGACGCCCGCAAACCTGGTTCAAGGCGGGGCTTTCATGAGTAAAAGCCAACAAGACACTGAAGTGAACTGTCAGTTACGCCTCGATGGCGCCCATCGTTTAATTGTGAATGAGCAAACCAGGAACTGTTTTGAATATTTCATTACCCAATATGGGGAAAAAGATCTCAAGCAGATTAAAACTGATTTCCAGGCTTATATCCAGCAAGCTTATAAAGCGCCTGCCCTCGCACAAATTCTAGATTTATGGAATCGCTATATCGATTACCGCGAAAAACTGGGTGATCTGTCGGCACCGGATATAGCTCAAGATGACCCCAAATATTATCAAAGCATCTTTGCCAATATGAAAAATCTGCGTAAACAACTTTTTTCTGATTACGAAATTGAAGGCTTATTCGGCATAGAAGATACTTATCATGAATATACATTAAGCCGCATGACTGTCATGGATGATAAAAATCTAAGCGAAGCGCAAAAAGCCAAAAAACTAAAAGATTTGTTCAATCAATTACCCGAAGACTGGAAAGAAAACTTAGAGCAGCTCAATAAACTCGAAGACTTGCGCAAACTTACCGCAGCCATTAAAGCACGCGGTGGTTCTACAGAAGAAATTCACCAGATGCGGATGAATCTGGTTGGCCCGGAAGCCACACAGCGTTTAGAAAGCTTAGACGGACAACGTAGTGACTGGAAAAACAAGGTCAATAGTTATCTGAAAGAACGCGACAATATTATCAAAAGCGGCTTGAGCGATGATGCCAAACAACAAGCAGTGCAACAATTACGGACGCAGCATTTTAGTAAACCCGAAGAACAACTTCGGGTAGGAACATTTGAATCAATTCATGATCAGGGAGGAAAATTACCATATAGCGAGTAATCGCAATGTAGCCATCAGGTGACTAGATTGATCATCTGATTGATGTACTTATATGAATAAAAACAAAAGTATTTAAGGATAAGGAAAAGTTGATGAAAACTTTAAAAAACAAAAAAGCGCTCATGCTTGCGGTGATAACGACTCTGACAACAGGTTTTACCGCTCAAATACACGCAGCAAAAGGAGTTTTGCAAATCAAAGAAACGGTTAAATCTGACTATGCAAAAACCAAATATCCCATTGTGATGACGCATGGCTGGCTGGGTTGGTCACGTATCGGCAATGATAGTTTCAATATTGATTATTGGTATCAGATTTTGCCCGATATGGCGCGTAATGGTTCGACTGTTTTTGCTGCACAGCTATCACCGGCCAATACCACCCAGTTCCGTGGTGAACAACTGATCACTCAAGTAGAAGAAGTACTCGCCATTACCGGTAAGAACAAAGTAAACCTGATTGGTCACAGTCATGGTGGTCCAACCGTGCAATATGTAGCAGCAGTGAAACCCGGCTATGTCGCATCGGTAACAGGCGTGGGCGGAACATATCGTGGTTCTAAAGTCGCCGATGATATTCAGAGTAATCAAGCCAGCCGCACCGTGTTTAATATTGTGGGACAATATATGGTTGGACCAATCCTGACCTGGGCTCAAGCCAATCCTGACATCCCGGTTGACTTTGATGCTTCGATGAAGTCATTGACCGAAGCAGAATCGGCAAAATTCAATAAACGCTTCCCGACCGCTGCCTTAGCTTCTGACTGTAACAAGAGCGGTGCTAAAGTGGACAAGGGAATCTACTACTATTCTTGGGGTGGTACAGCCCAAACCACCAACCTTCTGGACATTGATACCATTCTGATGCAACTCGGGCCATTATCTTATGGCAACAAAGACAATGATGGTATGGTTGCACGGTGTAGTTCCCATATCGGTCAAGTCATTCGTGATGATTACAACCTCAATCATACTGACCTTGCCAACATGCTGTTTGGTTTAAAAGGAATATTTGCTCCTGATCCAGTGGCCTTGTTTAGACAACATGCCAACCGCTTAAAGCTTCAAGGTTTATAAATCTGGCTACCTTCCATTCATGCCCATAAAGACACCAGTTTTTATGGGCATTTTCATATCCACACCTTGTTACAACTCTATCTTGCACCGGTCTATTAAATTTAGGAATCAAGCCCCTTATATTGAATAATTAAATTTGACAACCAAAATTGTCAGATAAAACAACTGGTTTAAAACAACAATATTTTGAGTACTTAATATGAAATACGGATTCTTCATTGCAGCTCTAATGTCGCTCAGTGCTTTTAGCCAAGTACAAGCCGGCAACGCCACCCAAGTCACGAGCAACGCAAGCTCAAGCTACGCTAAAACCAAATACCCGGTGGTTTTTTCACATGGTATGTCAGGTTTTATTACCGTCGGTACAAACGACTTTGGACTGGATTATTTTTATCAAATCCTTCCCGACTTAGCCCGTAATGGTGCCAATGTTTGGGCAACACGTGTCTCTCCATTTAACTCATCGGAAATTCGTGGTGAGCAGCTTTTACAACAGGTTCAAGAAATTACCGCCATTACCGGTGCCAGCAAGGTCAATCTGATTGGCCACTCGCATGGTGGGCCTACGATTCGCTATGTGGCGGGTGTTGCGCCGCAATTGGTGGCATCGTTAACTGGTGTTGGCTCGCCGAATGCCGGCTCACCAGTTGCCGATTTAATTTTGAAAATTCAAGGTACAATTATTGAAGGTCCTTTAGTAGGTTTAGTCAATTTTTTCTCTAAAGCCATAACTTGGGCACAAGGACTCAATCCCAAAAGCTTCCCACATGACGCATTGGCCGGTGGTAAAAGCCTTACCCTTGCAGGTTCAGCCAAATTTAACAGCCAATTTCCACTCGGCCTGCCAACAAAAGCCTGCGCTGAAGGCAAAGCACTGGAGAACGGGATTTATAACTATTCATTCACCGGTATTGGTGACGTGACCAATATCCTAGATCCTGATTCAGCCTTAAAAATCACCAGTTTATTGATTGATGGCGGCAAGGAAAATGATGGTTTGGTGTCACGCTGTAGCGCGAAATTCGGTAAAACCATTCGTGACAATTACAACTGGAATCATTTAGATGAAGTGAATCAGGTACTCGGTCTAAAAGACCTCTTTGCACCCGATCCTGTTGATGTCTATCGTCAGCATGTGAACCGGCTAAAATTACAGGGGTTATAAAAAAATAAGGGATTTATGCGTGATTGTATAAATCCCTTTTTTATCCTTTAAAAATAATTCGATTCTGAAAAGCAGGTATGAATAAATTATTTCTCGCTTTGACCCTATGGAGCATGAAGATACTGCAACTAGCCTATTCTAATTCGATGCCAGTCTTATAATAGAACGCTAATTTTACTGTATCGAATTATGCGGAGATCTGTTATTGCATAGTCTTAGGCATGGGTTTGGGCTGGATTTTAACTGCATTAATGATAGACAGTATGGATTTAAATTATTGATATCAAATTCTATAAGATTGAGATTGAAATGGGATAACAGGTTTTGCTGCGGAACTTTCAACCGTGACTTCCAATGAACTCCCTCCTAAACAGCTTTTGATCCCAGTCTAAAAAGTTTTTAGCGCTTGCAGGTGTGGAGAAATTAAATCTACTCGCTCCTAGTCAAGACGATTCCCCCATTCAATATATCGAAGTTATCGCATCCGATAAAGTTGTCGCCATGATAGGAGGCGTGGAAGCAATAAAAAATACAAAATTGGCAGATGGGATTGAAGAAAATAAGTTTCTCGAGCCGCCTGCAAAAGTGGTTTTGGTTTATTCGGTAGACGAATGGCGCTAATCTAGTTGAAGCCTAAACTCACAATCAATTATGAAACTTCAATGTAATCCTTAAGTACAGATGAGGTGAGTCATTTCTTTGCTCTACAACGCATGTTCGTTCAAGATCCTGTGGCAATTTACCCTCAGCATCCCAACTGCTTAAAACTGCAAGGTTGATAAAACTAAAAAATCAGCCATAAAAAATGCGCCAAAAGGCGCATTTTTTTTACTCGTATAAAACTTAAAATTAAGCTTTAACTTTACGAGCTGGTAATTTTTCACGAATACGTGCAGCTTTACCAGACAATTCGCGTAGGTAGTAAAGTTTAGCACGACGAACGTCACCACGACGTTTAACTTCGATTTTAGCAACGATTGGTGAGTGAGTTTGGAATACACGCTCAACACCAACACCGCTAGAAATTTTACGTACTGTGAACGCAGAGTTCAAACCACGGTTTTTGATTGCGATTACAACGCCTTCAAAAGCCTGAAGACGTTCGCGATCGCCCTCTTTTACTTTTACAGATACAATAACTGTATCACCTGGTGCAAAAGCAGGGATATCAGTTTTTAATTGAGCATTTTCAATAACTTGAACTAAAGGATGTTTACCACTCATGTGGGAATCTCCAATGTGCGGACAGAAGAGGTCTGTTACCGCTGGGGACAGAGGCTAAAGCGCATATCGACCCGTTTATCTTTCCCTTTACCACCTCAGTCTTCACTTCGGTCGATAAAGAGCCTGTTTAAAAATACTTAAAGTCGACTTTAAGTATTCGAATCTTTTAGCCATTTTTTCTGCTGCTTGGTCAACTCAACTTTCTCAACAAGCTCAGGCCTGCGATCGAGGGTTCGTTGATAGCGCTGCAAAAACCGCCATTTTTCAATATTTGCATGATGCCCAGACTTTAACACCTCAGGCACATCCAAACCTTCAAACTGGTCTGGCTTGGTATATTGTGGGCAGTCTAAAAGACCATCCACAAAAGAATCTTGAACGTGTGATTGCTCATCAGACATGGCACCCGGAAGTCTCCGAATAATACTGTCCAATAAAACCATCGCAGGTAGTTCACCGCCAGATAAAACGTAATCGCCAATCGACCATTCCTGATCAACATAGTGCTGGATCAAACGTTCATCGACACCTTCATAACGTCCGCAGAGTACAATCAGCCCGTCATATTCGACAAATTGCTGTACCGCAGGTTCGTTTAAAGTTTTGCCTTGTGGCGACATATACACCACAGGAACCTGAACACATCCCGCTTGCGCTGCAAGCTCTTTGGCATGCTGAATTGCCTGAGACAAAGGCTCAGCCATCATCACCATACCCGGACCACCGCCAAATGGACGTTCATCCACCCGTTTATAGTTGCCCGTTGCAAAATCGCGTGGATTAATACAAGTCACTTGTACAATTTCACGTTTTGCTGCACGCCCGCTAATACCGTAGGCCGTAATCGCTTCAAACATTTCAGGAAAAAGCGTAATGACTGCAAAAAACATCGCAGACTCCTCTATTTTCCTGCTGCATTCATCCTTAAAGGACGAACTTTTAAATATTTAGTAATCTACGCCCCAATTAACGTAGATACGACCAGCTTCAAGATCAACGCGCTGCACCACATCTTTATGCCATGGAATCATACGCTCCTCGCTATCAACGCTGTCTGGTGTTGCGTGAACCACCATCACATCATTGGCACCGGTCTCAAACAACTCATGGATTTTACCGAGATTTACTTCTTGTTCAGCATCGTCCAAACCTAACACTGTTAAGCCTTTCAAATCTGTCCAGTAAAACTCGTCCATTCCTGCTTTCGGAAGTTGCGATTTTGAAATCCAGACATTTGTGCCAACCAGGCTGTCCGCTGCCGTGCGATCGCTCACACCTTTTAAGCTGACAACCAAGCCTTTACCATGCGGTTTCCAGCGTTTTACATCTATTGTTTGCCAACCTTCTTTGGTCTCAATATACCAAGGAAGATAGTCAAAGATGTTGCTCATGGGTTCTGTATTGGAATAGACCCAGAGCCACCCATTTAATCCATATGCTGAACGTAGCTGTCCAATCTGAATACGATCTTCGGGAACATTCTGTGTTGGTGTCATGGGTTACCTACTACTTAATTCGCAATAAATTATGCAGTAGCTGCAGCAGCTTTCTTAGCTTGAGCAGCTAAAGAAGCAACACGTTCAGACGGTTGAGCGCCTTGAGCAACCCAATGAGCAAAACGATCAGCATCTAAACGAAGTTTTTCTGCTTGACCTTGAGCTGTAGGGTTAAAGAAACCAATACGTTCGATGAAACGACCGTCACGCGCATTGCGGCTATCAGTTACAATAACTTGATAGAACGGACGTTTTTTAGCACCACCGCGTGCTAGACGAATTACGACCATGATACAACCTTATAGTTTTTACGGATTATCCCTGTGCCGACCATCGGCAGCATTTCAAACCCCTTTCATAGAGGGCAATATTTTACGTTATATTTACTTCGAAAGAAAGATCAAATTTTAACTTGTCCACAGTTTGAATTTATATTTTAGCGGCCGTCCCAGTTAGAGGTGGCGGAAGGAACACAAGCTATACCACCATTTTTATCACTAGCTTTAGTCCAACAGCGCTCTCCACGATGATTGAGAACAATATGACCATCTCCCAATTGTGCCGAACCGGATTTTGGTGTTGCTATGAGAGTCCATGTTCCGGCATTCACATTGGTTAAAGTTAGATCATACAGGCCCTGACCTGAATTCGGAATGACCGCCGAAACCCCTAAATCTGTCAAGGTAATAGGCACTGTAGTTCCAGCAGTAGGTCCAGCTTTTAAGAAAGTAAAATTGGCAATTCTATAGCGCTGTAACTTGCTGGCTGTATCAATCATTACCGCTTGAGCATCTATACGCTTTGCTTTACGTACTGATTCTTGATAAGAGGGATAAGCAATTGCCGCCAAAACACCAATAATAGCCACTACAATCATCAATTCAATGAGAGTAAAGCCTTTTAGATTTTTTACCATTCTTCACGTCCTGTAATTGTCGTTCCACAAGTCGCATCTCTAATATTATTTGCAGTGATATTTGCAAGAGTTTTATTCTTGCAACGTGTTCCCATACTGGTCATTAAAAAGTTAAAGTTGTTTGTATCCGTACCTTCAGCGCGGATTACCCAACTCTGCCCAGCAGCAGCATTATTTGTAAGAGTTCTGGTCGTATTTTCCCCATCTCTTACAGTAATCCGGTATCTAATGGAGCTACCGGTAGCATTAACCGGCAATATTAATGGATCAGGGATCGTCGAAAAACCCAAATAATTAAAGTTGCGCGATTTCCAACGTTCAAGTTCACTGGCAATACGCTGAATTTCCTGCTGTGCTTGTGCAGCATTGGCCCTTCGTACATATTGCTGATAGCTTGGAATGGCGATAGCGGCAAAAATAGCCACAATCACCACCACAATCATAAGCTCAATTAAGGTAAAACCTTTTTGGATAGATAGTGTGTCTTCCATATCCCCTTCCTTTACCTAATTAAACTATTCTTTTCATACCAACGCTGAGGGATTAGACACATTTGAGTCGGTTGAGGGTTATTACCGCCAGCACCTGTCGTCGTGACTAAAATCCGCCCCCCTGTATTGGCACAATAGTTTGAGTTACTGGCGACCTTACCATTATTTTGACCACCCCCCTCAGAGCCATCGCCCGGTCCGCCGCCACAATTCGCGCCTACACATGATTTATCATTACCTGTAGCAACATTTTGAATACCAATACCAATTGGCGCACCACGGCCACCTCCATCTGCTGCGTTTTTAGACTTACATTGACCAAACGGCATACAGAAGGTAGACATAAAGCTTTCACCTTTTACCCCAGCGCCACAAACGCCCGATATACCTGGTTTACTACTATCAAAGGTTGAAACATATAAACGATAGTTCATTGCAAGTGGTGTACCAAAAACTTTTTCACTTTGTAACTTATATTTGTCACAATCCGTTTTTGTACCATCACTTCCTGCCACACAGTTATTAAATTGATAAGACCAACCGTTGCTTGAATACGGTGCAACCAATGAAGTATTGCTATAACGATTATCTTCGGTTAGTAACGCCAAACTTGTAATGTTTTGAGTGTTATAGCTCGTTGCGCTATACAGGTCTTTGCGCGCCACATCCTTATCATAAATATTATATATTGCATCATTGACTATGCCAGTTGTACCTACAGTATAACTTTGCAAAGGTTGACTACGGTTACCGCTTCCTACAGAAATCACGGCAAATACATTGCCTTTTTCGTTGTATATCGAGAAGCTTGGCATATCATAAAAACGTGGTCTTATGCCCGTTTGATTTAAACTCAACAACTTCACAGGTGTTTTCGCAAAACCACCCAGTTGCGCTGCTTTATTGTTTAAATCTATACGGAATACCTGCCCACCCAAGTCGCCAAAATATATATTATCAATCAGCTCATCACCATCACGGTCTACTGTACGAATTTCACTGACCACACTATATTTTAAATCGTCATGATGGGTTTTAATCTCCCCTGAATTGGTATTTGCTGGGCTACTGCTACCTGCATTGGCACTAGACCACCATAACAAACTTCCAGCGTCATTGCCTTCAGCGCTAAACATATACACGCCTGCACCTTTTTTATTGGTTTGATTATAGTTGTCAGTTTCATAGCCACGGTCATAACCACCACCCACAAACATGACCAGTTTAGGTTTACCGCTCCAATTGACATAGCCAATACTTGGTTTAGACCAACTTTCGCCCATATAGCTAAGTGGCGTATTTGCACTTGCAGCATCTGGGTTAATATGGAAATTTAACTTAGGCGAAGAAATATCTTGCAAATCGAGAGAATAATAGCTACGCCCGCCCATGCGTAAACCACCAAAAGCGAGTTGTTTACCCTTTTGATTTGTCCCTTTACCTGTACCTACAGTTAAATTGCCCGAATCATCAATCACATATTCGCTATGCACAGTCCATGGACCATCTATACCATAATACAAATTAGCTGTACCGCCACTTGTAGAGGTATAGTCGCCAAAGCCTAGTTTTTGCTTATCTACCATTTCGTTGGGTACAAAAGCAAATTTCTCTTGTCCTGTAACAGCATCTACCACATGCAGGAGCCCTTGTGTGGTACCAAACAGAACATAGTCATCACGATTGGTCGAAACAATTGTTTTGCTGGTTTTATCATAACTGACTTTACCTTTATTGGTGACCAACACAGGCAGCGAGTGCATCACTGCACCCACTTGACGTAATTCAGCATTTGTTGCTAATGAAGTGGCTGCAATACTACTTGGATTAGCGCCATCGACCTTATAACCCAATAAGTTCATTAAATAACCACGACTTGGATCGTCTTTATAGGTCGTTTCCGTTAAATAATCGAGATTCACTGTACGCAAAGTCGTTTTACTGCTGCTAAAGGTCGCTGCCGTATCCGTTCCTGTGCCTACACGGTTGGTCAGTAATTTACGCTGTACCGCATTATCTTGTGTAGTACGCAGTTTGAGTTGTGACCACGCCCCACCTTTGGCAGCAAATTTTTTACTACCCTGTGTGTTTTCATCGGCATCTGCGATTGCGGTATTAGTACTCACTGGATAAGACCAAAAATCATAGACGGCTGACAATAACTTTTCATTCGCATCATAAGTGGGTTCAATTAAACGACCACGGCTATCTTGTAAATTTTTATTGCTTCTCCCTTGCAGCTTTCCGCCCACGCCCACAGTATATTTTTTTAAATTGCCCACCCAAAGACCATAATTTTTTTCTGGCGTTGGCTGGAACTGTTGATAATAAGCATCGTCTTGTAACATAACAGGATTCAGTGCATCTATTGGAATAGTCGGCGAGCCTGTGGTCACAGAAGGAATGGCTTTACCTAAATCACCTAAAAATAAGTTGACGCTTTCTACAATGTCTTCTGAACTATTACCTGAATACCAACCTCCTTCACCAATTACGCCCCAATAAGCCGCAGATTCTTCGTTAGACAAGTCCGTTCTTATAATCACATTACCATTACTATCCCTTCTTACACTACCATCACTATTCAACTGTGAAAATGGTACTAAATTTTCTTCTTGAGATAAATTTCTATCAAAAGATGGAATACCATTAAAGTCAGAACCAAAGCCAACTACGGCTGTTTTAATTTTCAGACCTAAAGGATTTTTTGTAACATCAAGCAAATTTTTGACAAAATTATGCGTACAATTCCATCCTATAGCTGAGTCTGAACAATTGAAACTCGTGCTTTTTGTATCTAGCGCAGCTTGCATTAAACTCTTAGCATTTGAATTATTACTAGGCACCCCATCCGTTAAAACATAGATGCCCTGCCCACTACATTGCTTCATTTCCTCGGCTTGGTTTAAAGAAGCTGGACTAACATATAAGGTCCCTGCAGAATTTTTGGTTTCTGGGTAGGAGTAAAAAAAACCACTCGATGACGCTGAAATAGGGATGCTTTTATTTTCATAAGCACAATAACCAGTTATGCCATCTTCAGCGCATGCTGTACTGTATGCTAATGTGGTTGGATTTGTGGTACTTGCAGCCCCCCATGTTTCACAACCACCTGCCGTATAGTCAGTACAGGTTTTATAATTTGGCGTCGTGGATGGAGTGGATACTTCTTTATAATAATATCTAATGCTACTTAGCTTTTCATTTTGCAGTGCTTTTGCAATATTTTTATCTACTTTAGTAGTACCCGTACAGGCTGAAGTAGTTGTTACACCAGTATCACCATTACATTTATAATAATTATCCCCACTTTTACGATACATATACGTTTTTACTGATGAATTGCTAGGATAATACCTAAAATACATCGGAATACTGGCTGTTGTTGATCCTGTTGTTCTGGTTCCAAACAAATATGCTGCAGTTTCGGCATAAGCATGTGCAGTGGGTGTCCCCCCCCTTGCGCCCAGTTTCGCAATTTCATTAAGTAAAATCTGACGGTGTGTAATACCGCCCACTACCTGATTAAGAGGTCGAGCAGGAATTCGAACTTGTCCAGACACATTGTCTGCAGTTAAAGGCTCTCCAGATGCATTAGAACTTGTTGGACGTGAATAGGTAGACAACCCAATCACTTTAGTGTCATCTAATTTGACAAGACCTTTAGATGAATTACCATTTAAAAGATCGAATAAACCATCTTTTAAGCGCGTAATACGATCATAATATTTTGCTGAGCTTTTCGGCTTATAGTAATAAACAGTACCTGTCCCAGTTTGACTCATCTGACTTGAATCTTTTGGTAGAGCTGTCAATTCATCATCACAGTCATCCTTATTGGTTGACCCACTTGATCCACAACTAAAATATTCATAATTACCCGTTGCGCCAGTACGCTTATAAAAGTATGCATCGGCATTTACTGTACAATAATAACGCTTATAGCTAGGACTACCATTCGTAGAGTTTTCATTACTGTTGCTAGATACACTCGTACCTTTTGGAATATCACAAGAACTGGCGTTCCCCGTTTGTTGAGGTGCCCCCATACTCCCTGAAATATCCAGCATAAACATCAATGTAATATCGCCTGACCTTGCAGTCTGATAAATATCAATATCGCTGGCTTGGGTTACACTTATGGCGATCATTGACGTACAGACTGCTGCAAGACTGGTCGCAAGCAATTTATGACGATAGGATGTTTTTTCGCTATTTTGAATATTTTTCATCTTTTTATTCCCCATTTCATATAAAGTCTTGCGCAATCATGTATTCAGTCACCTGCGTGGTAAACGGTATATTTAAACCGGCCAAACAATCTGTAACACTTTGCCGAAATACCGAGCTGTTCGCCACTGTACTACCCGAAGGTATTGTGACTTCACTCATACGCGAGTTTAAACATGTATCAATTTGTGCAGCCGTTGCTGTGGTCAAAGTTGGCATAATCGAAACCGCAAATACTTTTACAGGTTTATTTTTCTCAAATTTCACACCTTTTTCATCGGTACCATACTGCATACCATAAAAAGGGTCATTTTCGGACTGACTTGAAAACTTCACTGCAACCTGCGTCATGACTACTCGACGTCCGCTGGTAAAAAAGTTGCCTGATGAAGCAACACTACAATACCCATCTGTACCCAACGTACTGTTCACTGGTGCAGCATCTCCGGCGGTCCATGTCATTAAGCTGGCTCGATTAATATCAAAAAAACTATTTTTATCACCTAAAAAACAAAACACCATCTCTTTATCTTTGTTGGCAGCACCACTGATATAACCAAACATGCCACTTGCGGTTAGACTCTGAATCAAATTCCCTTCCCGCTCGACATTAAAAAACGCTGCATCAGAGTTCTGCATCAATAACTGTTGTGCTTGGCTATTGGTGGCAACATTCAAAGAAATCAGACCCTGTTTAATGGCCAAAGTGCCAATAACTGTAATTACTACTAACATGATCATAACTACAATCAGTGTCGCACCACGTTGAGATGAATAAGATTTCATTATCGATCCCCAAAAGTATTGCGCAATGCAATGGTTTGTGAAATCACTTGGCGAACATATTTTGGCGCATTTGCCGCTGGTGTTTTCACCTTAACCAACTGATCTAACACTTGAAAAGTCTGATCATTTGAAATGATTTCGTCACGGCTGACTGACTGGCCCGAACGCACTAAAGCGCCAATTTGTACGGATAAAATACGTGGACGAGAACCCGCTGCAATTGCCATATACTCATTAATAGGCAGATAACGATAACTGGTATCATTTTGCACACCCAGCAGTACTCTAAAATGGTCCACGCGTTTCATAATAATCTCACCGCCTGTGCTGCCAAATAATCGTGTATTTAACGCTTGAGATGGTGCTCCACCTTCTACTCTCACCACCGCTGGCGTATCTGCTATGGCGTAGAACCCTGCTTCACAAGCTAACGCAAGCGGACTATTCGGCTCATTAGTCACAGCATTTGCATCCGCTCTTAAAAAGTAACGCTGAACGACCATTTGTTGACCAAAAGGTATACTACCACCTGGGTTTTTCACTCGAAATCTTAACTCTCGACCTTCACAATCATAACCACCCACCCAGTCATCGTCGGTATCTACTGTTGTGCCTTTATCATCTAAAATATATTGAGGTCGGTATTGGATAGTAAGTTGATCGCTTAATAGTGTCCCGCCTGTACTGGGTTGCACATTAGATACACCGGTCCAAGCAGGCGCAGTTCCAGCCGTCATGCCTTGGCTTCTTGATACCAAATTGACACCTGCACTATTTCCAGTAATGGTTCTAAACAGATTACTTAAAGGCCTAGCAGGACTAGAGGTATTATCTAAAGTGGCATTCGCTGAGGAAGTTAAAATCACACCGCCATATTGAGTTTCATCATTAGTACTGGCTTTCACTACATTCAAGTTGGTTAAACGAATATCTTTAACAATATAGTTCAAACCAAAATTAGCGTTATCTTGTAAATCAGACATACCTGACTGTAAAACATAACTTTTCTGTCCTGTAAGAAATAGCATTGTTGCAGCAGCAGCGATTACCAACCCAAGTGCCAGTGCAATCATGAGTTCTATCAGCGTAAAACCTGCGTGAAATTTAGTCATATCAATATAACTCCATAATCAAACAGGTCGAGGCAGGGTTATACGCTGTATTATTGGTACAATCACCTTGCCCCGTACCATTTGTTGCACTCGTATCTCCCCATGCAACATAAACGCAGTTACGTCCATCGCTATTTCCCTGACACTCCATCACATTCATACTCATTCCTACTGACCTTGCACGTACAGTAACTTGTGCTACATCAAAATCTGCAAGTTCAGTCGTACTACAATTTGTAGTAAAGCAATTTTTGGCTGATACAGTTTGCTTATCCGGTGTCCCTATTTCGCTCATATAAGTATCTACAACACCACGGTTTATTCGTACTCTTTCTGCCAAATCTCTTGCAATATTAATAGCTTGAACACGATATCCACTTTCTGAAGTCGCCTCAACAGCACGATATTGCAGGGCAATAAAACCCAACACCCCAATTGCCAAAATCAACATAGCAACCAACACTTCAATTAAACCCACACCATTCTGATAATTTCTTGTTTTCATTAACATGTCCCCTCTGTCACGTGTATTGTTCCCATCAAAGAAATGCTGATATTTTTAGATTTATTACCACCACTTTCATTACAAATAATGAAGGGCTTGCCATTAATATCCGCTGCAAAATTTTTCACCCCTCCACTCAACAGAAAGGTAATTTCGGTAGGAGAACCGGATTTTAATATTGCTTTATCTTGCGACGCCCAATTTAATTGTGTTGGGGTATCTGCAGCCAAAGAATTTAATTGAACTCTAACTTCTCTACGCTCTAATACAGCTTTAGAACGCGCATTATTAAGCTGACCTATCAACTCTTGAGTACTTCTATTCAAATTTTGTTTTTGTATTAAATTTCCAAAAGAAGGAGCTGCCATCATCGCAATAATTGCCATCACTGCAATCGTGACCATCAACTCAATTAAAGTGAATCCCTGATTTTTATTTGTTTGCTGCATAGCTCCCCCGGATAACAAAAATTTACCCTATTAAAAATAATATCTTACTTAATTACAAATTAAACACATAACAGGATAAAAGGCATAAAAAAACAGATAATTGCCAAAATACAATTATCTGTCAATTTTTTAAAATTTTCAGAATGTTAACTCATTCACGCTTTAAGCCTGGGTTACAGGAATACGCAACTCTTTGGGTAAACTAAAAGTAATATTTTCTTCACATCCTGCCAGCTCTTGCGGTGCTTCGGCACCCCACTCCTGTAAACGCTGAATGACCTGTTTAATTAGAATTTCCGGTGCCGATGCGCCTGCTGTGACCCCAATCTTGGTATTTTTATTAAACCAGCTTTGATCAAGCTGATCTGCATTATCAACCAAATAAGCCTGCTTCCCCATACGCTCAGCCAGTTCACGTAAACGATTCGAGTTAGATGAATTTGGAGATCCAACCACTAAAACTACATCGCACTGGAGAGCCAAATCACGTACTGCATCTTGGCGGTTTTGCGTGGCATAGCAAATATCATCTTTACGCGGGCCCTGAATTTCAGGAAACTTTGCTCGCAAGGCATCAATCACTTTCGCAGTATCATCAATAGATAATGTGGTTTGAGTGACAAAAGCTACTTTCTTCGGGTTATGCACGACTAAAGCCGCTACATCCTGTTCATCCTCAACCAGATAAATTTCACCGCCTTTTTTTTTGTCATATTGCCCCATAGTTCCTTCGACTTCAGGATGACCTTCATGACCAATTAAAATGGCTTCAGTACCTTCACGGGCATATTTGGTCACTTCAATATGTACCTTTGTCACCAATGGACAAGTTGCATCAAAGACTTTCAAGCCACGACGTTCAGCTTCGACCTGAACTGCTTTGGAGACGCCGTGTGCACTAAAAATCACAATATTATCGTCAGGAACTTCATCTAGTTCATCGACGAAAATAGCCCCACGCTGACGTAAATCATCGACCACGAATTTGTTGTGTACCACTTCATGGCGCACATAAATGGGTGGATTAAAACATTCAAGTGCCCGATTAACGATCGCAATTGCTCGGTCGACACCTGCACAAAAACCACGTGGATTGGCCAATACAATTTCCATAAGACCCTCAATGTTCACTTGAATTTGGACTGAATAATTTAAAATAAATGCAAACAACCTACCAACGGCTATTTAGTTTACTGGCTGTCTGCTCTAAAATAGAGAAGATATTTTATCATATCAGGAAAAATATCATGTCGGGTCTCTTGTTTGTCGTTTCTGCTGCATCTGGAACAGGCAAAACATCTCTCGTTAAAGCCCTACTTGAGCGTGTGAATAATTTACATGTTTCTGTCTCTCACACAACTCGCGGTCAACGTCCTGGTGAACTCGAAGGTGTGCATTATCATTTTTCGCAAAAACAAGATTTTCTTGCTTTAGTTGGGCAAGGCGGTTTTATTGAGTATGCAGAAGTGTTTGGTAATTATTACGGCACAGCTCAAGCTACAGTAAAACAGCAACTGGCTAAAGGTCATGATGTTTTACTTGAGATTGACTGGCAGGGTGCGCAGCAAGTTCGCAAGCTTTTCCCCGAATCTAAACAAATTTTCATTTTACCGCCAAGCCAGTATGACTTGCGTCAACGTTTATCGAACCGTGGCACCGACTCTGTTGAGGTGATTGAACAGCGTTTAGATTGTGCAGTAGAAGATATGCAGCAATATACAAACTTTGACTATGTGATTATTAATGACGACTTTAACAAAGCCCTGCATGACTTAGAGTCTGTCATTATTGCCAATCGTTTGGTTATCTCTCAACAAGCGACCCGTCATCAAGAATTGATTGAAAAATTAATTACTCCTGTTGAATTGTGATTAAAACTTGAGTATATAGGCAAAGCCTTTTATACTGCTCAGTCTGTTCAAATTTAATATTCAAACGAGAATTCTTATGGCACGCGTAACCGTTGAAGATTGTTTAGACCATGTAGACAACCGCTTTGAGCTTGTACTAGTGGCAAGCAAACGCGCGCGTCAATTGGCACGTCAAGGTATTGAACCAACTGTAGAATGGGATAATGACAAACCAACCGTTGTTGCTTTACGTGAAATTGCAGCGGGTCATGTATCTAAAGATATTTTGAAACAACGCGATCAAGACTATCAAACCTCTAGTCTCGATCTTGCACTTTCTGCAAACAACTTGAATTTAGATGGATTTTCTTTTCAATAAGAAAAAAAATCTTAAAAAAGCCTAGTTTTTAACTAGGCTTTTTTATTGGATAACTTTTATATTTGCTCAATAACCGTTATAACATAGGTATAAAGGTATGTTACTAATGATGTATCTTTCTGATTTTTTTTGAATGAAAAAATTGACAAATCATGCCATATGTTTTTCATTAAAGGTCTAGCCATTTAAACTGTAAAACTGAAGTAGAAAGGTGTTATATGCCAGGCCCACAGGTCAGCCAAGCCAGACAACAACTGAAAATCATTATCGACGCTTACTTAAGTGCAAGCGATGTCGAGCGTGTGCTTTTGGCCTGTGATTATGCAGATATCGCCCACGACGGCATTACCCGTAAAAGTGGTGAACCGTATATCCTGCATCCGATTGCAGTCAGTAGTATTCTTGCGCATATGCGTCTAGATACAGAAACCCTGATGGCGGCGCTTTTACATGATGTGATTGAAGACACCGACTTTAATAAAGATGATATTAGCGAAAAGTTTGGACATACCGTTGCAGAGCTGGTCGATGGCGTCACCAAACTTAGTCATTCCAGTGATAAAGAATATAATAAAGCTGCCTCTTTCCGTAAAATTCTGCAAGCAACCCTACAAGACCCACGTGTGATTATTATTAAACTGGCTGATCGCTATCACAATATGACCACCCTGGAGTCGTTACGGCCCGATAAACGTCGACGTATTGCCCAGGAAACTTTTGATATTTTTGTTCCCATGGCCCGTATTGTCGGTATGAATGAGATGGCCGATAACCTGGAACATTTGTGCTACCAAAACCTTGATCTGGATATGTTTGATAATGTCCAAGAAGCCTTGTTGCAAACCAAGCCTAAACGCTGTGAATATCAAAGCCTGTGGGAAAAAAATCTTACTGAGCTGTTAAAGACCCATCAAATTAGTGGTCGGATTAAAAAGAAAAATAATAATATTGAGTTGTTGCGTCACTTTGTTAAAAATGACATTAATTTACAAGAACTTACGCACAGCCATGCATTTGAAATTATTTTACAAAGTATTGCCGACTGCGACCGATTAGCTGAAATTTTACGTGAAAATTTTCAGATTTTACGCTATGAAGATCATATTCGCCGTCCCTTACCGGGTGGCAACCAATCTTTGATGATGCGTTTAAAAGGTGAAAAAACCACACTCTCTCTTACTCTTCAAACCGAGCTCATGCGAAAGGCAGCCCGTTTTGGGGTGGTTCTGGGTGAGAATGCGCCACAAGCCTGTCGTTCAGCCATTCAAGCCTCTATGCAAAACCTGAATGTACTGATTGATGGTGAATGTGCAAAAACCACATTTAGCGATTTGTTAGATTATTTACATCAAGAAAAAATTTGGGTTTATACCCCTCATGGTCAGTTACATGAACTTCCTCAAGGCGCAACAGCAGTCGATTTTGCCTATTCAGCCAGTCTATTCTTAGGCAACCATGCTGTGGGTGCAAAAGTAAATGGGGAAACCAAGCCCCTTTCGACGCCACTGGTCAGTGGGCAAGTGGTTGAGATTATTACCGACGTTCTGGCTACTCCAAATCCAGATTGGCTCAGTTTTATTAACACCCAAAAAGCACGCCGTGCCTTACAAAATATTTTGCGTGATCAGGATATTGAAGAGCAGCAGTTAGTGGGTCAGCAAGCCCTGAATCGTGCATTAAAACTCTTTAATCGCTCAGTAAAAGATTTAACCGAAGCCGATTGGATCGATATTTTGCAATGGCGACACATCGAATCTAAAGCGCAGTTATTTGAACAAGTTGCCGTAGGCGACTTGCTTCCGCAATTGGTTGCCAATCATCTGTTTGCACAAGATCAAAGCATAGAGACTCAGTCGTCGACCCGCCTGATTCAAGGCACTGACGGTGTCGATGTCAAATATGCCCATTGTTGCAACCCTGTGCTTGGCGATCCCATTCAGGGACATTTATCACGTCGTGGACTCATTGTCCATCGGGCACGTTGTCACAACCTTCTACACGAACAACATCAACATCCAGAAAATATCATGCCTTTGCAATGGGCTTCTGAAGATGCCGATGATATTAGCTTTACCGCTTATTTAAGCATTGATATGGCGATGAATGATGAACAAATTTCTGACCTGATCTACCAATGCCGTAAAGAAAAAACCGGTGTAGAAATGGTGCATAATCATGAAGGCAAAACCTACGTCAATATTGTGGTGCATAACCGCAAGCAGATTGCGCAGATTATTCGTGATTTACGCATGCATTTTGGTTTTCCGCGCATTAGCCGTTTAGCTCAGCCTATCAACATTACAGAAGTATCTAAAGTAAGTTAATTCAAACATATGCAACTTTTTTAACTGATATACGCTATGATGTATGAAGATAATATAAGGAGAAATCAATGTCCCGCCAAGTCATCCATACGGAAAATGCACCAGCAGCAATTGGTACATATTCTCAGGCAATTTTAGTTGAAAATACGCTGTATCTTTCAGGTCAAATTGGCTTAGATCCTTACAGTATGGAATTGGTTGAAGGTATTGAAGCTCAGATTCGTCGTGTATTTGATAATTTAAAGGCAGTCTGTGAAGCAGCAGGTGGCTCTCTGGCGGATATCGCCAAGTTAAACATTTTCCTGACTGATCTGTCGCATTTTCAATTGGTGAACCAGATTATGGGTGAATACTTTGCCCAACCTTATCCTGCACGTGCAGCATTAGGCGTGGCAAGTCTGCCTAAAGATGCCTTAGTTGAAATGGATGGCGTGGTTATTATTAATAAATAAAAATCATGCAGTTAAATGATTGTACAAAATACCACCGATCAGGTGGTATTTTTTTATTCAAAATCTCAATAAATAAGAATGATATTTTAAATGAATTTCATTGACAAACGATAACAATTATCAATAATATCACTTATCCTATTTAACTCTTGTGGCGAGTTGAAAATGTACGTGTGTTTATGTCGTGGTATTACTGATCAAGATATTAAAGATGCTGTAGCCAATGGTGCTGAAAGCTATCGTGAAATTCGTGACTTACTTGATCTAGGTACTTGCTGTGGTCGCTGCGCTCCAGAAGCTCGCGCCATCATTAGCGATGAACTTTCAGAAATTGCTGCCCGTATATCTATTGCTGCCTAAACACTATAAGTCTAATCATAAAAGTTTAGTGATCGAAAGATCATTCTTCCTCCCCCGCTTATGACTCTAAGCGGGTTTTTCTTATCTTGTTATTCTAATTTTCATTTGCCGTTCATTGACATCTTCACCCACCTACCGGAAGGGCGATTCCTCCTGTGAGACGCTCATGTCCAAGCGCAAGAATGTTTAGAGCCGAGTTTATATCCCGATCATGGAGTGTACCGCACTCCATGCACTGCCATTCTCTTATTCCAAGTCCTGTCCTACCTTTCGGACTACTGCAGCGTGAACCACAATACGAACAAGTCTGGGTGGTATAAACTTCATTGACTTCTGCATACCATACTCCTGCGTTCTCGCATTTATACTTAAGCATGGTTCGCAGTGTGGACCAACTCTCATCTAACACAGATTTTGATAAGTTAGTCTGTGCTAATGCTTTGGCATTTACATTGCCAATAAAGATTGCTGCATGTTTGCTCACAAGCTCATGACTAAACTTATGTAACATATTTTGACGAATATTTTTAATCTTGGCATGAATTGCACGTATACGCTTTTTATTTTTGGCCCGTTGAGCAATACCAAGCTTCTGTTCATATTGGCGATAAATTTTAGGGGCTTTGAGTTTTATACCATCGGAGCATGTGGCAAGGTCTTTTAAACCCAAGTCAATGCCAATTGACGTTTTGCCTCTGCTTTTAATTTGTGGTGCATTATCGACCACTAAACACACATACCAACGTCCACGACTATCTTCGACGAATGAACCTGTTTTGACATTATATTTCGATAGTCCGTAACTATCCCACAATTTAAATTGGTGCTTACCATATTGCACATAGCCATCGGCATACTTTATAGCAACCTTTTTGAAGGGAATCCATCCTAAAGAACGTCCAGCTGATTTCTTATTAGTGACGCGCCATTTTAATTTGGCTTTCTTGAATTGCTTTCTACGAGTAATTAATTCTTCAGTGACAGCTTGAATCGTTTGGCTATGTAGATGACATTCTTTAGATGCACCCTTTGTATATTTTGCGACATCGTAGGCACTAAAAAACTGCTGTTTTCTTTGCAAATGCTTAAAACACAAATCATTTACAAAGTTCCAGACAAAATTAACTTCAGAGGCTAATTGATTTAGCATCTTGCAATGTTTATCTTTAATGCGAAGTTTAAGTGTTTTCATACATTATAATTTAACATTAAGCTTTTCATTATTTTAGATATATTCCAATTTAGACGACATTTCATGTCGTATGACTTAGATCAGTTTCTTATACTACTACTCTGAAGAACAGCAAAGCTTTACACTCAACTTAATAAATTACTCGCCATTGTTTTGCGAGTTGTTTAAGATGGTTGTTTAAGAAAATTGAAATAATAATTTTTTGATTGCCCGATCCTTTGTGAAGGCAGAAATTGTTAATGGAGTACTTACAATGAAAGGCAATCGTGATGTGATTAATCAGTTAAATCAGGTGCTCTTTCACCACTTAACTGCAATTAACCAATATTTCCTGCATTCTCGTATGTTTAATGATTGGGGAATCGAACAGCTTGGTTCTGCAGAATACAAAGAATCGATTCGCCAAATGAAACATGCGGATAAAATTATTGAACGTATTTTATTTCTAGAAGGCTTACCGAATCTTCAACACCTCGGCAAATTATACATTGGCCAACATACGGTTGAAGTTTTGAATTGTGATGTGCGTAAAGTTAAAGAAAATATTGAAGTCCTACAAAAAACAGTTGGCTTGGCTGAACAGGAACGGGATTATGTGACGCGTGACCTTGTACAGGAAATTCTAGAAAAAGAAGAAGAATACTGGGATTGGACCACCACGCAGCTTGATTTGGTTGAGAAAGTCGGCATTGAAAACTACATTCAAAGCCAAATTTAATTCTCTATAAAAAAGCCGGTTCAGATTGAACCGGCTTTTTAGTTTTTAGAATCTTATTTTTCAATAGTGGGTTGAGCCAATGACGCATAATCCAGATCAACTTTACGTAATGTTTTCAACAACCACAGTTGATGTTTGGCTTCTTGCTCATAGCCATTGAAAGCCAAAACTTTGGCATACTTGATCAGGTCGTATTTAGTTGGATAGTTCAGCACTATTTCTTTAATATCCTCCAACTGTTGCGCATTTAGCTTGGTATAGGGATTCATTCGAATCCATGCAATACGTCGGTTAAACTCTTCTAATAAATAAATTTGATCTTGATTGGTAATTTTCTCGGGCGTTTGCTCATAACGCATGGATTGATTCAATTTGAGCACCATAACTGAATAATCTCTGACAATTAAAATCAGCAATATTAAAGAAATCGCATAACTCACGCGCATATAGTGGGGTGAAAGTGTAATGGTTTTAATATTGGTTTGCTGAGACTGAACCAGGCCAATAATAAAACCTACTGGAAGTAGGAAATAGGCATAGTATTGCGGGAATTCCAGCATTGAGTGAATCAGCACAGCGCCAATCATTAAAATACCAATCACGGATTCAACCGAATTGACATGCTTGTTGAGTTGATAGCCCCAATAGCCAAAGTAGGCTAAAAATGGCAATCCAATCAACAGACCATTCCAGAGCACAAAATCAAGAATAAAATTATGTGCGCTACGAATCCACACAGGCCCTTGGAAGTGATCACTAACCAATGTATAAGCGACACTGGTCTGATTCCAGCCATAACCTAACCATGGGCGATCTGCAATCGCATGCAGCATCTGCTCCCAAATCGCTAAACGCGACATATCCCCGGTGGCACGCGCAATTACATCTTTAGTTTGAGCAATATTTGCATCGGTGATTTGTCCAATTAACTGAGTAACAGCAGGCAATATTAAAATGAAGCCAATGAACAATCCAAACCAAGCTAAAGCGTAATACCATTTTAAGCGGATAAAACCTTTATATTGTTGATAAGCTCCATAAATCAAAATACAGCAACATGCCACCCATGAAGTTCTAGACTGACTTAATGCCAAAGCAAGTAACATAATTAAAGAACACAGACAGGTTATCCAGATTTTTAATTTCTGTTTTTCATATAAATACAGACAGCCTAGTAATGACATAACCAAGAAGGTTGCCATATTGTTGGGTTGAGCAAAATTTGCATAAGGACGAACCGCATTTTGCATATTCACCATACCGGGAATATAAGCATCCAGTGTTAACCACTGGCAAATGGCAATAATTCCGGTCAATGTTCCACATAAGAGTAAAACTATACTAAAACCAGCGAATATACTTTCTCGATCTAACCTTTCTACCGACAAGTTATAACCGATGACGATACTCAGCCAAAACCCAAAGACAAATAGCGTACTGGTCAAAGCTTTATCAAAAAAGAATAATTCTCCAGCTAAGTATTGAATTAGTGGAATAATTGCCAAAAGCAATAACGGTAAACTTAATACAGGCAGTTTAATTTTGTCTTTTAAATAAATTGCCGCTAAGGCAAAAAGCGATAAAAAGGCAAACAGTTCACCTGTGTAAGTGACCCAAGGCCGGTAGTGGATAGGGAGGAGCCAGCCAAGGGAGATAAAAATAGCAGCAAAAAGTAATAAGAAAAATTTCATGAATAAATCAGTGAAAATAGAATAGCTGTATGATAATAAAAAAGCAGATGAATTGATAAGCTGTTACATCAAATAAAGCGTGAATAATTAAACTACTTAATCCGAATCTTAATTTAGAAAAAATCTACTTTTTTCATAAACATATATGCTATTTCTACAATAGAGAAAATTTTTATTTAATTGGAGAGATCAAAGAAATTAATAGTATTTTATAGATATATCATTTTTATTTGCTAATTTTAAAGGAAAGTATTTATTCGCTTTTCGGTTTATTTAAAATTATTTATTGATATTTTTATCAGAGAAACCTTCCTTAAAAGTAAAGAAAAAACTAGAAACCGACACTTTTTGTCAATTAATTACATAAATTTACACCAACTTTGATGATTTTTATTTTTTTTTAAATAAGCTATTGATTTTATAAAGGATAACTCGTTACCATAGTTTGGCACATTTTGTGCATACTATAAATTAGCTTACATAGCTTATAATTAAATTAACAAAACATTTATGGAGAATGTTATGAACGCACAAAAAGGCTTTACCCTTATTGAATTGATGATTGTGGTCGCTATTATTGGTATTTTAGCTGCTATTGCGATTCCAGCTTATCAAAATTATATTGCACGTTCTCAGTTTTCTGAATCTCAAGTGCTTTTATCTGGTTTAAAATCTTCTGTTCAAGAGAAAGTTGATCAAGGTACTAGCTATGCTGCAAGTAGTGGTACAGCTAACCCATTAGGGGCTGGTTTAGCTGGAAAATATGGTGATGTTACTTATGGTTCATATACAAGTGGTACAAGTACTACTGCAAAAGCCCTTTATACATTTAAAACTACTGGTGTGAATGCTAAGCTTTCTGGTGTAGCTGTTTTATTTACATACACACCTTCAACGACTGGTACTAATGGTGTTTGGGATTGTAAAACTAATGCTCCAGCAGAAATTTCAGGCAATTGTACTAGCCAAGCAACTGCACCAACACTTTAAAATATAAAATTTAAGAAAAACGCATCAAATTTGATGCGTTTTTTATTATTCAAAATTTTATAATAATAGCACATTCATTTTTTCAGCGATTTTTTATAATTACTTTTAACACAATATGATTAACCTTTTTCTGCTCAATCTATTGTAAAAAAAAGAATACTTAGCGCTGTTTCCTGCACTACTAGTGTTATTAATAGAAAAACCTTTTTCTAATTTTCCAATGTTTCTACTCAGCTATAGAATATAATTAAACTATTACTACTAACCCAGTATGATCGGATTATTACTCAATTCATTCTGCTGATCTATTGTTGACTGCGCATAAAAATTATTTAACACATCGCCTATATCAAATACGCCCGCCATAACAGCTTCCCGATATTGATGTTTGGAAAGTTGTTCAGTCATTTTAAGGCAAATTCCATCCCAAACAGTTTGCTCAGTTTCTTTTTGAATTCCCCGATCAATTACAATTTCAACTTTTTGTTCACATAAATTTAGATATAAAAGAATGCCACTATTAAACTCGGTATCCCAAACACCCAGTTCAGCAAAAAGTTGTCGTGCACGCATTTGAGTATTTTGATAGTAGGCTTGATTTGAAGGAATATTTCCCTCAATTACCACCTGAATTTCTCCTGCATGTCCATATTCCGCTTCCATCACTGCCTGTGCGATTGCATATTGATCCATTTTATTAAAATAGCGTTTAGCCGCAGGCATATAGAAAAAATGCTTTAACCAGCGTTTAAAGCTTGGTTGATTCATTTCTTCCATTTTAGGCTGTGTAATAATTTCTGTTGTTTCTGTTTTAGTTACCATGATCCTGATGCTCCTCCCCCGCCAAAACCACCGCCTCCACCGCTATATCCACCACCACCTCCAAAGCCGCCACCACGTCCTCCACCACCGCCACGACCTGCAGACGCTAAAAATAGCTGAAAAATAGTTTGCGCAATAGCCGTAATCAGTAAAAAGAAAATTCCACCACCAATCAATAAACTGGTGACTAATCCTGCACCATTAACCAAACCTGCCACAGTTCCAGCAACGGCGGCAGTAGATGCACTTAAAGGCTTACCTACAATAAATGAGCCAATAATTCCTGCAATTAAAATAAACAAGGCAGTACTAAAAGTTTTTTCTTTGGCTTGCTGTTCATGTAAAGCTTTTTCTTGACGCTCTTTCAACTCTTGTGCAGCTTTCTGGGCTACTTCGGGATCCATATTGAGTATTCTTTCTATTTCAATCAGACCCGCATCAATCCCTTGTGCATATTGTGCCTGTTTAAAATAAGGAGTGATCTGATTTCGAATAATACGACTCGCCACAATATCGGGTATCACACCTTCCAAGCCGTAACCGGTCAAAATTTGAATACGATGATCATTTACTGCAATTGCCATCAGCAAACCATTGTCTTGCTTGGCTGAACCGAGTTGCCATTTTTCAGCAATACGCATGGCAAAATCAAAAATATCTTCTTGCGCTGTAGTAGGCACAATCACTACCCCAATTTGTGCCTTGCCTTGTTGATGAAGTGTTAGAATTCGCTGACTAATTTCCTGCTTCTGGCTTTCAGTTAATATATTTGCCTGATCTACAACCGGTGAGTTGAGCGTTGGCAGTCCAAGAATCGATTCACCCTCAGCCATATCATTGGCAATTTGCGGTGATGGGACTGCTGTGTCAGTCGCATTTTCTTTGGCTGCTTTCTGATTTTGAGAGGTCTGCTGCTGATCCTGAATGATTTTACCAACAACGACAGCCTCAGCATTTTCATCTGTAGCCGTGGCAACTTCACTCCATGTCACCGAACTGATGAGTACACTAAAGCAAACCAACACGGCTTGCAGCAGAGTTATGGATGAAAAGTATTTTTTATAAGAATCAGACATCAGCAATCCTTATTCAGCAATCAATTGAGTTATTCGAAAGATACTTTAGGAGCATTTTGTGCACCTTGTTCAGCACTAAAGTTCGGTTTGGTATGCATCCCAATCACTTTAGCCGTCATGACCTGCGGGAACTGGCGTGAATAGGAATTAAAGTCTTGAACTGTCGTAATATAACGGTTACGTGCGACTGCAATCCGGTTTTCAGTCCCTTCAAGTTGAACCTGTAAATCACGGAATTGTTCATTGGCTTTTAGATCAGGATAATTTTCCGACACTGCGATCAAACGCGATAATGCACTGGTCATCTGCGCCTGTACTTGTTGATATTTTTGAAATAAGGCAGGATCTTCCAAAACTTCTTTATCTACTTTTAATCCGGCGACATTCGCACGGGCTTGGGTCACTTCTGTTAGAACTTTTTCTTCATGTTTGGCATAACCTTTTACAACATTCACCAAGTTGGGTACAAGGTCGGCACGGCGCTGATATTGATTTTGCACTTCAGACCAGGATGCTGTTACCGCCTCATCTTTGACCTGGAGCGTGTTATAGCCGCACCCAGATAAGGTTAAAGTACTTACAAGAGCCATAGTGACTAAACTTTTTTTCATCACGTTCATAAATTTATATCCTCTATATTTCTTTGTATTTGTTTAAATATTTTTATTGTAAACATATTTAGGCCGAGTTCTGTTTAATTTCAGTACTTCAGAGCTTGCATAAAAAAAGGCCAATATTTCTATTAGCCCTTGCGGTTTAGTTGCCTAATTGATTAAACCTGGTTTTAATTCATGTTGAAAACTTTTCACCTGGTAATCTTCTGCCAAATGCCTTTTTCAATAATTCACCATTTTGCTGTAATCAATTTCCGAAGGATGAAAATCAGTTTTAAAATAAGATAAGTATTCTGGCATGAGTTGTACAAACATCTTGCCGAGTAAATAAAGACCAAAAATATTGCCGCCAACTTTCGGCAAACTTTTACGCTTATCCTGTAGGAATAGCCGTGTGGCAGAATAAAAAGTAAGGCTGGCAAATCCTGTAGTTACGCTACGCATAATCATACGTCGAATTTTATCATCACCATACACGGCTTGATAGACATCAAAAGCCACTGCACGATGCTCAATTTCTTCAATCGCATGCCAAACCCAAAGCTTTACCGCGTCCTCATCTAAAGTGGATAACACTTCTGGATGTCGAAGAATATATCCGCCCAGTAATGCCGTAAAATGCTCAAAGGCACAGGTAATAGCCAATTGAATTTTAGGATGTAAATTTTTGACATAGTCATTTTTACGCGCAAGCCATGCCTGAAAGCGATCTAAATTATAATCCTAACTCCGCCAAGCCTCATTAAACTCGGCATGGGCTTTTGAATGCATCGCTTCCTGCCCTATAAAAGCCGCGATCTGTGCCTGCAACTTTTCATCTTTGACTTGATCACGCACATTCCGAACGCTATGCACAAAGAACTGCTCGCCAATCGGAAACGTTGAAGAAAGTGCAGTCAGCAAATGTGACATTACGGGTGAATTGGCAAAATAGTGTCTGCGAATCAGTTTTGGGTTAAATTGCAGCTTTCTGACTGTAATTCCCATAGCTTTTGGACGATTTTGATATGATTTTTCTGTCGCCACTTGTTGTGTCATAGTCTTAATCCTAAAAATTGATCAGATAATAAGCACAGTATGGACAGCAATTTTTATGAGAGGTATGGCAGAAGCGCTTGTTGAATTAGCGAAAAGTTTCAAAAATTTTTCTTCTAAAATTTTCCCTATCCTTCTAGCAGACATGTTGTCGAATTCTCACAATTTACTTTTGAAATTCCGCCCTCTCTCTAACCCTCTCCCAAAGGGAGAGAGAACCTCCATTACATTTACTACTTTCTCATTTTCTCAACGTAAAAACCCGCCGAAGCGGGTTTTTAAAATTCCTTTAAAGCTTAATCAGATGAGAGATTCTGCTTATATATCCAAATAATCCAGAATACCTTCAGCTGCTTCACGACCTTCCCAGATTGCAGTAACCACCAGGTCAGAACCACGCACCATATCACCACCGGCAAAAATTTTCGGATTAGATGTTTGGAAGCGGTATTGTTGCTTTTCAGCTGCAACCACACGCCCCGAACCATCTAGACCAATATTTGCGCCTGCAAACCAGTCTGCTGGACTTGCACGGAAACCGAACGCTAAAAGTACTGCATCCGCAGGTAAAACTTCTTCTGAACCTGGAACTGGTTCTGGACTACGACGACCACGGCTGTCAGGCTCGCCTAATTGTGTCGTTACCACTTTAACACCTGTGACTTTACCGTTTTCACCGACAATTTCAATTGGCTGACGGTTAAACATGAAGTCCACGCCTTCTTCACGTGCATTTTTTACTTCACGACGTGAACCTGGCATATTTTCTTCATCACGGCGATAAGCACAGACCACAGATTCCGCACCTTGACGAATTGAAGTACGGTTACAGTCCATCGCAGTGTCACCACCACCCAGTACAATCACCTTTTTGCCTTCAACGCTGACATATTCAGAAGCGTCTTTTTCCCAGCCTTGGGTACGATTCACATTGGCAATCAGGAAATCAAGCGCATCATGTACACCCTCAAGATCTTCACCCGCGAAACCGCCTTTCATGTAAGTGTATGTTCCCATACCCATGAATACCGCATCATAGTCTGCAAGAAGCTGTTCGATGGTGATATCTGTACCGATTTCAGTGTTTAAACGGAACTCAACCCCCATACCCGCGAAAATTTCACGGCGGCGTTTCATGACGTCTTTTTCCATCTTGAATTCTGGAATACCGAAAGTCAGCAAACCGCCAATTTCAGGGCGTTTGTCAAATACGACCGGTTTAACACCATTACGTACCAGAATGTCTGCACAGCCCAAACCTGCAGGACCTGCGCCAATAATCGCAACTTTTTTATCTGTCCATTTTACGTTGGACATGTCTGGACGCCAGCCCAAAGCAAAAGCAGTATCATTGATATATTTTTCAGCATTACCAATAGTCACTGCACCAAAACCGTCATTTAAGGTACAAGCCCCTTCACATAAACGGTCTTGCGGGCATACACGACCACACACTTCTGGCAATGTGTTGGTTTGATGGCAAAGTTCCGCTGCCTGAAAAATACGACCTTCAGCAATCAGTTTTAACCAGTTTGGAATGTAGTTATGTACTGGACATTTCCATTCACAATACGGGTTACCACAACCTAAACAACGGTGCGATTGATTGGTCGCAATTTCCGCTGTAAAGGGTTTATAAATTTCCACAAACTCTGCTTTGCGGACAGTGAGATCTTTTTTCTCTGGATCTTGGCGTGCTACATCCAGGAATTGAAAGTCATTGTTTAGGCGCTCTGCCATGTCTCTCTCCGTGGGTAGGTGTAGTCGGTTTATTTATCCGCTACACCTGCCTATCAATCTGTTCGTCGTGGAATTATTGTGGATCAGCTTTGGTCGTTTTCAAAAGCGTTTGCAAATTAGCAGCTTTTGGTTTTACAAGCCAGAATTTACGGCTGTAATAATCAAACTCATTGCGGATCTTGTACGCCCAGGCACTACCTGTCTCTTTAATGTGTTCATCCAGGATACGAAGCAAGAATTCTTGATGTTCTTCCATCGCCTCTGTAGAGATACGGTTTAACTCGATTAACTCATGGTTATAGTGATCCACGAAGTCATTATCCAGGTCAAGTACATAAGCAAAACCACCGGTCATGCCGGCACCGAAGTTATGGCCTACTTTACCCAGTACAGTCACAATACCACCGGTCATGTATTCACAACAGTGGTCGCCTGCACCCTCAATCACGGCAAATGCGCCCGAGTTACGCACTGCAAAACGTTCACCTGCAGTCCCTGCCGCAAAGATTTTACCGCCAGTTGCACCATACAGGCAGGTATTACCGATAATGGCAGTGTTTTGAGTCTGGAAAGGAGAACCTTTTGGCGGGAAGATCGAGATACGGCCACCTGCCATACCTTTACCCACGTAATCGTTGGCATCGCCTTCAAGTTTGATATGCAAACCACCGGCATTCCAAACACCGAGTGACTGGCCTGCTGTACCTTTCAAATTCATGACTACAGGATGTGTTTCCATACCCAAGTTGCCATAACGGCGCGCAATTTCACCTGAAATACGTGCACCAATTGAACGGTCACAATTGACAACATTGTAATTAAACTCGCCACTCTTACCCGCTTCAATGGTCGGAAGCATCTCGAGTACCATTTTCTCTGCAAGCAAGCCTTTATCAAATGGCGCATTGCCTTGAACTTGGCAATATTGCGCTTTACCTTCCGCAGAAGGATGCGAGGTTAACAAGGCACTTAAATCCAAGTGAGCATGTTTATCTGTATCGCCCGGTAAGACTTCAAGTAAATCTGTACGACCAATCAAGTCTTTCAAACTTGACACACCTAAAGCCGCCAACCATTCACGCGTTTCTTCTGCAATGAAGTGGAAGAAGTTGATCAGCATTTCTGGCTCGCCAATGTAATGCTCTTGACGTAAATGGTCTTGCTGAGTTGCTACACCAGTTGCACAGTTATTTAAGTGGCAAATACGCAGATATTTACAACCCAACGCAATCATTGGCGTTGAACCGAAACCGAAGCTTTCAGCACCTAAAATAGCCGCTTTAACCACGTCTAAACCTGTTTTCAAACCACCATCGGTTTGTACACGTACTTTGCCACGCAGGTCGTTTACACGAAGGGCTTGATGCGCCTCACTTAGACCCAACTCCCATGGCGAACCTGCATGGTGAATTGAGGAAAGTGGAGAAGCCGCAGTCCCACCGTCATAACCAGAAATGGTAATGAAGTCTGCATAGGCTTTCGCCACACCTGCCGCAATGGTTCCTACACCCGGTTCAGACACCAATTTTACCGACACCATCGCTTGAGGATTGACTTGTTTTAAGTCAAAGATCAATTGTGACAAATCTTCAATCGAGTAAATATCATGGTGCGGTGGAGGTGAAATCAGGGTTACACCCGGAACTGAGTAACGTAAACGGGCAATTAAGCCATTCACTTTACCACCCGGTAACTGACCGCCTTCACCCGGTTTCGCACCTTGCGCGACTTTAATCTGCAACACTTCGGCAGACGTTAAATATGCTGGTGTCACACCAAAACGACCGGATGCAATCTGTTTGATTTTCGAGTTACGGATGGTGCCATAACGTGCAGGATCTTCACCGCCCTCACCCGAGTTTGAACGACCACCAATGGTGTTCATCGCAATCGCAATCGCTTCATGCGCTTCCGGTGACAATGCACCGAGTGACATGCCCGCAGAGTCGAAACGCGGCAAGATTTCTTCAACAGACTCTACTTGCTCTAAAGCAATTGAATTATCAGTTTTCAGTTTGAATAAATCACGAATCGTTGCAATTGGACGAGTATTCACTAATTCTGCATATTCTTTAAAATCAGCATAATCACCCGAACGCACTGCTCTATGTAATGCATTAATTACATCCGGATTAAATGCGTGGTATTCCTTGTCGAATACAAATTTCAGCAAACCGCCTTGATCGATTGGCTTACGTGCTTTCCACGCATTTTCAGCCAATTTTTTAAGATCATTTTCAAGATCAGCAAATGTTGCACCCTGAATACGGCTTGGCACGCCAGTGAAGCATTTGTTCACGACTTCATTGGATAAACCAACGGCTTCGAATAACTGACCACCACGATAAGACGCAACCGTTGAGATACCCATTTTAGAAAGAACTTTGAGCAAGCCTTTCTCAATCCCTTTACGGAAGTTCGCTTGGGCATGAATTGGATCACCCAACAATTCACCTTTGGCAATCAAGTCATTGATCACGTCATAAGCTAAATATGGATAAATTGCAGTGGCACCGAAACCTAGGATCACCGCAAATTGGTGCGCATCACGTGCCAGACCGGTTTCTACAATGATGTTGGCATCGGTACGTAAACCCACTTGAATCAAGTGGTGATGTACTGCGCCTGTTGCCATCAATGCATTGGCGGGTAAATAACCTTCACGAATTTTCTTGTCTGAAAGCACCAGTAAAGTTTTGCCATCACGAATCGCTTGAGCTGCTTCCTCACAGATACGTGCAATCGCTGCCTGCAAACCTTCAATTGCCACATAGTTCAAATCGATGTCGGCAATTTCGTAGCCTTTACGACCCAAAGTACGCATCTGATGCATTTTTGAGTTTGACAATACCGGGCTAGAAATGATCAAGCGATCTGCATGTTCAGGACTTTGTTCAAATACATTCTGCTCACGGCCCAAGCAAGTTTCCAATGACATCACAATCGATTCACGCAATGGATCGATCGGTGGGTTAGTTACCTGCGCGAACTGTTGACGGAAATAATCCGATACATGACGAACTTGACGGGACAATACAGCCATTGGCGTATCATCACCCATTGAACCGACTGCTTCCTGACCGCTTTCAGCGATTGGACGCAGCAATTGATCACGTTCTTCAAAAGTTACCATGAACATTTTTTGTGAGGCTTTTAGGGCATCGCCTTTTAAGCCTTGATCACATAAATATTCTTCAAGTTCCGGGCTACCTTGTAGGCGAATTGAGTTTTCACGTAACCATTCACGGTATGGACGCATTTTTTTCAAGTGATTGCTGACATCTTGAGTATCAAGCAATTTACCCGTGAGGGTATCAATCACCAGAATTTGACCTGGACCAACACGACCTTTAGAAATCACGTCTTCAGGCTGATATCCCCAAACCCCAATTTCTGATGCAAGGGTGATGTAACCATTTTTGGTAATCACCCAACGTGCAGGACGTAAACCGTTACGATCCAGCATACAAATGGCATGACGACCATCTTGAATCACCAGACCTGCAGGACCATCCCAAGCCTCCATGTGCTTGGAGTTAAACTCGTAGAATGCACGAAGATCGGCATCTAAAGTTTCAACATTTTGCCAAGCAGGTGGAACAAGCATGCGTAATGCACGGAACAAGTCCATACCACCACCGACCAGGATTTCCAGCATATTATCTAAGCTTGAAGAATCCGAACCGGTACGGTTCACAATTGGATTAAGCTCGGTTAAACCCGGAAGTAATGGGTTTTCAAATTTTGAAACGCGTGCCATTGCCCAGTTACGGTTTGCAGTAATGGTGTTGATTTCACCATTGTGTGCAAGATAACGGAACGGCTGTGCTAAAGGCCAACGCGGCAAGGTATTGGTCGAGAAACGCTGATGGAAGACCACAATGTGTGATTCCAGACGCGGATCTGCTAAATCGGTATAAAAGTCTGCAATTGCCTCAGGCATCATCAAACCTTTATAGGTGATGACTGTTGAGCACAATGTTGTTACATAGAATGAAGAATCATTGCTCAGCAATTGTTCCGCACGACGACGCGCCAGGAATAACTTGCGGTTAAATTCAACTTCAGTGACACCCATTGGGCAATTGACAATAATCTGTTCAAATGCCGGCATCGATTGAAGTGCAATTTCACCCAAAGCCTCGACATTGGTTGGAATCACACGCCAAGCAAGGACTTTTAAACCTTCAGATTCGATTTCTTTGGCTAAAACCTGTTTTGAATGGGCGGCAATTGCCGGATCAAGATTTAAAAATACAGTACCGACTGCAAAGACTTCGCTTAACGTGATATCACTGAGTTTTTTTGCTTCTTCACGGAAAAATGCTTTCGGCATAGCCAGCAATAAACCACAACCATCGCCTGTCTTGCCATCTGCGGCAATACCACCACGGTGGGTCATACAACTTAAACTATGAATCGCGGTCTTGACCAGATCATGGCTTGCATCCCCCTGCATATGGGCGATTAAACCGAAACCACAGTTATCTTTAAACTCATCCGGTTGGTATAAACCTTGAGCGGGAGCTACAGTATTAGGCGATGGCATGTGCATAGCGTACCCTTCTTTCAACATGGCCCATAAAACGGGCATCTAACAATCAAATATCTTCTTTGTGATTTAGTCCAATTTACTTACACTCAGATCAAGATTGGGCAGAATCATTTTCTCCACCACCTAAGATAATCGTATTTCATCTTCTGTGCATGGATCAATTACAAAAAAATTTGCTGGTTTTACGCACTCTTTTAAAGCAGGTAAATTCAGTAACTTCGCACAATCATTGAATCTTTTCGCGCCAAAATAGGGACAATTCCTCAATTCATGCACCAATAAAGCAAAAATGATGCCAATTCAAAAAAGAGGTAGCTAAATGTTTTAAATATAGAAATATTAAAGTTTCAAATGCTCACATTTATTTTATTGAAACAGTTTTTCGCACTATATTTGTGCATTTAAATATTTTTATAACTCAATTTGCTCTATTTTAGAACTCTATTTTAATTAAATGGGTCACTAATTTCTTGTTCTGGTGTTTTATTTGCTGAATTATTCTGGGGTTTTGCTTTTGGTGCAGATTCAACTGAAGAATGTGACTGCTGTACATCAACAACGTTCCCTTCTTCATCGCGACGTGTAACCGTGGTAGTGGTAGTGGATGCCTTCGGAGCAACCGCAGGTTCAGTCGGCTTGGATTTAGGTGGAGCCAAAAGACTCTCATCAATGCGAGGCAATGGTGCAGATTTTAAATTGACTGCATATAGTTTGCTATTAGAACCCATTTCATCTGCCCCCGTGTCATTGACCAAGGCAGCATAATTTTTGACATCCTGAACTTGAGGTTGAATAGACTTGGGAAACTGGAATGGCAACTGTTGAAGGGCTTGCTTTGCTTGATCGCCATTTCGGTAGATACCATAAAGCAGAACATATTGTTCAATTTGATTTTCACCACTTAGGCGAATGTAGAAAAAGTTTTTACGGTCGGACTGTTTTTTTAAAAAACTTCGAATCACATCCTCTTTAGTCACGCGAAATAATTCAATGGTAGAGGCACTTTTATTCTCAGTCACAAATTTAGTGCCACGAAATTCCGGTTCATAGCTGCCAGTATTTACCACACGTGTAGTCATTTCTAAAGGACGCACCTCTTCTTGAAGTGCACCAAGAAGGTTGGTTGCAGCGACTTTTTCCGGTTGAATTTGCAATTCAGATTCAGTTTCAGCGGATTTTTCGACTTCGACCAAAGCGTCAGTATCGGTGATTGCCCAAAAAATAAGTGCTGCAAACAGACATACCAACCCACACACTAGCCAGATATAGTTTTGAATACGTTGCCATTGTGTACGGATGGTTGCCATGACTTATGCCTTCTCTTGATTCGCCAAAATCGCTTGTTTCATCAATTCCACATCAAATTCTTTGGTAATTACTGCCTGTCCTAAAGATTTCATCAGCACAAGGCGTAACTGTCCATTCAGCACTTTTTTATCATGTGCCATATATGCGAGGAATTCATCCAGTGGAATAGCTGGGCATTTTACGGGTAAATGGGCACGCTGAATGATTTTTTTTGTACGCTCCAAATCTTCTACAGAAATCCATCCCAGACGTTGCGATAAATCTGCGGCCATCACCATACCGGTGGCAACAGCTTCACCATGCAGCCAAATACCATAGCCCAAGTAAGATTCAATCGCATGGCCAAAAGTATGGCCTAAATTAAGTAAAGCCCGTTCCCCCTGCTCTTTTTCATCATTGGCCACAATTCGTGCTTTATGTGCACAAGAACGGTAAACCGCCTCAGCCAGCAATGCTGAATCACGCCCAACCAAACCATCCATATTTTCTTCAAGCCAGACCAAGAAATCCAGATCACCCAATAAGGCATATTTAATCACTTCTGCCAAACCTGCTGACAGTTCACGATCAGGTAAAGTTGAAAGCTGCGACATATCGGCAAGGACCACTTGTGGCTGCTGAAAAGCACCAATCATGTTCTTACCCAAGGGATGATTAATACCCGTTTTCCCGCCCACACTTGAGTCGACTTGAGACAGAAGCGTAGTAGGTACCTGAATGAAGTATACACCGCGCTGGAAACATGCGGATGCAAAACCAGCCATATCCCCGATCACACCGCCACCGAGAGCCAGAACAGTCGCATCACGATTAAATCCTGCTTTTAATAAGGCATCAAAAATCAAATTTAAATGTTCAATGTTTTTGTATTTTTCCCCATCAGGCAAAATACATGTTGCAACTTTTTTACCTAAAGCTTTAATCGCAGTCAAATAATGCTCTAAATACAACGGCGCAACCGTAGTATTGGTCACAATCATCACTTGCTTACCTTTGATATAAGGCTCCAGTAATGATTCTGGATTTAAATCACTGCCAATAAAAATAGGATATCGGCGATCGCCAAGTTCAACATGTAGAGTTTGCATGAAATTAAAACCGTTAATTAGACTAAATCTGCTTCTTGAGAAACAATCATATGTAAGATTTTTTGAGCCAGATCACGTGCAGCCCCCTGATTCGTTTCAATAATGTAATGAGCAACTTCTCGATATAAAGGGTCGCGAAGGGCCAATAAATCACGTAACTTTTGTTCAGGATTTTCAACTTGCAACAAAGGACGGTTTTTATCCCGGTAAGTTCGCTGTAATTGAATCTCGACAGGAGTATAAAGATAAACAACAATTCCGCGTTGTTTTAAAAATTCACGATTAGGAGCTTGAGTCACTGCGCCCCCACCAGTTGCGAGAACCAGTTGCGAACGAGCCGTGAGTTCATCAATCACCATGGTCTCACGGTTACGAAATCCCTTTTCCCCTTCTTTTTCAAAAATCCAAGGAATTGTCGCACCTGTTTTCCGTTCAATTTCATGATCACTATCAAGAAACTCGCGTCCTAACAGTTCTGCCAAATGACGACCAACAGTAGTTTTCCCCGCCCCCATTGGCCCTACCAAATAAACATTTGGTAGGGTTTCAAACTCATTGCTTGGCAAGGAGTCACCTATTTATTCTGCTAAATTCAAAATATATTAATGATTTCTTGAAACACTGTCATTAACAATTCGTGGTGTAACAAAAATCAATAGCTCTCGTTTATTATCCGACTTGATATCTTTACGGAATAAACGACCCACGTAAGGGATATCACCCAAGAATGGAACTTTAGTTTGTTGGTTTGAGGTTACTTGCTCAAAAATACCACCCAGTACTACTGTCTCGCCATTATCCACCAAGACATTGGTATTAATTTGATTTTTATTAATCGTCAATTGTCCAGTTGGTGTCGCATTTCCTGGAGTATCGCTGGTGATATTGAGTAACATTTGAACTTTACCATCAGGCGTAATACTTGGTGTTACATCCAAGCTCAGTACAGCATCAATAAATTCAGTAGTTGAAACAGCATTTGCACCCCCACCTTCCGATGATTGGTAAGGAATCTGTGTACCTGATGAAACTTTAGCCATCTGTTTGTCAGCGGTTAAAACTTTTGGTGTGGAAATCACTTCACCATAACCGTCTGCTTGTAATGCAGAAAGTTCCAAATCCAGCATAAAGTCAGACAAGCTGATTAAACCAAAGGCAATCCGGCTCGCACCTGGACTGGTTACCCCTAAGTCCACATTTAAGTTCTGTGGACGCTGAATTGTATATTTACCATCATCATCCGGCGTTTTTAAATCCCATAAGGTTGTATCACTACCACCCACCAGCAAACTATTGTTTTGATTAATCCCTTGCGACAATATCCCCCACTTCACGCCCATCTCTTTACTAAACTCTGTTGAAGCACGAACAATACGCGCTTCCACCATCACTTGTTTGACTGGGATGTCTAGCAAGTCGACCATTTTTCTGACCTTATCAATATTCTGTGCCGTATCATTAATAATCAGTGTGTTGGTTCGCGCATCAGCGGATAGCGTTCCCCGTGGGCTTAATAACGTTTCAGTAGAATTGTTGTTACTACTACCATTACTGGAATTACCGTTATTTGAAGATTTTGTCTGCGTAATCAGTCTTTCGATATCCGCAACCTTGGCATAGCTAAGTTGCATGTACTCTGTCTGAATTGGTGCCAATTTTACGCTTTGCTCTATCGCCTTCGCCTGCTCTTCTTCTGCTTTAATTAATTCAGAGACTGGCGCAATCCAGATGACATTCCCGTTACGGCGTTTATCTAAATTCTTGGTTTTTAGAATAATGTCTAGCGCCTGATCCCAAGGCACGTCTTTTAAGCGCAAGGTAATATTCCCTTGTACCGTATCCGCAGTCACCATATTGATTTCAGTGAAGTCTGCCAATAATTGCAGCACACGACGTACTTCAATGTCCTGAAAATCTAGAGAAATCTTTTTGCCGGTATAATTATTCGCGGCTTTCAGTTTAAGCGGATTTTTATCTTCAGGTCGTTTTAAACTGATCGTGAGTTTATTGTCCGCCTGATATGCCATATATTCATAGCTACCAGAAGTTTGAATGGTAATTACACCATTTCCACCATTATTATTTGCATCAATTGTAGAAACTGGCGTTGCAAAATCATTTACATTTAAACGGCGAGCCAAGTGTGCAGGCACTTTATTACCTAAAGTACGTACGACAACTTTACTACCTTGCTGCTGCACATCAACCTGTGTGTTGGTGCCGAGCAAATCAATCACCACCTGCCCTTCGCCTTGACCACCGCGCTGGAAGCCAATATTGGAAATGCCTTGGGTTGATCTTTGACTTTGAGCCACTACCTGCTGCGGTGCAAATGCATTACTCGCAGCAGAATTAATTTTTAAAATAAAAGTATTACCTTCTATACGTGTGGTAAAGGCACCAGCATCGGCCAAATTGACCGTCAAACGTGAACGTTGTGCATCAGAACTGACCTCTACAGAACTTGCTTCTTTGGTTGCAACCGCAATAGTGTTTTGCTTTAAATTTTGCTGTGCTTTATCAAAATCCAGAATCAGACGTGAAGGTTGTTCTAATTGATACGCTTGTGGCTGTGGAGGCAAGCCATTAAACATGACACGAATTTCTGTGCCCTGACCTGCAACTTGCATCGGTACAATATTGGTAATACCGACTTGTGCATTGGCAACTTGCATTACTGCGATTGCAACAGCACCCATAGAAAATTGACGGAACAAATGGTTCATTGTATTGCCATCCCCAAATATAAAATCTTTGAAACTGTTATTCATTTTTATTCCTTTAAACTTAAGGCGCTGGTCCAATTAATATCAGACTTCTTGGACGCTCTACATATCCTTCCCGTCCATCTGGAATAATTTCCATGAGATCAATTTGTGTTGGCGTGATATTCACCACACGACCATGATTCACACCCATGTAACTACCACGTTGTACGCGCTCTATTTCGCCATCTGGTGTTTGAATTAATGCCATGATCTGCCCAGCTTGGCTACGCATACTGCCCTTCATATTCAAGGATTCAATGGCATAGCTTTCTAAAGGTTGCAACTGGCGTGACAAATTAGGATAGACACGCTTGCCTGCCATCACTCTCAATTCAGCAGCAAGCGAGCCCGGTAAAAATGGACTTTTCAGTTGGTGCGCTGCATAGTCAAATGTCGGTACCGGTGGAAAAACCGGTGCCGGTTCAATCGGTAATGGCGGTTGATTACGAATAATCGCCATCTGCTCATTGACCGCATCAATACGAGAATCACACCCCACCAATAACAAACCCAATAACAGGCTTAAAGTAATTTTTTCTATTTTCATTACTGTGCCTCTCCAGTTGTAGCAGGTGAGCTAGCAGTGCCGGAAGCAACAGTTCCATCAGCTGACTGGTTATTGTCTGTAACACCGATATAACGATAGGTTTTGGCTTTAACGTTATAGGTAATTTGAGGAATATCGGTTTTCTTCTCTTTATTTTCCGTAGCAGTAATATCAAAATCATGTAAAGTAACAATACGCGGAAGTGCGGCAATACCACTCACGAAAGAACCAAAGGCATGATAATCACCTGTTGCTTCAATAGAGATAGGCTGTTCAATAAAGAACTCTTGTTTTATTTCATTTTCTAAACGGATATTTTTAAATTTCAGTCCTGAATTTACGCCACTGACGTTAATATCTTCAACCAAGCCTGGAATTTCAGTTTCTTTAGGTAATTGTTCAAGCTGCTGATTAAAATTTGCTTCCATTTCTTGTAACTGTGCTTGCAACTGCTGCAAATTACGGAGCTTTGAATCTTTTTCACGAAATTCATTCAGTAAATTTTGCTCTTGAGCACTGGCATTGGATATGGCTTCTATTTGTCCTTTAATCATCACAAAATAACCCAGAATACCAATCATCATCACAATTAAAATCCAGCAAGTGATTTTAACGGATAATGGCCAGCTCCCGTAATTATTCATATCCAAAGTATTGAACTGCTGAAGAAACTTATCCAACGTCATCTTCTTTTTAGGAGTAACAACACCTTCATTTGGGTTTAATTCATCAAATTCATCGAGACTCATTGTGCTGCCCCCACTGTTGAATTAGCTGTATTTTGTGGTGCTTCGGACGTAGTAGGTTGTGCAATTTCATCCAAGTCAGCAGTAATGACGAATGTACCATAACCTTCTTCAACACGCGGAACCACTGAACTAGGCACCTTATCTTTTTGTTCTTCAACAGCTAAAAAAGAGTTCATAAAGGCATTTCTATACCAAGCTGATGCTTCTAAATTACGCAAGAACTCTGCAACCGTGTTCGGACTTTCAGCTTTACCTTCGATGGTAAACTTATCCCCTGTACGAACAAATTTCGTAATATAGAGATTACTTGGCGTAACGCGTGCCATTTCATCAATGAGACGAACCGCAATCGGGCGTTGTCCTTGTAAGCCTTGAATTAACTTCATGCGCTCAATAATGGCATTTCGTTGATCTTCCAAGCCTTCCAAGGATTTCAATTGTACATCAAGATTTTGATTGGTACTTGTAATCAGTTGATTGGCTTGCTCTTGATCCTCAAGTTTATGATCGTAATAAAACCACGCCAATGCCACCGCTAAAGCCCCGATTAATGCCATCCCAATACAAATTGTAATAAATTCTTTTTTTCTTTTCTCTCTTAGCTCATCACGCCAAGGGAGCAGGTTAATTCTCGCCATTAATCAAAACTCCTCAATGCCAAACCGCATGCCACCATGAGTGAGGAAGCATCATTCTCTATCTTTTTAATATCAATTTGTGGAGAAAAGCCCATTTGTAAAAATGGGTTGGCAATAGTCACACGATAACCTAGTTTTTGTTGGAGTAGCTTCGCGAGTCCCGGAATATTGGCATTACCGCCTGCCAATAAAATATGATCGATCTCATTAAATTGTGAAGATGAGAAAAAGAACTGTAATGATCTGGCTGCCTGTTGAACCACTGCTTCTAAATAAGGTTCTAAAACTTCGATATCATAATCATCTGGCAATGAACGACTTTTCTTGGCACGGCCGGCTTCATCGAAAGATAAGCCATAGCGATTTTGAATTTCCTGAGTGAGTTGTTTCCCACCAAATACCTGCTCACGCGTATAAATCACTTTATTATTTTGCATGACTGATAAGGTGGTCATGGTATGGCCAATATCTAAAATACCGACTGTATTGACACCCATAGGTAAAGTATCGGAAAACACTTGATATGCATTTTCAATAGCAAAACTTTCAACATCAGCAATTTTTGGTGTTAAGCCGGCAAGCTCTAAAACTTCAGAACGTGCTTCAACATTTTCAAGACGGGTCGCCACCAACAGCACATTCACCCGATTCGGGTTTGCCAGACGTTCCGGCAACACCTCAAAATCAAGACTCGCTTCATCTAAGGGGAAAGGAATATATTGCTCGGCATCCATACGAATCTGAACTTCTCGTTCGTCATCGGTCATATCCGCATCCATCTCAATGGTTTTGGTAATCACCATTGAAGTTGGAATTGCCAGGGCTGCAACTGTAGATTGGGTATTTGCCAGATTAAATGCTTTCTCTAATGCTTCCCCCACCGCCTCTGGATTTAATATATTTTTTTCGACAACACTACCTTCAGGCAAAGGCACTAATGCATAACTTTCAACCCAATATCTATTACCGCTTTTAACAGAAAGTTCTAACAATTTAACAGAAGTAGAACTAATATCTACCCCAATTAACCCCTTACTTGGCTTACGATATAACCTGAGCACAATATAATTCCTATTATTTTTTTATCCCCACTGAAAGTAACCTACTATAATTGGGGTTGGTCTATAATTTTATACAGATACAATAACGCATCTAACAATCTGTATGTGTAAAGGCTATACTGACCGCCAATTAGTTTGCCATTAGCTCTTATTAAAACTTACTTGTTATGAAAAAGCTATCTCGTTCGGGACATGTTCATCCATTTTTTTTGATCATAATTATAACCTTGGTCGCAATTCCGATGGGATTCTATGGCATGTATCTCTATATTGCCCCATCTTTACCTAAAATGACCACTTTAAAAAAGGCGCCGTTATTAAAGCCCTTGCAAGTATATAGTGCTGATAATGAGCTTATTGCAGAGTATGGTGGCAAGTTATCTGTTCCTGTAGAATACAAACAAATTCCCAAACCATTTATTTCTGCCTTTCTGGCAGCAGAAGATTCCTCTTTTTTTGAACATAGTGGTATTAGTTTTAAAAGCTTAGGGCGAGCCGTCAGTGAAACCCTTACAGGATCGAATGTGCAAACGGGTGGTTCAACCATCACCATGCAAGTGGCAAAAAATTATTATTTAAGTCCTGAACGGACACTGAAGCGCAAACTGACTGAAGTTTTCCTGGCTCGAAAAATAGAACAAAATCTAACTAAAGAAGAAATTCTCACGCTCTATGTAAACAAAATTTTCTTAGGGAAAAATGCTTACGGGATTGCTGCTGCAGCGAAAATTTATTACAACAAAAGCCTGGATCAGCTCAGTATTGCTCAAATGGCAATGATTTCTGGCCTGCCCAAAGCACCCTCCAAATACAATCCTGTAGTTAATCCAACACGTGCCCTGGAACGTCGTAACTGGATTCTCGGACGCATGCTGCAATTGGGTTATATTAATCAGTCACAATATCAAAAAGCCATTGCTGAACCGGTTAATCTGGATATGCCTGATCGTGGTATTAACAATAAATTCCCCTATGTCGGGGAAATGGTTCGTTCTGAATTGGTAGAAAAATTTGGCGAACAAGCCATTGATTCTGGTTATAAAGTTTATACAACTGTCGACAGTAAACGCCAAGCCTATGCAGAACAGGCGGTGCAACAAGGTTTAGAGGCTTATGATCGTCGACATGGTTGGCGCGGTGCTGAAGCAAATGATAAACCACTGACTGAATTCAGTTCATACGCAAATACTTATCCTGCGAAAGTCATTAAAGTAAATAGCAATTCTTTTGATGCAATGATGCAAGATGGCTCTACCGTGACCGTGCCTTGGTCAGGGATGTCCTGGGCTTCTCCTTATCGAAATGCCAACAGTGTTGGTCCTGCTCCACGTCAAGCTTCTCAAATTGTTAAAGTTAAAGATATTATTCGGTTACGTCCTAACGATAATAAAACCTCATGGGCGCTGGTTCAAACGCCTAAAGTTCAGGGTCAACTGATCGCAATCAATCCAAATAACGGTGCAATTGAAGCCATTGTCGGTGGATATAATTTTTATCAATCTAAATTCAACCGTGCCCTACAAGGCTGGCGCCAGCCTGGTTCAACCATTAAGCCTTTTGTATATGCTTTGGCACTCGAACGTGGTATGACGCCTTATAGCATGGTCAATGACAGCCCGATTACGATTGGTAAATGGTCACCCAGGAACTCGGATGGGCGTTATTTAGGGATGATTCCTTTACGTCGTGCTTTATATTTATCTCGAAATACTGTGTCTGTTCGATTGTTACAAACTGTCGGAATTGAACGTACACGCCAGTTATTCATGGATTTTGGCCTGCAGGAAAATCAGATTCCGCGTAACTACACCATAGCCTTAGGCACACCGCAAGTGCTTCCAATTCAAATGGCAACGGGTTATGCCACCTTTGCTAATGGCGGTTACCGTATTCAGCCACATTTTATTGATCGTATTGAAGATGCTTACGGCAAAGTGATTTATCAAAGCAATCCAGACTATGCCTGTATTGCATGTATCAATCAAAAAGAAGAGACTGAATCAGCTGAACCAGTGACCCCCGATGACGAAGTAATTCAAGTCACCAATCAAACCCTGCAAGCAGAAAAAGAACTGGCGCAACTGCAGCTAGATGAATCAAAAAGTAAATATCGCCAAGCACAGCGTATTTTAAAATCCAGTTCTGCTTATGACATGGCCAACATTCTACGTGATGTGATCCAACAGGGTACCGGCCGTGCAGCACTTAAAATTGGTCGTGACGATATTGGCGGTAAAACAGGAACCACCAATGATGCTAAAGATGCCTGGTTTGCTGGATTCAACGGCAAGCTTGTTACTGTAACATGGGTCGGTTTTGACCAGCCCACTACCCTTGGTCGTCGTGAATATGGTGGTGTAGCCGCTTTACCGATCTGGACCAATTTTATGGGTAATGCTTTGCAAGGTACCCCAGCAGCATGGGTGCATTTCGACAAAAATGCCAAAGCACCAACCAACCGCACCCAGACTGTGACGATTGGCGAACCGGTCAGAGAGGATCGCTCTTCCCCACCCTTGGCTCGCCCATTGTACCGTCCAGCGCCTGTTGTCCCAACAGTCGCACCTGAAAGTGACTTTGACGATTTGCCTGGAGAAGAAATACAAGCTCCAGAAGATACCCCACAAAAACCAGCCAGCAATAGACCGGATGCGATTCAACAGCTTCTCGATGTATTTGAATAAAGCTATAAAAAGCCCTCAAATGAGGGCTTTTTATTTAGCTTATTTCTTTTTAAATAAATAAATCTGGAACTGTCCTTTTAACTTAAAGTGTTCGTTCTGCTCTAAAGCCTGACGACGCTCTGGTTTCGCTTTATAAGCATAAGGGGTCATGGCAATCAGGTTCTTCAAGTCCGTTTGCTGTACTGTGAAAGGCGCATCTAACACGCTTTGATCTACCAATTCAAAAGCATCTGCCAATTGATCAACGAACTTTTGCGATTCATGTGGATTGACTTCCTCAAACAAAGCCTCACGCATGGCATATAAGTGTTCAGTTGCAGGAGTCACCACCATCAAATAGGCATTCGGCTTCAGCACCCGCAATATTTCCTGTTTGGGAATCGGACTAAATAAACTGGTACATAAGTCAATTGAAGCCTCTAAAACAGGAAGGGTTGCACCAGTTCCTACCACCCAAGTCACTTTTTTATTGAGTTTGGCCGCAACCTGTACGGCATTTTTGGCAATATCCACCCCTACACATTGCAACACCTCGGCCTGCATGGCATTGGTGTAATAACCTTCGCCACAACCAATATCCAGCAGGTTTTCAATACGTAACTCACGAATTTTCTTGACCACCGCCTGTTGCAATGGCGCATAGAAACCGGCACTTAAAAATGCCCGGCGTGCCTGTACCGATTCCACAGTATCACCTGGGTTTTTACTGTGTTTATGCTGTACTACATGCAAGTTGACATAACCCTGTTTTGACACGTCATAACTGTGGTTATTGATACAGCGCCATGTTTTCTCGGTCAGCTTGAGGGCTTCACGGCAGACAGGACACATCATCAGATTCATATTTCTCTCCAGTGCCTAAAATCAGGCGATAAAAAAAGCCGGCAGATGTGGGAGCAAATGCCGGCTTTTTCGAATATTTGCTTAACGCAATTTTAAGGTCATTAAGCCTAAAACCACCAGCATAATTGTGATAATCCAGAAACGAATCACCACCTGGGTTTCACGCCAGCCTTTTTTCTCATAATGATGATGCAGCGGTGCCATTAAAAATACACGTTTGTTACGCATACGCAGTGAACCAATTTGCAGGAATACCGAAATGGCTTCAACCACAAACACACCGCCCATAATAGCAAAAACAATTTCCTGACGAACCATCACGGCAATCGTACCCAACATTGCACCCAGAGATAAGGCACCGACATCACCCATAAATACTTGTGCCGGATGTGCGTTATACCAAAGAAAGGCCAAGCCCGCACCAATCATTGCAGCACAAATCACCACCAGTTCAGATGAATATTTCACATAAGGCATATGCAGGTAATTGGCAAAACGAACATCACCTGCAAGGTATGCAAACACCCCCAAACCTGCTGCAACAAGCACGATTGGCATAATCGCCAAACCATCCAGACCATCAGTCAGGTTAACTGCATTGGATGCACCGTTAATCACCAGATAAGTAAAGATAATAAAACCGATACCCAGCGGAATGGCAGACAAAGGGATACTAATATTTTTAAAGAACGGAATCAGCAGATCCAGCATATTGGCGGTATGCACAGGATTCGCCTGCTGCGTCGCAATCACATACAGTGCAATACCAGCGCCTAACGATCCCACAGAGGTCCAGAAGAATTTTTTACGTGCAGGCAAGCCTGCATTGTCTTTATAACGGACTTTAATCCAGTCATCTGCCCAGCCCACAGCACCAAAGATCACCATCACGCCAAGCACAATCCAGACATAGGGATTGGATAAATCTGCCCAGAGCAAGGTGGATATCCCAATCGAGAGCAAGATCAAAATCCCGCCCATAGTCGGAGTGCCCATTTTCTTGGCATGACCTTCAGGAGCAAAGGAACTGACTGCTTGGCCATATTTGAGTGCTTGTAGCTTGCGGATCATTACCGGGCCCAAGACCAGTCCAATGGTCAATGCGGTTAAGACACTGAGCAAAGCACGTAATGTTAAATAACGAACCACCTGAAACGAGCTGTTATAACCCGCAAGTTGTTCAAATAGCCATAACAGCATTAAATTTTCTCCATCAAATCAGCCATCAATGTTTCCATGTGGGTATAACGAGAACCTTTGAACAGGAAACTCATGGATTGAGGTTGATGTGTTTCAATTAAACTGAGCAAGAAAGGTAAAGCCTGTTCTTGGGTCAGGAAAGCCTGCATTTTTTTACCATATTGGGTACTACGTGCTCCTTCTTGTGTAGCAGGTGCAAACTCACCCACTGCCACCACAAAATTGACACCTGTCGCAACCAGATCTCGGCCCAACATATAATGTTGTTGTGCCGCGCTTGCACCTAATTCGCCAATATCGCCAATCACCATCACTTTCACCCCCTCTTGCTGAGCAAGCACTTCAGCTGCTGCACGCATCGAGGTCGGATTGGCGTTGTAGGTATCATCAATGAACAAATGGTTTTTAGCTGCAATAAAATTCAAGCGACCTTTGGCACCTGTCGCCTGTTCTAGACCTGTCACAATATCATTTAAAGCAATACCAATTGCGAGCGCGAAAGCGGTCGCAGCAGTGGCATTCTGGACATTATGCTCACCGGCAAACGGTAGGTTGACCTGGCGTAGACCATTCGGTGTATTTAAAGTAAAACTGGATGATTGTGGATGCAATTCAATTTCCGTTGCAAACACATCACCATTTTCGCCAAAGCTTAATACCTGTTCGGTTTGTACGGCTTGACGGATCGTATCAGTAAAATCATCTGCAGCCGGTACAATCGAGGTACCGGTTTTGGCAATATGGGCATAAATTTCAGATTTAGCACGGCAGATGCCATCGCGTCCGCCAAACTCACCCAAATGCGCAGTACCAATATTAATGATCCCGGCAACATGCGGTTGCACCAGATTTGAGGTGTAATCAATTTCACCCTGATGACTTGCACCCAATTCCATCACTGCGTACTGATGTTCGGCACGAAGCTCTAACAACATCATCGGCACACCTAAATCATTGTTTAAGTTACCGCGAGTAATCAACGTAGGTGCCAAGCGAGATAAAATACTACCCAGCATTTCTTTAGTCGTGGTTTTACCACTACTGCCGGTCAGCGCAATTACCTTCACTTGTGAATTTTGCGCACGGCGATAAGCGCCTAAATGGCCGAGGGCCAAACGCGTATCTGCAACCACGAGCTGGCAAATATCTGCATCCACCGGATGACTGACAATGGCAATTTCGCAACCCTGTGCTGCAACTTGAGCAATAAAATCGTGTGCATCAAAACGTTCGCCTTGTAGCGCTAAAAAAGCATCGGCTTTTTCAGCATCACGGGAATCCGTCAAAATTCGTTTAATATTGCCTTGAGGCACTTTCTCATTCAACCAGTAACCTTGAGTGGCATCCGTAAGCTGTGCAGCTGTCCACGGCTCCAAAGGCACCGTACTGGTAGTCGATGTATGCATTTTTTTTTCCTATTGAGCCGGATAAGCTGAAGCTGTGGTGTGATGTTGGGTAGCAATTGCAGATTGCACTTCAATCACGTCATCAAACCAGTGACGCACGCCATCAATCTCTTGATAATTTTCATGACCTTTACCGGCAATGACCACGATATCGCCTGCTTGGGCTTTTTGCACGGCAAATTTAATTGCTTCACGGCGGTCATGAATTTCATGGACAGTATCAACTGCAACATTAATCCCCGCTTTCATGTCAGCAAAAATTTGTTCTGGGTCTTCCGTACGTGGATTATCTGAGGTAATCAAGGCAATATCTGCACCATTGAGTGCCGCTTGCGTCATCAATGGTCGCTTGCCCCGATCACGATCCCCACCACAGCCAAATACCGCCCACAATCGATTCGACACATGACGTTTTAAGGTATTGAGCACCTGAATCAAGGCATCTGGGGTATGCGCATAATCCACCACAAATAATCGGTCTGCGTCACGAATCACCTGCATACGACCTGGCGCACCTTTTAATTGTGCAACGGTTGAAATTAGTGTGGCAAGATCAAAGCCGGCTTGCTCTGCAGTCACTAAACTTGCCACCAGGTTTTCTACATTAAAATGACCCAGTAACGGACTCTGCACGTCAAACTTACCTTGCTGGGTAATCAGTTTAAAGTCTGCACCATTTAAACTGTATTGAATATCTTCAACCTGATAATCCGCAGTTTGCGTGGTTGAATAGGTCAGAATTTTTGGTTGTGCTGGATTGGCTTTTACCGCATCAAGCATGACTTGGGCGTATTCATCATCAATATTGATAATCGCGACTTTTAAACTCGGAAATTTGAATAAGCATGACTTGGCTTCAGCATACGCTTCAAGCGTGCCATGGTAATCTAAATGATCACGGCTTAAATTACTGTAGGCTGCAATTTCAATATCGCAGCCATTTAAACGGCCCTGCTCCAGACCATGGGAACTGGCTTCAATTGCAGCAAATTCAGCACCAGCTTGAGCATAGCCATACAAGGCATTTTGCAGTTGCAAGGCATCGAGTGTGGTATGCGAAGATGCTTCCAGATTCGGCAGAATTCCGTTACCCGTAGTCCCCATTACTGCACATCTCTTGCCTTGCAACATCAGCAATTCGGCGACCAGTCGTGAAATGGTGGTTTTACCATTGGTTCCTGTCACTGCAAGAATTCGTGCTGCTGGTACAGGCTGAGTCGCTTGCAGATATAGTTTTTGCCATGTTCCCATCAAATGACGGACATTCGGTACAACCACACTGTTTTCCAAACCCAAATCGGCTTCACTGACCACAGCTAATGCACCATGTGCTAAAGCTGACTGTGCAAACTGCAAGGTTTTTTCCGGTTGAGAAAAACTATTCAGGGCAATAAAAATTTGCCCTGGTTCAACTTTACGACTATCTAGACCAAAGCCACTGAATGGCTGGGTCATCCATTCAGCGATTTTTGCGGCAGTGTAGAGCTCTTGAAATGTAAGGGACATTCATCACCTGTTACTGGATTTTGGGAGTATCTAAAGGTTTATCTAAAGGCACGTTCATTAAACGTAGCGATTCTTGCATTACACGTGCGAATACCGGAGCTGAAACCGTACCACCATAGTAAGAGCCTTGGGGATTTTCCACCACGACAATCATGGCCAAGCGCGGATCGCTCACCGGCGCGACACCGGCAAATAAAGCACGATATTCGCTGGTTGAATAACCTTTACGGTCAGCACGCAGTTTATGGGCAGTACCTGTTTTACCGGCCACACGATAGCCAGGAATAGTGGCACGTGTAGCAGTTCCGCCTGGCAAGGTCGCTGTTTCCATCATTAACAGCACTTGATCGGCAATTTTCGCATCAATGATTTGCTCGCCCTTCGGAGGCTGTTCTAATTTATATAAACTTAAAGGCACCTTGACGCCTTTATTGGCAAGCATGGCATAAGCATCCGCAATTTGCAGCACTGTCGCATTCAGGCCATAACCATAAGCCATGGTACCTACTTCAGAAACATTCCATTTGCTTGGTGGCAAGATTAAGCCTCCACTTTCGCCCGGGAATTTCACTGCCGAACGCTGCCCCATGCCTACACGCTTATAAAAAGTCGGCAAAGTGGCATACGGCAAGGACAATGCAAGTTTCGCAACACCCACGTTAGATGATTTCTGGATAATGCCACCTAAAGTCAGTGCACCATAGTTATGCGTATCGCGAATGGTATGGTTACCAATGCGCATACTACCCGGTGAAGTATTCACCACCGAATTTGCAGTGTATTTACCACTTTCCAGAGCCATAGCGACAGTCAAGGGTTTCATGGTTGAACCCGGTTCAAATGAATCCACTGCACCCCGGTTACGCATGGCATCTTTATTGCCTAAACTTTTTTTATCATTCGGGTTGTAAGACGGCCAACTGGTCATGGCCAGAATTTCACCCGTTTTGATATCTACTGCAATGGCAGTCGCTGAACGGGCGTTATTGGCCACTCCGGCAGCGGTTAATTCACGGTACATAATATATTGAAGACGTGAATCAATACTTAAGGTGATATTTTCCCCCGCTTCAACTTCTTTAATCACTTCCGGATCTTTAAAACGGTTGCCTTTTTTATCACGGACGATCTGCTGTTCACCATCATGACCGGATAATGCAGTATTTAGCTGCATTTCCAAACCTTCAATACCAGTGCCTTCACTATTGGTTAAACCAATAATTTGTGCATTCGGCTGTGGCTGCGGATAGTAACGTTTATAGTTTTTTTCAGTATAAACCGCCTGAAACTCGCGTTTTGCGATCAGTTCAGCTTGCTGCGGTGGAATTTCTTTTTGCAGAACCAAATAGCGTGAACGTGGTTTATCGTTCATTTTCTTTTTTAACTCGGCACGATCAATTCCAACCGCATCGGCAAGTTCATCCAGGTTTAAGTTTTTATCCGGCAATTGACGTTTTAATTTACGGTTATTTGGATCTTTGGCCAGTTCAGCGGTAATCTCATCAAACTGTTTTTTAGCTTCGAAATAGTCACGTGGATCAATTACCACTTTCATGACCGGGGTACTAATGGCCAATGGCACACCATGACGATCATAAATCACGCCACGCATTGCCTTGACTTTTTCCGTTCTTAAAATGTTGGCATTGGCTTTGTTCTGTAAAAAGTCTTTATTGATGACCTGCACGTAAAATGCACGCGCCACTAAAGCCAAAAAGCAGAGTAAAACCACACTCCACATCAGATAAAAACGCCACATATCCACGCTAAGGGTATTTTTATCACTAATAGACTGCTGCTTTTTACGCACTTGCTTGTTTCTCTTGTCCACCATATTACAGCTAGCCTTATTTTTTATCTTCTGAAGTCATTGGTAAAGAAATCACAACCGTCTGCGCTGCAGGTGGCGAGTACATTCGCAACTGAGTCACAGCACGTGTACCAATTTGCGCTGTTGCACCAAAGGTTTGCTGCTCAATAAGCAAACGCCCCCACTCTGCATTCAGATCATCCCTTTCCCGATTAAAGGCACTTAATTCACGGTAATCATGACGATATTCAAAAACCTGAAAAACCACCATAAGGGCACTAAAAAACACCAATACCAGTAAAACGACATAACTGATGGTTTTTTTCATCGCTAATTTTTCTGTTTTCTTTTCAACAACTTCAGTTTTCATTATTCGCCTTTCGAAGCTAATCGTTCTGCAACTCTAAGCCATGCACTACGTGAACGAAAATTGGCTTTAATCTCTTCTTCACTGGCACGTACACGGGAAATTTTCTTTAACCGACGAGTATCTTCCCGTTCTTGTGGCATACCCCAACTGGTATCTTCCGCTAAAGTTGATTCTTTTTGAATAAACTGTTTAATTAAACGGTCTTCTAGCGAGTGGAAACTAATCACAGCTAAACGTCCTCCAGTTTTTAGCACATCCACCGCTTGCGGCAGGAAAGCTTCAATATCTTCTAATTCTTTATTAATGGCAATACGAATGCCTTGAAAAGTTCGGGTTGCCGCATGTTTATTTTTTTCCCATTTAGGATGGGCAACTTTCACAATTTCAGCAAGTTGTGCTGTCGTTTCAATATAACCCGCAGCTTTAATGGCTTTGGCAATACGACGACTATAACGTTCTTCACCATATTGAAAAATAAAATTGGCCAAGGCTTCTTCTTCAATATTAACCAGCCATTCCGCTGCAGTCGGACCTTTTGAATTATCCATACGCATATCGAGTGGCCCATCTTTCATAAAACTAAAACCACGTTCAGCCTGATCAAGTTGCGGAGATGACACGCCTAAATCTGCCATCACGCCATCAACCAGACCAATGCCACGTGCTTCAAGCTCTTGTTTTAAATCTGCAAAACTGGCATGAATAATTTTAAAACGTGAATCTTCTTGTTCTAGTAGTGCCGCAGCCTCTAAAGCTTGTGGATCTTTATCAAACCCATATACACGTGCATTTTCATCTAATTTAGACAGCAAGAAACGGGTATGTCCCCCTCGGCCAAAAGTACCATCGACATAAATTCCTGTATTTCGATCTGCCAACAAGGCATCAACAGTTTCGTGAAGTAATACAGAAATATGCGACATAAGGGTTCAATCAATACTGTGAAAAATGTAACTGCACATTATTACCTTGTTTTGATAAAGCTCCAAACGACTTTTTGTAGGGAAATATTACTTTTCATAGGGAAAACCGTTTTTGGATTTATTCATTCCAGATTTAGCTCATATTTAATCTGAATTGAGATCATTTTAAAAATACATCTGGTCAGAATAAAAAAGCCTCCCAACTCAGGAGGCTTTTTAAATCACACAGCAAGCATTTATTTACGTGTGTTATAAATCTGATCGAAAGTTGCCCCATTCACAAAATGATTTTTTTGTGCCTGAGCCCAGCCACCAAACACTTCATCAATGGTGAAGGTTTTAAGTTTAGGAAATTGTGCAGAGTATTTCGTTAACACTTCCGGATTACGTGGACGATAGAAATATTTTGCTGCCATTTCTTGACCTAATGGGGAGTACAAGTAGTTGATATAGCCTTGAGCTAACCATTTGTTCCCATCTTTTTCGACATTTTTATCCACAATCGCCACTGAAGGTTCAGTCAAAATTGAAATAGATGGATAGATAATGTCGAACTTGTTTTTACCCAAGGTCTTTTGAGTCACGAGGGCTTCATTTTCCCAAGTCAATAACACATCACCAATGCCACGCTCAGCAAAAGTCGTCATTGATGCACGTGCAGCAGAATCCATCACTTTTACGTTGTGGTACATTTTGCCGACAAAGTCTTTGGCTGTAGCGTCGGTACCACCCGGTTGTTTAAGTGCATAACCCCAAGCGGATAAATATACCCAACGTGGCAAACCGCCGGTTTTAGGATTTGGGGTAATGATTTGTACGCCCGGTTTGGTTAAATCAGACCAGTCTTTAATATGCTTTGGATTACCTTTACGCACCATAAATACGATGGTAGAGGTATAAGGAGCAGAATTATGCGGGAACTCTTTTTGCCAACCCGGCTGGATTTGACCTGATTTTACAATTTCTTCAATATCGTTGGCTAAAGCCAAGGTCACCACATCAGCTTTTAAGCCATCCACGACCGAACGCGCTTGTTTACCTGAACCACCGTGCGACTGTTTAAAATTTACAGTACGACCAGTACGTTCTTTCCAGTAAGCACCAAAGGATTTATTGAATTCATCATAAAATTCACGGGTTGCATCATAGGAGACGTTTAAAAATTCGCGATCCGCTGCTTGAGCAGTGGTTGCAGTAAAAGCAATGCCGGTTGCCAGCAATGCCGCACTGAATAATGCTTTAAATTGAGTTTTCATCACAGTACAGACTAGTTATCTTCATTACTGCTAAATATATGAAATAAAATCATAAATCGCAATTCATACATACAATTTTAAACTTAAAAAAATACGCTGCTATTTATTCTAATTCATTGTTTTATTTATAAATAATTAGATAAAGCCCTTTATCCCAATTAAATGCCTTTTTGTGTTTTTCTTATGCAAGAAACGAATATTTCCTAATATTCGTTTCTTTTCATTCACCTAAACAACTCCTTACCCCATTACTTTTTTTCAGCATAAATTTGGTCGAAAATCGCACCATTTACAAAATGGGTTTTCTGCGCTTTTGCCCAGCCACCAAACACATCACCGATGCTAAACAGTTTGATTTTTGGAAATTGTGCCGCATATTTTGCTGCAACTTGTGAATTACGTGGCCGGAAGAAAGATTGTGCAGCCAAATCCTGTCCCTTGGGTGAATATAAATAGTTTAGATAACCTTTGGCTAAATTGTGGTTGCCATCTTTATCTACGTTTTTATCGACAATTGCCACCGAAGGCTCTGCCAAAATTGAAATGGACGGATAAACAATCTGGTATTTATCTTTACCCAACCCCTGAGTCGCCAGTAACGCTTCATTTTCCCAAGACAATAACACATCACCAATACCACGTTCCGCAAAAGTGGTTAAAGAACCGCGTGCCCCTGAATCCAGTACTTTCACGTTTTGATAAAGTTTTTTCACCAGCTCTTTAGCTTTGGCATCGTTACCGCCCGGTTGTTTCAGTGCATAGCCCCACGCTGAAAGATAAATCCAACGTGGTGCGCCACCGGTTTTTGGATTGGGCGTGATAATTTCTACCCCTGGCTTGGTTAAATCATTCCAGTCTTTAATATTTTTAGGATTACCTTTACGCACCAAAAATACTACGGTTGAGGTATAGGGTGCTGAATTATTAGGGAACTGTTTTTGCCAGTTTTTATTAATTAGACCTGCATTAACAATTTCTTCAATATCATTGGCTAAGGCCAAGGTCACCACATCGGCTTGTAAACCATCAATTACTGAACGCGCTTGTTTACCCGAGCCGCCATGAGATTGTTTGAAATTTACTTCTTGTCCAGTACGCTGTTTCCAAAACTCACCAAATGCCCGATTATATTCCTGATAAAATTCCCGCGTCGGATCATAAGAAACATTGAGAAAATCTTTTGCAGCGAAGCTGTGTGAAGTCATTCCTGCTAACCATACAAGAATTGTAGATGCTATTATTTTTTTCATGATTTTAAACTTGTACTGAATGATTAAAAGCACTATATAAATTTAAAATATTTTTAACAATCATATGATTATATTGTTTTATTGATTAAAAATCAGTTTGATGGATATCTATTAAAATGCTTTTATATGCATTTTTATGACTAAAATACTCACAAACTGATTTAAATCTCCATCTTTTGTATTAATCTTCATGCTATCTCCATAGTTATTTGATACAAAGTGGATACATTGAATAAGTTTCTTATCAATTTGTAAAAGAGTGTGACCTAGTTCTACTTTTGTATTTTTTTATGTGTTTAAATGGTATCACTAGATTAGAAAAATAATACCTACTAGAGAAATCCAGCACCAACCAGGGGGGATGTGGAAATGAAATATACACCGGTTCTAACAGCATTGAGTTTAACGCTGACTTTAGGTTTTATGACTCAAATTGGAAACGCGGCTGCTATTAAAGCTACAGATACCAAAATCAGTTTTTCACCTGAAAAATCTTCACTGATTGAAAAAGCGTTGCAACAACAAAAGCAAGGTTCGCAAACTTTTCGTAACGATAATGATTTAAAAGTGCTTACTGAAATTAAAGTTGCACCTACACAAAGCTTTTTTGCTTCTCAAAATCAAAAATTTACCCGTTTTGTACAAGTGTTTTTCCCGCAAAATAACTCTTAACTGAATATTGAATTTCTTGCCCTTTTAAGAATTTTAAATGAAGCCTAATCATTTCAATGTTGAATTTAACATTAAGTGATTAGGCTTTTTCGTTATAATACTTTTCATTCACATTCTGAAAAATATTGATTATGACGGTTCGTACTCGTATTGCCCCTTCTCCTACAGGCTTTCCACACGTAGGCACTGCATATATTGCCTTGTTCAACTTATGTTTTGCCAAACAGCATGGTGGGGAATTTATTCTTCGTATTGAAGACACCGATCAGCTTCGTTCAACCCCTGAATCTGAAAAAATGATTTTAGATTCATTGCGTTGGTTGGGTTTGAATTGGTCAGAAGGTCCCGATGTGGGTGGCCCTCATGCACCATATCGTCAATCTGAACGTATGGACATCTATAAACAATATGCTTTAGAACTTGTTGCAAAAGGTCATGCATTTTACTGCTTCGCAACGAGTGAAGAACTAGATCAAATGCGCGCTGAACAGCAAGCTCGCGGTGAAAGCCCGCGTTACGACGGTCGTGGTTTACTTTTGTCTGAAGAGGAAGTTCAACGTCGTTTAGCTGCAGGCGAAGCGCACGTCATTCGCATGAAAGTGCCAGCTGAAGGTAGCTGTAAATTTGATGATATGCTTCGTGGCGAAGTGGAAATTCCATGGGCTCAAGTCGATATGCAAATTTTGCTTAAAACCGATGGCTTGCCAACTTACCATTTGGCCAATGTAGTCGATGACCATTTAATGGAAATTACCCACGTGATTCGTGGTGAAGAATGGATTCCATCTGCACCTAAACACCAGTTGTTGTACCAATACTTTGGCTGGGATATGCCTGCACTTTGTCACATGCCATTGTTACGTAATCCTGATAAATCAAAATTATCGAAACGTAAAAACCCAACTTCCATCAATTACTACAAAGATATCGGCGTGCTACCTGAAGCATTGTTGAACTATTTAGGCCGTATGGGCTGGTCTATGCCGGATGAAAGTGAAAAATTCACTTTGGCAGAAATGATTGAGCATTTCGACATTAAACGCGTATCGTTGGGTGGCCCGATCTTCGATGTTGAAAAACTCAACTGGTTGAATGGCCAATGGATTAAAGCGCTTTCTCCGGCTGAATTATTAAATACACTTTTGGCTTGGAAATCAGATCGTAAGACTTTGGAAGATATTGCTGCTGCAATTCAACCGCGAATCAACTTATTATCAGAAGCGGTGAACTGGGCTGGCTTCTACTTCAACCAGTTCCCACAACTGTCAAAAGAACAGTTTGAAAGCAAAAAACTGTCTGAAGAACAAGTGCGTCAGAGCCTGCAATTCGCAATTTGGCGTTTAGAAAGCTTATTTACCTGGAATAACGATACAGTCAGCCAAACCTTAATGGATCTGGCAAATCAGATGGAAGTGAAACTTCGTGATTTCATGCCTGCTTTCTTTATTGCCATTGCCGGTTCGACCAGTTCCACTCCGGTTATGCAATCAATGGTAACGATTGGGCCTGATTTAACTTTTGCCCGTTTACGTCATGCACTTGAAATTGTTGGCGGTCCGAGCAAAAAAGAAGCAAAATTTTGGGAAAAACTCAATGAAAGCTTAAAATTGCCGAAAAATGACGCAGTTGATGAAGCATAAGTGATTTTATAGTTGACGTGTGGATGCAATATCCCTAATATTGCGTCCACACAGACTGGGGTCATAGCTCAGTTGGTAGAGCGCTACAATGGCATTGTAGAGGTCAGGAGTTCGATCCTCCTTGACTCCACCATCTCATGTTTTACCTGTGTTGCCTCGATAAGTCCCTATCGTCTAGAGGCCTAGGACATCGCCCTTTCACGGCGGTAACCGGGGTTCGAATCCCCGTAGGGACGCCAAATTCAAAAAAGCCACTGATCTATTCAGTGGCTTTTTTATTGCCTAAGTTTTTATTTATCTTTTTTCATAGCTGTATTTTTGATTTCTGTGGCATTCCGATTAGAATAACCCATAGATTAGAATTGTGGAGTTGCAATGCAATACCGTTGCCCAAAATGCCAAAGCCCTAAAATTATGCCTGTTGCACAATCAGGTGGACCTGCAGTACGTCCAGTTGTCCCTAAAAGTTTAGTCTTTTTAATTCCTGCTGTTTTCATCTTATTGCTGTTGGTTTTAGTTAGTATTGCAATGTGGATTTTTGGGGATGGCGCCGGCACCACCCTTCAATCAGCAACAGTGGCGGTATTTGTGCTGTGCCTGATTGCAGGCTTTCTGTTCTACCGTGACCTGCCAGACTTTAAAATCTCGATGCAAGGTTTTATGCAGTCACAAAAGAAATGGAAATGTCGTGAATGCAACCACGAATGGGAAATTTAAAATAAAACTGCGTTCACATCAGCTCCATATTTATTCTTCGTGCTGATGTGAATCTTTATCATGCTGATGAGGGTTTTGTTGATGATCATCTGGATGACAATGTGAATGGGTCAAACATTCATCTTCTTCAATCTGCAGCGTCATTTCAGTAATAGCATGTTCATGGCTTAGCATTTCCAAAGCTTGCTGATACAACGCATTACGATCTGCCTGTGGTGCATATAAATGTACAGTCAAATGCACATTCTTTGAAGTAATCGCCCAAACCTTGAGTTGATGAATACTTTCGACATCTTTTAAATTCAGCAGATCATTGCGCAGTTTTTCAATATCAATTTCTTCCGGCACACCTTCAAGCAAAATATTGATACTTTGTTTCAGTAAAATCCAGGTTCGAGGCAATACCCAAAAACCAATCAACACTGCAATCAAGGTATCTACCCAAACCCACTGGGTAAAATAAATAATCACAGCACCAATAAACACCCCTACTGAACCCAAAGCGTCACTCAAAACTTCTAAGTACGCTCCTTTTATATTTAAACTGTCCTGACTGCTTGAAAATAGAATTTTCATAGAAATCAAATTAATAACCAAACCAATCAGCGCCACGCTCATCATGCCCAGACTTTGAATTTCCGGTGGATGGGAAAACCGCTGGTAAGCTTCGTATAAAATATACATCGCCACCACAAACAGCATAGAAGCATTAAACAGGGCCGCTAAAATTTCAAAGCGCTGATAGCCAAAAGTGCGCTTATCATCGGCAGGAAGTTTGCCTATTTTTATGGCAACAAGTGCGATGGCAAGGGCGGCGGCATCGGTAAACATGTGAGCAGCATCGGAGAGTAAAGCCAAACTTTGCGTAATAAAGCCTGCAATCACTTCAATAATTAAAAATGTGGTGGTCAGTACCAAGGCAAAGCTTAATTTCCTGGCATTATTTTCGGTCACAACAGCATGACTATGATCATGCCCGTGATGGTTGCTCATGCTAAGACTCCTTATTATTTTTAGATAATTTAATTCTTTACCTCTGTTTTAACATCACCTTAAAACTGACTTAAATTTTATAGAATGAATAAAATATTTATATATTTTATAAGCCAACAATTACAAATTATTCATTTGAAAAATATTTAAAAATATATCGATTAAGTGAATAGATATTACTTTATGCGGAAATAATACAAGGAGACAGTGTATGTTTTATAGGTCCTCAAAACTTTTATAAAGCAAATATTTACCTCTACATATACTCTGATAAATTGGTAAATCCAACTCACGTAGATGAATTATTCAATCTTCTTACTTTAAAGAAAATTCCATAAAAGCTTCCCCCGTTGAATTGCTTAACTTTACTCTAAAAAAATCAAAATACCGAAATGCAATATGGTATTACTTCTGTACAGCATTAAGGAAAGACAAAAAACACCGTACAAAATCGGTTTAAGCCAGTTAAATGATTATTTAAGTCTAGACCGTCTTTAGATTTATGCAGAAAAATGGTCAAAAAAGCTGTTAAGTAAGGCCATTTTGAGACGAAAGCAGCGTTATAACAAACTTTTAATAAATTAGCTTTTTGCTAAAAATTCCTAATAAAAAACCAGCCCGCAGGCTGGTTTTTTAATCATATAAAAACAATCAACTAAACGCCGATTTTTTTGTATTTAGAACGCTTCTGTACAGCAGCATCACCCAAACGTGACTGGCGATAGGCTTCATATTCCGCATAGTTACCTGCGTAGAATTCAGGCTGTTCATTTTCAAATGACAAGATATGCGTTGCAATACGGTCCAGGAACCAACGGTCATGCGATACCACCATTACCGTACCTGGGAATACAAGAATTGCATCCTCAAGTGCACGTAACGTTTCGATATCCAAGTCGTTTGATGGTTCATCCAGCAAAATCACGTTTGCGCCTTGTTGCAAGACTTTTGCAAGTTGCAGGCGGTTACGTTCACCACCCGACAAGCTGCCAACACGTTTTTGCTGATCTTGACCTTTAAAGTTGAAACGACCGATATAAGCACGTGATGCAATTTCGTAATCGCCTACCTTCAAGATATCGAGACCACCAGAAATTTCTTCCCAAACGGTTTTATTGTCATCCAAAGTATCACGCAGCTGACCCACGTAAGACACTTTAACGGATTCACCCAAGGTTACTGTACCGGTATCGGGTTGTTGCTCGCCAGTCATCATACGGAACAGTGTAGTTTTACCTGCACCGTTAGGACCCACAATACCCACAATCGCAGTCGGTGGCACAGAGAAGGTTAAGTTCTCATAGAGCAAACGACCATCAAATGATTTGCTAATGCCTTCAACATCTACAACCTTATTCCCTAGGCGTGGACCAGGTGGAATATAGATTTCAGAAGTTTCGTTACGTTGTTGGAACTCACGTGAGTTAAGTTCTTCGAAACGTTCCATACGCGCTTTGTTTTTCTTTTGCTGACCTTTGGCATTTGAACGAACCCATTCAAGTTCTTTTTTCAATGCTTTGGCAAAAGATTCTTCTTGTTTGTTCTCTTGTTCTAAGCGGGCATTTTTCTGTTCCAACCAAGAAGAATAGTTGCCTTGGTAAGGAATACCATGTCCACGGTCAAGCTCCAGAATCCACTCGGCCACGTTATCCAAGAAATAACGGTCATGCGTAATCGCAACGATGGTACCAGCGAAGTCTTTCAAGAAACGTTCTAACCAAGAGACAGATTCTGCATCCAAATGGTTCGTCGGTTCATCAAGAAGCAACATATCCGGTTTAGATAACAATAAACGACACAATGCAACACGGCGACGTTCACCACCTGAAAGCAAGTTTACGTCTGCATCCCAAGCTGGAAGGTTCAGTGCTGCTGCAGCCTGATCCATTTGGTTAGTCAGGTTATGCGCATCCCAAGAATGGATAATTGCTTCCAACTTCTCTTGTTCTTTTGCAAGTGCATCGAAGTCAGCATCTTCTGCTGCATATTCCGCAAATACTTCATCCAGACGCGCCAAGGCATCTAGGGGTTCACGTAAACCATCTTCAACGTTACCACGAACGTCTTTATTCGGATCTAATGGTGGTTCCTGCTCAAGATAACCGATTTTAATACCCGGTTGAGCACGTGCTTCACCTGAGAAATCTTTATCTACGCCCGCCATAATACGAAGCAAGGTAGATTTACCTGCACCGTTTAAACCAAGCACACCAATTTTTGCGCCTGGGAAAAATGATAAAGAGATGTCTTTCAGGATTTCGCGCTTAGGCGGAACCATCTTTGACACACGGTTCATCGTGTAAATATATTGGGCCACGTAGGACTCCTCTATAGAAAAAACCACATTCGCATAACCATAATATTATGCGAACAAATAATAGCGGGCATTATACGATGAAAGTGCCGAAAAAATAAGGCATAGCTCGCATCTTCAATAGAATGTTACAACTCAGGTCGCGTTTATTTTTTAAACATATTACCCAAACTTAAACTGGTTCAAGCTGAATTGAAAAATGATCACTGATATGAATATTTAAGATAACAATTTCATTTAAATAGCACTTTGATTCATATATAGAAATGCTAAACTCGATCAATATTTAACTCACGAAGATGATGTAAACATGACCTATAAAGATGAAACCCTGGCCATCCATGCGGGATATAGCCCAGATCCAACCACAAAAGCAGTGGCTGTACCGATTTATCAAACCACATCTTATGCCTTTGACAATACTCAACATGGGGCCGATTTATTTGATTTAAAGGTTCAGGGCAATATCTACACCCGTATTATGAACCCGACTACAGCCGTTCTAGAGCAACGTCTGGCGGCACTTGAAGGCGGTATTGGTGCATTGGCCTTGGCATCCGGCATGTCAGCCATTACCTATTCCATTCAGACCATTGCCGAAGCCGGTGACAATATTGCCTCGGTTTCGACTTTGTATGGCGGAACTTACAACTTATTTGCGCATACCTTGCCAAAACAAGGCATTGAAGTGCGTTTCTTTGATTATAAGAATCCTGAAGCGCTGCGTGGTCTGATTGATGAAAAGACCAAACTGGTGTTTGTGGAATCGATTGGTAATCCGCTCGGCAATATTATCGATCTGGAAGCGATTTCGAAAATTGCGCATGAATATGGTGTGCCCGTTATTGTCGACAACACGGTTGCCACCCCTGCTCTACTGAAACCTTTTGAACATGGTGCCGATATTGTGGTGCACTCACTAACCAAATATATTGGCGGTCATGGCAACTCGATTGGTGGCGCCATTGTGGATAGTGGCAAATTTCCTTGGGGCAAATATCCTGAACGTTTCAAAGTGCTGAATACACCTGATCCAAGCTATCACGGTGTGAATTATGTGGAAGCTTTAGGTGCAGCCGCTTATATCGCGCGTGCACGTGTGGTGCCATTACGCAATACTGGTGCCGCAATTAGCCCTCTCAGTGTATTCCTGATTCTGCAAGGCTTGGAAACTTTAAATTTACGTATGGAACGCCATACTGAAAATGCGCAAAAAGTGGCTGAATATTTACAGCAGCATCCAAAAGTAAAATGGGTCAATTATGCTGGCTTAAAAGATCACCCACAGCATGCTTTGGCGCAAAAATACGTGAAAGGTAAACCATCTGCGATTCTGTCTTTTGGGGTACAGGATGGGCTTGAAGGTGGAACTCGATTTATTGATGCATTGCAACTCTTTACCCGTCTGGTGAATATTGGGGATGCAAAAAGTCTCGCTTGCCACCCTGCCACGACCACCCATCGCCAGCTCAATGAGGAAGAATTGAAGTCAGCGGGAGTCAGCACGGACATGGTTCGCTTGTCAGTTGGAATTGAACATATTGATGATTTAATTAATGATTTAGAACAAGCGCTTGCTCAAGTTTAATTTTTTATAAGCTACTTTAAACTGAACCTTCTTCCTCAATGAGAAGAAGGTTTTTATTTCTTCAATGGTTTTTGCTTATTTCTCTTTGCTTTTTTTTGAATTCATGGTAAAAATTAAGTTATAAGAAGAATAAAAATAGAGCAATTACTCTAATTATATTTGTAAATTCAACAACTTATTTATAGATTTTTTTTTAACTTTGGTTATCATAACCTACACGAGAAGAGCTCAATTCCCCAATATTTTGAGTCAAATAATCAACTAGAAAAAACATAAGTTAGCATTTTGTTCTATTTAAATTAGGAAAAACAGCGTGAATTCGAGACTAGAGAAACTTTTTCGCAACCGCGTCAACGGCAAAGTGGTTTTAATTACAGGTGCATCCAGTGGTATTGGCTTAACTGCTGCACATAAACTTGCCGATGCAGGCGCACATGTTTTATTGGTGGCCCGTACCAAAGAAACATTAGATCAAGTTAAACAAGAAATTGAAGCAAAAGGTGGACAGGCTTCAGTGTTTCCATGTGATTTAAATAACATGGAATCGATTGATGAAGTTTCTAAACAGGTTTTAGAGTCTGTCGATCATATTGATATTTTAATTAATAATGCGGGACGTTCTATTCGTCGTGCAGTACACGAATCATCCGATCGTTTTCATGATTTTGAACGTACCATGCAACTGAATTACTTCGGTGCCATCCGTTTAGTCATGAATATTTTACCACAGATGATGATGCGCCGTGATGGTCATATCATTAACATCAGCTCGATTGGTGTATTGGCCAATGCAACACGTTTTTCAGCTTATGTCGCATCTAAAGCTGCACTGGATGCGTTTAGCCGCTGCTTGTCCGCCGAAGTTCATTCGCATAAAATTGCGATTACTTCAGTTTACATGCCGTTGGTACGCACCCCGATGATTGCACCAACCAAAATTTATAAATATGTACCAACCCTTTCTCCTGAACAGGCAGCAGATCTAATTGCTTATGCCATTGTGAAGCGTCCGAAGAAAGTGGCGACTCACTTAGGCCGTTTGGCTTCTATCACCTACTCTATTGCGCCAGATATCAATAATAAATTGATGTCTATTGGTTATAACCTGTTCCCAAGCTCTTCAGCTTCGGTCGGTCAACCACAGAAATTGAATTGGGTGCAAAAAGCGTATGCTCGTTTGTTCCCGGGTGAACATTGGTAAAATCTTTTCATAAGATATTTTCAAATGAAGGCCAGTCATGAGACTGGCTTTTTTATGTTATAAACACGCATCATTTTTTTGCTTTTAGATTTTTTATGCGGATTGCTGCTGTTATTTTTCAATATGCCTGTTGTGCTTTTGCCCTGTTTCTTTGCTACCGAATAGTTACTTCTATCTATCAACAAGACTATCAATTGATGGATATAGTCAGTGATGTTGGTAGTATTTTAATTTGTATCGATCTGGCTATATTTCTGCATTTCAATAAGTCGATGGCATCGATAAAACTGAGAGGAACTGCTCAACAGTCTCCTGTACAAATTTCAAGACTAGAAAAGGTAAGTCGTAAATTAGGGCATTTGGGCATTATGCTGATTATTTGCAGTTGGATTGTGCCAAAGCTTGGATAAAAAAACCTCCCAAATGGGAGGTTTTTCGTTAAGATAATAATAATTAAATCAAATAACTATGAATATGGAACAAGAAATTATTAAGGCTGCTACTGGGATTGCAACAACAGCAGTAAATAAGGGTGTGGGAAAACTTACAGATTTATTCTTTTCTAAAAAAATTCTTCAGCAAAAGCGGCTTGAAACTCTTTCTACGACCCAAGATCAAAAAGACGCTGAGCTTATTCAACAAGGTCTAGCAGAGTTTAGAGATGAAAGATTTATTTTAATCGAAGAACAAATTGGAAATCCTACCTCTCCTTTAGGGTTAATTCTTGCTCAGAATAATCAAAACCAATCTGAAAACTTAGGTGAATGCTTAAGTAAAGCTTATGAACATTTATCTGAAAAAGCTGATGAAGAAATCAGTGATGAGCAAATTTCAGAGACATTTTTTAATAAATGGATGAATTATGGTAAAGAGGTTTCTGAAGATGAATTACAAGATTTATGGGGAAATATTTTAAGCGAAGAAATTTCTCAACCTAATTCTATAAATTATTTAGTACTTAATACTTTTTCTATGATGAATAAAAATCATCTACTAAATTTCACTAATCTTTCAAAATACATTATTCATGAAAAATTATTTGTTGTTGATGGACAAACTCTTAAGTCATCAATCAATTTTCCTGATATCACAGAAAATGATTTAGAGGAGTTAGTTGATTTTGGGCTAATTGAAAGTTTACATAATATGAATGGTATGAGCGCGCCATCTAATCCAATAATTATAAATGGCAGAAATTATCAATGGTATAAACGTAGCCCTAATCAACCTTTTTTAATTTGTTTTGAATCTTCTAAGGAGTTTAATTTACAGTTATTTAAATTAACTAGTGTAGGCTACAAACTTTTGAAAATTGCAGAAAAAAATATGTCTATAGAGACAATTTATAGTGATTTTTTTAAATATTTACTTAGCCTAGAACAGTTTAAGTCTATTGAAAATATTGAATTATATAAAATTCAGTCAAATAGTTTAGAACTTCAATTAAGTATTAATAGAGATGAAAAAACCTCCCCATAGGGAGGTTTTTTAGCAACTAAAGATTATTTTGAACCTTTAATCCCGGCTTGTAATAACAATGCACCCAAACCACCAATTTTTTGCTCTTGTGGTTTAGCAGCTTGAGGTTTTTTATGACCTTGTGGACGGTCGCCTTGAGGACGTGCATTTTGCGGACGCTTCGCTTGTGGCTTGCGTTCACCACGTTGTTCAGTTTGAGCATTTTGCTCACGGCGTGGCTGACGTGGCGCTTTAGCGGGTGCTTCAGAACCTTCAGGACGCATAGACAAGTTCACACGGTTACGCTCAGCATCCACTTGTAATACACGTACTTGAACGATTTGACCAGGTTTCACCACTTTGTGTGGATCTGACACAAACTCATTCGCCAGTTCAGAAATATGTACCAAGCCGTCTTGATGTACGCCGACATCTACGAATGCACCAAAATTGGTGACATTGGTGATCACGCCTTCAAGTTGCATGCCGTCAGTCAATTGCGATACTTCGGTAATATCTTCACGGAACTTCGCAGTACGGAATTCTGGACGTGGATCACGACCGGGTTTTTCCAGTTCGCTCAGTACGTCTTGAATAGTCGGCAGACCAAATTTTTCATCCGCAAAAGCTTCAGCATTTACTTGGCGAATAATTTCTGAATTACCAATAATATCTTTTACAGTGGTTGCTTTTGCTTCAACAATTTTGCTCACCAAAGCATAACTTTCAGGGTGAACCGCAGATGCATCCAATGGTTCAGAGCCATTTTGAATACGCAAGAAACCAGCCGCCTGTTCAAAAGTACGCTCACCTAAACGAGGTACATTTTTCAAGGCTTGACGGTTGTCAAAACGACCATTTTCTTTACGATATTCAAAAATTTGTTGTGCAATCGATTTATTCAAACCTGCGATATACGAAAGAATTGCAGGAGATGCTGTATTTACATCCACACCAACCGAGTTCACACAGTCTTCAACCACAGCTTCAAGGGTTTTCGCCAAGCCTGTTTGGTTTACGTCATGTTGATATTGACCTACACCAATCGATTTCGGATCAATTTTTACCAGTTCCGCTAACGGATCTTGTAAACGACGGGCAATGGATACTGCACCACGAATTGAAACGTCTAGCTCTGGAAGCTCTTGTGATGCCAATTCAGACGCTGAATAAACCGATGCACCCGCTTCCGATACTGAAACGCGAGTAAGATTCAAGTCTGCATTTGCAGCCATCATTTCCGCAACAACCGCTTCAGTTTCACGGCTTGCTGTGCCATTACCAATCGCGATTAAATCGACATTGAATTCACGGCACAGACGTGCAAGTTCAGCAATTGAACCTTCTTTGTCTTCTTTTGGCGCAAATGGGTAAATCGTACTGTGGGCAACGACATCACCTGAAGCATTGACTACAGCCAATTTCACGCCAGTACGGATACCTGGGTCAACGCCCAAAGTGGTACGCGCGCCTGCAGGTGCAGAAAGCAATAAGTGACGTAAGTTTTCAGCAAATACATCCATTGCCTCGCTTTCAGCGGCAAGACGTTTTTCAGTCAACAATGAATGTTCAATTTGTGGACGAATTTTACCTAACCAGAACAGCTTAGCAGTCTGTTTCAAGTAATCTGCACGCGCTTGTGGTTGAACCGAATCAAGATTGTATTCGGTTTCAATACGCGCTAAGAGTGCATCATCTTCACCATCCACCTTTAAGCCCAATACGTTTTCTTGACGGCCACGTAACATTGCAAGCAAGCGGTGTGAAGGGACTTTATTGAAGTTTTCAGAGAAATCGAAGTAATCGCGGAATTTCTTACCGACTTCTTTTTTCTCTTCACTTGCCACTGCGCTTTTTAAAACAGCAGTTTTCGCAAAGCTCGCTTTTAATTCTGTAGTCAAAGCAATGTTTTGCGCCCAGTCATCAATCAGAATGTGCTGGATCGCATCAAGCTGACTTTCTACATCTGGATAATCTTCATGACTAAAGCCAGCTAAAGCTTCAGTCGGATCAACTTGCTCTGTAAAGATTTTTTCCGCGATTGGACCCAAGCCTGCTTCTTTGGCTTTAAATGATTTGCTGGTACGTTTTGGGCGGTACGGCGCGTAAAGCTCTTCTAAAGCATTCTTGGTTTCAGCAGCGTTGACGCGATTCAATAAATCATCTGACAATTTATTTTGTTCTTTCAGAGATTCAATCACCTTTTCACGGCGCTCAAATAAATCGCGCAGATATGATAAACGCGTGTCGAGTTGGCGTAACTGCGTATCGTCTAAGCCCTGAGTTACTTCTTTACGGTAACGTGCAATAAAAGGAACGCTTGCACCCTCATCAATTAGCTTGATGGCAGCTTCTACTTGATTTGGACGTACGGCAATTTCTTTTGCTAACTGCTGAACTAAGTCAGTCATCGTGTTTGATCCCACAAGGATAAGTACTAAATGGCATGATTATAAAGACCAAGACCATAAAATCCACAATTGTTTTTATTAAATTTATAAGTGGTCAATATTGCCAATCAATGTGACTTTTATAATTGCCTACAAAATTAATTGATAAGTAGATTTTTAATCTGAATATTCAGCAAGATCAACTACAATTTAGATGTATACATTTGGTATCTATGTCTTGATTTTACCTGCTATATTTGTTGCTTTAGAGCATAGTAAACAGATACAAATGAATCGTATACTCAAGACTATCCGAACTTTTGTTTACGATGACAATAAAGAATAAAGGAGCACATCATGAGTTTAGTTGTACCTGCTGAAAAAACAGATCCAGTACAAAACGAAACTGATCGCGTCGAACGCATTCTCGTTGTAGATGATGATGTGCGTTTACGTACGTTATTACAGCGCTTTCTAGAAGATAAAGGCTTCGTGGTCAAAACTGCACACGACGCAACACAAATGGATCGTTTATTACAGCGCGAACTTTTCTCCCTGATCGTGCTCGATTTCATGTTACCCGTGGAAGATGGCTTAAGCATTTGCCGTCGTTTACGCCAGTCCAATATCGATACACCAATTATCATGCTGACTGCACGCGGCAGTGACTCTGACCGTATTGCAGGACTTGAAGCCGGTGCAGATGACTACTTGCCAAAACCATTTAACCCAAATGAACTTTTAGCACGTATTCGTGCAGTACTACGTCGTCAAGTACGCGAAGTTCCAGGTGCACCTAGCCAGCACATGGAAGTGGTCAGCTTTGGTCCATGGTCACTGGATTTATCGACACGTACCCTGACCCGTGAAGGTCAAGTGGTAACGCTGACTACAGGTGAGTTCGCAGTACTTAAAGCACTGGTGCAACATCCGCGTGAACCGTTGACGCGTGACAAGTTGATGAATCTTGCCCGTGGTCGTGAATGGGGTGCGATGGAACGCTCGATTGATGTTCAGGTATCTCGTTTACGTCGTCTGGTTGAAGAAAATCCTGCCCGTGCACGCTACATTCAAACCGTTTGGGGCGTAGGTTATGTGTTTGTTCCAGATGGCGCGGAATAATGACTACAATGTTTGAATACAAAGCCATTTGTTATTCAAACTGAGATTAGATACGCATGCATGCCATTCACAACCTGCCCTTCATTCCATAAATGTTGTTTCTGCGATGCTCTAAGTAAACAGATAACAGTGAACAGGTTTTGTGGATGGCAAAAGTTTTTGGTTACTTTTTTCGAAAAAGTGACCTGTTGAGCTCCTTCCAATAAACGGACAAACAGGAAGACTCCGCTATTAGCCTTAAATTGTTCGCCCCAAATTCACCATAGGAATCAGGTGTGAAACTCGAACCCATCGACCCACAGAAATTTACTGATTTTGAGACTTATTCGGAAAAGAAGCGAACCCGCTCGGAACGCTTTTTTGACAAGATTAAGCCGCGTTCTGCTGCAATGCGTACCACTGTGCTGGTATTATTCATTGTATTCTTCAGTTTATTTATGTCGTTATGGTTCTTTTGGCGTACGCTTTATTTGCCTGAGATTCAGCAGCATGCACGTTATTTAGGTGTTGAACTAGAAATTATCAATAATCCAGATTTACGTATTTTTCATAATAATGCCGAAGTGGATGTCGATACCTGGTTAAAAAACCGCGTCGGAATTGAATACGTTACCGACCCGAAAGAATATCCGAGTGTGCGTGATAAAGTCATTGCCGAGTTTTTTACCAACCAAATTGAGAAAAAGTTAGCCAAAGAACTGAAAGTTGAAAATGTGACAGTCTATTTCCAGTTTAAGCCGAGTCCGCGTATTTGGATTCAAACCCCTGAAATGAATGGCCATTGGGTACGTGAACCCTTAAAAACCTATGCCAACTATAGCCCGGAACTGGTGTTTGGCTGGTTGCTTGGTGTGCCACTGATTGCTGCTGCAATTATTTTGACCTTGGTTCGCCAATTAAATCGCCCCTTACGTCGTCTGCAAAATGCGGCAAATAACTATAGTAAAACCGGTTCTGCTCCTTATCTGGAAACCAACCATGGTCCTCAAGAAATTCGTGAAGTAAACCAAGCGTTTAATCAAATGATTTATACCCTGGATCAGACTGAGCGTGACCGCCGTATTATGCTGGCAGGAATTTCACATGACTTGCGTACACCCTTGACCCGAATTCGCTTAAGCGCAGAAATGATGCCTGATGAAGACTTTCTTAAAGAAGGTTTGATTTATGATGTAGAAGATATGGATGCAATTCTTGATCAGTTCATTTCATACATGCGAGATGGCTCAGATGAGGAATTACAAGACACTGACATTAATATGCTGTTACAAGAATTAGTCATTCAGTTCAAACCTTTAGATATCCGTTTTACAGCCCAAGATATACCCCTCATTCAGGCCCGTAGCCAGTCTTTAAAACGTATGATTGGTAATTTAATTAATAACTCGAAACGTTATGGTGCTGAACCTATTGAATTATCAGCCAAAGTTGGAAATGAGCATATTTATATTAGTGTTGTGGACAACGGAGATGGTATTCCAGAAGATCAGATTGAAGACTTGATGCAACCGTTTGTGCGAGGCAATGAAGCACGTACCATACAAGGTAGTGGTTTGGGTTTAGCCATTGTGAAACGTATTGTCGACATGCATCAGGGGCAACTTACAATTCACAATCGCCCTCAAGGCGGGTTGGAAGCGCTTATTTGTTTACCTATTCTTCACAATCAAACAGAAGAAGAGGTTGCTCCAACTACTTTGGGAAAAATTAAACAAACATTGACTGAACACTTTTAACAATTGCACAAATAACACCCAAACAGATTTGTTTAAATATTAATCTGTTATTTTTTAGGCCTTTAAAATCAATAAATTAAAACCCATAAAAAATCGTTATACCCACATTTTTTCAAAAAATTAGACCTTAGCCTAACAGGCATGCACAATTCCTTTTTAGGGCGGTACAATCCACCTAGTTTTGAACAAGAATTGAGCGTAAACCATGTCTTTAGATCGTATTCGTTTAGCATCACTTCATGACAAAGTCATGAATGCAGAACAAGCTGCTACTTTTATCCAAGATGGTATGACTGTAGGTATGAGTGGATTTACTCGTGCAGGTGAAGCGAAAGCTGTTCCTTTGGCACTTGTAAAGCAAGCTCACAGTAATCCTTTGAAAATTACTTTAATTACTGGCGCGAGTCTTGGTAACGACTTAGACAAACAATTAACTGAAGCGGGTGTTCTTGCTCGCCGTTTACCTTTCCAAGTGGATAACACTTTACGTAAAGCCATCAACCAAGGCGAAGTGATGTTCATCGATCAGCATTTGTCTGAAACCGTTGAACAAATGCGTAACCTTCAGCTTAAAAAACCGGATATTGCAATTATTGAAGCAGTTGCAATTACTGAAGATGGCGGCATCATCCCAACCACATCTGTAGGTAACTCTGCAAGTTTTGCCATTTTTGCTGAAAAAGTAATTGTAGAAATTAACACGAACTTAAGCCCTGCTTTTGAAGGCTTACACGATATTTATATCCCGACTTATCGTCCAACACGTCAAGCAATTCCTTTGACTCAAGTAGATGAACGTATTGGTACACATGCGATCAACATCGATCCTGCTAAAATTGTTGGTATTGTCATTAACAATGAATATCATGACTCTCCATCTACTGTGACCCTTCCAGATGATGAAACTCAAGGTATTGCCAACCATTTGATCAATTTCTTTGAACAAGAAGTTGCTGAAGGTCGTTTACCGAAAGATTTAGGCCCCTTACAAGCTGGGATTGGTTCTATTGCCAACGCAGTATTGACCGGTCTTAAAGATTCAAACTTTGAAGATTTAGTGATGTATTCTGAAGTACTGCAAGACTGTACTTTCGAATTGATTGATGCCGGTAAAATGAAATTTGCATCAGGTTCATCAATTACGCTTTCTGCTAAATATGGCGAAAAAGTATTTAACAATCTAGAAGCGTACAAAGACAAACTGGTACTTCGTCCACAAGAAATTTCTAACCACCCTGAATTGGTTCGTCGTTTAGGAATTATCGGCATCAATACTGCGCTCGAGTTTGATATTTACGGTAACGTAAACTCAACTCACGTTTGCGGTACTAAAATGATGAACGGTATTGGTGGTTCAGGTGACTTCGCACGTAATGCTCACTTGGCAATCTTTGTGACCAAGTCGATTGCAAAAGGTGGTGACATCTCTTCAATCGTACCAATGGCATCACATATCGACCATACTGAGCATGATGTTGATATTCTTGTGACTGAACAGGGTCTTGCCGACTTACGTGGTTTAGCACCACGTGAACGCGCTCGTGCAATCATCGACAACTGTGCGCATCCAATGTATCGTGATGCATTGAATGATTACTTTGACCGTTCATGTGCAAAAGGTGGCCATACTCCTCACCTGCTTCGTGAAGCGCTTTCATGGCACTCTAACTTTGAAGAAACTGGCCATATGCTTGCGGCTCAGCCAGAAGCTAAAATTGCTTAATCACAAAGATTGAATGACATTAAAAAAGCGTACTTCGGTACGCTTTTTTAATTTTAAGAAAATGAATTCCAAGCCGGTCATTTCTTTTACATAAAAAAATTAAATTCAATCCTGATCTGTTCAGGATAATGCACGTTCAAACCCTATAAATGCTGTTCCACCGCTTTGCGATTTTGCTTTTTAATTTTTTCCATTTCTGCATTTAACTGCAATACCTCCTGATACAAGGCATTAAATTGCTTTAAAGGTTGATCTTCATAAAACATAAAGGTTTTGTTCTTTTTCTCCCATTTATTATTTTTCAGAATTTCAAACAAAGCATCGGCTTTAGTTAATATTTGCAACTCCAATGCAAATAAAGCATGGGTTTTATCACTGTCTCGACTTTCACGCAGGCTATCCGTTAACTGATGTCGCAAATTGGCTTTAATGGATAAATGCTTAGCTCGCGTTAAAGTATCCTCTTCACGTTGCTGGGTTTGTTGTTGATACTGTGCGGCTAGAAGATGGGCCTGTTTCAACATCTGCTCAGTCTCTACAAACTTTTGTTTACGGTCTTGATCCAAGCGGTCAATATTTAAAAATTCATCCCAATGAATTGCTTTAAGCGCTCGTAAATACTCATTCCTGGCTTCAGCATTTTGAATCATCTGACTCAGCACAAAGTCAGCCATCACTTTATAGTCGCCCTGTAAACGATTATCTGACACATTGATATTAATCGGTTCAGACCAGTCTTGCGCTTGTTCATAAATGAGTTCTGCTTTTTCATACAATACAGTCTGGTAATCCTTAAGTTGACTCAGGTCATTTTGTTGTACCGAATACTGATAAAACAGCCAACCAAATATGGTACATGTCGCCAATCCTAAGATGAGAAAAATCCTTGGCATGCGAAACTCCCCTATACTGACTTTTTCATAGCATAACCCGATTCAAAAGCATTCTGCTTATTTATTCCGCTCAAACAGATCGCATTTTTCTGGCACGATTCAACTTTAATTCAATTTTCATGCTTTAAATTTTTATCTGCACCCCCATCAATATAGGCAATAAAAGATTCGAGATTTCTCATGCGCGTAGATATTTGGTCAGATGTGGTTTGCCCATTTTGTTATATTGGTAAAAAACGTCTTGAAGCTGCTGCTGAACAAGCAGGTTTAGAACTTGAAGTTCACTGGCATAGTTATGAATTAGATCCGGAAGCGCCAATCCGTCAGGAAGTTTCAAACTCTGAACGTCTCGCGCAGAAATACGGACGCACAGTTGCAGAGGTTGAGGAAATGCAACGTAATATTGCCACTATGGCAGCTGAGGAAGGAATTCAATTCAATTGGGAAAATGCCAACTCAGGTAACACCTTTAATGCGCATCGCATTATTCACTTGGCTCAAAGTAAAGGATTGGGTTCAGAAGCCAAAGAAGCTTTTTTCTATAGTTATATGACTCAAGGTTTACCGATTGGTGAACGTGAAACAATTGAAGACGTTGCTGCACGCATTGGCTTAAATCCAGTTGAAGTGGAAGATGTTTTAAACTCAGAAGAATATGCTGACTTCGTTAAATTTGATGAAGAAGTCGCACGTGATCAATTAAAAGTCACCGGTGTACCGTTTTTTGTGTTTGATCAACGCATTGCATTGGCTGGCGCACAACCGCGTGAAGTGTTTTTACAAGTCTTTGAAAAAGCTTTGGAAGCCTCTCAAGTGGAAGTCAAAACCGATGAGGCCGCAGTCTGCAAAGATGATCTCTGTGATATTCCAGAAAAGTAATTCTATCTCATCTTAGATGGCATTGATTTACAATCTCTGTTAATTAAAAATCCCCTGCTTAGGGGATTTTTTAACTTCAAGCCGTATCAAGCTAATCGACCAAGAAACTAATTTTTAAATTTACCCGATACTCAGTAATTTTATTGTCCTTAATTACTACTTTTTGCTCATTAATCCATGCACCCTGCACATTTTTTATTGTTTCGGTCACTTTTTCAATACCTGTCTGAATTGCATCTTCAAAACTTTTATTACTGCTTGAATTAACTTCAACAACCTTTGCGATAGCCATCGTTTAAACCTCAAGTTTTATTTTTGTGAATCCAGATCATAGGATATTTTCTAAACAAAATTTTGGGTTTTAACATTACACCGCAAAAACTTACACGTAAGACACAATACCAATATCAGCGATTTAGTTCTTACAAAACACAACTTATATATACAAGGCTTTGACACAACCAGAGGCACAATTCGCTAGTCTGATATGCGGAACATTTAAGTTCTCAATCATTCAACTTTATAAGAGGTAAATATGAATACTGAAGCTCAAAATTCTAGTGTTGATTCAACTGCAGATTCTACGTCTGGACAGCGCTCAAGCATGAAATCGCCTTTTTCACCTACGGTCACGGGTGCTTTGATTGGTGCTGTTGCGGGAAGTATATTACCTGTATTCGGTACCGTGAGTGGCGCTATTATTGGCGGCATTTCTGGTAAAGTTTATGAGAAAAAATGCCAAAGCAAATGTCATAAAAATTGATATTTTTAAACCATTTAAGACAGATTGTGGAAAGACAATCTGTCTTAGAGCAAAAACTCTAAATATATGATTTATATAATAATTTAAACTCACCGTTCATTTTTTTCCTGCCTCAAGTACTTCCATAACTTGCTCACTTTTTGATACCCTTTACGTGAAATATATTTTATTTATCTCCCTTGCCTATTTTTTTAGGCATCCTTTCACCTAAAGGAAATAATGATGAACGCTATTCAATCTGTTTTGGCTATCGCTGTTGTGGCTTTTTCTGCAAATGTATCTGCTCAAATTGTTTTTGTTCCAGATTTCCCTGCTAAAAAGGCAGTTGAAACTGTAAATGCGGAACAAAAAGCCCCTGCTTCTGAAGCCGTAGAGCAGACTAAAATGACTGTGAAAAAACCAGCATAAGAGCTAGCTTATTCCATAAAAAACAGACTGACCTAACTCAGTCTGTTTTTTATGTCAAAAATTAATTTTATTTTCTTTCATGCTACTTATACTTAATACAAAATCTCGAGCACCAATTAATCTATTTATTTTCAATTTGATGAAAAATAAAACAATAACTCACGATCTATTTTGCGACTTTAGCCGTAAAAAATTTGAATATTTTTTATCTAAAATTTACATTCTATGCTGTTTATGTCTATAAATGCTCAAAATATGACAATATTTCTCAATGCTTTTTCTTTTTAAATCCATATAATCAAAGTATTAACTTAATAACTTCATTGAGTGAAACCATTTTCTTATGTATGAACTTCAAGCGCTCATTCAAGGTAAAATTCCTCCGCAAGCCATTAACATTGATCGTTTGATTGTGCTCGCTGAAGGCTATCCAATACCCAACTCTGCAGAATATAAATTACTTGAGCTTGCTATTAATATGGTATTGGCAAGTTATCTAGAAAAAGCACAAAAATATCTCTAGAGATCGGTTTATGAATGCCTTAGAAAAAGCTTTGCTGGTTAAAGAATTACATCATTTGCTAAATGATTTGGAACATGGTTCTTTATCTTTTTTTGAAATTGCAAAATCAAAATCGCGTTTAATCGAAATTTTTCGTTTATGTGATGAACCCATTTTTAAAAAACAACTTTTAAAATTTAAGTCTCAAACTCAACCTGAGCAAGCCGCAACAGATTTTGCGAATCAAACGCTATTTAAACTTTCTTATCGTGGTTTTTTTCAACAAGATCATGATTTGCAACAAGCACTTTACCAAAATGCTGAATCAGGTTGGGCCATTTTGTACCGTCCTGCACAAGGTTGGCAAATGTGGTTAATTCCAGCCTCAAACCGCAGCGCATTGACAAGTGTTTGGGGGAGTCTAGATGATATTTATCGGTGGATGCTAGAACAGCAACAACGCTATAGCTGCCTGAAAACTGACGATAAGTTAAAACAAAAACCGGGCATGTTAGAACAACCCATTACCCTTACTTCAGCCAAACCCGAAACAAATTTGAGTCCGGATACACCTGCAATACAGCAACAAAATCAGGTCTATAATTCAAGTTTGCTTGAACCCAAAGTTGATATCATTCCTGCTTCCGACCATGTAAACCGCATCGCTTCAGAAGTGCAGCAAACGAATACGCAAGGTATTAATGAACTGCCCCCTATATCAGAGGATAATCCACAGGCAATTCCTGCAATAACAAATCAAAAATCAATCAGTAAGGATTTTCCCCAAACAGTAGAACTAGCCTCGTATATTGCGCATCTTCAACCGCTTCATGAAAAAATTGCTGCAGAAGCGGTATATGGTTTAGAAGTCCCAAGTCTTCCAGAAATTTCTCAATATGTTGATTTACTCATCCATGCTTCAGATTTAGAAAACTGGCAAGAACGTCCGATTTATCTGGCTGAACAAATCGATTCGCAGAATTGTTTTAGGAAATATTTAGTGTTGTTCGGCGTTGAAAATCAAATCCAAACGGTTCATGTAATGCATAGATTTACTGAACCATACCAACACCGTATCGCTGCGATTAAAGAAATTTCCTGGGAAGACCTTGCAGAAACCTTTACCGGTTTCGATGCGCTATTTTATAGCTATGCACAAAAAGCAGCTTTAATTTGGAAAAATGAAAACTATCTTCCGTTTATTCCTGCACAACTTTTCCAAACACAAAAATTTATTCAATTTGAGGAAAGTCCTGCTGACTTTAAGACACCGCTACTCCTACTAAAAGAGCGGCAAAAAATTCGGGTGATTCATGGGCAAAACCGTTTAAATCTGTCACAAACTGAATCTGCTTATCCTTATTTTTTATTAGAACGTCACCACGGTGTAAGCTGGCAATTGATTCAGAATATTATTGCCCAACTCGAATCTCCAATCGACTGTTATCAATTATATGAGGCAATTCAAAAACATATTTCGGATTAAGTTTTATTTTTTTGTAGCCAAAGCTTGCTTTTTTATTGCAATTTTTACAAGACTATCGAATAACCAGAATCTAAGAGCAAGGATATGCCCCAAAAGAAAATAAGTTTATCAAAATCCCTGTTATTTATACTGTTATCTGGGATCATGAGTGCTTCAAATGGATCGGAGAACTCAGAAAAAAGTACTGACTTACCCACGAGTTCAATTTCGACTCAGGATGAAGATCATAGTTTGCTGTATCAAATTCCAAGTTGGGTTGATGCGCTGCCAACATTTTTGCCACAGCAGTCAAATGAGCCTATTGTTCCTCCCACCTTACAAACTGCCGATCGAACTTGGTTAGACCGCAACCAGCTTAAAGTTCGCGACTGGGCAGATCATACTTCGCATAAAATTGATAATTGGTTTGGCGAAACAGATCCAGAAAAACCCGCATCTGCGACCTTACGTGTGATCGTGGACAACAGCTGGAATAAACATGATGGTTATGAAATTAAACCGCGTATTCGAGGCAAAATTAAACTTCCCACTTTAGAGCGCAAACTCAGCTTAGTTTTTGGTGATGACTCCCTAGACAATGAACTGGATAATAATGTGGCCATTACCAATGAAAATCCAGGTAATAGCACCGATAAAACCTTAGATCGGCAACGTACCCGTGAAAATAACAGTTCTTTTGCATTTCGCTGGTCAGATTTTTCCAAGCGCCTGCCTTTTGAAACTGATGTAGATTTAGGTCTTCGTTCAGGAGATGATGTTTATTTGCGGCTAAAAGCCTCGAAAGATTGGCAACTGGAAAATGATTTCACCTTTCATGCTGAGCAAATTTATCGCTATGGTATTGATAGCAAAAATTATTTAAGAACAAACCTTGAGCTTACCCATGCCCGTCCAAATGAAGCCATTCTTTCCAATCAGCTCAATCTTACCTATGCCGATGATCAAGATGATGACCTGACCTGGGATAACAACCTGTTTAGACAGCATCAGTTTTTTCATGAAAATACCTTTAGTTATGGTATCTATACCGGCGGTTTTTTAAACAATAATGACTTGCGTTTAAATAGCTGGGGGCCCTTCGTTTCATGGCGACAACCCTTATGGCGTGAATGGTTCTATGTGCAAGGTAATTTAAACTATCTTAATAATCATCGAGATGATCGCAGTCATTTCATTGGTGCATCGGTGCGTTTAGAAGCATTGTTTTAATTAGGCTTAAGCAGGTTTATTTACTTACTCTTCAGATAATTTTCAATAAAAAAACCTCCCTAAGGAGGTTTTTTATTGTCTAGAATAGACTTATTTCAACAATAAACTATTAATACGTTTTACATATTCAGCTGGGTCATCAGGCAATCCCCCTTCTGCAATTACGGCCTGATCAAAGATCACATTGGCCAAATCATCAAACTGGTTCGATTCCTCCAGTTTTTTTACTAAAGGATGTTCAGGATTAATTTCCAGAATCGGTTTGCTTTCCGGAATAGTCTGGCCTGCCTGTTTCAACATACGAATCAATTGCGGAGAAAGCTCTCCTTCACCCGTCACCAAACATGCAGGAGAATCAACCAAACGCGTAGTTACACGGACTTCTTTGGTTTTGGCTTTGAGTGAGTCTGAAAGTTTATCTATAACAGGTTTAAACTGTTCAGCAGCAGCTTCTAACGCCTTCTTCTCCTCAGCATCTTGCAAGTCGCCCAAGTCCACTGCACCCTTAGATACATTTTGCATAGGCGTACCATCAAATTCATTGACGAATTCCATCGCCCATTCATCGACACGATCCGCCATCAATAGCACTTCGATGCCTTTTTTCTTGAACAGTTCCAATTGTGGCGAGTTTTTCGCAGCAGTTAAACTGTCCGCAGTGACATAATAAATCGCTTTCTGGCCATCCTTCATGCGAGCTTTATAATCTGCCAATGAAGTTGAAATCTCATCATTGGTTGAGGTCGAGAAGCGTAATAGTTTTAAAATACGTTCACGGTTACCAAAATCTTCACCCAAACCTTCTTTAATCACTGAACCAAATTCAGCATAGAATTGTTTGAATTTCTCCTGATCTTTTTCATCTTCCGACTTCGCCAAACTATCTAGCATAGTCAAGATACGGCGAGTATTACCTTCACGAATGGTTTTCACATCACGGCTTTCTTGTAGCAGTTCACGGCTAACATTCAGCGGAAGATCAGCACTGTCCACGACCCCCTGAACAAAACGCAAATAATTTGGAATCAGGTTATCCGCTTCATCCATAATGAAAACGCGTTTTACATACAGTTTAATACCTGCTTTGGCTTCACGGGTGAAAATATTGTTTGCTGCTTTACTCGGTATATAAAGTAACTGCGTATATTCAGTGCTACCTTCAACTCTATTGTGCGCCCACGCCAAAGGTGCTTCAAAGTCATGGCTTAAGTTCTTATAAAACTCTGTATATTGCTCGTCAGTGATCTCATTCTTATTTCGAGTCCAAAGGGCACTGGCAGAGTTAATCGCTTCCCATTCATCCGTTTTGACCATTTGACCTGGTTTAGCTTCTTCACCTTCAACCGTTTCTTCTTGCTGCCAAATTTCTTTTTGCATTTCAATTGGCAAACTGATGTGGTCAGAATATTTATTGATGATTTGCTTAACTTTATAAGATTCTAAATACTCAAGCGCATTGTCACGCAAATGTAAAATGATATCTGTTCCACGTGAAGCCTTGGTGATTTGTTCAACTTCAAAATCACCTGTACCGGTACTGATCCAGCGTACTCCTTCAGCAGTATCGGCAGCAGCATGACGTGATTCAACAGTAATTTTTTCGGCCACAATAAAACCGGAATAGAAACCGACCCCAAACTGACCAATCAATTGCGCATCGGCTTTTTGGTCACCCGACAGTCTAGACATAAAGTCTTTGGTGCCTGATTTGGCAATGGTTCCTAAGTTATCAATGGCTTCTTGTTCAGTTAAACCAATACCGTTGTCTGAAATGGTGATGGTTTTATTGTCTTTATCTAGACTGACACGAACATGCAGTTCCGGATCATTTTCATAATATTCAGAATGGTTAATCCCTTCAAAACGCAACTTATCACAGGCATCAGACGCATTCGAAATCAGTTCGCGTAAGAAAATATCAGGATTTGAATAAAGTGAATGTGTCACCAAATGGAGAAGTTGTGCTACTTCTGCCTGAAAACTATGTTTTTGTGTACTTTGTTCGCTCATCAGTCACTCCTTAAATTCATCAAACACTTTTTATTGAATGCTTAATGAATGGAGTGACTTAAGAAATTTTCAATAGTAAATAATAAATTTTTCTTAAAATGGACCCTGTCTATAAACACGATCCATATACATATCCAGTTTTTGTTGACGCATTTTATATACTTCAATAAGACAATTACGAGAATTGCCACATTGATCGCGTAATTGTAACCACTTCACCTGTTCATCCTGAATAACGCCACGTGTTCCCATAGGAACCAGACGCTTAATAATATTATAGGTAGTTGCCATTTTTACATCGGCATCATTTACAGCCCGATGCTCACAAATAGCTTGCTCTGTCTGTGTTCGGGCATGATCACAATTGAAACTCGCGGCATAAACAGATCCACTGAATAGGCTAAAAAAGACCATACTGTAGCAGTTGAATAATTTCATGATTTGTTCTTCTCTTTTTAGCTTATTTTCTATCATCAACTTAAACAAAATTTTGCTCATTAAACAGTGTCAATGTGCTCAATCTATGTGATTTATTGTAAGTTTTCCATTAAAAAACCTCATCTATCAAGATGAGGTTTATTTACGCTGATTTTTATTTTTATCTTAGAATTTGTAGCTATAACCGAGTGTATAAACCCAAGGATTTACTTCTAAATCACCCAGTTTAACTTTAGTGCCATCAGCAGTTTTTGCATTCAATTCGGTTTCTACCGCTGCATAACGTACGTCCGCAAAAACACCCCAATTTTTTGCATCAGCAGGTTGGAAGTTAAAACCGACTTGTCCGGCAACACCATAAGCGACCTCTGCTTCTAACTTTTCAGCACCAGTTAGCGCTTGAGCGTCTGCAGATAATTTTTCACCCCAAGGAATAACCACTGTCGCACCAAGACCTACATAGGGTGTAAAACCGGTAGAATTTTTAAAATTATATTTTGCAGTAAGGGTTGGAGGCAAATGTTTAAAGCTGGCCACCTCCCCTAAACCTTCTAGTTCCACATCATGTTTAAAAGGTGCAGCTAAAAGTAATTCAACAGAAATCGGCGAGTTATCGAAGAAATACTCTACAGAAGGAGTAAAGTTAATTTCATTACTAATTTCAGATTTTAATGCAGCTGAACCACCTGCTGCTAAAGGTACATTTAAAGTACCGTTATCATCATTTTGTGGTGCCAAAGCAGAAGCACCTAATTTCACCTGCCAATCACCTGCCATCGCTGAAGCAGACATCCCCAATAATGCAATAAAAGCAGTTTGCTTTAACATTTTAAACAACCTCTGGAAGAATAAAAATCAAAAAACATAAGTATTAATTAATAATAAACATGAGTATTAATAATATGCAATAGAGGTAATTTAATAATATTTACGATTATTTTTAAGACACTGATAATATTAACTATTTATTTTAAACAGACTAACCGGGTTGGTATTTAAAACCAACCGAGTTAATCAAGTTTATTATTATATCCTGATTGTATTACTCGGATTTATTATATTAAATTATTTAAAAAATTTATTTTAAATACATCTATTAATATTAGATATAAAATAAAATAAAATAAAACTAAATTAAAATATTGACCTAGATTAAAGAACCATTGCTGCAATCCATCCAAATATTAATAATGGAATATTAAAATGGATAAATGTAGGAACCACCGTATCCCAGATATGATCATGCTGACCATCTACACCTAAACCTGCGGTTGGGCCCAAGGTTGAATCCGAAGCTGGAGATCCGGCATCGCCCAAAGCGGCTGCAGTACCAATCAAGGCAATGGTCGCGGCAGGACTAAAACCGAACTGGATACATAAAGGCACATAGATAATGGCTAAAATTGGCACCGTAGAGAATGATGAACCAATCCCTAAAGTAATCAGCAAACCCACCAGCAACATTAAAAACGCAGCCAAACCTTTACTGTTACCAATCCACTCAACAGATGCATTGACCAAAGCAGGAACTTGATTGGTGGCTTCAATGACAGATGCAAAACCTTGTGCGGCAATCATGATAAAACCGACCAATGCCATCATTCGCATACCGGTAATAATCACATCGTCCGCTTCTTTCCACTTAAAAATACCCGCGCAGCTTAAAATCGCCACACCCACCAAACCGGCAAGAATCATCGAATCTGAATAAAGCTGTACACTTAAGGTCGCAATGACTGCAAAAGCGGCCATAAACAAGGTGAATTTTGCAATTTGTGGTTTGGCATTTGCATCGCTAACGACATCGCCCGAAATGCTATGATGACTTGGCTCAAGCTTGATTTCTGTATAAATTCTTGGCTTGCGATAAGTAAAAAACAGCGCAACCAATAGCCCTATAAACATGCCAAAAACGGGAATTGCCATTGCAGATGGAATTTGATCATAGCTGATTTCAAACCCGTATGGCTTACCAAAAGTATTGATGTTTTGGCCCAGAATATCATTCAGGAAAATGGCGCCAAATCCGACCGGAACCAGCATATAAGTGGCACATAAACCAAAAGTCAATAAACAGGCCACAGCACGGCGGTCTAACTTTAAATGGTTAAAGACACTTAACAAAGGTGGAATCAAAACCGGGATAAAAGCAATATGAACAGGAATCAGGTTTTGCGAAGATACCGCGGCAGCAACAATCGTAAAGAAAATTAAAAATTTAACTTTATTTTGCGATCGAACATTGGCATCTCCTTTTAAGGTGGAAACCAGTTTGTAAGCCAGTAAATCAGGTAAACCGGAGCGTGCCAGAGCAAGCGCAAATGCACCTAAAACGCCATAGGCCAAGGCAATTTTAGCCCCGCCCCCTAGGCCATTATTAAATGCATCTAGCGTTCCTTGCAGGCCTAGACCGGCCAGCAAACCACCGGTAACAGCACCGATCACCAATGCAAATACCACAGGTACACGAGCTAATGAGAGTCCGAACATGACTCCGATAGCGGCAATAATTGCGAACATAATTAATTGAGGAAAAGATGAAAAGTCGATATTTTATCAGATTCACTCTTTTGAAACTGTAAATTGATTGCTTTTATCCAGCATCAACTTTTTCATTTAAATTCATATAATTAATTACGAGAAAATAGATTTAAATCTGTTGCAGTGCAAAGCTTCGGATATAATCTGCGACCAATTTGGGTTGGCTTAATATTGCCCAATGATTGGCATCTACATCAACACGCTGAAAATTTTCAGCCCATTTCGGCATTTCATCAATCAGTTCAGGACTGACAAAATTGTCCTGTTTCAGCACAATCGCCTGGACCGGACAAACTGCAAAACGCTGACGTGGCCGAGTTAAGCATGGCAGAAAATTGGCCCGATACAGCCCGATTCCATGTTTGCCATCTGAAGCGATATGAGGATTTGAAGGCAAGTTTTTTTTGTGCTCTAACTTTTCAAGCACTTTGCCCCATTTTTCAGGAGTGAAGAAATTCCATACCGTAGGTGCCAGTAATGGCAGTTGAAATACTGCAATATACCAAGATTTGGTCAGTTGTTTAAAGAACCTACCCTTATGCTGTTTAAATTGGTTACGCATCCAAAATGCAGCATGGTCTAAACATGGGCCTGAAATCGTACTATAAGACAAAATTCGAGCTCTAAATTTAGCTTCGGTGACCGACTCCCAAGACTGGATAGAACCCCAGTCATGCGCTGCCAAATGAAAAGGGCGATCTTTTAATACAGCATTGACTACAGTTTCTAAATCTAAAGACAACTGCTCTAAACGATAGTCACGAATACGTGCTGGAATCGAGGACTGGCCTGCTCCGCGCACATCATAAGTAACAATATAAAAATCTTGAATCAGTTCCTGAATAATCGGCTCCCACACTTCTTGATTATCAGGATAACCATGAACCAATACTAAAGCCGGGTTTTCATCACTCCCCCATGTTTTTACATAAAGACGTTGTTGATCTTGGGTCGCTATCCATTGAGTTTTCGCTTGCATAATCCTTTCTCATTTTTTATTGACTATTTATCTTGACGATTGGGCAACCTGATCAATGCCCCAATTTTAGTTCTACTCTAGTATGGTCTGGGTAGCTATAAAAACAATTGACCCATATGCGCCTTTTAAAAAAACTACAGACAATATCTGCAACCTTTAGATCCATGATCAATCCCTATGCACTTTAGCGTGGCACAAGTATTAAATTGAAAAAAAAATGAGTCTGGCAAACGATCACATTCCTGTGGAAATGCTTTTGACGCGTAAAAATCAAAATGTGGTTGAGGTAGATTTTGAAGGAAGCGTGTACTGCATGGTCGATCCGTTTTTATACTTTTACTGATACATCATCTCGGATCCAAATATATCGTCTTGAATAAACCGGCTCATATTGATTTTCTATGTCCTGATCGCAGCAGCACCGTATCTACTGATATTTGCCAAGATGGCGCTGAAATAGTATGGTCTTAGAGAGCTAATTTATATTTAAGCTGCTATACATCGCAAATATATGGTCCATATTTTTGATGAGGCGGTATCCGTATTGCAGAAGTTGAAAAAGCTGTCTATATCCGTAGAGAAAATCTCAAATCTATTATCCGATAATAAAAAAGCGCTTACTAATCAAGCGCTTTTATTTTAACTGAGATGTTGAATTAACGTTTTTTCTGTTCGATGGCAGCTCCGGCACCCCCACCAATCGCACCACCAATGGCAGCACCGGCATTACCACCAAATACGCCCTTACCGACTGCAGAACCAATGGCACCGCCTACCCCACTATAAGTGGCATTACGGTTAGAACCGCCTTGGGTTTTACTACCCACTGCTGCACCTGCACCACCACCGACTGCTGCACCTACGCCACCGCCGACTTTATTACCTACACCGCCACCCACTGCACCACCCAGTGCTGCTGCGCCAATGCGTTGTTCCCTTGGAGACATCGAATCACAACCCACCAGCATGAAAGTTGACAGGGTTGCCATTGCCATTACACTCATTAACTTTTTCATGGGATTTCTCTCCTTTTTTCATTCTTTTAGCTTATGCCTATTTTATGAAAGCAATGATCCTAAAATGTTATCTATTACAGCTAAAATGCAGCATTTTGTAAAAAAACCTGAAACATTTTTGAGTTCTTTATTTGGGTTTATTCATCTTCACTGAGTATCACAATATCTTTAGTCCTTTCTCCATTTTCAGTTAAAACTGCATGTGAGGTTTGAAGGTTGTTTTTTACATTCTTATTCTGATCTAACTTTAATGTTCTTTTCACTGGATCTTGGCCTGGCTTAAACTCCACTCCTTCAGCATCAATTTTTTTAGTTTCAGCAACGGTTTCTCCGGCTTGCTTTACTTGGCTAGACACTTCAATTTTAGAAGTGGGAATAATTATGCCTCCTTTTTTAAGCACTGGAACGGCAAGTTTTTTCTCCGAAAATTGGGTTTGGTTATCTTCTAAATAAACTTCACGTGCAAGAATATCTTTACCCTTATTTGTCACTTCAAAAATCGTGGCATCCACGCTTCGAACCGGTAGTTGTCCTTTGACCTTACGAATCACTTCGGTCTTTAATACCGGCACTACCGCTTTATCTTGTACCACAATGGTAGGTGGCATGGGCGCAGCAAAACTGCTACCAGCACATGTGGTAAGGATAGCTATACTTAAGGCTTTTTGTAGATATTTCATTTTAAATTATCCTTTAATATCTTATTAATACTTTTAATTACAATAAGTCATAAATTTAAACTTTATTTTATTACTATAAAAAGAATGTGATTTTTATTAAAGGCATTTACTTAAAGGATAACAAAAGACATAAAAAAAGACGCCCGAAGGCGCCTTTTTCACTCACTTAACTTAAGAATTAAAACTCTTGGTTAAATGCTTGGCTTAATGCTTGGTCTACATCAGAGAAGTCATTTACAAGCTCATGCTCTGCAGCTTCAGCTTCTTGGCGACGACGTTCTAAATGGTAAGCAAGACCAGTACCTGCAGGAATCAAACGACCCACAACTACGTTCTCTTTCAGACCGCGTAAATCATCTTCTTTACCTGTTACAGCCGCTTCAGTTAACACACGAGTTGTTTCCTGGAACGATGCAGCAGAGATGAATGAGTCAGTAGAAAGCGAGGCTTTGGTAATACCCATCAATTGACGTTCATACTTCGCAGGGAACTTGTTCTGAGCAAGTACAGCTTGGTTTTCAGCAACCATGCGGATGTAATCCACTTGTTCACCTTTAATGAAGCTGGTATCCCCACCATCAGTGATTTCAACTTTACGCAACATTTGACGCACAATAACTTCGATGTGCTTGTCGTTGATTTTTACACCTTGCAGACGGTATACGTCCTGAACTTCGTTCACGATGTAGTTAGTCAACGCGACTTCACCTTTTAGACGTAAAATGTCATGCGGGTTTTGTGGACCGTCAGAAACTGTTTCACCGCGGTTTACATGTTCACCTTCGTACACGTTAATGGTACGCCATTTCGGAATCAACTCTTCGTAAATTTCAGAGCCATCGTCCGGCGTAATCACTAAACGGTTTTTACCTTTAGTCTCTTTACCGAAGCTTACAACACCTGAAATTTCAGCCAGGATTGCGTGCTCTTTCGGTTTACGTGCTTCGAACAAGTCAGCTACACGCGGAAGACCACCGGTAATATCACGAGTACGTGAAGTTTCTTGTGGTACACGACCAATAACGTCACCCACACCAATCGTTTCGCCATCACGGACAGAAAGAATCGTGTTTTGTGGCAAGAAGTAGAACTGTTCGCCGCCTTCAACTGTATCCAGTACAACTGCAGGACGCAAATCTTTACCTGATGCAGGACGCGAAGTCACTGGCAAGATTTCGATTGTCGTCATACCTGTTGCATCATCAGTTTTCGATGTCACAGTTACGCCATCAGCAATTTGGCTGAAACGTACTTTACCTGCAACTTCGGTAACAAGTGGATGCGTATGCGGATCCCAAGTTGCAACAATACCGCCCGCTGCCACTTCTTCGCCATCTTTCAGAATGATCGAAGCACCGTATGGAATTTTGTAGCGTTCACGTTCACGACCCAAGTCATCCGCAATACCGATTTCACCTGAACGGGAAGTCGATACCAAGTGACCTTTGGCATGTTGTACAGTTTTCACATTGTGGAAACGTACAGTACCTTTATTACGTACTTGAACACTGTTTGCAGCAGAAGTTCGGCTTGCAGCACCACCCACGTGGAATGTACGCATGGTTAACTGGGTACCCGGTTCACCAATTGATTGTGCAGCCATAACACCTACAGACTCACCAGGGTTTACCTGATGACCACGTGCAAGATCACGACCATAACATTTCGCACATACACCGAACGTAGATTCACAAGAAACCACTGAACGTACTTTAACTTCGTCGACACCCGCTTCTTCAATGAAGGTAGCAAGTTTTTCGTCAATCAGCGTATTACGTGGAAGAATAACGTCGTCAGAACCAGCACGTTTCACATCTTCAGCAACTACACGACCCAATACTCGAGCACCAAGGTTCTCGATGACATCACCACCCTGAATAAATGGCGTCATCACAAGACCGCTTAAAGTACCGCAATCAGGTTCAGTAATAACCAAATCCTGTGCTACGTCTACTAAACGACGAGTCAAGTAACCAGAGTTCGCAGTTTTAAGTGCTGTATCGGCCAAACCTTTACGCGCACCGTGTGTTGAAATGAAGTACTGAAGTACGGTCAAACCTTCACGGAAGTTTGCTTTAATCGGGGTTTCAATGATCGAACCATCCGGTTTCGCCATCAAACCACGCATACCTGCAAGCTGACGAATCTGAGCTGCCGAACCACGGGCACCAGAGTCAGACATCATGTAGATACTGTTGAATGATTTTTGTTTCTCGTCTTCACCCTGTTTGTTTTTAACTGTGGTGTAAGACAAGTTGTCCATCATCGCTTTCGCTACTTGGTCGTTGGTACGCGCCCAAATATCGACAACTTTGTTATAACGTTCACCGGCAGTTACGAAACCTTGTTCAAACTGTTGTTCAATTTCACGAACTTCAGTTTCTGCTTTTTCGATAATCGTATACTTGGTTGGCGGAATAAGCATATCTTCCATACCAACAGATACACCAGAGCGAGTCGCTTGACGGAAGCCCAAGTACATCAACTGGTCAGCAAAGATAACGGTATCTTTAAGACCCAATTTACGGTAGCAAGAGTTAATTAATTTTGAGATGTTCTTTTTCGTCATCTCAACGTTAATTTGCTGGAAGTCCATCCCTTCAGGCACAACTTCCCAAAGCAAGCAACGACCAGGAGTCGTATCAACAATAATGGTTTGCTGTTCGCGGTTACCATCTTCATCAATAACAGTCTGGTGTACACGTGCTTTTACGCGAGCGTGCAAGTTCACTTGACCGGTAGCCAATGCGCGGTTTACTTCATCAGTATCCGCAAACACCATGCCTTCACCTTTGGCATTGATTGCATCACGCGTGATGTAATACAAGCCCAAGACAACGTCCTGAGACGGTACGATGATTGGTTCACCGTTCGCTGGAGACAAGATGTTGTTAGTCGACATCATTAACGCACGAGCTTCTAATTGAGCTTCGATTGTTAATGGAACGTGTACCGCCATTTGGTCACCATCGAAGTCGGCGTTGAACGCAGCACATACGAGTGGGTGAAGACGAATTGCCTTACCTTCAATCAGGGTCGGTTCAAATGCTTGAAGACCCAAACGGTGAAGGGTTGGCGCACGGTTCAACATCACTGGATGTTGACGAATCACGTGAGCAAGAACGTCCCAAACTTCAGGCGTTTCGCGTTCAACCATTTTCTTCGCAGCTTTAATGGTTGTTGCTTGACCAGACGCTTGTAGTTTCGCAAAAATAAATGGTTTGAATAATTCAAGTGCCATTTTCTTAGGAAGACCACATTGGTGCAAACGTAAAGTCGGACCTACTGTAATCACCGAACGACCTGAATAGTCGACACGTTTACCCAATAAGTTTTGACGGAAACGACCTTGTTTACCTTTGATCATGTCTGCCAAAGATTTAAGAGGACGTTTGTTTGAACCGGTGATTGCACGACCACGACGACCATTATCAAGCAATGCATCCACAGACTCTTGCAACATACGTTTTTCGTTACGTACGATGATGTCTGGAGCTGAAAGGTCAAGCAGACGTTTCAAACGGTTGTTACGGTTGATCACACGACGGTAAAGGTCATTCAAGTCAGAAGTCGCGAAACGACCACCTTCAAGCGGAACTAACGGACGAAGATCTGGTGGAAGGACTGGAAGTACAGTCAACACCATCCATTCAGGCTTGTTGTTCGAATCGTTGAATGCTTCCATCAACTTCAAACGTTTAGACGCTTTTTTAAGCTTCGTCTCAGACGTTGTTTGTGGAATTTCTTCACGAAGACGCGCAATTTCAGCTTCAAGATCGATGTCTTTCAACAAATCCTGAATCGCTTCTGCACCCATTTTCGCGCTGAATTCATCACCGTGTTCTTCTAACGCTGTGAAGTATTCTTCATCGTTAAGAAGTTGGTATTTCTCCATTGGAGTCATACCTGGATCTGTTACAACATATGATTCGAAATACAATACACGTTCAATATCACGTAACGTCATGTCTAAAAGAAGACCGATACGGGATGGTAAAGATTTCAAGAACCAGATGTGCGCAACTGGTGACGCCAGGTCAATATGACCCATACGCTCACGACGTACTTTAGCAGTCGTTACTTCAACGCCACATTTTTCACAAATGACGCCTTTGTATTTCATACGCTTGTATTTACCACACAAGCATTCGTAATCTTTTACTGGACCAAAGATTTTGGCACAGAATAAACCGTCACGTTCTGGCTTGAACGTACGGTAGTTAATTGTCTCAGGTTTTTTAACTTCACCGTGAGACCATGACTTAATCATTTCTGGTGACGCAAGACCAATACGGATGCGATCAAACTCTACTGGAGCATGACCGTCTGAATCCGTCTTTTTGCGCATGATATCGAGCAAGTCTTTCAATTTTTTTCTCCGTGTGTCGAGGAGTTTTTCTCCTCCCCGACTGGGTCACAAATATTGTTTTTTAACTGAGTAATCCCCTTCGCTTCTCTCTTAGGAAGCGACGCTTCTCAGGGAGAAACTCCCCTTACATAAAGAGGAGCAAATCCCCCCCTTTCACAAAGGGGGTCGGGGGGATTGAATGGTTACTTAGTCACCATTTTTCAGTTCAATGTTGATACCTAAAGAACGGATCTCTTTGGTCAATACGTTGAACGATTCAGGCATGCCCGGATCCATATAATGGTTACCATCTACAATGTTCTTGTAGATGCGAGTACGGCCTTCAACGTCATCCGACTTAACAGTAAGCATTTCTTGAAGCGTATAAGCTGCGCCATATGCTTCAAGCGCCCAGACTTCCATCTCACCAAAACGCTGACCACCGAATTGAGCTTTACCGCCCAATGGTTGTTGAGTCACAAGTGAGTAAGAACCTGTAGAACGCGCATGCATCTTGTCATCAACCAAGTGATTCAGTTTCAACATGTACATGTAACCTACAGTTACTGGACGGTCAAAACGTTCACCTGTACGTCCGTCAAACAATACGGTTTGACCAGAACGTGGAATGTCTGCAAGTTCAAGCAACTCTTTGATTTGGCTTTCATCAGCGCCATCAAATACAGGAGTTGCAAGAGGAATACCTTTACGCAAGTTTTTAGAAAGCGCCAGGATTTCATCATCAGTCAGGCTATCAAGATCTTCTTGCTCGCCACCGACTTTGTTATAAATCTTGTCTAAGAAGATACGCAGTTCAGCAATAGTACGCTGTTCTTGCAGCATCTTGTCGATTTTATCGCCAAGACCTTTTGCCGCCATACCCAAATGAGTTTCAAGAATCTGCCCCACGTTCATACGTGAAGGTACACCCAGTGGGTTCAACACGATATCAACAGGTACACCGTTGGCATCATGCGGCATGTCTTCTACTGGCAGGATGTTAGATACAACACCCTTGTTACCATGACGACCCGCCATTTTATCACCCGGTTGGATGCGACGTTTTACAGCCAAGTAAACTTTAACAACTTTCAATACGCCAGTTGTCAGTTCATCACCTGTAGAAAGTTTGCGTTTTTTCTCTGCAAATTTCTCGTCAATCTCAATACCTTTCTCTTTCAAGAACACTTGAATTTGAGTTAGGCGTTCAGCAATGCCTTCATCAACAGGTTGAATTTCAAGTAGATCAACAAGCTCTAAACCAGATAACAAATCTTCAGTCAGTTTGTCACCGCGTTTAGTTGTGCCGCCACCATTCGATTCTTGACCTTTCAACAGGCGAATAATACGTTCGCGTGCTGCTTCTTCGAAGATCTTGAACTCTTCTTTCAAGTCTTTACGGTAAGCATCCAATTGGGCTTTTTCAATGGCTTGAGCACGTTCGTCTTTTTCAAGACCGTCACGTGTAAACACTTGAACGTCAATGACTGTACCTTTAACGCCTGAAGATACGCGTAATGATGAATCTTTAACGTCAGCTGCTTTCTCACCGAAGATTGCACGAAGCAATTTTTCTTCCGGTGTTAACTGGGTTTCGCCTTTCGGTGTAACTTTACCCACCAAAATGTCGCCAGCAGTGACTTCAGCACCGATATAAACGATACCTGATTCATCCAGTTTAGACAGTGCAGCTTCACCTACGTTAGGAATATCGGCAGTAATTTCTTCTGCACCTAACTTGGTATCACGAGCAACACATGACAATTCTTGAATATGAATCGAAGTTAAACGGTCTTCTTGAAGAACACGTTCAGATAACAAGATCGAGTCTTCGTAGTTGTAGCCGTTCCAGGTCATGAACGCGACACGCATGTTTTGACCAAGCGCAAGTTCACCACCATCAGTTGATGGGCCATCAGCCAATACATCGCCACGACCCACTTTATCACCAATGTTCACAAGAACTTTTTGGTTAATACAAGTGTTTTGGTTCGAACGTGTGTATTTGATCAGGTTATAGATATCTACACCCGCTTCGCCCGCAATCATCTCGTCTTCGTTTACACGAATAACCACACGAGAAGCGTCAACAAACTCAATACGACCACCACGTTTCGCGATCACACATACACCAGAGTCATGTGCTACGTTCGCTTCCATACCTGTACCAACAAGTGGTTTATCAGCGATTAACGTAGGAACTGCCTGACGTTGCATGTTTGAACCCATCAATGCACGGTTGGCGTCATCGTGTTCAAGGAATGGAATAAGTGATGCCGCAACAGATACAACCTGCTGAGCAGACACGTCCATGTGCGTTACTTTTTCAGGAGGCATACGTACGAAGTCACCTTGATGACGAACCGATACGAAGTCTTCTGTTAATTTTCCGTCTTTATCTACGCCAGAATCGGCCTGTGCAATCACAGTACCTACTTCTTCAATAGCAGATAAATACTCAACATCATCTGTTACGCGACCATCAACAACTTTGCGGTATGGTGTTTCCAAGAAACCGAAGTTATTACATTTTGCATAAACAGAAAGTGAGTTGATCAAACCAATGTTTGGTCCCTCAGGCGTCTCAATTGGACATACACGGCCGTAGTGAGTTTGATGTACGTCACGTACTTCAAAGCCGGCACGTTCACGCGTCAAACCGCCGGGTCCAAGCGCTGATACACGACGTTTGTGTGTAATTTCAGACAATGGATTATTTTGGTCCATGAACTGAGACAACTGACTTGAACCAAAGAATTCTTTGATTGCAGCAGCAACTGGCTTTGCATTGATCAAATCTTGCGGAGACAAGTTATCTGTTTCAGCTTGAGATAAACGCTCTTTAACAGCGCGTTCTACACGAACCAAACCAACACGGAACTGGTTTTCTGTCATTTCACCAACAGAACGAACACGACGGTTACCCAAGTGATCGATATCGTCGACTTCACCTTTACCGTTACGGATTTCAACTAATGTTTTTAGTACATCAGTGATATCTTCGTTCGAGAGAATGCCTTCAACTTCACGAGACTTCTGATCAGTACCCACTTCGTAAGGGCGACCCAAACGACGGTTGAACTTCATACGACCCACTGGAGAGAGGTCATAACGTTCTGATGAGAAGAACAAATTGTTGAATAAGTTTTCAGCAGCTTCTTTTGTTGGTGGCTCACCTGGACGCATCACTTTATAGATTTCTACAAGTGCTTCTTCACGACCAGAAGTAGTATCTGCACGCAAAGAGTCCGCAACGAAAGAACCACGATCGATATCGTTGGTAAATAGAATATTGAACTGCTTAACACCGCCTTCTGCAATCTTCACCATGATCTCATGGCTCAATACTGTGTTGGCAGCAATCACGTCACCATCTTTCAATGGGATGTCTTCAGCAGTAATACGTTCGTACAAGTACTCATCAGGAACAGAAAGCTTGGTTAAGCCGGATGCTTCCATTTGACGTACATGACGTGCATTAATACGTTTACCTTGTTCAACAATCGCTTTGCCGTCAGCATCAAGAATGTCGAATTGAGCCATTTCACCGCGCAGGCGTTCAGGCACAAGGTCAATTTGGTAGCTACCCATGTCAAGATAGACAGGGACTTTTTCATAGAACATGTCTAGGACTTGTTCGTTGCTATAACCTAATGCACGAAGTACAACAGTCGCGAGTAACTTACGACGACGGTCAATACGCACAAAGACTAGATCTTTTGCATCGAATTCAAAGTCTAACCATGAACCACGGTAAGGAATGATACGCGCTGAATAAAGAACTTTACCGCTCGAGTGAGTTTTACCCTTATCGTGATCAAAGAATACGCCAGGTGAACGGTGTAATTGAGATACAATTACACGCTCAGTACCATTGATGACAAAGGTACCATTTTCGGTCATGAGCGGCATTTCGCCCATGTACACTTCTTGTTCACGTACGTCTTTAATTGATTTGGTTTCGCGATCTTTAATGATCAAACGAATTTTTACACGCATTGGCGCTGCATAAGTCGAACCACGTAAAATACATTCACGCACATCAAACTCAGGCTTACCAAGACTATACTCAACAAATTCTAAAGCAGCATTGCCAGAATAACTTTCAATAGGAAAAACTGAACGAAATGCGGCTTGCAGACCGATATCTTCGCGGTTTTTTGGAGTTTTGCCATCTTGTAGGAATGTTCTGTACGAATCGACTTGAATCGAAAGCAAGTACGGAGCATCCATGACGCTAGGCAATTTACCAAAATTCTTACGGATCCGTTTCTTTTCGGTATATGAGTATGCCATCTGGAGTCCTCGGAAAGTAAACTAAGCCCGCCTGCAGAACGAGCCTAGAAGGAATTACACAGGCCGATATGGCCACCACTGTTTACAAATGCTGCAATTTTTAGTGGTATTAAAACGCTTAGCAATATTTTCAAATATGATAAATATTGGTAAGCGTTTGATTTTATTGACTTATTATAATAATTGATGGTTTTTACATCAATCAAACAAAAATCGAGCCGATTATTGTAACGCAAAAAGGCTGATGACCCAAGAGCCATCAGCCAAATTTCGGGGTCAATTTCTAAATTGACCCCTGGCACCATTACTTAACAGTAATTGTAGCACCAGTAGTCTCAAGCTTAGCTTTAAGTTCAGCAGCATCTTCTTTAGAAACGCCTTCTTTAAGGATAGCTGGAGCGCTTTCAACCATGTCTTTAGCTTCTTTTAAGCCAAGACCAGTAACTTCACGAACTGCTTTAATTACAGCAACTTTGTTTGCGCCGAAAGAAGTCAATTCAACATTGAATTCTGATTGCTCTTCAGCAGCAGCAGCAGCAGGACCTGCAGCTACAGCAACTGCAGCAGCAGATACATTGAATTTTTCTTCGAAAGCAGAAATAAGTTCTACAAGTTCAAGAACAGTTTTTTCAGCAACTGCGTTTAGGATTTCTTCGTTTGTTAAAGCCATGAGAGTAACTCCAAATGGGTATTGAATGGTGTGAAAGTGAATTTAAGCTTCTGTAGCTTCTGTAACTTCTGGAGCTTGGTTTTTCTCTTGAAGCGCTGTAAGTAAGCGACCCAATTTCGAAATAGGAGCCTGAAGAACAGAGGCAAGCATAGTAAGCGCTTTTTCTTGGTTCGGAAGATTCGCGATAACGCTAATTTCTTCGCCTTGATAAAGTTTGCCATCAAATGCAGCAGCTTTAAGTTCAAATGCTTTGTTAGTTTTCGCAAATTCTTCGAACAAGCGTGCAGCTGCACCCATGTCGTCTTCAGAAGTAGAGAAACCGAGAATTGTTGGACCAACAAGGTCGTCATTCAAGATATCGAATTGAGTACCTTCGAATGAACGCTTAGCCAAAGTGTTACGCACGATACGTGTAGTAACACCTAACTTACGAGCTTCAACACGAAGTGTTGTTAATTGCTCTACAGTTAAGCCTTGGTAGTCAGCAACAACGGCAGAGAACGCTTTAGAAGCAACTTCGTTTACTTCTGCAACGATCTGTTTTTTGTCTTCGATAAGAAGAGCCATCGTAAAACCTCCTAACGGTGATTTATGCACCCTTAACAGATGCACTCCCAATTCGTAAGCCCTATTCAGACTTACACGCGGAGGAGGAATAAATCACACCACCGCGTCTACTCAGACTGGATGATTAAGAAAAACATTCGAAAATGTTTCTCGCCTGAGGTCTTTGACGCTGATAAATATTCATTTATCAATTCAAAGTTTGCTTAGATTTCCTCAAAGAGCAAATCTAAGGCTTTAAAATTCTTTCTAATTACTTAGATACGTTGCTTACGTCAACGATCAAACCAGGACCCATAGTTGAGCTCAAAGTGATCTTTTTAACGTATACACCTTTAGAAGTTGCAGGTTTCAACTTTTTCAAGTCTGCAATTAAAGTTTCAACGTTTTGACGTACAGCTTCTTCGCTAAAGCCAAGTTGGCCAATCGCAGCGTGGATGATACCCGCTTTGTCTACACGGTAACGTGCTTGACCAGATTTAGCATTCTTAACCGCGTTAGCAACATCAGGAGTTACTGTACCCACTTTAGGGTTTGGCATTAAGCCACGTGGACCAAGAATTGTACCAAGCTTACCAACAACGCGCATTGCAT